>FTEL01009121.1_pt1 | contig 72221 bp, 108 predicted proteins | sample 1658911 | NCBI WGS metagenome assembly FTEL01 (sample SAMEA3914869, study PRJEB12502) | metagenome | biome: forest; material: soil | place: USA | collected 2012-03-12 | depth 0.1 m
ATCCAGGGGTGATAGTGGGGGGGGGGAAGCGATGAGTTGGTGATTGGGGTTGTATATTGATAGGTTTAATTGAGGGTTTGCATTGAGTAATTACCTACCTAACCTGGGGTGGGGGCTAGTAGGCGAGGGACGACTGACTGATGATGATGTGCGGTTTGCAAAATTGGAAGCGATCTATCTCTGGGCGTGAAGAGTTTGATGAGAGGCCGTTACTCCTGAGATATCTGGTAGTGCTGTCTAGGGGGGTAAAGAGGATCACTATTAAACTCTATAAAACCTCCCGAAAGTAGGTAATACCCCCCCCCTCCCTATATCCTTCTGGCTACTGTTCCCTATTTCCTACCCGCTGGAGATGGTGGTGCCAGGGGGAGCCGGTGCCCGACCTATACTGCGACAAACCGGAAGCCAGCAGCCGCCGCTTCACTCGCGCCATTGTTGACGAGCGAACCGTCAGCAGCGACCGTGATGTACAGGCCGTTGCTGCCGGCCTTGATGGAGTAGACGTCTGCCGCGGCGCCGACCTTCCGGCGGACGGTGAAGCGCTCCCACGTCGAGGCCGTGGCGCGCGCGGCGGCGAGGACGCTGCTGCCGGACTGGTCGCATGTCACGTACTGGCCGGTGCTCGCGAGTTGCAGCGTGCCGGCGTTGGGCACGTAGGCGCTGCTGAAGGTTGCGGCCGCGCCCGGCGAGGTGGCAGAGGCGACCAGGTTTGCGTTGGCGGCCGACGCCGCGACGAAGTTGCCCGACGATGCGACCTGGATCTTGAAGTCGCCGTACGGGTTCTGGGGAAACGCGCCGCAGATGGGCGCTCCGCTCGGGTTTGGCCGGGTGCCGATGAAGTACATCTCGTTGGTGAAGGTGTTGCCCGAGCCTGGTTTTCTCTACATGTTAGTCGCCACCACCACCCCGCATGCCGGAGAGACGGACGCACCCCAAGCTGTGAGATTCCCGGCCCACAAAGCAGCAACCTGCGGGTTTGAGTTGGCGTACGCGGCAATGATGACGCATTTCCTAGGTAGTCGCCATTTAGAACAAAGAAAACGACGTGGAGAGCAGAAAGCATCCGCGGTCAGGGACGCCAGCCAGGCCTGGGGCTTCTCACCATTCATCACCTATGGTCGGGTCGACAAGCTCGGGCATGGTGTACGACCACACATTCTCGACCCACTGCGTATCGTAAAGGACCTGCAACAAGAAGAAGAAGAGATTATCAGCCCGGCTCACGCTTTCCCTTAATTACATCACGAAAAAGGGGGGAACCCACCTCGTTCACAGGGGTAACGGGCAAGATCTGGATAGCAGCGATCTGGCTCCTCTGGCTGCCCCAGAACAGCCAGGCGCCGGACTGCCAGTCCTGGACATTGCCCATAGTGACCAGGCTGCGCACCTCGGGCTCCGGGTACGGGTTGTCGCGATCGGCCTGACCGGCTTGCGGGTAGAGGTGCCAGTAGACCTGCGCGGCCTGCTGCTCCGTGGCAATCAGAAGCTTGGCGAAGTTGACGTAGTCCTGCGGGAGCGCGACCGATGCCCATAGCAGGGCGCCGTAATAGCCGTTGACGGCCTCGCCCGTCGACTCCTGGTCGCGGCTTCCGGCTCCGTTCGCGATGCCTGACGCCCACGAGTGCCCGGCGAACCAATCTCGGCAGCGCACGACGGGGAAGTAGGGATCCTGTGTCGACGGGTTGATGATGTCCCTGCGTAATGGTTAGCGTTCGTTGCAAAATCGATTGATACCCACCAATGATAAGAAAGAACAAAAAGAAAAGAGGGGAGGGGGTTAGGGGGTGGTCAGAAAAGAAATATAAGCAAACATACCTCGCGAACCAGTTAATGTAATCCCTGTGCTGGTTGAGCCAGTTGACGTCAAACTTGGCAATAACGGCGGCGACATTGAGAAAGTAGCCGTAGTGGAAGTGGTGGTCGTTGTAATAACCGTTCCCAAAGTCAACCCACGCGTTATTGGCGCCAGCTTTGTTGATGACGCCGCCCCACGCGGTCTCGTAAGCAGGAAGCGTCGACGAGGCGGAGTCGAACCAGTGCTGGAAGGAGGCCTTGAGATAGTTGACAACCGGCGTGACAAGATCGGGCCGTCCGAGATCATCTCTGGGGTGGCGGTGGTTGCACTACATCAGCATTTTGTCCCATCTTGTCCTCCCAGGTAACCGAACCGGTAGTTTGGACGTAAGTAATATTCAGGAAAGAGGTGCTATCTTACGCGATAAGCGCCAACCGCGACTGGGCGGCGAGGCTGCCCCCCCAGTAGTAAAAGTCGCCGGGCACGGGGGCCTGGGAACTGTTGAGCTGGCCCACCTCGTACTCGAGACCACGGAGGACCGCTGTCGAGCACGAAGAGTCGAGGGCGCGCGGCGCATTCCACGAGATGGACGTGAGCTGATAGAGCATGCTCCATGTGTTGCCGACCGCTGGGTACATCCATCCCTGTTTGTCGACGAGGTCAGCACAGGGCTCTCCGTCACAGGAAAGAGGGAGAGAGAGGTGGAACCTTGGTCGTCAAATAGCCCAATGCCGTCGTCGCGGGGAAGTTCGGGTTCTGCATTGTAAGCCGGTGGTGCGGCCACGTGAGCATGAGGAGCTGGCTCCCGTCGCCGACCGTGTTCCAGTTGAAGTAGAGGGTGCCTGTAGTGTCGGTAAACGAGTAGTCGTGGCCGACCGAGGTGGGGTAGACCTGATAGTGTTGGTCGAGGAGGGGCTGGTGGCCGGCCTGGGCGAGCTGCACGAGTCGGAGGACCCCGGTGAACTGGCCCCCGGCGCTGATGGTGCCAGAGTTGGTCGAGACCGAAGTGGCCGTCAGCGTGATGGGCGAGAGGGCGTAGATACGGTAGGTCGTCCCAGCCGTGTCGACCACTGTGAATTGCGTGCCGGTCGCGCTCGCTGCATGTCGGTGTGAGCACTGGCCACGGAGGGGATGGGATGGGATGGGATGGAAAAGATGCGAGGGAAATACCCACCAGTTCCACCGACGGCTAGCTCCTGACCATTGAACGTCTGGATCCCGCCGTGCATAGACTTTAACGACGGCGTGGCCCCGCTATACTGGAACGTCATGTATGGCGACCCTGGGACAAGATAGGCCGTCATTGAGGCACTGCCCTGGAAGTACTCGACGGTCACGCTCTGGGTGTCGAACGCAGTCGCCTTGTGATTGGCAGGCATTCCCGAGTGCTCGGTAAAGGAAGCAAGCCAGTCGATCTGTGTCGGCTGCTTGATGGAGGTCCCGTCCCATTGTCGGTCGGTGCTTATGCCGAACTGGACACCGTACCCGTCGAGGGCTGATTCGTACGGGAACGGGCCCGCAGCCGTGCCGGTTCCAGGAGGGGCGGCAAAAGGGGCCCACCACGAGTTGGTTGGGAACTACATACACCAGCAGTGTTAGCTCACGTCTCAAGCAACGAAACGATACCAAGTTTTACGTACCGGAGGCTTGAGCCCGGCGAAGAACGAGCTCACGGGAGGGGAATCGCAGGCGATTTCGCCACCCGCCAGGCCCGCGGCAGAACCGGTCGAGATCGGACCGAAGAGGCCGCGCTCAGCAAAGGCGTGGAACGAGGCATCGTCAGAGGCACTGCCGCTCGGCAGAGCACCAGCGATGGCCGCCGCGGAGAGCAGAAGGGGGACAAGAGAGCCAAACATAGTGGCAAAACCCGTGACGTCCAACCAAAGACACGACGTGCCAAGTCGCTGAGCCGACTGGGGATACCAGGCGGCGATAATGACGAGCTCCAAGAGAGGACATGGCCCTATATAGACATAATCCCCTACATAACCACATCCAGGCATAGGGGAATGCATGTATTGACACGAGGTGAAATGCGGGGACCCCGCAGGTACGCGGGGTTCCCAGCAGCACCAAACATGGGGAAGAGTCTATCCACTTGGGTACCTGGCTTGTATCCTCCTCTCCTAGTCTCCGTCGAGAGTTCAGAGCAAGGCTGGTCTGGCGAAAGGGCCGATTGATGTGGAGTACCACCCAATGTCCACGATCCAACGTTGCCTGTGCCGATGATCCCGGGCAGTCGGTCATCCACCCGTCGCGGGACGTCGCGTTGCTCGGCTAGCATTCCCCGGGGAACTTTGACACCCTTTGATAGCCTCTGACAATGACAGACAGGAGTACCCCGTCAAATGCAAGCCAAGCCTACCACCCCACACTCGCCTAGATTTTCCGGGTCGCTGTCAACAAACAGGACAGCGGCCGCGCGGATGGCATGTGCTTGGTTGGGCTTGGCGAGCCGAGGAAAGCCCCGCGGCGAGTCGCCCTCAGAGTAACGTAACCGTGTGTTGTGGGCCCAGCGGCGCAGGACGGGCGGCACACGGACAGCAGCAGCGCAAGACGAGTACTAACCTTGTATGTATGAAAGTTCCTCTCGGACGGCCCGATGTCAGTCACAGCGTGCTTCTTGTGTTCCCCCAGGTCGAAGTAGGGGGGCCGAGTACGAGCAGGCGGTAGTCGGTGTTTATGCCAGGGGCGTGACTAATCCCACCCCAGTCTGAGCACGAGGTAGGGTGACAGGAGGCGTGGCAATTCGCTCAAAATCGCTACAGTTCTGGCGCGATGTTGATACTCGGGCCGTTTGGTGATACGCGCTGCAAAAGTGTAGTGGAGAGATGTAGGGGGGTGTGGCCCTTTTCCAAAGGCGGTAAATGTTGGGGACAGTGGATTTGGCGGGGGAGAGAGCAGCCGGCGGTCGGCAGTGGAAACAGACAATTCGGGCCGACGCCGGCACTAAGGACGGAATGCTCAAGGCAGCAGGTTATTACCCTGGGGGCTACCCGTCGCGGGACTTAGCTCGGTTTCGGCCAGCACCCCCCGCGGGACTTTGACAGCCTTTGATAGCCTTTGAGAATGCTGGCAATTTTGTATTTCTGGTCCAGTTCCAGTGCCCATTCTTGGCGCGGGAGTCTGGCTGGGAGCGGCGGGCGGGATCAATTGGGGGCATATCGGCTGGGCCCTTGCTATTATCCAGCCCAGCCCGCCATCTTGCCCCTGACTAGTTATTACTTATCCACGCGTATTGCCGCAAGGCACGGAGAGCTTAAACTCCCGACCAACCGGCAAGTTCCCCATCCTCGTACCGCGCATATGAATATCCACCGGTACCTTACGACACAAGTGCGGGCACGACGGCAGTTCCTGGAGGCCCTGGCAGGTTAGAGTCGACGAAATGCCTGGCCATTATTTAACGAGGAGTTGTCAACAGCGATTTCCATGACGCCACGATGCCGAGACACCCATCGATCAAGCCCCATCAACCACCAGAACCACCACCATGAAGACCACCCTCCTCGCAGCCATCGCGGCCATCGCCCCCTCCGCCCGGGCCGAATGCACCCGCGCGTTCCTCACCAACGCCACCGCCGCCTACATCGCCGCGCAAACCGCCGGCAAGCCCTCCACCCTCACCCCGCTCACCTCCGTGAAGCTGAACTATACGGAGAGCGACAAAACCGTCGACATCACCACCGGCGTGCTCACCCGGCCCATGGTCATCGACCACGCGCTCAACCTGCATGACCCCGTCCGCTGCGCGACCTTCACCGAGCTCATCGTCACCGATGCCGCCCACCCTTACGTCATCGGCACTCGCATGGTGTTTGATCCCGCGGAGCTCAAGGCCAGTCTCATCGAGACGATCGCCACCAAGCCGGGCGACTGGGCGTTTAACGCGACCGGCTACCTCCATTGGTAACACCCGCTCTCCGTTTCGTTCCCTCCCTTTTTGATTCCCCTTCTCCACCAATCCCCTCCCCCCCAACACCTACCTAATACAGCACCAACCTGACAACTCTACCAGGTCCTCCCTCGAATCCTGGACTCCCATCTCCCCCGCCCAGCAACTCCCCGCCTGGGCCCTCCAATCCGCCGCCGACGCCTACTTCACGCGTTTCAACACCCCTTCTCTAGAACCCCCCTTCGGCACCCCCTGCGCGCGCCTCGAAGGCGGCGCCTACACCGACGCCCGCCTGACGGGCGCCAACACCTGCGGGCTGGGTCTCCCGTCGAATCTGACGGTTGTCAACAGACGGTATGTAGTTGATGAGGAGATGGGGGCGGTGACTATTTTTCTGGGGTTTCCGGGGCTGGATCGGGAGGTGCCGGGGAAGCCGATGCCCGATGGGCATACGTTTCGGGTGGAGAGGGGCGGGATTAGATATATTCATACCGTGACGACTTGTGAGCATGCGGGGTGTGGGATGAATGGGACGACGGGGGTGGAGATGCCGGGGAATTAGTTAGGGGAGGTGCAGTGGGAGGGAAAGGAGGACTGTGGTGGGTGTGTTGTGATGGGGGCTGTGATGGGGTTGCTCTGATGGGTGGTTGTTGGATGTGGTTGTTGGATGTGGTGGCTGGATGGGTGTGTTCTGGACGGGGTGCTGTTCATGGGTGCCGTGGAGGGATGCTTGGGATGGGTGCCAACCGTTGTCGTCGCCAGGGGTTGGGATTTGGGGGCTGGCTCGGGTGCTCGGGGTTAGTCTTGCGAAGCCGCTGGGGAGGTGGCGTTTGGCCAGGCCCAACACAGAACGCGGGGAGGAGCCTGTGCTTCGATGTGAAGGCATCGTGAGCCTCATCCAGTACCAGTTTGTGGTTGCCACTCAGCCTCCAACATCAAAAAACTTCTGTGCTCAACTCCTTCCTGCCACCTGCATCTCTCCCCGCCCAGACCGCCGCCCAAACCTCCAGAACCACCAATTATTCACCCCCATTCGCCAAGCCGCAAACGCCCGGCGAACTGACCGCCCAGAACGAACAAGCTTTCTTGTCCCGCCGCTGCCAAGCCCGTCTCGCAGCGGCCGCATTCCGTCCCCAAAATTCCCACCCTGAAAAAGGGGCCTGGGGGTCTCCAACCAAACCAAACCTCACACTCGCCCGGTTGGTTGCCGCCCGGTTGCCGCCCGGCTGCCGGCAAAGGAGCAACAACCTCATCCCGCGCTCAGACACCGGCGACCGGGGATGGCGGCTGCTTATTTTTGCAGAACCACACTGGACTCCCCGGAGTTTCCCAGTACCACCACCACCACCCCAGTAACTGTGGCGGCACTTCCCCCCCTGCCCCCAACCCAAGCTCCCGGCGTCTCTGGTCCGGATGCCCAGCCCGGTCCTGCAGCCGCGGGGCGCCATCCCTCGCTCGGTGTTAGCGGACCTGCGCCCTTGCCCCCTGGCCCCTGTCTGCCAGCCGACCCTGCCCACCATCCCGGATTGGACGCTGTCTCGCGTTGTGCCAAGGGGAGATTGCTTCTTTCTTGTCAGTTGCCTGGGCCGGGATGGGCTGGGCTTGCAGCAACCCATCGTCCCGCCTCCATGCCCGCCCTGCCATGCGCCAGCAACGGGGTGAGCAGGGATGGGCCGAGTGCGTGGGCTTGACCGGTCACAGGGGGCCTGGCGGGCGGGAGGGCTTCGAGGATGTCGAAGACCTGCATGCATTGTTCTTCTTCATTGGTTTTCGAGGGGCTTGCAGGTGAACGAGGGGGGGCAAAGGACTCGGCGATGACGATCCATCACCACCACAACAAAGTTTATATCACCCTGTCGGACACCCATCCACCCACGCCCGCCGCCAGCGCAGCGCCGATCACTCGCGGTCTGGATCCTCCATCCCTCTCCTCCTCCTCCACTTTGTGACTTCTTTCCCTGTTTCCGTCCGTCTTGTCACTCCGCTCCGCTCTTCCTCCACCTTTAGAGTGAGCGTTAAACACCACGCGCCACCGCCGCTCGGCTTAGCTTGCTCTTGAGCCACCGTCCCCGCGATGGCGTCCCAGGGCCCGCCCGGCCCCGACGTGTCCAAGGCGGGCATCGTCGTCGGCGTCGTCGGGACGCTGCACGTCGTCTCGTGGACGCTCTTTGGCACGCGCATGTACACGCGCGTGAAGCCGACTTTCCGGCTGTCGCCGGATGATTATTTCATTATGCTCGCCGTGGTAAGCAAGCCCCTCCCCACCAACCAAGTTGCTCTCCACCGCATGCTGACGAGAAACCGGTGCCCAGGCCTTCGACGCCGTCTCCTTCGCCTTCATGCTCGTGTCGGTCCGCTTCGGCGTCGGCCGGCACAACTACTACCTTCCGCCCGACGAAGAGATGCTCGCCGAGAAGTGGCTCTTCCTCAGCCAGCCGCCGTTCCCGTGGAGCCTGGCCTTCTCCAAGGTCAGCATCGCGTGGATGCTGATGCGCATCCAGCGCGACCGCATCTGGTGGACGTGGACCATGTACTTCCTCATGTTCGTGTCCGTCGGCGTCGCGGTAGTGTCGAACATCTTCCAGCTGTCGGCGTGTCGGCCGCTGGCGGCTGTCTGGGACCACACGATCAAGAACCCGGTGTGTAACGCGCCGTCGGTGAGCCAGACATCGATTTATGTGACGTCGTCGTTGACGATTGTGACGGATTTTGTGTTGAGTATTGCGGTAGGTCTGGAGCAGGTTGGACGAGCCCGGGAACTGGACTGACGAGTGGCAGCCTCTCACCTTCATCATTACGATGCAGCGGCCGCTCCGCGAAAAGATCGCCCTCGCCTTCGTCATGGGCCTCGGTATCTTCGCCAGCAGTGCCTCCATCGCCAAGACGTTTATGATCGGCAGCTACGGCAAGACGGGCGACTCTTTGATGGACACAGTCGGCTTGACAACATGGAGCATGGTGGAAGCCCAGCTTGCGTACGTCCCTCCTACTGTCCGCCCCGTCTCGAAGTCATTCTAATTTGCCCCGCACAGCATCATCGCCGCCTGCATCCCGACCCTCAAACGCTTCTTCGAATCCCTCCTCCGCAACATGGGCCTCATCTCCAGCCAGCACTCCGCGACCCGCTCCCGCACGGGCTATCTCAAGCACGACGACCACAGCACACGAGCGACCACCAACCACACGACTGGCCGCAGCGGCTACGACAGTCACAAGATGTCGGCGATGCGCTCGCAACACGAAAACGCCGTGGTCAAGGGAAGCGCGGGCGACACGGACAGCATCGACAGTGGCGAGATGCCCATCATGGTGGGCGGGCCGAGCCAGAAGGGTTCTGTCGGGGACTTCCGGTCTGAGTCTGGAAATGGGGGGGCAAATCACGGGGAGGGTGTCTATTTTCGGACGGCGATTCGGGGGGGTGGGGAGAAGGGGGGCAGTACGGGGGGAGGGAACCAGGGGATTCAGATGCAGACGACCGTGTCGGTCAGGACGGAGCCCAAGAGGAGGGGGGATGACATTGTTTGAGTTGGTGGTGGCACGGTGCCACTGGGCGTTGGGAGAGCGGGGAAGGAGTTTCGCGGCGTTTGGGCGGAAAGGAGGGCGTTCCATCGGTCCGCCGGGGTCGGTTTGGTTTGGTCGGGTCTGATGCGGGTTTGTCCATCACAATGTTTTCCTTGGTGCGTTTCCTGCTTGATGATAATTACCCAGTTATGCAGCAGTCTGTCCATGCTGCGTACAGCAGTCCAATGAACCAGTTCTTTGCTCCCCCTGAAGGATGAAGGAAGAACGAAGGGTGGTGTGAACCAACGAACTCGCGCGTCTGGGGCAGGAATGCCAAACCTGGAAATGTGTTGCGCGGCGCAGAACCCAGCACCAGCAGCGCCCACAACACCACACCACACTCTGGCGCAGCGTCTCCCCGGGTTTTCCGTCCCCGCCCTGGCACCACGACGAATGGTGATGACCAGGCCAGCCAGGGGCTGACGTCGAACTTCCCCGGTTTTGGACGCCAAGAGGCGCGGGTTGGGTGCCGCGCATCCCGCACCATGCCGGCGAGCAGGGAGCACGAGTGGCTCGGGAGATGGGCCGGGGCGGCGCTACTGGGAACTTTAAGCACTCCCCTGTGACCTGTGTGCCCCATGTTGATGCAGCTAGCTGCACGGCCGCCTGCACTGCTGCGGTTATTTGTTCCTGAACGGGTTTCGTGGGGTCTCGGGTCAGCTTTGCTGGTTAGGGCGAGTGGAACGGGCCTGGACTCGGCAGTGAGTGCCCTAAGTTGGCTCGGGAAGGAGAGGAAGCCAACTTGAAAAACGGACCCGACAACTTCGTTTATTTTGTGGGCTGTGGGTGGCAAAGGTTTTGGTTTCGCAAGAAGAGTTTCGTTTTGATTTTTGTGGCTTGGTCGCAAGCGAAGGGAAGGAACCGGCGGGCTGGGGCAAGGGCTCAACTGGCTGGGGTCGCACAATGCAGGACCGCAGGCAACAATCGCGCTGTGGCGTTCGCCGCCCTTGCCCATTGCTTGCTGCTCTGGGAAAAAGAAAACGAATCCCGGCGGGCGGTCGAGGGGCGGCCGAAGGGCGCTGGTGGCGTGTTGTTCCAGAAGTTCTGGTCCTTGGCTCTTCTGCAAGCAACACACGCGCAAGACACGCCACGCAAGCCAGGGAAAGCCACGACGCAACGCAGTTGGTCCTGGGGCTGTCTCGCGCTGGCCGTCCGGCGTCGTTGGGTTGTTGACGATGCAAGGGCACAGACCGTCTTCAAGTCTCCGACGCCTTGCATCGCAGCACAACCCTCGGACTGCCGGCAGTCATGTTGTGACCCCCCCCCGCACCTCGTCGTGGCTGTCTTGGCTGCTCGCTCGTTCCGGGGAACGAGAGGGACGGACGGGCTGAGGAGGGAGGGGGACGGGGGCCATTTGCCAAGGGAAAAACCACAGACAGCGGCAGCACCACGGCACAGCCAGACAGTCGGTTTCCCTGCCCGTCTTGGCTGCGGAAGCACATCCGAGAGACACGGCACGGCAGAATCCCGACTTGCAAAGGATCGTCCTGGGATGGACTGCCAGTGGCATTATGAAGTTTCGAACGACGCACCCACCAACACACCCCCAGCGAAATTCTTCATGTCATGCATCGACCGATGCAGCAAAATGCAGCCAGCTGACCCAGCTGGATACCTAGCTAGTGCGAACCCGGTGTGTTGGAACACTCGCGTCAAGCAGACAGTCAAATACCGGCAGCGAAAGGACCCCTCCCAAAACGGAAACGCGCTCGCCAGAACGCCCCCGATCGCCCCGATTGGATGTGGAGCGCCAGCGCGGGAGCAATGTCACATCGAACCACGCTTGATGCTCGCCGTGCGGGGCCGCCCAGGCTGAATGAATGAAGCCAGCCCTGGGAAAGGGGAGGGATGGGAGGGGGTGAGACGGGGGCTCCCGCGGGATGCAATTTCAGCGCCAGTTCAGGGTTCATCCCAGGTTCCAGGTTCAGCGCCCGCCTTGCCGTCTGCAGTTGGTTCGTGGCGCGGGGGTCTGTTCGCTTGGCGGTCGATGGGCAGGGGCTGGGAGTTTGTGAGGGGTTGAAACAATGGGCAAGTCATCCCTCGTTCCTGGACAATGCCATCCCGCAATTCCGAGTTCCGGGTTTGCGTGATGGGGGTTAGGGGTTCAACCATCACGTCGACAGACTGAACAGCATGTGAACGAACACCAGTCGATTTAAGGTTGCCCGCAGGGCAAAACAAGCGCGGCCGATCAGCGGATTGCTTCACCTCAGCGCTCACCGCTAACGGACCGGCCCGTTGGTGTATCGCCGCCGACCCACGGCAGACGAATCCTCTTACTCCACCGGATTAACTAGACCCGGGACTAGACCGGCCTGGATGCAGACGGGCGGAGAGGCTCGAGCACCACCACTTGCATCGCGACCAGGACAAGGTCTCCATCACCGTTGCGAGCACTCGGGCCCCTTTTTCAGGAGAGTTGCAGCCCCGATATCAAAGTCCCCTCGGCATGTCTCAACCCGAGCCGAAGAGGAGGGTCAGCCACTGTCATTGACGATGATGAACACCCCACTGTGTTTCTGGTTGGGCCACCACGAAAAGCAGCTGCGTCGCATGCATCCCTCCATCTGTCCCTGCAGGAGTGGGCGTCCATCTCCGAACAGGGGGCTGAACTCAACCCCAGGTCTTCAACCAAGAACCACTCCCACAATTCAGCCATTACCCGGCATCCGCCGTCGGAATTACCACCTTCGGCCCGCCCATTCTCAAGACAACACCGGTAAGCACAAACTTCGTGGCTGGCGCACGGCCTTACTCAAACTTCCTATCAACGCAGCTCAGTATTATATCGCGGAATATCTTCCCCCGTCCTGCAGAAACAACGCCACAGGAACATGCGTTGCAGGATGCTCCCAACCATCCATTGGCGGTTTGACCTCCAAAGGATTGTGACGCGTGCCGTGAGTGCTTCGATATGAAGCCACAATCATGGTGCCCTCACAGACACGGATGATACGCGTAATATCTCACCCAACTCACCGTCCCGCGGGTTCCTTCCACCAACGGCAGCACAGTTTCCAGGTTACATGTCGCGAGGGTGAGCCCGGGCAAGCTTGAATCCAAGCCCGAGCACACACCCATACACAATATTGGCGACGCATGCATCCTAGCACCACCCTGACCCACCAGCCAACAATCATCCCGCACATTGTCCGTCAGTGCCCAAGGTAGGTAAGTAGCTACCTAGGTGGTAGGTATATCGTTGTAGTGAATCTAGGCACCGTACGTCTTGAATCCCTCCCCGCGTGGCACCACACCTAAGCAGGCAGATACGGTGCTTGCCTACATGGTTGGCCAAGCACCGCAAACACCGTCCCACTAGGTAGGCGGCCATGACATCGCACTCAAGTCACGCGATTCCACCGAGCCTGCTCTGCGGCCCATCCGTCCAGCCGCCGTCCGGGTTCCGTTCGAGGGCTGAGGTTATCCAATGCTCCGTTCTACTGTGGTTTTCTATTGCCGTGGTTCCTCACGAGGGACTTACGACGCGGTAGGTGGTGCTGAGTGGTGGAGGGGGGGTGATCGTGGGCGTTTCGGTGCGTGCCGGGCAGCGTGACGGCTATCAGCCGGCCTCACTTCCGTAGTCTGTATAATCCAATCGCTCCGAGTCTACTTTCCTTGTTCCCTAAGCGGATTCTCCTCTTCCAACCCCAACACATAATTCGCCATGGCAATCACCATCGTCGTGGTCACCGGCTTTGACACCCTCGGCTCCGGCCAATACGGCAGCGCGATCCATGTCTGCGACATAAAATCATCATCCTCCTCCTCCTCCTCCTCCCCTCCCTCCTGCTTCTCCCCCGCAAGATGCGAAAACCACACCTCGATATTCCTCGCCCGTCCCGACACCCCCCGCCGAAATCTCTCCAGCAACCCCGCCCAACTCCCACCGCCGCACAGCACGACATGGCTGATCTTAAGCGTGTCAAAACAATCCCCCCCAAATCAGCCGCCGCAAACCACGCGGTCGAGCTCCCCCTCCCGCAATTCCACACCCCTGAGCCTGAGGGACTTAACCCGCGGCAGCGCCACCAGTCCCGCCACCAGGTCCGCGGCGGGGTAGAAGTGCCGCCGGGTTTCATCACCCGGCGACTCAACATAGTTCATGCAAGCCTGGAAGAAATCCAAGTCCAGGTGGCGCAGCCGGCGCGGCGCGCAGCGGCCCAGAACGGCCGTGAGATAGGCATCGAGGTAGGTTTTGTCGTCCTCGGCGGTCTGTTGGTAGTGGATCCCGGGCCGGAAGACAAAGGCCTCGAGGTGCTCGCACGCGTCGGCCAGGGCCGCCCACGTGGCTGCCGCGCGGTCGGGGGGGTAGTACGCCCCCGGGGAGAGGATGGAGAAGTAGCCGTGGCGCGGGATGATGTTGATTTGGAGCTCGCGGAGGGGCGTGTCTGCCTGGTGCAGGGCGATGGGGAGTTCCCAGAGGAGGCGGGCGGTGGGGAGGTCGGTGGGGGCTTTGGCCTCGTTGGCGATGGCTCGCCAGTTCAGGGGCGCGGAGAGGAAGCGCGGGAGGACATCCGGACGGGGCTCGCGCGGGGGGAGGGGGTTGTAGGTGGTGTCGAGCCAGTGGAGAGAGTGGTATCTCTTTGCGACCATCTGGTCGTTGATGAGGAGGCTTGCTACGTTGCCCATCCGGGCAACGGCCGAGGCGAGGGACTTGACGAATGAACCGTCTTCGAGGAGGGCCAGCTGCTCTTGGTAGAGACGCACAAACTCGCGGTGGCCGTCGTCCAGGATCTGGCGGTACTGGGAAACCGGGGGCTGCGAGGCGAGGGCGGCGCCGTTCGCGTCTTCCGGATCGTGAGCGGCGGTCGCAAGCCGCCATTACTTCGCAATGGGCCCCAGCTTCAGATACTGGGATGCCTGTAGCCAACCTTCCTGCATTTCCTCGTCCGTCCGGGCCTTCCCTCTGTGGCGGAAAATATTGTCCCAAGCGAGCTTCATGAGACGGTCCACACTGAACCTCGCGAACCGTGTTTTATCGTCGGCGAGTTGCTTGGGCCACACCGCGAGCGACAGCAGGATCCCACGGACGCCGGAGGCGAGGAGCGGGGACCTCGAGATGTTGTTAGCGAGATCGAGCGAGAACTGCGTGACCTGGAGCCGGAGCACGGGGAACATGAGGGGACTCGCCAGCTGGGAAAAGATGCGGCAGGTCAGGCGGAGACTGGCGATTGTCTTGCGCCTCTCACAGGTCGCCGCGGTGTTGTATTCGGACCAAAGGACTGCGTGATCCGGGTGACCCCTGGCCGGCTCTTGGAAGCGGTCGAATATGAGGCGGAGGATGTCGAGGGGAAGGTCGGTGACTTTGAGGGGCTGTGTCCGGCGGGGTGAGAGTTCCGCCGCCCTTGCACGCAAAGCAGCTACGCGACTCTTGAATACCTTGGGAATGCGAAACACCGGTTCTTTCAACGCTGGGTAGACGTAGGCTGCATGCCATGGCACTATCCGCCGGGGAGGTCTGTCGATGGATTCGCCCATAAAGTAAACATGGCCAATGCTAGCGGAATCGTCGCCTCGTATCCCGATTCCTGGTTCTACGGAGTGTTCCAAGTCTCCCTGTTCACTGTCTTCGCCGGAGTGATCGTCTGCGTCAGAGTAATACACCACGTCAGGGTGGTGGCCTGCATCGGAGTGGTGGCCTGCGTCGTAATGATGGCCTGCGTGAGAGTAATAGTCTGAATCATGGCGTTCTGCGTCGGGGTCATACTCCACGTCACGGTGGTGTGCGTCGAAGCCATCGTCTAAGCCGTCGGCGTGCCCAAACATCGGGTCTGTTGCGGGCAGGTCCTGGGCAGCTGTTATGGCCAGTGTGTCCCAAGTGGCATCCCAGTCGGAAGTCTCCCGAGTCGAGGCCGCCTCCGCGGAGGAGCTCTCGTCCCTTTCCGAGCACCGGGCGTGCTGGGGATCGAACCCGATATACACGGAGTCCAAGCTGGCGTCATCGGGATCTTCACTCGGGCTCAACCTGAACAAGAAGGGTCCCAAGCCTGGCGGTAGCGGCTCAGGGCGGCCGCCTGGGACGACTTGGGCCAACCTCTCGAGCAACGATTGCTGCGCTCCATCGACCAGCCGGAGTTCGTCATACGCGCACTCGAGGTTCAACTCGGCGGCAGGCGGCCGCGCGTCGACCCAAGCCTCTGCCATTCGCAAAAGCAGTCGACATTGATATATCGCGCGGATGACGACATCGTGGTCGATGGGGGACTTCGGCCTCTCGGGTTCCGAACCCGACCGCCAACTGAAAGCTGATCGTGGCGACTCCATACCAGCTGGTCGTGCATACAAGATGGGCGCGGCCAGGCGCAGAGTTGCTCAATCCGTTGCGCGGTCTGTCTCGACGTCGTCGTCAAGGGCGGCTGGTGTTTGTTGCTGTTGGGCTAAACTTGAAGTGGGTCACAGGGCTGGTGCGGGGAAGCGGCTTCTGCCTGGCATGAAGCGAGGCGGTTGGCGGCTGCTGCATCTCGGCCAACAGGTCTGGGCTTGCACGCGCCTGCACAGTGCAAACTTGATCACCAATCTGGGCCCAGAGGCATATTCGGCGATGCAGGCGAGACGCTGTAGCTCTCCCTCTCATTCCGATCTGAGGCGGAGTTTCGCCAGTCGAGAAGAAAGGGCTCTCAGCAAATATCTGCGCTCATGATCGCCCAGCGGAACGAGGCAAAAAACCGGGCTGCCCAATGAAGCAGAGGGAGCAGAAAAGGAGCACAGAGGAGACAAGGCCTGAGGAACAAAAGAACAAAGAAATTTGGACCACGTGGACTGTACTTACCTATTACCCATGTATGCGGTGGGCGTGGCTGCGCGGAGTGGTTGGAAGGGGAGGCAGTGTGAACGGGCATTGGAACAGAGATTCTTTGAGGCCCTCGGCGCGCTGGAGCACCCAAGGAAAGGATTATCGGAACGAGGTGCCGTCAAGCTTGACAGTCTTATTCTTCAGGACTCGCGCCATTCAGGACCGGCATCCCGGCCAGAGTGTTGCCAAGAGGGCCAGGCCCTTCTGCAATGCAGCTGCCAGCGGGCTCGGGTTGTTCGGAATTGCTGCATATCCGGGGCTGGGGGCGGCGTTGAGACGTGATTTTGGTCAGTCCCGTCCCGTCCTGAGCCAAGCTTGAGAATCTGGGGAGCTCGAGGGTCGAAGCGCGCTGCAGGGTTCCGCCGATGGCGCGCCGTTGAGGAGGCGTGCGGGGCTCAGGTGGCCGTTGCGATGCAGGGTTCAGCGGGCTCTGTGCCTGGCTAACGCGGGCGTGGTTGCCCATTTCAAGCATAGCAGCGTCGACGGCAGGTGCCAAAGGGGAAAGACTGGAAGCCAGGGCGCATGTCGGTCGGACTTACTTGGTCGGGACTGACGACCAAAGCTTGGAGCTTGGAGAAGGTCCGATTTGAGATCCCAGCAGGGGCAGGAGCCGAGGTCGGGCCCCTGCCGCCAAACGCACGTGCACCCACTGCGGCAGCCAATCACCGGCCCGTGGGGACCCTTTTTGGGCGTGTTCCTCAGCTTCTGCCCCGCATTCTGCCCCGCTTCTCCACAAGACAAGCATCTTCCCCACCGCCACCCCCACCTTCGGCTCGGCTTTTCTTCCACACCACCACGCACAACCACAGAAAAGACACAGTCCCAAGCGAGATCACACCAATGCGACCCCTCGATAGTTTTCGGAGGCGGCTGTGGCGGCGATGGTCATGCTGGTAGCGTTGACTGCGACTGTGACTTCTGGACCTGGCGATGGCCACCAGAGGAGTCATGGGAGGTTACAGCACAGCGACAGAAAAACAGGATGAACAAATGAGGACGAGCAAGGTCCAATCCCAACCCCAACTGTCCCCTCCCGGCTCCGCCCATGCGCCCACCTCCCGATGCCGACGCTCAGATCGCTGGCCAAGCTTCGCGTGCGTGTCGCCCTACTGCGCGGGCCGCAACCCCTAGAGTCCAGACGACACCTCGCAGTACCTGGCCGCCGTTGCTGTGGATCTTCGCTTGACACGCACCTATCCCTCCTCGCTGATCGGCGCAACCCGCATGGCCAAGCTACGCAGCACTCTTCCAGAACACGCTAGCCGCCCCGTCGATTCGGTCCTTTACCACTGGCGAGTCTCCATGTCGGTCCTTCACGGCATGCCTCCCACCCGCCGAAGACCCGCCATCCTTCAACCTCACTCCCGTCGAACAGCTGTCCAGAGATGGAATGGACGGTCACGACGGCTAAGCGAGTCTTGTCTATAACTATGCCACCCACCGCGTCTGCTCCGATGGCTTCCACACGAAACACCAGACCCGTCCACAGGCTCCAGTTGAATACCACCACAGCACACCTCGCCCCCGTCTCATCATGCGGCTCCTGTCCCAACTCCATGTCTTGGCCGCCTTGGCCGTGCTGGTCCCCACAGCCCTGGGTCTCCCCGAGGCCGGCCGCGCCCGCCGCGATGCCCAGCAGCTGCTGAAGCGCTCCGCCGACTCCTTCCTGGCCACCGAGAGCCCCATCGCCCTGCAGAACCTGCTCTGCAACATTGGTGCTTCGGGGTGCCGCGCTTCCGGCGCCTCCTCGGGCATCGTCGTCGCTTCGCCTGACAAGTCGAACCCCGACTGTGAGACTTCCCGATCTTCTAGAAGGTCTCCCGTAGACTGACCCCCGCAGATTGGTACACCTGGACCCGTGACGCCGCCCTCGTCTTCAAGGCGATCGTCGACCGCTTCACCAACAGCTATGATGCTGGCCTCCAGGCCCAGATCCAGAACTACATTGCTGCCCAGGCCCGTCTGCAGGGTGTCTCGAACCCCTCGGGCGGTCTTAGCGATGGTGCCGGTCTTGCCGAGCCCAAGTTCTATGTTGATCTGTCGCAGTACACCGGCGCTTGGGGTGAGTACTTAGCCGTCTGCTTCTCCAGGCGTAGATTTCTTGTGCTGATGCTCCAAAGGCCGTCCCCAGCGTGATGGTCCGGCCCTGCGGGCAATCGCCTTGATCGGTTACGCCAAGTGGCTGGTCAGCAACGGCTACAGCTCGACCGCGTCCAGCGTGGTCTGGCCCGTCATCAAGAACGATCTGGCTTATGTCGGCCAGTACTGGTGAGCATGGATGGCATGTGTGGAGTACGGACACTGTGCTAATCCACTCAGGAACAACACCGGTTTCGATCTCTGGGAGGAAGTCAGCGGCAGCTCCTTCTTTACCGTGGCCAGCCAGCACAGAGGTACGAATTCAAGGTCCTGTGACATCTTTATGCGTATCTGATATGCTGACCCTTGAACAGCTCTGGTTGAGGGTGCTGCCCTTGCCTCGTCCCTTGGAACCTCCTGCAGCGCTTGCTCTTCCGTCGCTCCCCAGGTCCTCTGCTTCCTCCAGAGGTTTTGGTCGTCGTCGAGCAACTATGTCATCTCCAACAGTATGTACACAACACCCACATCGTGATGGCAGCGAGGTGCTGACAACAGCCAAGTCAACACCAACAACGGCCGCTCCGGCAAGGACGCAAACTCGATCCTGACCTCAATCCACCTCTTTGACCCCGCCGCCGGCTGCGACGCCACCACCTTCCAGCCCTGCAGCGACAAGGCCCTCGCCAACCACAAGGTCGTGACCGACTCGTTCCGCTCCATCTACACTGTCAACTCCGGCATCGCCCAGGGCACCGCCATCTCGGTCGGCCGCTACCCTGAGGACAGCTACTACGGCGGCAACCCGTGGTACCTCAACACCCTCGCCGCCGCCGAGCAGCTGTACGACGCCCTCTACGTCTGGAACAAGCAGGGCTCCATCACCGTCACCTCCACCTCGCTGGCCTTCTTCAAGGACTTCTCCTCGTCCGTGACTGCCGGCACCTACGCCGCCGGCTCGTCCACTTACACCACCCTCTTCAACGCCATCTCGGCCTACGCCGACGGCTACGTCAACGTGGTGGCGCAGTACACGCCCTCGGACGGCTCCCTGACCGAGCAGTTCTCGCGCAGCAACGGCACCCCTCTCTCTGCCCACCACCTGACCTGGTCCTATGCGGCGCTGCTCACCGCCGCTGCCAGCCGCGCGGGCACCGTCCCGCCCTCGTGGGGCGCCGCCGGCCTGTCCGTCCCCTCCCAGTGCTATGGCACCTCCGTCGCCGGCTCCTACACCTCCGCCACCTCGACCAACTTCCCCGCCAACCAAACCCCCATCTCCTCCACCGGCACCGCCCAGCTCTCCACCACAGCCACCACCACCGCTACCACCGACACCGCCAGCGCAACCGGCTGCGTCCCCGCCACCACCGTCACCGCCTCCTCCGCCGCCCCCACCTCCACAGGCTGCACCCCCGCCTCCCTCGTCGCCGTGACCTTTGACGAGCTCGCCACCACCCAATTCGGCCAGACGATCAAGATCGTGGGCAACATCCCCGAGCTGGGCAACTGGGACACGTCCAAGGCGGTCGCGCTGTCCGCGTCGGGGTACACCTCGGCGAACCCGCTGTGGTTTGCCACGCTGAGCCTGGCCGCGGGGCAGGTCGTGCAGTACAAGTATATCAATGTCGCCAGCAGTGGCGCGGTGACGTGGGAGAAGGACCCGAATCATACTTATACTGTGCCCGTGTCGTGCGCGACGGCCGCGGTGAAGAATGATAGTTGGCAGGCTTGAGGGTGAGGAGGGACGTGGGGAAGTGGGTGGTGGTTGAGCGGCCGGGGTGGGTAATGCGGGTGGAGGAGAGAGTTGAGGGTGGGGAAGAAGGGGACGGGAGGGGCAGTGTGTGTTTGAGTGGCTTGGTACATATTACTGTTCGTTGTGTACACATATTACTGTTCGTTGTGTACATAATTGTTGTGTGGATTTGGGTTTTACGAAAATCATGTAGCTTGCTTCCTTGTACATATGTAATACTACTATCCTGATTCTGGTGGATTTCGGACGCAACTTGGAGCAGGTGAACATCATCAACCCCCTAACCAGCCAACTGCCATTACCCCTGGCAATCCGTCAAGCTGGAGTTGGCCTGCTCTTTCAAGCAACTTTCTTGCTGTAACCCATTGTGTTCGGGCCTACGTGTGTCCACCAGGTTGGTTGGTGCTCTGCCCTTGGTGACGGCATTGGCTTCGACAAGGAAGCGGGCAGCTCGCGGAATGGGGGGCTTACAGTTGGTCCCGGAAGGAGCTGTGGTTGGTTCTACTTGGGGGCCGCAACATGTCGGCGGGCTGTTGGGTTGGTTCTCTTTGTTGTTGTTTGTCCTCGGCGCGCGGTTGGCTTTGGTTCGTCCCGTCGCAGCCCAGGACACTCGGGCGGTTGGCTCACCATTTTTTTGTTTGAGCCGAAGTCGGTTGGCAGGCTGCTCTTCAATTTCAAGTTAGATGGCACCGAGGTGTCGAAGCGTCATCGCCTGGCGTAACATGTTCGCCCAGACAGAGCTCTAAAGCCTTGAAAACATGCGTGTACTAACTACACCTCGCCATCCTCGCCCCTCTCGTACTCCTCACCAAGGCCGATCTGATGAGGGTTACACAGGTCCTTGATATAAATGACGGCGAAATAATCACTGAGGTGGAATGGTGGGACGGCGTAACTTACCACCACTTTCACCCGGTCGACGGCTCCGGCGGACACGACATTCCAAACATATCTGTGTGGATACCGCCAAAAAGCGTTGCCATTTTCATCAGGGCTGGCGGGGAAGACAAGGACAAGGAGTGTCTGGTCGAGGGATCTCATTTAGGTATCGACTCGTACCTGAATGCGAACCCTCCGTATAAGGAAAACACGATCACTTGGTATAGCGTACCCTGTACTTGGTGATAGCCCTGGAATACAGTACTGGTTCTTGGATTCTGTCATGATTGATGAGGACTCGCACTGTGTTTAAGTGACTGGCGGACCTGTGTTACATTGAATCACGTTGAAGATGCTTGCATCTTCAGGTTTGCATGGAATGGGGGTCAGTTGGTGGAAAACTGGGCTGTACGTGGTGTTGGTTGCCACGTCAGCAGTTGCAGCACCCACTGTCTTTGTCTGTGTAGGTATTGGTTGGTTATCGTCGGGCTGTGGTTGGTTTCAGCTCCCTTTACTAAATGGCATTTGAAGTTGGTTGACGAGCTGATTGCCTCTCGATGTCACGCGAGTGGTATGGCTTGACAAAGATTCCATATTATATGACCCAACAAAGGGTTAATTAATTCATAAAGAAGAGCACCCAGAACCATGCATTGTGGGAATTACTTAAACTCCGATGCCTTCAACATCGGTCCCTCCTTGCTCGGTCTCCTTCTAATGCATCCAAGCAAATACCTTCCAGTTTCGTCTAGGTCTACTACCGAACTTGACTTACTTCCTGGCATTTAATTCTTCATATCAAATACGGACAGTCGGAAGCATGCGTCTACAACTCCTCGCTGCCCTCGCCCCACTAGCCATTGCTATCATGCCCGAACCAAGGCTAGAACGGCTATGGGGCGGAAGTGAACTCGGCCAGTTTAATTCTATGTATTGGTATTGGCACCAAAACGCACAACGTATATCTGTCAATCCCGATGAGTATTGCGGCGGGCGTGGCATCAGGGGCCTCAAGACGCTTTGTCTGGATATGAAGCAGAATCGAGCCCATTATATCTTCGAGTGGGAAGAGGAGAAGGATAAACATTGTTTGGTGCCACAAGATACGGTTTCAAAGTGTAATGGTGCTGCATCTGCAGGTTGTGAGTATCAGGCTAGCTGGAGGAAGGCGAATTGTACTTGGTAGTACACTAATTACACGATAGAAGATAGGCCTTGGATAAGCTGCTTAGGTAGAGAATAGTCGAGACTGGTCACAGCCGTATGAATGCGCTATTGCAGTCGAAATCCTTCCACCCGATGTAATACAACGATGTATTTGTTCTTGGTGTTAGGAAGTTAGGACGGCTGTCAACGAAATCCACTTTTGATCCCTTATGTACTTAACCCCAGGTTGCCTTTAAGAAGAGACATGTCGTAGTCCAACTAGTACGAAGGCAGGTCCTCGAATTAGTTATGACCCAACTGCATAGGCCGAACAATGGTGCCTGTTAGTTGTGTAAGCTGTTTGTGCTCGTGCCGCACTTGAACCCAACACTCCTCTCGTTGGTCGGCGGGTTTCATGACTCGTTTCAGTCAAGTTGGCAGTTGGCACAACAAAGGCGGGAATCAGTCCACACAAAGAAATCGCACCCAGCACTACACTTTATGCCAAGTATAAAATCCAATCCACCCAGCCTGGATCCCTCCTTGGGCTTGTCCATCATCTGACAAGGACGCAAGCAAATATTTGTCTCGTTGGAGCCTAGGCACGCACCCAAACTTTACTCACCACCTTCACACACCGAGTGACTTTGCCCAAGCAAGCGACAGACCCCTCTGAAGATGCGTGCTCCGACAGTCCTGGCATCCGTTGCCCAGCTTGCTCTCGTTGCCGCGGCCAGCCCGTGGGCGGAGATCGCGGCGGTCGGCACTTCTACCCAACCGTTCGCTAGCGAGAAAATAATCTGGCATTGGGACGACGGCAGACCCCCGGTCTCTGCCAATTTCACAAAGGATGACTGCAGCAGTGTCCCTGGCCTCAAACGTGTCTGTTTTTTCCGTTGGCCCAGTACGCCCCTACTGGCCTATTATGTTTTGGAGGGCGAGGCGGAAGGACGCAAACATTGGTTGATGCCTGTACTCATGAATGCCACTGATGCTGGGTACGATCGGTCGAAGACATCTTGGAAGCAGGCAAAGTGTACTTGGTAATCTACAACGGCTGGACAGGTTGCTTAGGTAGTTGAATGTAGTATGGTATCCTAGTTGGATAAATGTCACTGCGGCCAAGTCCTATGTAGTCCTAACGTTCTCCACATAACTACACGTTTGTTTTCCGTGTCACCTCCTGTATGCCCAATGGGGAATTTATGATCCCCTAATAATCTTAGTATCACCCGATTTTTGGCATGCCAAACACAGGGTGGCGGTTGGTTCTGTCAAAGGCAGGTCACAAGATTGGATGCAACCCAACCAACTGCAACGAATCGTCGTCTTTGTGTTCAATCTGTGTTGCTCTGGGCCGCAGTTGGGTTCAGCTGACCTCAGGGTTCAACCCAACGCTCGTTTCGTTGGCGGGCGGGTTGCATGACGCGTTGCAGTCGAGGTTGGCAGTTGGCCCAAAGCAACCGTGTCATGCAGGGAAAAAAGAACCTGGCATTGTTAGGGATGGCATTTGAATCATCCGCAGCCGTCTCCAACTGACGAATTCGAAAATGGCCACGCTGACCGCCGAGCTGTCCCGTTCCGCAACCCGATTCAGGTACCCGCTCACTCACGATTTACTTCGCACCGATTTCGAGCCAGGCATTGGACCAAGCCAACGTTATCTCAGAAAATATGCACCTGTCAATCCTTGCTGCCACTGCCCCGCTCATGCTCCTCGCCGCGGCTGACTTGAGGTGGCTAGTTGAGGGAAACTGTGAAGAGCTGTTCGCACGAGGAAGGTGTGTGGCCAACTCGATCGGGAGAGGGCGGCTCACCTGGTACAATAAGACGCTCTCCGCGAATGCCACAGGGCAGTCCATCGACCCCGCAGACGGGTGCTCCCCGCGCAATATCACAGGTCTAGTAACACTCTGTATGGACCGCGACAACAAGCGCGCTCATTTCATCCTTGATGAGACAGAGGACCAGCGCAAACATTGCATGGTTGCGAGCAGCCGGGAACAGGTTTACTTGCCTTGCTCGGGTCAAGATTGCGCGTGGATGAGGTACTGGATGGAGACGGACTGCACTTGGTAACCCCTCTGTACTCGCGGGCGCAGGTCTGATGTTTGGGCGCGAGCATTCAATGGTGTTTTTCATTGAGGCGGGCTTTTCGGATTGTAGGCGTTGGCTCGCCGGACCGTAGTTACGTAATCACTACCATATATAACCCCAACCTAGGCCACCCTTTTTTTTCAACACAGTCAATACAAGCAACGGTCAACGCAGTCAACGCAGTAAACGCAGTCAACCGCCGAATCGCCCAAAAATATGATAAAATTCAGGATTCGCTAATTTTGTTTTTCCCTGACTAAGCAGGGCCCTGCGTATCGCCCTGTGTGCCGCCCTGCATATCGCCCTGCGAGCCGCGGGTTGTGCCTCTGCCTCTGCCTCTGCCTGTGCCTCGGCAATACGGGTATATGGGTGGGAGCCTTACTGTGTAGTTGCAGCAGTATCCTGTATGCGCGTGGCCGTGTGGGTGCGAAAGATCATGAAGTCGGGTGGTGTGGTGGAGGGGATACAATTGACTGTGGTGAAAAAAAGGGGGAAAATGTCAGGGTTAGGGTTGTACGTGGTGGTGATTACGTAACTACAGTCCGGCGAGCCAATGCTACAGTCCGAAAATCCCGCCTCATTAGGAAATTCTGCCGGGCAGAATTTGAAGGCGGTAAGCAAATTATTGTAGGCAGAAGCCTGATCGGTTTCTTCCCTCCCGCAATCAGCAACCCGGAACCTTCAGACAGGCAATGTTATCAGTTTGACTAGTTTTCCTTCATCGTGTATGCCAGCATTTTTCCAGCGCGATCGGCGCAAACCGGCACAAAACATAGCATGGCAGAGCTTACAGGGGACCGCTCGATTGCCGCTCCGGGGGCGGTGGCAAAAATGGAGAGGTCGATTTCGGATTGGAGCCAGTTATGGATCCCTCCTTGGGTCCGGGCAACGTGAGTCAAACCGCCTCGCTACCTTCGAGGTTGATTGAGGCCCCTAGTGCCAGGTAGTTTGCTCATGTCCCGCAGGTCGCGATACAAGTCGGACCCGAACAGACTTATAGGGCTCGCGCCTTACGTGTACGGAGGATTCATCGCTATGGGCGTTCTCGTGATCATAGCGGTACCATTGGCATCGCTCTTCGTCTTTAGACACCTCGATCCCACAGTTTGTCCGGACATTGTCCCATGTACTTCGGCATGTATGATCCAGGCAGATCCAGACATCGCTGGTATCGGTGTAGGTGATCGTGCCATCAAGCAGGTACTCTGCCGAGTGAGCTGATGGATTCTTTCTAGGTACGGTTAGCCGCCTACATCCAGAGTGTGTGTTCGATAGTCCTGCTAGGTCTCTCCTCGAGGTATAACTATGCCCTCAGGGGGACACTAGTCCTCACATCGCTTGCCCTGGTCGGTACTATCGCTATCTTTTCGCTCAAGGTAGAGTTGAGCCTGCCCCACGCCATGGTCTCCCTTTCTCTCTTGACGGTTGTCATGCTCCCCCTCCACTTCATCGAGTCTGGAAGGATCACCTCGCCGGGGCTATTTGTCGCTCAACAGCTCCGACTCGGCATCTACACCGCGATGCAGCTCTGGCTGGTGGTCAAGACCCCCTGTCTCGGGAGCGACCCCGAGTGCAACCTCTGCACAAAGTCAGTCATGCTCGGGCACGCCTACCCCACGGTGAATGACCTTAGCCGCGCCGCGAGGATCTTGCCCATTATGGTGGTGGGGGTGGTTTGGTTCGATACGACAATTTTCAAATACGGCCCTCGGCATTACATCGAGGCCGTCCCCGCCATGTTCTCCGAGTCGCGTGCGGCGAAGTGGGCGGCCGTTATTGAGCATGTACTGGAGGAGGACACCGCTTGGAGGCGCTACAAACTCCGCCGCGTACGTCGGGGATGGGCTTGGAGGCATCCGCACCGTCAGAAGGTACCTCGATGGGTTGGCACGGGAAGCAAGTTCCGTATGTGGTACGACGACTCAACCTTGGTCAGCGCTATTGTTGATGCGCGGCGGTGGAGTCAGGTCCCGACGACAACGGGCGCGGCGCCAGGGTGGCTGTGGTGTGTTTGGTCTGACTTGCGACTTGCGAGTGCAGCGCCTCGGTTTCAGCGTATGGTCATCGCCTTGATTTTCGCGGCCGTATGCATATCCAACACCGAGTATGCCGTCCATATCAACGTCCCCGGCGGGGCGAACAACTGGGGGTTCGGCCAGATTTTCTCTATGGTGGGGGCGGTGCCGTTTGCGGCGAGCCTCATCAAATTTGGATTGCGGCTCGGGATGAGGGATAGGTGAGTAGAATACCGCTTTTCCCCGTCATCTTCACGGGGATTGGATTGCTCACGTCAGGCATACAGACCCTCTACCAACCGACGAGCACGCACTTTCCCGCTATGAGCTGGGAGCGGCAGTAGGGATCATCAAGGTCAGAGGTGCCCTGTGTATGGTTCTGTATTACTATTGGGGGATGGAGATGGCGAGGGGGAGGAGGACTTCTACAATACCGTGGAGAGCTGTTTTATCCCATATGAAGATGGATCGGGGCTCGCCGGCTTGGGTCTCCTTCATATAGACGAGATTCGCAAGCTGCCTACCTAGATAGCGTTTCAGGCGAGAGTCATGATCGCGGTCAGCAAAGGAAGAAAGACCGGAAAGTTGAGCAAAGCAGATAGATACTCGGCAAAAACAGGACACATGCCAGCCATAGGGAGAGGCATCAAAATTTACATCCCGGAAACCGCTGGACTGCTCTTGCAGGAAGGTACCCACTCTTGTTGGTAACCTTCACAAATGTCGTAGAAAGAATAATGTATATCCGATCTGCATCCTCGAGAAGGGGGATGATCTTGTCTTCAGTCCAGCAGTCTCTCAGCGCCTCGTTACAGACGACTGGCACCTCTTGGTCGGTGCTGTCAATTCCCACGTGCGTCTTCTTATCCAGTATCTTGTTGACGTAGTCGCGGAACTGCTCGACTTCAGGGTGGCAGTAGCGTGGCACGATTCCTGGGCGTATGATGAATTCCGCCACCACCGTGGGCGAGGTTGGAGCGGCGTCGACCGCGGTCTCTTGTTCGGGAGTCTCCATGGAATCGAACCTCCCTTGTCAGGATTGCAAGCTATGACTGCGAATCAGAATGATGGATGGAGTGGCGGCCAGGCAGAGACCGACCGCGAGGGGGCAAGATCTTACATGTAAACCCGAGCTCGGGGACTGAAAGGCATAGACAAAACCGGGCTAATTCAAAACCAGCTGGCCATGATTCACAACCACCCGGCCGGAATGATACCGTCGAGTTTCGCAGTTGGACGTGCACCCCGTGTTGTTGGTTTGCATGATGCCATGTTGGGGTTGGGCGGCGGGGTGCTACCAACCAAGAAAACTGTTCAACGTGAGGTCATGATTCCCAACCTAATGGAGGGTTGGCGGTTTCCTCGGTTCTCCCGACAATCGTTATTACTGCCATCACTCACCGATAAATCAACAGCGAGATGGAAGTCATCGCGGTCGACTTTTGTCGCTGCTGTCCTGCCACGGGGAGGCGAGGTCGCTTGAGCCCGAGATGCAACGGTTCCCACAACGGGAAGCAATGCACTTTCGCCTGCATCTTTATGGCGGCAGGGATAGCGTCGGGACCGAGGAGCTCTGGCTGCCTCTGAGGAAGGAGACGAAGAAGCGGGGGTTGGCCCTGTCAGACTGACACTCTCCAGCCACTTTCAGGCCGGCTTCCCATCCTCCTCATACATATTATGTGCTTCCCCTTCGGACGGCATAATCCATCTCGCCTGCCAATCCGAGCTCCACCACGGTTGTCGACGAGCCCAGCAACTCTCCTGCTTCCTCCCATGATGGGATCTTGCAATTTTCAGGCTCTCCGCCCTTGCCTGAGATTGGCGATTGGCGATTGGCCCCACAGGATGGGCGCGCGGAGTGGGCTCCGTGAGACGAGGGAGACGTCATCTTCCACGGGCCGAGTGGATACTCGACCAGGGGGGCGCTGCAGGGCGGTTCAGGGCGGTCAGCTGAAGACCAGCCCCCGCGTCCAGCGCTCCCCGCGGACGGGCCCTGGTCGTGCATGTCCCGGGATCTGGGTCGGTAATGGGAGTCTGGGATGTCGCCACATTTTTCTCCATTTTTTGTTTCCTTTTTTGCGATTTATTTCAGACATTTGGATCCCCCAGAGACGAATGATGTCGGGTAGATCGGCACTCGTCGCGGCCGTGGGCGATGCACCCAAGCATTGGCGCAGATTGGCAAAGTGGAGTCGTGCCAGCGAGGTGCGCACCGCGAGGCGCTGAGAGGTGCTGAGCCACAGGGGTCCCTCGCTGTTGGCGGCAAAGCCCCCAGCCGCGCCGCACCTAAAAAAGGCGTTGAAACGCAGACGGCGCAGAGGCAACCCAATTCACCTCCACCTGGCTGACCGACCATCTGCTCTCTCCCCCATCATCCTCCCTCTTGCATTCCTTCCTCCCTTTCCCCCAAACACCAACAAACACCGCCAATCCTCACACCACAAACCCTCACAACAAACCACCACCAGCCACCATGTCGCAGTACCCTCCCCAAGGGTAAGTCCCCATCCCATCGCGCGCACCCTCCCAATCCCCCTTCGCGATGCGCCGCGCTCCCAATCCCCCTTCACATCCCGCGCAACTCCCCAACCAACCTCCCAGCCTCCCAACTAACCCCCCTCTCCCCAGCGGCTACCCCCCGCAACAAGGCTACGCGCCCCAGGGCTACCCCCCGCAGGGCGGCTACCCCCCGCAAGGCGGCTATCCCCCGCAGGGCGGCTACCCGCCGCCGCAGCAGCCGATGCACTACCAGGAGCCGCAGGCGCCGCCCAAGGAGGAGAAGAGCCACGGGTGCTTGTATTCTTGGTGAGTCCACCTTATCTCAATCGGGGAGGGGCAGGATGGGGTCGGGTTGGGCTGACGTGTGGTGTGTGATAGCCTCGCCGCCATGTGCTGCTGCTGGCTGTGCGGCGAGGCGTGCTGCTAAGCGCCACACAGGTGCAGGAGTTGGGGGAATTGGCGTTGGGGTGGGCACGATGGGACCGAACCGGCCGATTATCTACGATTACGAGCGGCACGCGATTGGGAAGGGAGGGGAGGGGTCGATCTGGACTGGGCAGGTTGAGTTGATGGGTTGATGGGATGGGATGGGATGGGATGGGATTTGGGCCGGCGGCAAACGGAGGGAGGGCGGGTGCAGTGGCACGGGATGGGATGGTGGGGTTGCGAGAACTACATACCGACAGACAAGATGCGAGGGTTGGATGTGCTTGGCTGCGCCCTGCACCTGCACACCACCGCCTTGCACACCAGCACACCTCCATTGCCGAGCCGATGCGAGGGGAACGGGAACGGGAATGGGAACGGGAACGGGAACGGGAACGGGCGAGCTTTTTTCTCAGCCCTGGAGAACGAACGAACGAACGAACGAACGGTTGCTCTTTTTCTTCCCTCGACAGATTTGCGTTACGTTATGGCGGTCTGTCCGGTGCTGCTCCCAGGTTCAATCGGCTGACGGCACAGCGCGCGCAAATCCCATCCCTGCTCCTGCCAGCACACAACGCGCGTCCGCACACCGCAGCCAAGTCGCCCTGCCGCTCGGCCGTAACCCCATGATCCTTTCTCGGGCTTGCATGCCAAAACCGAAACCGAATCTTGCCGCCCGTTCCTCCCGCTGTTGACAATTTGCATTCATGAACAACCAGTGTTGGTGGTGGAGAATTCAGGGGCAATGTTTACTTTGTCATTGCTGTGTTGCTTGCCCTGTGTGGATGGCGTCGACAGCGACCGGCCAGCCAGAGAGGGTCCCTAGAACATTGGGCTCCTGGCTGACTTGCGAGCAGGGGCTAAATTTGACGACTTCACTGCCGTAGCCCTGTCCACGCACGAGTTGTCCTTCCAGGTGCTGCAGGCTGTGCTGACCATCTGTCTCATGGCAGTTGCAAGCAGAACACGCTGGGCGAGGGCGGCAAGAAGTGACAGGCCCATCGTTCTAAATGTCCGTGGATCGGCGGGCTTAATTAGGTCGTTGATGTTGGGACGAGGTAGATCGTGAGTAAAGCAGGTGCGCAGGGATGAATCGGTGGAGGTATATCTGCAAGTATTTGTAATGTCAGTTCGGCAAGACCAAGGCTTGGGTGTGTTGACGGTTCAAATACCTATCCCCACGGACAACAGTAGGCGCCTTTTGTTTCCCGCTCACACCAAACCCGTTGGACCAACTGACACTAATAGAACGGGCCAACCTAGCCGCAAAACAAAGAGTATTGAGTTGGGCCTCGAGCTTGTCTGAACCCAACTATAGGCCGAAATGGACAAAAGACAAAGGCAGCGGGCATTCACTTACCGGTGGGCTACAACCAACCGTATGACCTGCCATTGCCTGAACTAACTGCTATACCGTCTTTTACAAACATGAACAATACTCGCATCATTTCAGGCGTCGGAATAACCTAAATTCTCGACAGTAACAAATATTGAATTTGATAGGGCTCGGGCATAGGAATTTAACTCGGAATCCCTTATGCCTAGAACGCCATCTCATATTCAGCTGTCTATGTAACCTGCAGAGGCTAATATCCTGTTGTGTGTTACCAAGTGCAAGGTGTCTCATACCAGCACGGGCAACCTTGAGCGGGAGCGCTTGAGCAGCTGGGGTCAACATACCGACGCTATACTCGAGCCATGTAATGTTGTTTTTCCTGGCCATCAAGGATGAAATAGGCATGCTGTTATACCACCAGCCCTGCATAGCTGGTGGCCTATGCTCTCAGCCCCACCACCAGGGTTTTCCCTGGTCGGCGGGTCGCCCACCTGGGCTTCCACCGACCACCGAGACACACCACACACCAGGCACATCACATCACGTCTTCCAAGTCTCTGCTCTCTAGACATGCCCAGTAGCGTGATCCACACGGAGGGCTTTTACGAGCACCTCGGATATTGCGCGGCCGGCACCTGTCTGCGGAGTCTGTGATGTCGACTCCGACACGACCGGGTTGGTGCCAGGCCAGGGATCCGTTACGGCTGTCGCACACTCCTCTGCCACCAGAGTATGAATCGCAGTTGGCTTCATACCAAGAGTTCTTGGCCGCGGCGAGCACAATAAGGGGAGCGAGAGCGGCAAGGATTGGGAGGTGCATGTTGAGTTTCAAGGGTACGTGGCTTGCCAGTAGTACTGGAAATGGGGGTGTTGTCAGGATGAGACAATGTCCGAGTATTCCTATATGGTTCTGGTGACAAGTAAACTGAGACGTCTTGAGTTCATATATTACTATGGACAGCTGTTGGGCCGTTCTTTATCCGTCACTTTAACATGTTCGATGAACCAACTCAATACTCCATACGACCCCGCTCTCAACTGACCCGCAGGATCGAGCCAACACCATGGCCCAAAACAAAAGAAAAAGACAAAGGGCGCCATTCTATTACACATTTTAGCAGTTGGGTCGCAACCAACTTTAGGCCCTGCGTGTCACTAAACTAACCGTCGCCCCATTTCTTGCAAACCCAACCAGGGATAACGGGGAATCGGATTTCTTTGCGGGCTCAACGGAACGGACTTGGCAGCGGGAACAATGCAAATGCATTGTTAGATTATATTTGGATGCAGTGTTGTACTCGGCTATCGATACGACTCTAACACACAACCCTTCACTTCCTAAACAAACTGCCCCGTCTAATCTCCGGCTTTTCCTCACCAAGTACAGGGCTTCTCTATCCAGCGAGTCGGATACACAGAACCTCCAGAGGCGATCGCACTTGACCCGGTTTGAACGGTATTTTCGGGTAGCAGACAGTGCTTGTGGTTATCACCCCCTCCCCGAATAGGCTCTACAAAATAACTACCGCTAGTTATCCTTGCCGCCGTATACCTCTCCTCTACTACGCCCCTCCCCCCCGTCCCTATAACAATCTACCTCCTCACTGACGCGAACTTCAACCCGCCCCTCGACCTGTCCATGCCGCTCCGTCTCCTGCTCGACGGCCTCGAAAAGTACCAGGACATGAAACTGCTGCCGGAGTTCTTCGAACTGGTCGTTATCGTAATCGGGCCGAACCAGCGGCGAGCGCGGGCGAGTATTGAGAGGAGCCTCGCGGGCGGCGAAAAGGGGTTATTGACGGAGGGGGTAGTAAGGGTTTGTAACGAAAATCAGGGAGCTTTGCTGATTCTTGTTAGGACGGGGCACCATGTGGCGCGTGGTGATGCTGGAGGTACCACTGGGGTTGGGGATACAGCGGCCAAGACGGACGGCAAGGCTGGCGGATTTGAGGGTAGCTCTGGTGGCGCGGTGGGCGGCTTGGGGGGTAACCCTGGTGCTCATGGCAGGGAACTCGTTGGTTGCCCTAGTTGTAGGGAGCGGGAGCAGACGGTTGACGTGGGCGATGGTCGCCATACCGGCGGCGCCGTGGCTGTTACGGTGGCTACGGCTGTAACCGGACCGTAACCAGAGGAGGACGAGGCGGAGGAGGAGAACAGTATAATTAGTACAAACAACAACAACAACAACAACAACAACAACAACAACAACAACAACAGCAACAACAAGGAGCAGAAACAGCAACAGAAAAAGTAGAAATCGACGACGCCCACCTCCTAACCCGCCTCCTCCCACCCACCACCCAATCCCTCTGCCTCGCCGCCTCACTCAAGCACCTCGGATGACCCGCGCGCTGGTGCGCCTGGCGCGGACGGTCAAGGAGGGAAGGGAGTTTGCGCGGCTGCAGACGGTCCGGTGCGACAACGAGAGGGTGGACCACTGCGCGGGGGTAATGGAGGAGTAGTATCGCGTGTTGGTGGATTTTGCGTGGGGAGTTGGGAGTTGGTGCCTGAGGCGACGTTAAGGAGTGGGGAGAGGATGCCGGAGCTGGAGTGGAATGGTTGGGGCTGATGAGAGGGGGGATATAGGGGGTTTTGTTTGGATTTGGGGGTTTTTGAGATTTTTATGTGGCGGATGCTGTTCTGCCTAGCATAGCAAGTTGGTCAACTCACATTCTCTTAGTAGCAGACGTTCGGTCATTCAATCGAGGAAATGCGGAACACGGATCGAAAGCGTATTCCATTGTCACGACAGAGTCATGTGCTCCTCCCTCCCCCGTCTGCCGCTGCCGCAGAGCCCGCACGGCTTGGCACAGATACGAGAGTCCCCGACGATCACGAGCTACCACAGGGTGGTTTCATTCTGGATATTTCGTCGGCATGAAGATTCGAGTGGACCTCGGGTGCTCGTCCCTCACAGAGGGTTTTGTTTGACCCAATCCCTCACAAGCTCATCGTAAACGGATGCAGACTCCAGCCCCTGCGGAGGGGTGAGAGTCGCAGCCTCCCTCGCGATCAACTCCTTTGCCTTCTCATCTCGCACGGTCACCGAGCACTCGAAAGGCGCTGGCGCAACCACCAAGGGAGAGGCCGCTTCAGGTACCAATGTTAGCGGCCGAGGCAGGTAAGTACGGTCTTCTGGGCTTGCTCACTTGTTTCGAACCGGGGTGGTCCGGAAGGCGCTACGCCGATGTCAAATCCCCAAAGCACTCGGCTGATGACGATGAAAAGGCTCGCGTTGGCGACTTGCAGGCCGGGACAAGCTCGCCGGCCGACCCCAAAAGCATAATGCTTCTGCAGTGTCGCGAGCTCGGCGTCGTGCCATGGGTTGTGCGCGGGAAGAAATCTCGCCGGTGCGAACTCCTCGGGACGAGGATACGTGCCGGCGTCGTGGTGCGCTGCGTAGGTGTTGGCGATGACAGTCGCTCCTCTAGGCACCGTGACACCCCTGTACGAATCCGCGTCGGTCGTGGCGTGCGGCACAGCAAGAGGCGTGAGGGATGACCAGCGGTGCAGCTCCTGGATGAGGGCCTCGACGTAGGGCAAATTGGGGCGGTCCTCCCACTGCGGCAGCCTGTCGCGCCCGACGACCTCGTCGAGCTCTTGCTGGGCGAGTTTCATCGCCTCGGGGAAGAAGATGGCGGCGCGGAAGAACCAATGCACAGATCCGATGGTCGTCTCGGTACCGGCAGACAATATCTCGGCGACGATGCCGACAGAGTCCACGTGGCTCCAGCGCCCGACGTCAGGTTCGGCGAGGAAGCGGGCGAGAAAGCAGTCCTGCGCGATGCCCCTCTTGTAGCGGTCGTTCATGCGGTCGAAGAAGACGGAAAAGAAGCTGTGCCAGCGATCGTGCATCCAGTCGGCTCTCTTCCTCCACGGTGCGAGCGGCGCGGGAAGGTAGTCGAGGAAGGGCAGCCAGTCCGTGATCCAGGAGCCAGGCGAAAGGTCTAAGACATCTCAGCATGATCGTTTGCAGCCAGCCTGAGGCCTTGTTCACTCACGCTGCCAGAACAGACTCTTTTCGTCTCGAATCTTTCTTGGGACGAGTGCATCGGAAGTTTCAAAGCGGGCTCCAAGGCTATTTCAACCGCCTGATGAGCATGCGTCGAGACACTAAGCGAGAGAGGTGGCCTCCACTTACAGCATGCTGAAGGTAACACTGCTCGAGTATCTTGCCGCCTCGTGGTAGAATGTCTCTGGTCGAGCGGCGAGATTGACCAAAACGGCCCTGCTCTCAAACTCCTGATACGGTAGGAATATCTTGGAGTTCGGGCCGGTCAAAATTGTCTGCAGGACTCTTCTCCGGGCCTAGCAATCGCGTCAGATCAAATTCAGTGCCGGCTCTAGGGCTCGTGAGTACACCTGCCCTCCAAGGCTCGCCATATGGTAGTGCAACTCCGCGAGAGTCACCAGTGACCCGATGGGCCATCGCCGAGGTCAACGGTCTGGAGTTGTACAAGGACCCCTTCTTGGCGAAGAGCTCGTCAAAGGCATCGACGCCGCTGACCACGAACAGGGAGTTGCGGCCCACACGGTAGGAGTAAAAGTCACCGTATCGCCTGGCCCATTCCGTAAGTACCAGATGCGGTTTTTTTCCACGGAGCTCGCTCCAGTTCCCGATCCAAGGGAGACCCGGTGGTCCTGGTAGCAAGCTGGAGCCCGAGCCCGAGCCCGATGCTCTCAGGCCCAAGACCCCCACCAGCGCGACCAGAATGATGGGCCAAACGATGAAAGACATGGTGACCTGCGAGATGAAAACGAATAGTACGGCAGTGAAGAATTGTACACAGCAAAGGAATTTTCGGGCTACAGCTGCCAATCATTTTATATCGCACCCTTTTCTTGACACTGATGCAATTCGCGTCGCGATCTCAGCTGCTGCCGCCGTATCTCCGGGGTCCCGACGACAGGTACATCCCAACCAGCCGGCGTTACTTAGAATGGCGGCGTTCAAGGACCACCTTTGCGCCCCGTCCCGGCTGAAGGCATGGGCTAGCGGTTCGGCGCTTTCCCTTTGCGGAATCTGGCCCATGGGATCCTCCCGCACGCGCTCCACGGCATGAATCACGCCATACCTCGGGCTTAGCCCGTGAGAAGTGCTGACCAAGAGCGCCCTGAACATGCAGGCGGATGGGATGGAGTCGTCGTTCATGCCAAACAGAAGTCAACTGGGTTCTGCATTGCGAATTCCCACCATGGCCTCGTTCCCGTTGGATGATCATTTCCCAGCAGTTCCCAATGTCTGCCTTGGCGAGACAACCCCTACACCATCCCTCTTCGACCTCGCGGGCAAGACTGCCCTAGTCACGGGCGGCAACGGGGGCATTGGCAGCGGCATCGCACGTGGTCTTGCGGAGGCGGGCGCCGACATCATTATCATCCAGATTCCTGGGGAGCTATCGGATTTTCCCCAGCAACTGGCCGAGTCGACAGGGCGACGCGTGGACACTTACAACTGTGACCTTGCATCTTCCGACGCAATCCGCGAGACTGTGAAGGACGTTCTTGAGCGTGACGGGAGGACTGTGGACATCCTGTGCAATGTCGCCGGAATAAGTGGCAGGTTTGTGCCCATTCTTGACGAGACCGACGCCCATCGGGAGCTGGTGAGTTTGATGTGAATCTTCATACGAACATTTCCAAACGTGCAGCATGAACAGAACCTCGGCTGACATCTCACGCAAAGGTCGTTCAAATCCATTACCATGCTGTATACGTTCTGTCCCAGCTCATCGGCCGGCACTTGGCAGAGCGCGGACAAGGCGGAAAGATCATCAACATTGCGTCCATCGCGGCGGAAAAGGCCATGACAAGATTCTCCGTCTACGGCCCCGTCAAAGCGGCCGTCGGACAGCTTACAAACTCTCTGGCCAACGAGCTTGCCGTGTATAACATCCAGGTTAACGCGCTATACCCAGGGTAAGCCATTCCGCACGGGTCCGTCTCGTCAGGTAGCTGATCGCATTGCTGCTAGTTGGATACACACGCCCATGTCCGCACGCAGCTTCGGGGACGCGGAAGCAAGCGCCAGCATCGTCAAGACGGTGCCCGCGGGCCGCTGGGGCAAGCCGAGTGATTTCAAGGGTGTTGCGGTATTCCTGGCGAGTGCTGCGAGTGACTACGTTACGTTACGGGTGCGCGAATCTACGTTGATGGGGGAACACACAGCATGTAAAATATTGAGACCATTCAAGCGCATAGAAGATTGTTCACGAGGGCTTTGATCTTTTCCGCCATCTCCTATCCATTGCTCCCTAATAATTACTCCATCCAGCCCCTCAAGTCTTGCTGCATGCCAGCACGCCACTTCTGTGCCGAGGGTAAGGTGGGAAAAGACATGAAGGCGTGAGGCACTCCGGGATAGAAGTGCAACGTGGTCTCGACCCTAACATGACCCGATGAATGATGTTAGCTACACCATCTTTTGCAGTTCACGTTCATCAAGGATCCGCGTGGCACTTACCCAGCAACCCTCAACTTCTCCTCCATCAAAAGACCCTCATCACGAAGCGGATCAAGACCAGCGATATGCAATGACACCGGACACAGCCCGAGAAACTCAGTCGAGGGCAGAAGAAGCGGCGAAACGTTCGGGTCCGTCGGATCAGGTTTGTACAGGTCAACAAACGACCTGAGGATAGCCGTGTTGAGGAAAGGCGCATCTGCATTGGTCTCCAGCGAGCTGCGACTCCCCTGGAGCAGTTCCAGCGGGAAGTGGTCTGGATGGACGGTGGACGGGGTGCCGAGAACGAGGCCCCGAACGCGAGGGGTCGAGGCATCAGGCTGCCCCAGTGCCCGACGAGCTACGGAAATGGCCAGATTGGCACCGGCACTGACTCCCCCGACGAAGATTCTCTCCAGGTCAATGCCGTGGAGGGCCCCATTCGCCGCAACCCAGCTAAAGGCTGACCATGCGTCGTCGATAGGGGCTGGGAACGTCCACGCAGGTGTGTGGCGGTAGTTGACGTTTAGGACCGCTGCACCTGTGCTGCGTGCGATTTGACGACAGAAGGGGTCCTCCGTCTCGAGGCTGCCAAGGTGATAGCCGCCGCCATGGAGCGAGATGTACAGAGGCAAGCCTACTTGGGTGTCTAGTGGAGAAGAACTGTCTTGATGAGGTTTGTACAGGCGGATGGGAATGCGGACGCCGTTGGTGGTCGGGATGTCGAAATCAGCGACATCCAAGCCAGCATCTGGCAGGCACAGTTAGTCCCAGTGATTTTTCAATGCGAGTGGCACGATAGTGGGAGGTCAGGTCAGATTATGATGCTTTTGGAATTCCTCATTCTTACCCGGACGACCGAGGACATCAGCGAACAGCTTCGCAGTCCTGGCATTTGCCAGGTCTCGACGTTCTTCGAGGGTGGCGGCCACTGGTGGTGCTGGACGCTTCCAAATCTTCTCGAACTGGATCCATTCCGGCGCAATGCCGCTCGGGTACCGGGTAAAGTCGGCCATTGGAGGGGATGGCAAGGTGACGGACGCAGTGGTGTGCTGGAGGCGTGGCATGAGACGATGATGGGAGGAATGATCACCTCAACATGGTGTCAGATCGCAAGCAGGTGAAGTCTGAAGAGAGTTGTCTAGGTAAGTAATAGCGCAGTTCTATCTGAGAGATACCAGGGCTGATTACGGGATCTTGATGAAATAAGTATCGCCGACATGACGGGGCTTGACATTAGCCCCCCATGCTCACCGGGAGCACAGGCTCGGCCTGGGCAGAGGGCTGGGCTGCTTCCAGGATTCTCGGCTAATATGCAACGGATAGTTAACTTATCTCAGAATTGACGATATTCCCCCTATTCGACTTTCTGAATCTTGTTGCTACTCGACTACCTGAATGTCCTCTGCGTCGTGTCCAAAGAGCCAGTCTCTCCTCTCCTTGTGCCCCCAGTATATCGGGTTCTTCCCGTCGTCCTTCGTAATCCATACGTCTCTCTCCCGTTGATCCTGCCCGTCCGGCAGATGATACGCCTCCTGAAGCACCCTGCCGGCTCTCTGCACCTTTGATGCCCGGGGCTGTCGGAGGGCCTGATACCTGTGCAGTCTCCCGGCGAGAGACTGTCTCGTGCTCCCAGAGAGCATCTTCCGCAGCACGGCTGCATCCTCGCAAGCCATAGCCGCGCCAGACGACATGTACGGCAGCATCGGGTGAACCGCGTCTCCCAGGAGAACCGCCTTGCCGCTTCGATGGACCCAGTTGTCCACGAGGTCCAGGTCGTACAGACGCCACTTGAGGAAATCCTACGGGTGAGATGATGATTAGCAGACAGAAACACAACGCTCAGGAGGACGCAGATACTTTTCCAGATAGCGCTATCAGCTTCTGCACGCGCGATTCCCAGCCCGCGAACCGCCGCAGCAGCTCAGAGTTGTCCGAAATGACCAGCTTGTTCTCGCCCAGCTGGAAAGGGCGGTCCTGCATCGAAGTCTCGGAGCAGCAGAAGACGACATTGTAGACCTCTCCTCCTCGCACGGGGTACCCGATAACGTGGGCCTCTGGGCCGCACCACGAGGTCACCCACGGTTGGGAGATGAGATCTTGCATCTCGGGGTCGGACAGCAGCTGATGGCCCGGGATCAGTATGCGGTATACGATGTCGCCCGTGTCAGTCGGGGGCAGCTCATGGCCCTGGAACTCAGCCCTTGCGCTGGATTGCACGCCTGATATCCTGTCAGCGCCGAGTTCGGCATTTCAAGGGGTGATTTTGTTTTACCGTCTGCAACAACCACGAGGTCGCCGCGCACCGTCTCGCCACCTTGGAGAATGGCGGCCGGCGCGTCCCAGTCATAGTCTTCCACCCGGTTGCCGGCCCGTATGACGACTCCGAGTTCCAGTGCTCTCTCCAGCAACACCGCATGGTAGTCAGCTCGATGGACCATCAAGTAACTGCCCCCAAAATCCAGCTCCGGCACTCCGTGCGGCATGTCAGCCAGCAGGGCACCATTGTCGTAGCGGACGAAGCGGTTGCCATTGGAATGCGTCTTCTTGAGATACGTCGTGTTGACACCCCAGCGGCGTAGAATCTTGAAGCAATTGGGCGGGATGCGCATGCCGGCACCGACCTCGCCGAAGCTGGCAGCCTGTTCGAGAATCGTGACCCGATGGCCATCGAGGGCGAGCCCGATGGAGGCGAGGAGGCCACCGAGCCCAGCGCCGACAATCACGATGTCGAATTTGTTGCCGCTGTCTTGTCCGGCGGCGTTTGCCGAGGCAGCGGCAGAGGGGGCGCCATCTCCGTCAGCCATGGTCATGCGTGATTGCGTGTTGTGGCTCTATCTGAGTCCTGCCTTGAGAAGCTCGTCGGGTTTCATTCCCACGGTTTGCCCTCTTCCCCTGTCCATTCATAGCTCACACCTCCAGCGCCGTCGGCCACCATCTGAGAGCCTGGGAGGGGGCCGGCGTTAAGCTGAAAAGGGACACCGCCGAGGACCGCACAGTTAACGCCCCACCTTGGGGGGCTTCTGCAGCAGGGGGGTTCCCTGACGATCAACTAGCCTCCATGAGGCTCTGGATAGCGCGGATGTCGTGCTTGAAGCCCTGACTCGAGGAGCTGTGCCGGGCTCAGTGACAGGTCAGCAGCATCCCAAGGAGATCATCTGTCGCCCAACTCGTCACACTTCTCGCCATGTCGGGTCTCAATTTGGTGCATGTTGACCAGGCCTCGTTCTCGAAGAAGAGGAAGCTCGGCCCTGGCGCTTGCAAAAGGTGCCACGAGAGGAAGGTAAAATGCGATGGTGGTATGTCCAGTCCCTTGCATCCCTATCGCCGAGCTCTGGTGGGAAAGTAACACGGGAACTCGCAGGCCCGGCAACGGAGGGACGGGGCCCTTGTAGCGTCAGTATTCGGAGTTCCCTTTGCGACTTTCGCCTTTGCGTCTGACGTTCAAGCCATCTCTCATAGAACTGCGTGGCCTTGGGAGACACATGTCTGTGAGTCGATGCGCCAAAAGACTCGTGTCGGCTTTCATACGCAACATTGAAGTTCTTGCCTGACTGGATTTTTATTTCAGAACTCATGTCGATGGCCGATCAAGAAACAACCTCAATGCGTCTCCTCAACGGAATGTTCTTGTTGATCCCACATCCAGTTGGCGAAGGTCAGTACCCGTCATCAGCACATGGATCTTGCTAGCTTCCTCACGACACGTTGCTTCTGCTAACTCATCTGTTTCTCCCGCATCTAGTCCAGATGATCCACTGCCAGATGGCCCCCGTGAGCAAGCCCATGGTGGCGAGCTGCCCGTCGCCGGGCCCGCTCTCACAACACCTCCATCTGAGGACGCAGGAGAACTCCCTTGGGACGCAAATGAAATGATGACGGCGACCATGGTACGAGAAGAACAAACCTATCCTGCTGAGATTCTGAGCATCACATCTGTATCTGCCTCTTCCATCCCTCCAGGCGTGAGTCCCGGGATGGAGAACTTACGACTGAGCGCAAGCAGCGGGCGTTTGAGCAACGATATGGCAGCCGCCACTGGCCAACTGTTCCCGCCATATGCCACGATTCAAGGCCCGGCGGAGCCTCCTGCTGCGCCGTCCATGCCCCTGGATCGATTCGAGGCCTACGTGAAGGACACGCTGGGTTCCTATGCTCCGTCCTTCCAGAAGCAGCAACAACGAAACCCCATGAACGAACATCAGGGCGGCAGCGGGTTGGACAGTCACACATCGTGGGATGGCCAAGGCCGTCACGGCTCCGCCGTTCGACCAATCGGTGTCAACATGTCTCTCCGCTCAACACTCGACTTGGAGAAGCAACTCACACAACTGGACTCGGCCGACATGGAATATCTCAAGGCCAAGGGAGTATTCGATTTACCCCCGCGGAGGCTTCAAGAAGATCTCGTGGAAGTATTCTTTTCAGAGGTGCATCCAACTGCACCGGTCATCAACCGCACAGAGTTCTTGTCGACTTTCTACGGCGACGGTCATCCGAGTCGTCTGCTGCTCTTTGCAATCTTCACCTCTGCTTCACGTGCTTGCCGGAATCCGGCGTTGCTGGACAATCAGGGGACAAATCAAGGCAGTGCGCTACGATTTTACAAGGCGACCAGGGTAAGCATCCCGAGTTTCCCTTGACCTGAGCCCTCGTTGGTGCAAGTACCTTCGAGTTGGTGGCTAATTAACGGAAACCTCCAATAGGCTCTGCTGGACACTGGCTATGAGCGCAATCAACTTGTTCGAATACAGTCGTTGTTGCTTCTTACATGGTGGTGGGACAAGAAGGACGACGGCGGGAGGAACATGAGATCCTGCGCCGTGGACGCGATCAACACAGCGCAATGCTTAGGACTGCACCGATGGTATGTGCAATCCACTGGCATTGTTGAGGTCCGAAAATTCTCATCGAATCAGGGACCATTACCCCAAGGATGACATCGTTCTCGCCCGGATCTGGAAGCGAATATGGTGGACATGCTTCGTAAGTTGGTCCCGAGCCTCCATGCCTGGAAGCCTGATCTAACAGAGCACCAAGAACCGCGACGTCGCTGTCGCAGTATCTCATGGGCTCCCATGTCTCCTATCCCTGGAAGAGTTTGATGTCCAGCCCCTTTCCGTGGAAGATTTCGATGAGGAGCCGTCTGTCCCCGCCCCGTTGCGGCGCTGGAGGTACGAGCCAGTCGAGGTGTCATTTTCGATCCAAGTTATCAAGGTCGCCGAGACCCTGCACCACGTCCACACGGCTTGCTTCGTTACTCAAAGCCTTCAGAAGACTCTGACTAGATCAATTTCAGAGAGGGAATCGCATCTCTCATTCCTCCAGCAGGCGGGGCAACGACGGGCACCTCCAGGCTCGAGAGGCGCGAAAATCGCCTTCCCAGACGACTACAATGACCACGGCATTCAACTCTGCCGGCGGTGGCTGGATGACCTTCCTGCCATCTCAAAATACGATGTTGATGATGTCCAAAGCCACGAATTCTGGCCAGGATTTCTTCATGTTCTGTACTTGTGAGTACCTTGCCTAAAGCTCCACGATGTTGACAAGTACCCCTGACACGACCTGATGAAGCACGAACGTTATGCTTCGGTTCCGAGAAAGGGCAGTTCTCCGTTCATCCAACGGCCGAGCCGAGGCTGAGAGGCTCTATTGCCAAGCTCGCGGCATCGTCGCTGCAACCATGATCAGCAAGATTCTGCGCAACGCGAGAGCGCACAATCACATCCTGCGTTTCACGGGCCAACTGTATGACTGACCATCTTTAGCCCAACATTGTTCTCACAGGGGACCAGCTAACCGGTCTGGCCATCTTCAGGACGATATCTCTTTACAATTGTCTCATCTTCTTTCTCATCGAAGGACAGTCACCACGCGAAGAGGTGTGCCGTGACGCGCAGTCCAAATACTCGCAATGTCTGCACATCCTTTACGAATTCAGCCAGCAATATGTCAGCGCGTCCTTGACCCATCGGCTCTTTGAAACCTTGCAGGCCCATATCCAGATCAGCCGGCCTGTGCATTCTGGCGGCGCTTCATCATCCTCGGCATCAACCTCGTCCGTCTTGGCCGCTGAACCATTCGGTACACCCCTGCCCGGTCTCCGCGTGTCAAGCGATGTCACCATGTTCCATTTCAGAGAGTATGTTTATTTTCAAGACTACTGCGTTCCAGATCCAAAGCTGACAGCTCACCAGATCGTTGGAAACCGAGTTCCACTACGACGACTTGAGCACCGTGGGAACTGGGCTGAGTCTGGATCCATCGAATGGCCTAGACAGCAATCTTTCGTTCCCAGCAGTCGTGAATCCGCACTGCCTAGAAGACGGCTCTCCGCCTTCACCCGATTTCAGCTTGCCCCTCGGCGCCGGGGCACCAGACTCTGTGGAGGTCGCGAGATGGTAAGTCGCGGATTCGGAACGGCAGGTTTTTCATCGAACATTGAGCTGACCCGCGACTTCCAGGCTTGATTTCTTCGGTTTAGGAGAAGGAGCTGGTGCTGATGGTGCACATTTCCAACATTTATGGTGATAAAGGGGTCTTGGCATAAGGTTCCACGTTATCGGCAATGCATCTCGGACCTGCAATCCGTCGATGACACGAGGCCGCCATACCCAGAGTAGCATCGCCGACCCGTGGAGCCGTGACTGCACGCTAGGGTCAGGCCAGTGGTCCCGGTATGGGTTTAAGAGAGCACAGGTGAATCTGTCTGCGCATTGTCTCATGAGCTCTCATCGCGCTCTTCTACTTAGAACCAGATCTTCTCGCTCTTGCACCATGTCGTCAACCAACTCAAGTGGCTTCGTTTCCGTATCACTGGCACCGGAGATCCAGCTCTTCTACACTCTCACATCAGGCCTTCCTCTCATTCCGGAGAAGCCAGTCATCGTACTTTCCCACTCTCTCTCGGCTGCCACCTGGCTATGGGACAACTTTGTGGAGGAGTTCTCCGCCGATTACACCATCCTGCGTTACGACATCCGGTTTCATGGCCTGTCTCCCCTCTCTCCGACGGCAAACTTCGACTACGAGGCCGGTCACACGATCGATGACTTGGCTTCGGATTTGGTCAAACTTCTCGATCATCTCGGCATCGAGCAGGCGGAGGCGTTCATCGGCCTCAGCATCGGAGGCGGCATTGGCGTCGCTCTGGCTTCTTCACACGCCAATCGGTTCCGTCATTTCGTCATCGTTGGCACCCGCGCAAATGCCTCTCCAGGAGACGACAAGGTCTGGGATGATCGTATCGCGCTAGCTCGGGCACAAGGAGTACCGGCGCTGGCAAGACAAAGTGTTGACAGGTGGTTCAACGCCCAGTGGAGGGCCGACAACGCGGCCCTAGTGGCCAGCATCGCAAACAAGGTCGGGGCTCAGTCCCTCCAAGGATACATTGCCAGCGTGGCGTCGTTGAGGACGCTGGATCTTTGGCCGCATGCCGCTGCTATCAAGGAGCACGGCGACGGATCCAAGACCTTGTTCGTGATTGGGGAAGAAGATGCGGCACCCGTGATCGAGGAGACGAAGGGACTTGCCGCCCAAGCGGGAAGTAAGGTTGTGGCGGTACCAGACGCTGGGCACATCACTCATGTCCAGCAGCCGGTGGCGTTTTCCAGATTGGTTAGGCAGGTGCTGGACGGGCAATGAATCAAGTACTTCAGAAGGATCATCATGATATAACTTTCAATTTCAAAGACAGCTCGTTCTGAACGCAACATTCTCGCCTCTCGGTTGCTTGTCTAGTAGGAAGAGCAGCTGCCTCTTATTCGTCCTGTTTGCCAAGCTTGATCTTGACCGCCTTTCTCTGGTCAACCCAAGCAGTGTTCTGCTCACCCAGCCATATGTTCCTGGACGCCTGGACCGCTTCCTCCAGCTCCGTGTACCTACCGTTCGACACATAGATTGACTTTCCGTGATAGTCGCGATTCAGCGCTAGATAAACAATCGCTCGCGCGACCTGCGCTGGCGTGTTCACAGGAAGCCCCTTCTCCTGCCAGACACCGGCAACCTTCGCCGTGAATGGCGTGAGCGTGAACCATGGTGCAACGACATTGGCCCTGATCAAACCTTCCTCTTGGAGAGTGTCGCGGAGCGATCGAACCAGCCCAATCACACCGTGCTTGGAGGCGTTGTAGACTGGGATGCCGGGCGTGTCGAGGTATGAGGCCGCGGAGCCCGTCAGCACGAGAGACCCCTTGATACCAAGACGACGGAAGTAGCTGAGCGCCAACTTGGTAGTGTATATGGCGCCGCGGATGTTGACGTCGAGTACCACGAGTGTTGGCGCCTTCAGTTTGCCCTCATCGTCAAACGTGTCGGCGAAGGCATCCTCGGCCACCTCGTCGATGCCGGTATTGCCGAGCACAACATCTACACGACCGTGCTTTTTGACCGTCTTTTCAAACACGTTGCGCTGGTCCTCCCAATTGAGCACGGAACCGTGGAAGAAGACGGCGTTTCTGGAAGCGTGAGTGAGTCAGAGACAGTCTTGATGGCGGGCTGACAGGAGATCAATACCCTCCCAAATCGGCCCCGAGCTTCTCGCTAGCAGCGACATTGGTGTCAAGGAATGACACTTTGGCCCCTAATTCGATGAGGAGTCGTAGTCTACCGAGCAGTTTCGTCAGTAATCAGCCCTCAGTCCGGAAATGCTGGCTGGCTCATACGTCGCCTCTCCGATGCCGGTGGCGCCACCTAGATACACCAGTCAATACAAAGAGCAAGTTGAAATCAAATGTTGGGGAGACAGACCCGTGAGAATGACAACTTTGTCCCGAGCTTCCTTGAAGAGGGGATCGTCGGCCGGAATGTCGAAAGGCATCTTGTTGCAAATTGATAATTATGGGACTGACAGCGAAACCAATTGGGAGTCACGGCAACACCACGCTTATCCCCGTGTGAGACCATCCCGCCTCCTCCATTATTATCATCGATTCCGGTAATCCAGCGAAAGCTCAATGATGCCATCTTCAGGGTCCCGATGGCGACATCGATAATTATGGGCCTTGAGACCATCGCCGAACTGGCGCAAAGGAGCAGCGATATTAGTAGCATTAATTAGTCTGGATCACGACATCCTTGGCGCCTCTTCTCCCCACACGACGGCGCTTCCTCTTCTGATCTTAGTGTATGTCGGGCCCCCGACGCCAGGAACAGCCTGATAGGTTCCCAGCCTAGCATCTCAGCCAATGCAAGGCAACACTGGCGGTTCCATTATCCGCCGGAAGAGCTAAGTCCCGTATCCACTTAATCAGTTATTCGTTGAGATGTTCTGGCGAACATGTCGTCAAAAAGAAAAAGGTCCTTGCGGCGCAGATTTCATGTTCCTCGTCACACGGGACAGAGTCAGCACACTGCGAACATCAACATGTCGACCAAAGATTGGAAAACGCCCGACAGCGACATTCTTGCAGACCATTATGTCAACGAGCCCAAGCCCATCCGGGTCGTCGTCCTCGGCGCCGGCATAGCTGGAATCGCCTTCACATATCTGGTTGCGTCGCTCGAGAACGTGTCGTTCACCATTTACGAGAAGAATCCCGACGCAGGAGGCACCTGGCTCGAGTGCACCTACCCAGGCGTCTCGTGTGACGTACCCGCACACTGCTACTCCTTCACTTGGGCAGGGTATGTGCCCCCTGGATAATAGTCCCATGTGTCTAGGGCCTGCGTCTAATTATGCCCTGTCCTGATCATTCGACAGGAACCCCGATTGGAGCAAGGTCTATGCAAGTGGCCAAGAGATTGCACAGTACTACCAGAAGCTTGCTCGCGAATACGGCGTCTACGATCACACAAAATTCGGACACCGTATCACAGGCGCCGAATGGGACGATACCGCAGCGGTCTGGAGAATTTCAGTCGAGAATCTAGCGACTGGCGAGATCAATGTCCATGTGGCTGAGGTGTTCATCAACTGCGGCGGCGTTCTCAAGTAAGTGGCTGATCTGGCGACAGATACCCGCTTCGTTCAGGGGCCATCGGAAAGCTCACAAATGTCCTTGACAGCAACTGGAAATGGCCGGCCATCGAAGGGCTCCATGACTTCCAGGGAACCTTGGTGCACACTGCACACTGGGATGACAATCTCGACCTCGCCGGGAAGAAGGTCGCAGTGATCGGATCTGGCGCGTCTGCGATTCAGGTTGTGCCGACAATTCAACCAGGTAAGCTACAGCCGTCTTCAGAGTGTCTTCTCTTCTCTTAACCCTCGCGTCGCAGTTGTCGAGAGACTCATCAGTTTCCACCGTTCTCCGTCCTGGATCGCTGCCGAGTTTGCTGGTCAATTCGCCGCTCATGGCCGAGCCACCACGTACAGCGAGGACGAAAGACGCCGATTCCGTGACGACCCGGCATACTTCCTGCAATACCGCCGGGACGTTGAGCATGGCATGAACGCGAGGTTCCCATCCTTTTTCAAGGAATCCGGGGCGCAGAAACTTGGCTTTCAGAACGTCTCCAGGTCCATGCGCGAGAGGCTAGGTCATGACCAGGAGCTGTGCCAGAAGCTCATCCCGAAGTTTCCGCTGGGTTGCCGAAGGGTCACGCCCGGGCATGGATATCTCGAGGCCCTGACAGAAAAGAACGTGACGGTCGAGACATCGGGCATTTTGCGTGTCACGGAAACGGGCGTTCAGACGGCCGACGGCAAATTGCACGAAGTCGATGTCATCATCACGGCTACTGGCTACGAGACCTCTTACGTTCCTCGATTTCCCATCATGGGCTTGCGAGGCGTCAACCTGCAGCAAGAATGGGCCGAGAAGGGTGCCCGAGCATACTTATCCGTCGCAGTGCCGTCAATGCCCAACTACTTCTGTAAGCTCATTCTCTTGTCGTTTCCAGGCACTCCTACTGATGAACATATGCAGTGACTACCGGACCGAACTCGCCAATCAGTAACGGCTCGCTCATCCCTGCGATCGAGCGCCAGGTCCAGTTTGCACTGGCGTTTATCGAGAAGCTTCAGACGCAGGACTTGAGATATGTAGTTGTCACTGAGGAGGCCACTGAAGAGTTCAACGCGTGGAAGGATGAGTTCATGAAAGGCATGACGTGGTCAGGGCCCTGCACAAGTTGGTACGTACCACACAAAGTCCAAGAGGCATCATGGCTTGGTTCTGAAGCTGACTTCGCGAAACAGGTACAAGAACGGCTCGGCTGACGGTCCAATTATCGGTAAGTGTCCTTACCCATACCACCTACGTCTGTCTTTGTTTTTGAAGCTGACCAGCGACTCTCTCTCGCTAGGCCCTTGGCCCGGATCTGTCAACCACTTTCTCGAGACCCTCAAACAGCCACGATACGAGGATTTCACATATAAGCACCATTCAAGGAACCGGTTCAGATACTTTGGTGATGGGCTTGCCCCAAATGAGGCGAAAGGGCTGCCACTCGGCTCCTACATCAAGTAAACAGTGAACAGCATCCTCGAAATACGCATTCTAGTTTCCCTTCCAAATGTACATGAAGTGAAATCACAACACCAAGGGCCGAAGACCACAAGTGTCAGAAGCATAACACCGGCCGCATGCCAGACGACATCGTTGTCAGGAGTGAGATGGTCAATGTTTTCGCTTTCGGTGTCGAGTTGAACTTGTCATGATCATGAATAGTTCTCACAATCAAATTCTGTGTTTCTGAAGCAATGAGCATTGGCGCTGGACTGCCGGTCCCGAAGGCCGGCAGAGCGGCCCCATCGATCACTCATCAGCGAAGGTATTGATTGGCAGAGCCGAGCCGCCGAGGAACAAAGTCCGAACTCCACAAATGATGTGATAGGGGACCATGTTTCGCCCCTCGGCGTTACTCGATTCGGCAACGCCTTTTCGTTTCCAACGCTCTGGTTCTACCCAGTAGCCCGGTCATGGTTCCAGATCTTCGGGCGGTACGCATTGGCATTTCCGCCGCCAGGTCTGTCAAATATCGCTGATTTCTCGGTCATTGCTCTGAGATGATTGATGCCAATTCTTGCGTCATTGCTAGCGCTTCATGGCAGCGACTTGAGCCGCCAGGGCTCGCTGCCAACCACGGAGATGGACAAAAGCAAGCATCACGTCGTTGTCAACAAGGCCTCTTTGGGCGAGGCATGTATACACATGGATATCGCGACAGACTTGCATTTGTTGCCGACCCTCACCCACCATCATCGTCTTCATCCAGGGCGCCACTCCGAGATTCATCCTCATCCGTTCTCTTGTCATCTTTCCATTTGAGCCCAAGCGATTAAGCGCGTTTCGATCACAATGGGTCTCTGGGTGTTGGAACCCAAGTCTGACGAGAAGGTCCCGGGGACTGTCTACATCGAGCGAGAAAATGAAGAGTCGCGCATCAAGACCGTCGGCCTGAAGACGGGCAGCGGTCGCCACGCGGGCATCATCCTTGTGCCGCAGCCGTCTGACTCGCCCAACGACCCTCTGAGTACGCAGTAACTCTCTGAAATCTGGAGGATTGGTCTGGTTGCTGACTTTGAAGCCTCACAGACTGGCCGGAGCGGTATAAGCTATTCCACAGCTGGTTCCTGGCCATCGGCAGCGGCCTCTCCTCCGGCACGGCCTTCTTCCTCAACCCGTCCCACAAGGTCATGGCCGCGCAGATCGGCACGACCATGACGCAGCTGTCTCGCTCGGTCAGCTTCTTAATGCTGGCCCTCGGTATCGCTAGTATCACCACCACGCCCCTGGCTCGTATGTATGGGAAGCGCCCCGTCTTCCTTGGGCTTGGCATCATTGGCATCATCGGGTACAGCGTCCTTCTGTCAAACCCCAGAGACATGCGCTACATCTACGCCGGCCGCTTCTTCTGGGGTGCTTGTGTGAGCGGCCTCCAGTATCTCGTCAGCTCCAGCGTTGGAGATCTCTTCTTCGTCCATCAGCGCGGCTTCCACCTCGCCCTGTGGCACCTCGGACTCTCGGGAGGCAATGCGCTGGGCCAAGTCCTGGCAAGCCAGATCGTTCAGGGTCAAGGCTACGAGTGGGCGTTCCGATATGCGTACGACCCAAGTTCCCCCCTGACATGCTGGCCTCGGCTAACGTTTTTCCAGCGTCATTTTCATGTCTGTGTACATCACGCTCCTCTTCTTCCTCATCCCCGAGACAACATACAATCGCCCGAAGAAGTTCGACACAGACGTCCACGAGAACCTAGTGCAGGAAGACTCAGATGAGGACACCAAGGTGGAAAGCCGGTCCATCAAGGGTCAGCCTGCGACCGGTGGGGATGAAAAACGTGCCGTTGAGAGCTCGGCGGCGACTTCTATCGGAACCCAGGACCCGGAGGCGCCTCAGACGGAGGAGAAGCGCAAGACTTGGGTGCAGGGCCTCAAGATCTACAACGGGAAGTTCAGCAACGAGAACTACCTGCGCGCCGTGCTCTCCCCGTTCGTCACGTTGATCCTCCCTGCCGTCCACTGGGCCGCCTACTCCTACGGTCTGACCGTTGCCTTCGCCGCTGCCATCTCCGTCAGTCTCGCCCAGATCTTTGCTGTCGCGCCGTACAACTTCACGACCAGCGCCATTGGCCTCACGGTTCTGTCTCCCTTCATCGGGAACATCATCGGCAACTTCATCCCCGGACCTGTCGCCGATTGGCTCGTGACCTACATGGCTGGAAAGAACGGCGGCATCTACGAGCCCGAGTTCCGCAACATCCTGTGTATCCCGGCATTGATCACCGGCGCCGCTGGATTCTGGGGATTCGGCCTCTCCATTTATTACCGGATCCACTGGTTTGCGCCCATCTTCTTCTTCGGTCTCTCCGCCTTCGCCGGCGCCATCATGTCGCTCGTGTCGAACACGTACCTGTTGGACTGCCACCGAAAGCACGCTCAGGATGCCTACGCTGCGGTCACTCTGGTCAAGGCCGTATCGAGTTTCGCCCTCTCGTTCTTTGTGAACGACTGGCTTAGCAAGCATGGTCCCATCAACGTGTTTTTCGTTATTGGCTCTATTCACGTAGTCGGTTGCCTCTACGGCCTATTCCTCTACGTGTACGGCAAGAGAGTAAGTGACCTCGATCAATAAGAACAAAAGACGCTTTGCTAATGTGGGGTTTCAAAGATTCGTCTCGCCGTCGCCAAGTCGGAAAGGATTCAGAACATGCTGCGGTGGTGCGGCAACTCGGAGTGAGGCATCCACGATAGTACAGGAAGGTGGCAATATAAAGGCGAGGGATTCCAAAGGTCATTTTCTTGAAGCGGGGCGAAGTCGTAAATAGGTGCCAGGAGGAAACCTTGAGCTGCTGGCCGGAGGGTTGTTCGACGACATCGGGAGTGTGTAGTGTTGCGCCGACCGGCTTTGGAATGAGCTCGATTTTGTTTGGCAAATGCTTTCTGGCGCCTCTCTTTGACCATGCTACTTACCTATTCTCGCGGACAAGCGGGAGATCGTGTCCGTTCGTCAACACGCCCAGCGACGGCGAGACCTCAGAGGTGCCAACGCTATCCCTGAAGTTATAACGACAAAGAGGAAGCACTTTTTGCTTTGGTTTCAACGGTTGCACTGTCGCTTACCAAGATGGAAGAAACAACTTAGGTCCTGACAAGATGGCATGGAGAGCGAGGCAGCGGCCGCCTCCCTCAGCTTTGATGGTCATGGGCCCCATCTCGCTCGCCAGTTAACTGCGAGGAATGGTGGCACCGATTGTTCGCACCGCTGAGCGAGCTACCAACTGTGGTTGTTGGGAATTAGGTACTTCTGCCGTCCCTCGATGAATTCTTTGTTGGTTGGTAACACATGTCACAACCACCCGCGGCCAGCATGCCGACTTGCCGAACCAACAGCGGGCACACCCAACTACAAAGCTCGAGGGTATTAACCCGCGCGGTTGGCTGTGATTCATGGCCAGTTGGTTCCTAGTTAGCCTAGCTTTGTGTGAGCCTTTCCACCCCCGAGCTCAAGGCAGGTGTCCATTTAAGTCCTAGTCCTCTCGCAGCCAGCAGTTCCGTTCCATATTGGTTCTGCCAGAAAACCACTCTATCCATCGTCTTGATCCGCATACCGTTCACATGTCTTTCCCACGTGCGGTCCTGCACAACACACGCATCGCGAATACACCCAACAAGCATCGGCGCCACATCCCCATCCCCCGGACAGACCCGAATCGCGTTGCTAGCCACAACTCTCATGTCAGCATGGATTCCCGAGTGTCTCGCCCATCCCCGCGCGTGCCAATGGGACTGAACAGAAACGCAACGGAAAACACAAAGACAGCGCGAGCAACTCACAACGGCGCCGCCCCCTCTCTCGCCGCCCACCCATCATCCCCCTGCCGCTTCGCCCCCCACAGCTCTCTCTGAACGAGCCGCACCGAGCTCGCGCCGATGCCCTGGCCGTTGCCGCCAAAAGTGATGATCGTAACCGAGAGCACTACGGCCATGACGGCGCGGTGGCCGAGGTCCAAGAGCGGTCTCATGAGAGAGGAAGGCATGCAAATGGTGTCGCTGCTTGACCGGCCTGGGGCTATGATTCTGCCGTCGTCGTTGGTGAGGATGTACAGGCTTGTCGGGGAGATGGCGTCGTTGTTGGCCAGGGCTGGGGCCAGGAGGTTGCGGGCTGTCTGCTGGAGCCTGTTTGGTAGTAGTCTGCTGGTTAGTTCCGTGTTCATAGGTATCCGGGGGAGACCGCCCGTTTGGGGGGCCTGACGCACCAGTATGACATCTTCCAGATGTCTCCGTCTTCAAACGTGGAGCTGCGCACCCGCGCGGCGTACGCTTTGCTGCGCGCGACCAGAGCGGGTGCTCTCTTCGGCGTGGTGTCGTCTATGATCGTGACTGTGACGTCTTTTTTGTGCTCGACTTCGTTGTGGAGCAACGTGGTGAGTACCTCAACTGTGTCGGCGGCGGCCTCGCGGAATGGGGCCATGTCTTCGGAGGTGTCGACGACGATGTGCTGGTTCTGAGTCAACATGCCTGCCGGCGGAAGGGGAATCTGTCCGGGGGGAGGGATAGGGGGGGGCTGGGACATACGTGCCGCCGCCCTCCTACGAGACCCATGGGGGAGCGGAAGGAGGGGAAGGCTTGGAACAAATTTTTCCTGAAGCGCTTCATGGAGTGCCACGGCATGTTTTGAGACGCGGCGGGAGTAGTCCATGAGTTGGCTCACGGTTGGGCCAGGTGGTAAACGGGGCGCCCCCCGCCTGCGGGGGGGTGCTGGCTTTTGAGGGGTGTAAAGCGCCATGCGTTGGGGGGGTACGGCATCCAGAAGAGTTGTCGGCGACGGTTCGGAGGTGGTTCCTGTTTCCTGAGGCGCTGTCGACGCTGGTTCGGAGCTGCTTGTTACATCTTGAGGCGCTGAGTCCCCCGGCTCTTTGGGTGAACCCTGTTGGAGGGAGTTGGATTCGGTCAGTGGACAGTCAAATGACAATGGTGCTGCGGTCTGCGTGTTTGTGGAGGGTGGGGGAACCGGTGAAGGAACCGAGGGCGGTTCCGGTGTTGTTTCCCCCGAGGCAACCACCGTGGCGTCAACAGGTCCTCCGCCAATACGGCTGATCCAATCCTCCCTGATGGCGAGCGCGCTCTTTGCTCTCTTCCACAGCGGCTGAAGCATGGAATCGAGGATGACCTCGCTGACAGTTCGCAGTACGTCATCGTCAGGGTGTCCGGCAAGCGCCTCGGCATGGAATTCATCCACGCACTGCAGCCGGGAAACCCGGACACGGAAGGTCTACGGGCCCGCGGGCCTCGTGTGCTTATCCCGATGTTGAGCAGCCCGGGTCTCTTGGTACCGTTCCACGCCTTCCTACCCCAGGCTCGACCGTATCAGCCAGCATCTCGCTGAAGAGGCAGCCCATACTCCAGATGTCTGTACATCCACGTGATCTAGTCCAACCAACTCGATGGTTGGGCCTTGAGCGTTTCAAGCCACCCTGGTTACCCGCACCACACAACTCTCACCAAAACACACAAAATACCGACCGACCATCGCCCAGCAGTACACTCACCCATATTCCATCCAAGCCGTCCCATCTGCATCCCCTCTCTCTCGACCCCGAAGGTCACCCGCGACACCGTTACCTTTGACATCCCCCTGTCCTCCTACCGAGGTGATCTCGTCTGAGCCGTCCAAGTCGTCCAAGTCGTTTTCCGCCATGGACAACCTTTCCCTCTTCGTACCGTCCAATCTTTTGCATACGCAGGAGAGTATGGCTCGCTACCGCCCTGGCGGCTTTCATCCCGTCACGCTTGGCGACGCATTCAAGGCTGGCCGTTACAAAGTTTGCCACAAGCTGGGCTACGGTGGCTTCTCGACTGTTTGGCTCGCAAGAGATCAGTTGTATGCCGCTCTCGCGGACTGTGTTTGAAATACACACTCAAGAATTCGGGAACACGCTGACATTGTATGGTTCCATCCCAGGCGTCACCGGTGTGTTTCTTTGAAAATAGTAGCAGCCAACGACTCGGCGTCCTCTCGAGAAACGTCCATTCTTCAGAAGTTGGAGAGCGCTGGTGTCAAACATATCGTCAAGCTCCTCGACTCATTTGTCCATCAGGGTCCTAACGGGAACCATCGATGCTTTGTCTTTGAGCTGCTGGGGCCGACAATTGACTTTGTGATGAGCGACTACCGGGACAACGACCAGGCCCTCGAGCCCGAGACGATCCTCCGAATCACAAGTCACCTCTTACAGTCCCTCGCGGCCATGCATGGAGCAGGCTATGCACACGGAGGTGTGTGTTTCTTCCTCCCGGGCTGCCCTCGCGTGATGCTGAAAGTTGTTTTCGCAGATATCAGCGGCGGAAACGTGGCTTTCACTACTCGCGCGCTCGACGGATTGTCGCTTGAAGATATGTTCAAGGTCATCGGTGCCCCAAAGACGGAGAAACTTGCTCGCCTCGACGGGAAGGCTCTCGCCCCTTCCATGCCCAGCCAACTGGTTGAAAAGGTTCGGTGGGCCCATTGGATCGACGAGGACGACGAGGATATCCGTGTCATTGATTTCGGCGAAACATTCGCTCGTGGCGCTGAACCCGACCAACTCGCCGAGCCGGCTGGATTGCAGGTGCCTGAAAAGATATTTACGGGGAAATTCGACTACAGGGTTGACCTCTGGCGGGCAGGTTGCATGGTAAGACACCCCGATTCATACCCGTCGATGAGATACAAGAAAAAGATGTCTGACGCAGCTGGACAGATATACACCCTGCTGTTCTGTTCCAGGCCTTTCCAGACTGTCGGGGGTGATATGGATGTTCTGGTGGCGCAGATGATCCTCTTTGTAGAGGACTTACCGGCGGAAAGGCAACCTCGTTGGAAACAGATGAGAGCGAGCGCTGGAAGGAAATTACCTAGTATGATCAATCCCCCTTGCCCCTGCTCTCCGTGAGCTTTGGATCCTCGGTTACCTAACATCAAGCTGCTGCAGCTCCAAGGAAGGGGTCTTGGCTGGAGGACAAATTCAGGGAACATGTGACGGAACCTAGCTTGCAACGTCTTCTCCCCATCATCCGAGGGCTAATGCGGTTCCAGCCGCAAAAGCGCATCTCGGCGAAGGATGCGCTGGCACTGTTACGTGTATGAGCCTGTCGGAACCCCTGTTCTCCATAATCCGGGGGCTGATGCGGTTCCAGCCGCAGCAGCGCATATTGGCGAAGGAGGTGTTGACTTGACGTTGTTGGAGGGGTGAGCCCGAGTTGGGAAGCCGACAGCCATGCTTTCACGGTGGATAATGAGTTGTGATGGGGGCTTGGAACAAGGTTTCGTGTGGTTGGGGGCAACCTGAATAATGAATAACAGCGAGGTTGTTCCTTCGCCAACCTCCAACCAGTAATGATGCTGTAGAGCCGGCATTGCAAGTCTGGCGGCCCGAGGTTGAACTGTTTTGTCCCACTGCACAGACGGACCAATCGACTGCTGAAGCAAGCCAAGGTCGGGCGGCTGCCCGTTGAAGTGGCCGTCGGTGAGGACGTAAATGCTCCTGCGAGGCGTTGAGAGGTCGGCTGTGAACTCGTTCTTCAATGTGACCATTGTGTCATGGAACCTGGGATGAGAGACTCTTCGTTAGATGAGGACCGCCAGCGGCGATCCTGCTACGGCTGCCGCCGCATATCAAACTGAGATCCAGACAACACTTACCAGGAGTTCAGCACGGATGACTTGGGGTAGATGAACGGAGCCTTCCTGACTATATCGGCAAACTCGGCGTTCTTTCTCAGACAGTGTATCTTGGTCGGGCCAGTGTTGCTGCTTACGGTCGACCGCATGACGTGCCTCTCCATGGGCCGCTTGTCCTTGCATTTGAGAAACTTAGCCAGGACCCATACCGTCTAGAGGTCGTGCTGGATGTAGTCACGGAACTGCTCGATTCCAAGATGGTGCTCATCTGCGGATGCAGTTGAACTGGGGCTGGTGGCTCGCCCCAACGGACTCGCGAAGCAAGAGCTGCTCCGTGCTGGGTGCTCCATGTGGACGGGAGATAGGGTGCTGCCGCACTGGGGACTAGCCATAGCAAAATTGAGTGCCTACCTAGTGGCTCGTACTAGGGCGATGAAAACAGGATCGAGGAGAAGTCGTTTCAAGAACAAGCGTTACAACCCCGCCCCAGCCAAGTAATAATAAGCGCTTGCTGCATGCTCCATCTGCAATCTGCAGGAAGTTCATTCGTTCTGCAGGAGGGAGGGATTACGTCGCGCAGGTACCAACAGCAAAACACGACAGAAATATTGAGATATTTGTTTGCAGTCCCTATCTACCTAGCTGCGTACTCTAAACTGGACCACACTACAAAGCGGCTACCAAAATATCAGAGGTGGTTAAGCAGCAGGATCCCGCATTGCCACAGGGTTGGTACTGTGCCGTCTGATCACCGAGACCATTGGTAGCTCTGTACCCTCTGCAGGTTGTTGGACCTTGCGGAGGGAGTCGCGATGACGCAGCAATGAGTCGTACTAATTCAGGCGACCCAATGTTTAGCCGCATAGTAAACAAACCCAGTGAATTTCATGCATAAGGTAGGTATGGGATGCTATTACTCACCAAAAATCTTGCAATGCCATCACTCGTACCCAACGATACCAGCTGGGCGTGAGTGGTCTCCAGGGTCCTAATAATTTGCGCCACCCTAAGTGAGAAGACCTTTACCGACTTTTCCATCTTGCCCCTGAGCTCGGGGCTCTTGATGTCTTCAGACTGGACGGCGTCTTGGTAACATTGGACGGCATCCTTCAGCACACCCAAGTTGAGTTGGGCCACCAAGGCCGCGTCTTCGATGCGCAGTGCGATGGTCGTAAGACTCTGCATGTCTTGGTACTTCAGCATGTTTAACACGAAATTATAGTCGGGTAGCCGCGGGATGCGTTCTTCCGCCAGGTTCCCCGTAGAATGTGGAAGTTTCGATTCATGACCATTGGCAGAACCCAGAGGTACCGTGGTATCAAGGCGTGCTTCGTTGTGGAGGGGGAGTGTCGTTGCCACGCGAACCAATTTCCGGAGGCTCTCCTCAATGTCACGAATGAACCTGCGCCAGTTTTGCTCGCACCAGCGAAAGTATTTCAAAAGCGTTTCGAGGGAAGCACCAAACGCTTTATCAACATCACCTCTTACCGCAATTTCGTGCTCCTTCAAGTCTTCAGTAATCTCCTGTTCCAAGACATTATTACCCTTGACTGTGATCCACAGAGAGCGCCCATTTTCCACATCGAACTCATGGTACGCCGCAGCTTGTCGGATGTGCCAAGGCCACGCCGTGATATCGGAGTATTCTGGGGCTCTCAGCAGGAACGAGTAGCGAAGCTCCTTGCCGGAGCGGCCTAGTGCAGCAATTGCGGGTCCATTCTCAAAGGGTTCGAGCGTAGAGTCGTACCGGAAGAGAGCTAGGTTCGGATCGACTGGGTCTTCCTGCTCCCCGAAGGTGAGAAGTGCATCGAGAAACGAAGGGGGAACTTCTGGATGGCACTGTCAGGGCATCTCTTCCTAAATAGTCGGGGGTTATATGTACGATGGTAGGTAAGAAGGGTTTTAAGCATAAACGTGCTGCAGTTGACGGGGGCTCGCGAGTTGGCCGACTCAAGGAAGCTGTTTCCTATACTGTTGGTGACGGTCCGATGCTGCCAGCGAGGGATACATAGCTTACACATGCCGGCATCGGGGGTCCTCCCTGGGTTGGAGTAATCGTGCCCTCAAGTCCATGGCGTTACGTATATGGTACACTGGACACGAATTAGCGTATCATACTACGAATATATTGAAAGAGTGAGGTTCCTACCTTCCATATCGTTCATGAAACCCAGGTGCATCGGCTTGTCTAGTGTCACGCAGAGGGTCTCTTCATGGCGGGCCAAGTCCGAGTGGTATCGGTCTAGGACTGCCTGCGGGGTGCTTTTAGTCAACAGATTGTGGGGATAATTGTCAGGGTTCTCGTAGCTGCACGCCTGGTTTAGACGGGCATAGAGGTCTATTTCAGTCATTGTTGCGGTTCCGTTGGTCCTGGGGCAGAACAGAATTGGATGAGGGGATCAGGGAGAGGAAACGGGGTCGGATGTTACAGGGCAGGGAGGTAAAACAGCACAGCAGGAGCAGCGCGTCGAGTAGATGGGTCGGCTCCTTAAATCATAGCCGAATCGTCTTTTATGAAGCCCCGGTCTTTGTTGGCGCAAGGCCGGGCATGTGGCCGGCTGCGCAGCGCAGGGGAAGGAAGTCATCCAGCGCGAGACAAGTAACGCACGCACAAAGCAAACTTTGGGCCAACTAGTACGGCTTTGTGCGAGTTATTGGTTAGTTCCTCGTTATATGGCCAGATGGTACATGGACAAAGAACAACGCACAAAGGCGAGACATAGTGTGTCCTTGGTGTTGGGACAATAAACGTGACTTTCCCGATTTTCAAAGACTGCTCTGGCATCTCATGACTGTCGCGTCGAGTTGGTAAACAAACATACCTAACGAGCTTTTCCATCCCCAACAACCAGGCTCCAAGTTCCAAGAACACTGAACAGGCATACGACTCTCGTTTCAACCGCCTCTCTCGCCTCCAACCCTAGATAGGCCCACTCTATCTCGTGTCTGAGAGGGAGATTGCCACCCAATCCGAGTCACGGTTCCTGTTCCGGCTCCGGCGTCGTGCTGACAATAAGGGGCAAGACGTGCTTGATCGTCCAGTTCTCGTCCTGCAGAGCCGTTAGTAAATACAGAAACCGGGTAGCCGGCCAAGATTCAGGTTTGCTGACAGCGGACAGCGCTCGGGGGAGCCAAAAAACATAGCGGTCGTCCCGTTCCTGCAAGCGCGATGTCGCGGTCGGTCAGAGATGGCTCGAGGACACATAACACAGACGACAGGCGTTTTGAGCTGACATAAACCTCGATTGCGTTGTTGTCAAAGATGGAGCGGAGCCTGAAGGTAGCAAACGGTCAGCCGCGAAAATAAAGGATTATGATCAAACCGGGAAGGGGGTTCATAGATCGTCCGCATCAATTCCCAAGCACGGTCCGTCGGATGTCGAAGGTCCTAACCGTGACAAATTCCTTATAATACTCCGATGGGTCGGCCCCCGGCACCTTGGAGATCTCTGGTGATGTTCAGCTGCAAAGGATAACAGCACACCCACCGCACCACTCGCACCACTCGCCCCGATGTTTTGCCGGCCACGATCGCGTTCGCGTTCCGGACCGTCTGCCAACTCCGTAACGGCCACAAACGGCGCCGGCGACAGGGGCCGAAAGGCATCGCCCATTCCACTTGGTTCACATCCCACCGAGTCTTCCGGACCGCCTTCCACGCATTCGCGATGGCGCGCCAGGATCCCGTTCCCCTTGGTGCAGGCAGGGGCGGAATGTCGGTTGGCCGGTGTGCGGGGGGAGGGGGGGGGAGGTCGTTTGGGGCTGTCGTGCTTTCTGTTGCGCCCAACTGTTGCACAACGGATTAATCCCCCACCGATATCGACGGAAACAATGATCCTCAACCACTCTGCCCGGCACTTGGTGCCAAGTCCTGGAGGTTTACGAAGCGTGGTGCCCCGTTCACTGGACCCAAACGCGGTCCAAGTGTTGGACATCCACCCAAAATGCACTACCTTCGGCCACTGGACAAGAAGCACGTCCATCACGAGGGCATGTGCTCTTTCGCCAGGTAGGCCGTTTTGGGTAGGATAGTGCAACAAGTCTGAGGGGAACGCCCAATCAAAAGTCGATCACGGGATGCGGCACATGCACAGGCTGGCGCGGGGGCGGAGCAAAGACTCAGCCCCAGCGACCTCTCTCTTCCCGCATCGATCTTGTCGCGACTGACCGTGGCTGCCCAACGGCTGGCTTCCGACCCGGAAACGCAAAGCGCGAGCTCGAAGCATTGGGGCTCCTATCGGCGGCAACGATCGCTAGCAACTATCCCAGCGCTAGACCGCGACGTTTCGGTGCAACCCCCCACCATGGCGACAGGACTCGAGGCTTTCAGCCTGGCGTGCAACATCATGCAGGTCATCAGTTTCGCTAGAGAGCTGATATCCACCTCCAAGGCCATTTACCGCGGCCAGTCGCCTGACGCGACCGTTGCGATTACAGCCAAGGGAATGTCGGAGGCGTTTGAGGCTCTCACTCAGTCGCTAGACCAAACGCCGAAGCCTGTCAACAAGGAAGACAAGGAACTGGCAGACGTGGCAACCAAATGCCAAGATGCCGCCGCCGCACTCCAAGCCGAAGTGAACAAAACCTCTAGCCGCCGCGCCGAGGGATCACGGACCGCCGCCATTTCGGGCACCGTGAGGTGGATTCTCAAGCGAGGCAAGATTGAGAGCCTGGAGAAGGTCTTGAGAGCTCAGCTGGAAGTCATGGAACAAGGCCTTCTTCATCGCATCTGGTGAGCTGCCATCTGCCTCCATGGCAACTATTCCCACTTTGTCTCAGGGCCGAATAAAAACCAATACCTCGGCGATCTCCTAGCAAACAGAGTGATGCGATCCTGCTCCAGCAGGACAGCGAGTTCGGGAAGCTCGACGCTCGACTACGCGATTTCATTGCCGCGATTGCGGCTGGCGAAACCCACCTGGCTCAGCTCATACGCGACACGTCAGGGTCCGTCAAGGATCATGTCACGCTCCAGACCGGTCAAGTTCGCCACGATGTCGTCCAACTGTCAACGCGTGTGACGTCTGAGGCGGCCAAAACACGTACCGAAATCACCCGGAAAATCCAGGAGACTACCACGGCACAAGCCAGCGAGGCGGAGCACCAGCAATTGATCGACAGCCTCCAATACGAGACCCAGAACGAACGACGCAACCAGATCGTTGACTCATATGGGGAGACCTTTGGTTGGATTTTTGGGCCACGCCCCGGCCACCCATCCGAGGAGAATGGGTTCACCGAAGGCTCAATCAGAGCACAGTCGTCCGAGTCATTCTTGCGCTGGCTCCGTTCTGATGGACCCTCCTTGTACTGGATTAGCGGAAAGGCCGGGTCGGGGAAGAGCACGTTCATGAAGTTCTTGGCCAACGATCAGCGAACGAAGGCGGCACTCGGCAACTGCACCATTGTTTCCCACTTTGTGTGGATGGCGGGCCACCAAATGCAGCGGAGCACCCAAGGATTGATCTGCTCCATCCTCCGTCAACTCCTCCAAGGTGACCGAGGGCTCTCCGCCTGGGTCCTGGACACAATTCCAGTCGTTCGATGTTTTAGGTTCCCCGGCGATTGGCCTGCTCAAGACTTGGAAGCTGCCCTCTTGGTTGCTATGACGGAACATCGAACCCCGGTCAGTCTCTTTCTTGACGGGCTCGACGAGGTAGCGCAAGAGGAGCAGAGTCGTGCCTTGGATCTCGTGGAGAAGCTGTGTTCTCGTGTTCCGGGCATCAGAGTATGCCTTTCCAGTCGCCCAGAGCAGATCTTTCAGAGGCGTCTGAGCGCTGGGCCGACCCTGAGACTTCAAGATCTGACGCGAGATGATATCCGGCAATACGCCCACGGAGCTCTCGGCGGAGCCTTCAACGAGGAGGATCCAGAATTCCGGCATCTCGTCGAACAGATTTGCGACAACAGTGATGGCGTCTTCCTCTGGGTGGCCCTGGCCGTGAAGAGCCTCAAGAGAGGGAGCGAGGATGACAACACCGTGCATGAGCTGCGGCAACGTCTTGACGCCTTGCCGAAGGACCTACATCGTCTTTATGAGAGCATGTGGCACCGTCTTAACGACGATGAGCCCATCTACCGCGTGGACGGCGCCCAGCTTCTCAACTATGTCCTTGACGGGCTTCTTCCCAGGCTTTGGCTTTCAAACTGCAGCCTCTTGCAGGTCATGCTTGCCCGGGAGTCGCATATGCGGCGTAGAATCCTAGAAGAAAATCATACGTCGTCTGCAGAGGAGTGGATAGCCTGCATCAAGAAGACGACCAAGGCGCTCGAGGCCAGGTCCGCAGGGTTGCTGGAGATCACCACCGACTATGATCAGGAGCCGTGTCCTCGGTTCATCCACCGCTCCGCCAAAGAATTTTTTGGAAAACACGCCCCAAGGCCGGCAAATACTCAGCTACGATGCGTCAACCGCGGAGGACCGCATATCCAAGTTGAGGTTGGCATTGATTGCTCTTCAACACCCGAGCGTGATGTGCCAACGTGACGGCCCACGGGTAAAGACATTCCTCGGCCCAGTTCTCAGGACCCTCCGGGCGGATTTCCAAGAAGGGCGTCTATCAAGGGAAAGGATGTTTGAGGTGGCGAAACATGCCGAGGTCCTTTTTCAGACAGGGCGGTGGCCCTTACCAGACCATAAAAGTTTTGGATTTCGCCGCTGGATGGTGCGGCGCTCTGCCACTAGCCCAGCCCTGAGGACATCCGATGGCCTGATGCGATCCCGCTTGGATTTCTTAACGGTTGCGGCTCGGGTAGGCTTTGTTGAGCTGGTCGCTTCCGCTCTTGAGAAACTGGAACAACGCGGGTCACTGTCTCCCGAGTACAGGTGCCACATGATCATCGCTGCCGGCGCGGGGGGGTGGTCTCTGGACCCAGAAAGGGGAGATATGGTTGAGCACCTACTCCACAAATGGGGCAACAGCAATGTTGCACATTGGGGCTTCACCTTCCCGGGTGAGCTCGACTTTGGCTTCCTGCAGCCTTACACGCCAATGATGGCGCTCTGTTGCTTTGGGTTTGCGAACTCGCATCGACACCAGGTTTGGGAATCACTGGAGTGGATGATTCGGAGCAGTGCGGGACGCACATTGGGTGACATGACGACGATGCTGCTCATTCGGCTACCACTTCTTGAAAGCATGGACCCACAACCACACGGCAAAGGTCCGGTTTCGCACTCAAACATCTGGGTGGTCCGGTGGGATGGCGTCATATATCGACCGGAATTGTCCCCGAAACACGAGTACATCCTGGTCGAGGCCAATGTTGCATACATTTTCGATTTTCAACAAAAGGCCCTTCAAGGCCGGACAAGAAGTCCCAGGGCCCAGACGGCTCTTGACCTCGCCATAGCGGAAGCAGCTCGACACCCAATTCAAAAGACAGCAAAAGTTTGGTTCGTCGCTGATGGCAACGAGAACAAGATCTATCGACCGGTATCAGAGGCCGAGGGCACCTACTTGCTCGAACCGTTACAGCATCCCGACAACAGTCCACCTAGTCCTTTGGAGTTTTTAGGACCTGGTCCTTTGGAATTCCCAGGATTGGGGGATAGGATACGGGAGGTCGAAGATCGTGGAGGCCTCCAGCCATATCCTCGGGATCAACTTCAGCGGGATCTGGAGGAGGCCCGACTAGTTGTCGTCAGAGAGGATGTCAAGGACTGGCCACCCAAGCCATACGACTGATTTGGCCTGGATTTCTCCCGCTTATGCACATCCACTCACGCGGCAACGCACCAAGGTTTTAAGGCAGCTCAAGGTACGGCTTGTGGAGACGAGAGTAACGGCAGAGGATGCACCTCGAGGGCTGCCTGGTAGAGTACGTAACGGCGTGGGGAGCACTGGACAGGTGAATTCGGTCGCGGTCCTACCCGAGGCATGTGTTGAGGAAACGAGTCAGTCGTTCCCGGCCGAATTTGCCCAGCACGCCCGGCCCTTGGCCGCAGAAGACGAGGCCATCGCTTTTATGGCGCCGGCTGTCCTCCGTACTCGAGGCGGAGGCGATGCAACTGCACCCCTTCTTCATAACTAGGGGTAGCACAGGCTGGTCACTTGAGTCCGATCCTGTCCATATTTTGGCTCAAGAAATGCGGATGCCCAAGATATTATTTTACACACTGTGCGTCAGATGCCCAGGTACCGAAGCTCGAGCATGGAGCATGGATGAAACCAGGGAGTCTAAACAAAGGAAGGGGGTGATAGAGACTCGCAAGTCGAAGCTTGGGGCCTATCATCCCGACATGCTGAGCAGCATGAACAACCTTGCATTGACTTGGAAGCGTCAAGGTCGACATACAGACGCTCTAAGTTTGATCGAGGACTGTGCCCAGGCTCGGGGTCACCAGGGCGCGGCTGGCCAGGAGGTTGGCCCGGCGTTCGAGGCGTCCCTGGCTACACATCTAATTTACTTTCGCCGGTGCGAGCAGAACTGGCGCTGGTTCGTCCGCGACATGGAAGACCAGGTTCGCAACTCGTTCATCATGGCGAAGGTGGCCCCGTTTGAGCTTCCCGAGGACAAGCCAACGCCACCCGGAGACAGTCAGCGCATGGTCCCTCCCGACGTCCTTCTTTCCGAGAAACGTCGTATCATCCAGTCTATCAAGAAACTACAATCCATAGGACGACATGCAATTGCTCCCGGCACAACCAGAGAGCCACCAAAGCAGCCACCCTCGCCTGGCCTGCTTGCTCGAGCAGCGGACACTCCACGTGTCCTGGATACATTCGGCCACAACGAATTGCTGCGTCTCGGTCTGCTAGCAGAGCGCCTCGAGGAAGCGACCCTTGTGCTCTATCTCAACATTGGGGTCCTCCGGGACGTGGCTGAGTACTACCAGCACGCTGTACAGTCCGGCGAGATCAAGCCCGACGTCAGGAGCAGTATGGCCAGGTCGGCCGCCACATTTCAGCGGAGGCTTCAGCAGATCACCAGGAGTCTAGAAACTAGTCACACGCAGTTTTTGTCTATTCGCAAGAAATTTGACTATGGAAAGGGTTGGGTAAGTGTTACCCAACACCCAACACCCAGCAAACCCCCCATCATCTTACTCACTCGGGTCAGTACGAGCACTCCTCCAACTGCGAAGCCTCCAAGTCAGCCAGCTGTTCGCAGAACACGGACACCGGTCTGCCCTCAACATGGAGAACATCGCGCGGCGGACGGAACGAGAGACGGTATCGATGCACATCATCACCGTGGCCACCCTGCTCTTCCTGCCGGCCACGTTCCTCGGCGTAAGATACCCCTCCCATTCACTAGCAACAACAGCCATACTAACAAGCACAGACATTTTTCCAAAGCGGTGTGTTCTAATGGGCAGAGAAACCCGACATCATCGGCAGCTGGTTGTTTCGCATGGATGTCTTCAACATGTTCATGGCTATCTGCGTGCCCATGACGGCGGGGACCCTCTGTGGCTAGGCCAGGGTTAATACCATGGCTAAGGTCAGGGAGCGAAGACAGATTGCTGCGAGCAGGAGGGTGGATGGGGTGGGGAGTCAGTTGCAAGGTGGAGAGGTGTGAGAGGGGGGCTGTAACGGCATGCTTCAACATGCGTTGGTGGCCTCGACATGCTTCCTTTTGGATACTAAAAATAAAGCAAACTCGTCGACTTCTAGGCATCGATGAGGGCCTGGGGCAGCAGCTACGAGAGTCAACTGCTGGCTCGGTTACTTGATAGTTGAAGAACCGGATTTTGGCCGGAGAGTCTCAGAGACCGATGTGTTTGCCATACTCAGCCTCCATGACTTCCACTCCTATCCAAGTTCCATGAAACTGCACGGCCTGAACGTCACAAGGGGCAGTGGGTTTGGACAACAAATATCACCAGCAAATTCAACGCAAAGCCGGGCGCACCGGACTGCTCTTATAAACCCCGAATAGTCACACAAGTGCCGACCTATTTACAACAATATTATACATTTGCCACGCCTCTCGTCGGAACATGGTGGTAAATTAAACCCTGACTCGCATCCAGGTCACCACTCGTGGTACAGATACCCCCTTATCCAGCGAAAATCTTTCCGTGGTCCCCGGTTGAGAAGGCGTACGATCTCGCCCACTTTGAGGTTCTCGACACTTTGCCGGATCTTGCCAGGATACAGGCACGAGAAATCGGAAAGGACATCTAAACAATACACAAAGTCGTGATTAGAGCTGGCTCTTTCCGGCACGAAAGGGCAATTCTTACCCTCCTGCGACATCTTAGACATGCCGTAGTCCCGCTGCTCATCAACCCCGATCACCAGCAACTCCTCCGCTGACAGCCGCTTGACAACGAAGGAGATAGCGCCGAACTCGCTCGCCGCGAACATGTGAAACACTCTCATCAGCTCCTTCGTGTCGGTCTCCCACTGCTTCTCCGCCTTGGCCCGCGACAGCCCGGACGACTCGAGCGCCTCGTTGTCCGCGAGGACCCGGTCCCGCGTCGAGTCCTGCCAGCGTAGGAGACAAACGTCGAAGGCGGTCCAGCCCTCGGCGTTGCGGCGGCCGGCGTCGACCTCGTCGCGCTCGAGGAGGAAAAACACCGCGCGCGCGTCGCCCTGCTGGACGGCCAGGTGGAGAGGCGGACCCCGGGCCGTGCGGAGGTTGAGGTGCTTGGCCGGGTGGTGGAAGTACTTCGTGAGGGTGTCGAGGAGCTTGGGGACGGCGCCGGTATTGTTTTTCTCCAGCCGGCACGCGATGGCGTATTCGAGCGCGTTGAAGCCGGCCGGCGTGGCGGTCTGGTCCTCCCCGTCGCCCTCGATCCGGCAGACGTTGTGGAACACGCTCTCGGGGTCGGCCACGGACTTGAGGTACGAATCGAGCGCGTTGAGTTGCCAGGGGTTGGATTTGGCGTCCGCGATCAGGTTGCCCAGGGTCGAACGGTGGCATGCTGCGGCTTGCAACATGGCGGCGGGGACGTTGACGTTGAGGTAGTCGGCAAACTCCAGCATGGTGGCGGCAGGTGGTAGGCCAAACTCGAGTTGTCGATGACTCTTGGATGGGCAGAAGCGGCGGTGTTATCGTGTAAGTCAAGTCGAGGTGAACTTGGAAGTGAGCCTGGAAGTGAGAAGTAACATGGGAATCTAAGAACCAAGTGATCCAGATAAATTGGCACATTGCTTCGGGGTTCTTGGTGCATCTACTTATAGCACCGCTAATGTGCTTCCTCTTCTGCAGAGACGTTATGGTGGTATGTGCAACGCCGAGGAAGGGGTCAGGGCTCAAACAAACAAATACACCAAGTCACGCACGAGATGTCTATGCCTCTATGTTGTTGTTGTTGTTACCTCCATGAGTGGGTCTAGGTAGCTTTCTAGTAGTTTCCTGGTTCCTCAGGTGCTAACTCCGTTCTGTTGCTGTCATGTTATTTGCCACGGTGCCTTGAAGCCTCGTGGCCTGTCAGGCTGCCACTCAGGCCGCTTTCCCGTGGTTTCGTTCCCCCCGTTCTTGCTTTGCTTTCCCCTTTTCTGGGTCCCCGCAGGCGACGTCTCGCTCGAATGGGGGCAGTGTTGTTCCGGCACACCTTCTGCCCCTGGCTCGTTAAAATCGATCCCGATACAGATCAACATCTTTCCACATAACTACCTTATTGCCGATCCCCTCGCCAGTCAGTGCATGGAAGCTAGGCGAGACGGCCAAGTGAACCAAGTTGCCGTCCGGCCGGCATCGAAGCCCTTCCAACCCGCATGGACTGTGCCGTTCTGGTCCGGCAACGCGATCAAGAGGTTAGACAAGTGTCCAGCAGCTTGAGCATTCAGATGCTGCACCATCATCACGGTCTCAGCCGCACACTCGGTAGGCAAGACGTTGCATTTTCCTGGATTGCAGTGCCACCAAGATGTGTGAGTGAGTTTAGTGCCTGGAATATTGACCCTACTGGTGTGTGAACTTTGAAGCCATCATCACTACCTACCTTCCTATCTCGGGATCTGGAACTGACGTCGCTCAAGGCGCTCATAATCGGAACTGGTGTCCCTCCAGGTGCCCATAATCGCGCGCTAGGCAACAGAAAAGCGAAGCGCAATGGCGCCAGCCGCGCATAGAATCCCTGCGCATGGCAGCACGGGGCGCAGGGCTTCTGCGCCCTCTTCGGTGTATGCATGAGGCTGAACAGGAGTTGTCTCGTCCAATCAGAGAATCAATGGCGCATGTGAACAACGCGCTCAGCGTCAACCAGGCAATGCGTGTCTCTGTTTCACCTTCAAGGGGCTCGTTCAAAGTCTCGGAGTCGGCTACGCCGTCCGCCAAGGCCATGCTGCTCACATGAATTGCTCCAGAGTCATGGACACCGGTGAGCAAGAGCTGGCATGGTATCGTGACTCTGGTAACCTGGTTGCCTCTCGCGACCGTGAGATATAAGGATGGGGAAGTCATCGCCTTCGTAACATGATCGCTCTTCCCCATCCAACGCACTCGCTGACATCACTTTCTTTCGTATCCAACTTCCACACCTATTCCGGCATTCTCTCATTGCGTCAAGAATCCCCAATATCTTTCGCTTCCATTCTTCGCCACTCGGCCTACATACCATTGTTACACCACATCATTTACAAGTTGCAACCATCCAAAATGGGTCACATCAACCTTGTCTCCGTTCTCGCCCTTGCTGGCAGCATCAAGAGCATCAACGCCAGCCCAACTGCCGCCAACCCGGCTTGTGTAAGTTATTCACCCTGCCACATCCACTGTCTTCCCCCTAACTCTCCGTCAACAGTGCTCCGAGCTTCAGAAAGCCGTTCCCGAAGTCTTCGTCGGCGCAGACGGCGCGCAGTATAAACAACTCATCACCGCCCGCTGGTCGGGGACGTCGGTCCTGCACCCCGGCTGCGTGGTTGCCGCCCAGTCTGCCGAGGACATCTCCAAGACCATGAAGGTCATCGTCGCGAACCAGTGCGAGTTCGTCGTGCGCGGCGGCGGCCACAACGCCAACATCGGCGCCAACAGCATTGACAACGGCGTCTCCATCGACCTCAGCCGCCTCAACCACACCTCTCTGGCCGCCGACCGCTCGTTCGTGAGCCTCGGCGCCGGAACCACCTGGGGCCAGGCCTACGACGCTTTTAACAGCAGCAACATTGGCTTCCCCGGCGGCATCTGCGAGGACGTCAGCGCCGGCGGCGTCTCCCTCGGCGGCGGCCAGTCGCTCTTCCAGCCCAAGGTCGGCTGGGCCACCGACAACATCGTCAACTACGAAGTCGTCCTCGCCAGTGGCGACATCGTCAACGCCAACCAGACCAGCAGCCCCGACCTGTACAAGGCGCTCAAGGGCGGCAACACCAACTTCGGCGTCGTCACCAAAGTCGACATCGCCGCCTTCGACTTCGACGGCTTCTGGGGCGGCGAGATCTTCGTCGGCCTCAACACCCCCGGCGCCAACCGCTCCGACCTCATCACCAAACTCACCCAGGCCACCGTCGACTTCACCGCCAACAACCACCTCGACCGCGACACCGCCGTCCAGCTCATGACGGTCTACCTCGCCGGTAACAAGGGCCAGATTGTCAACGCGGCCTTCGGCAACACCGCCGGCGTGGAAAACCCCCCCTCCCTGGCCCCCTTCGCCGCCCTCCCCAACCAGGTCAAGAACTCCGGCGCGCACGTCAAGCTGGCCGATTTCGTCCACCAAGTCAGCGCGTTCCAGGTCAAGGGCTTCCGCCAGACGACGGCCAGCCTGACCATGTCCAACGACTTCGCCACCATGCGCGAGATCTGGGACGCCACGGATGCCGTCTACGACAAGCTGCCGCAGAAGGATAAGGTCGACTGGATGGTCTCGTTTATTCCTCAGCCTAAGGTGCAGCAGACGTTTGCGGCGCTGCGGGGCGGGAATAGCCTTGGTTTGGCGGATGTGCAGGAGGACCAGATTGGTACGTCCCCCCTCCCCTAACCCCTAAAGAAATCACTAACGCTGTCAACAGTCGTCTGGCTCACCTCCCGCTGGACCGACCCATCCCTCGACGCCATGATGGAGGGCGCCCGCAAGGACTTTGTCGACGTGTCCGAGGGGATCGCAAAGAAGCACAACGCCTTCTCGCCCTTCCTGTACATCAACTATGCCGCGCCGTTCCAGGACCCGCTGTGTGGGTACGGCGCCGAGAGCGTCAAGTTCTTGAAGGAGACGGCCGTCAAGTATGATCCGGAGGGTGTGTTTCAGAAGTTGATGCCGGGGGGGTTCAAGGTTAGTCAGGCTACTTGTGCTTGAGGGGTTGGGGGTTGGTTGATGGGGGGTGAGGGTGTAAGGGGTTGAGATGTCGTTCAGGGGAATGTATAGACGGGAGGATATGTGACGAGCGTTGAGCGTGAGATAGAATTAGATAGATTCGATGATACGAACGGTACGGTTTTGATAGTTTGACCAAGACACTGGTGTCGAGGCCCACGTGCTGGACCACGCGACTTCGTTCCTTGCTGCCTATTTCGTCTTGTGAGGGGAACAGGTCTGCCTGCCGTCCCACACCGTCAGAGCCAAGGGCCACCAGCACCGTCAGCACCATCCATCCCGCGAACAACACACCACACGCACATCATCCCACAAGCAGCAGGTAGACCACTACCCGCGCGACCATGGGCTCGACTCTAGAGGACTTTGTGGCGTCGCTCAAAACAAAGGTCCCGTTCTTTGAGCCAGACTGGGTGGAAGCCAAAAACGAGGAGTCCGACAGTCCAGACTCGCTCGTCGTGTTCGTCGTCGCAAAGCTCGACACCAATAGCTCGGCTCAGCACTATCCACTGGCAGTGGTCCGACGCGAGGGCGGCCTGATGTCCCCAGACTCGATACAAGGCCAAGACGTTCTTGCACCGCTCCAGCGCATCATCGCCATCTTTTCCGACCCAGCAAACCACGTCGCCATCCAGTCGGAGCTCTCCCTCGCTGCTCAGTTCTACCAAGACACAAACAATATGCCGGCGCAAGTCGAACTCTCCAACACCCCTTCAGGCGCACGACGGTCCATGCCCGCGGCCTCGGAGTGCGAGGATCAACCCCGCGAGTTCCCCTTCATCGCGCGCTGCCTCAAGCTTGGCATGGCCGTTGACCATGACCGTGGAGTCGTCCTCCCTGTTCTCCCGGGGTTCGCGCCTCTAGGAACCGTCTTCCGCCACGCGAACATGGAGTTTGCCATGGCGGTGGTGGACATCTTGGAGCCGACCGCCGTACGTTACGGCATTGTCGCCTTTCGTACGACAGTCATGATCCATATCTCGAGACACCAGTTAGACCCGGACGAGGATGGGTACACTGGGGATTGGGCGGGGCGGAGGGAACTCAAGTTGGAGGAGAACCAACAACGGACGCCGCTCTCGGCGGCGGAGTATATGGCTAAATTTGGGTATGAGCCATGCGATGAGCTGGTTGACACACTCGGCGCGGTGCCCCTGATTCATCCGTCCGCTCTCGATCGAGTATGGCCTTTGGACACACACACGGGTTGGTGACTCTGATCAGCACCCGATGTGAAGCCGAGTCAGGGGATGGCGTTGCCGGCGCCGCGGTAGGGTTGGAGGTGGATGGTCAGCGTGCCGGAGCAGAGGTTGACGTTGGGTCTTTTGCTTGTTGCCGTCGGCATGCCCGGGCAGGGCAAAGAGGTGGTGATTTGGTGGCAAAGAGCTGGTGCAGGGGTTTCTGCTCGCCGGTCTTCGTTGAGCACTCTGACTCAAACTGAGGAGAATGAGCCTGGTGCTGCGGATCATGCAGCAGCGATCATTGAGGCTCGCCTGGCTCTGCAGTTGGTTAGCGCAAGGCTGTCCCTGGCATGGAAGACTGGTCTTCCGTGCGCAGCCGCCTGGTGCCACACCTGCATTGAGGCCGCACCCCCTGGACACCTTTTGCACTCTCGATGTCATTTTAGGGTTTTCTTCCTCTTATTTTCCCCCTTTCTCGGTTTCCCACGAGATGGCGCTTTCCTCTCTGTGACCCCTATGTTGTAACCTTCAGCATTCCCCTTGAGTGCTCAAGTCTGAAGGCACGACACAGGTGGGGGTTGGGGGTTGTTGCCAAAGTGACAGGCTCGCTGTAGGTTTCCTGTTGCCATAATTAGTTCCCAGTGACGGGGGTGCTCAGCGCCGCAGGCCTCCTGGGCCGCATCAGAGGCGGCCACCCCCCACGGCCTCAACACCAACAGGGGTTTGTTGACAGGGGTTCGGTTCTCAGGCTCACTTACAAGTCACATAAAGATGGCAGACCTCTCAACGACTGCTTGCAATCTTGCCAGAGCCAGCACACAACGTCAAAACAACCCAAGAGCTGTTCCAAACCCGACTTCCAAGCCAACTCACACCTTCGCTAAACTCACCCATCAAAGCCATGTCTTCCACAGACAACGCCTCGCCATCCTCCGCCCTCCTCCCCCGCAACCGCAAGCCATCCTCAGCGCCCACCTCCCCACGCAATCCCCGTCCACAACCCGCGCTCCGCAACGCCCACACCCGCCACACCCGCTCCATCAGCGACCCCTTCCCCCTCCCTCAACCC
>FTEL01002466.1_pt1 | contig 66401 bp, 50 predicted proteins | sample 1658911 | NCBI WGS metagenome assembly FTEL01 (sample SAMEA3914869, study PRJEB12502) | metagenome | biome: forest; material: soil | place: USA | collected 2012-03-12 | depth 0.1 m
AGTATCTCAATCGCTAAAGATATATAATAGTAGTAGCAGTAATCGATATATTTGCTTTACTAAGGAAGCTCCAAGCTCCCTTAACGAGTAACTGACTAGCTAGTATATATACACGATAACTTCTTTATCCCGAAGTCCCTTTGTACCTGGATCGTTCTTTCTTCCCAACGATCCCAACTGGATCGTTCTATTTCCTCAGCGATCCAACTGGATCGCTTCCTTTTCCCGACGATCCAACTGGATCGTCTTAACCTTTCAACGATCCCCTTCTGATTGGTCCGCAACCCTGTCCTGAGTGATTGGCTGGCGGCGCGTCCCGCGCCCCGCCTGCATGCGCCCCCGGCCACCTTATATGGCCAGCCCGTGACAGGCAGCCACCCCCCCCACCACTCTCCCTGTGCGACACGAACTACAATCGATGGTACGATCTTTGGCAGGCTATTTACGCCTTCCAGGAAGCCCTAAACCTCCCAGACGCGGAGGAGACCGCCCGTATGCTTGTGGCTCGGCAACCCGAACACTCGACCGACATTCGACCACGGCACATTCTCGCCGAGCACTTGCTCAAGATTGGGAAGTACGAGGAGGCCGAGGAGATGGAGCGACCCGCATGCGCTTGGATGGACGCGCAGTCGCGCCTGGGAAAGGAGTCACCCCAGGCCATCAACGCGCGTCGGTTTATCGCCAGGGCATTGTGGGGCCAAGGGAAGCCTAGACGGGCTGAGGCTGAGGCACTGCTGGCCGAGATTGACGAGATCGTCGACGGCATGGGGGGCGGCAGGTTTGCTGTGTACCAAGAGGAAGAGAGAAGACTGAACCGCCAGATGAGGGATGACTTGGGGGAGTAATGGGGAGTATACTGAAGGGAACGCAGTGCTTCCGAGCCACTGTCTGGATGTCTTTGTCTTTACGGTCCCTGGCGTCGGCTACTGGATGTTTTGAACTAGTCAACCACAACTCGGGCGAGTTTAATTGCCTGAAGACTGTCTAGTTGGCGTGTTTTGAGTCTGTAGGCCTTTCCTGGTCTTGACACAAGCTCACAAAGTGCATCGACGGCCTCCACACTCCGTCATGGTGTGAACGTAGCGAAGTTTACCGCCTTCCAAACGGAACTCGTGACTGTCCGCCGCCATCATCATATGCTCCCATACACAAAGGATGCTGACTGACCCCATCGACTCGTCAATGACATACCGACGCCGCGTGTTCGGGGCCTGGCTGTGGTTGGAAGGGATGCCGGCCTTGCACGAATCGTCAGGTCTCCCCTTTCCAGTGTACGCCGAACCCTCCAGGCGGGTGCAGGGGGTTCCCCAAGGGACCGCGTTTGCTGCTGTCGAGTTGCTCCACATGTCGAGGTAGGCGTCTCCAGCGGCCTTGATCACGCTGCGGTCGTCGCGCTTGGCCTCGGAAATGGGGTCCCATTTCTCCTCGAGGACGTACCCGAGGGTCTTCTTGGCATCGAAGAGCCACGAATTGGTTGTGGAGGCGACAGTGTCGATAAGGGTTACAAGACCGTCATCCCCATGACGAATCTGGGTTCCAATAACATATGGGTTGGAGGGGTCGGCCACAATGATTTCCGTGTAGGTTGCGCAGGCGACCATGTCGAAGATGGTCCGCCGGTGGTCGATCTTGAGGGCCTTGGCCAGCACCCCCTTCTGCGTGTCCCCCTTTTTGTTGTTTTCCTCATATTCCCACCCACTGGCTACCGCCTGCCCGAGGAGGGTGATATTCCCTGCAGTCTGGGCGGCGACGTAGGCATCGGCTGCCTCGGCCAGCAGAGAGCGACTGCAGTTGGCGGCTTGGGGCGCCAGGGGATGCCCCAGGACGATTTGGGCCACACTGGCGAAGAGCGTCGCAAGAAGCGAGAGTTCGATAGAAGCCATCTTCCACGCTACGGCTGGCATCTGTGCCGTTGTTGTGTGATGTGTGTTGGTGGTGGCTTGAAGAAGGTATCTCGCTCAGAGGATAAGGATGTTAGGGGTCGCCAACCTCAGGACTGGGGAAGGTTAGCTGGATCGGTTCGTATTAACAGCAAGTCCATCGTGAGGTTGATTCGATCATCGACGAAGTGCCGGGATCGAGAAGGAGGAGTATAATATCCGGATCCGGTTGAGGGGGGGCGGCAGAATGTGGTTTATGAAGCTCGCATTCTGGGCATGGCAGCTCCCACCGGATTGTGTCACTTTCACTTCAACCAGAAAATACTTGCTGTTGCCAGCGAGATGCCCTGCAACTGCAGGGCATTATTCATTACCGGACATAGCTGCCCAAATGCTAAGTAAACCTTGTTCTCCCGGTCCCCTACCCCCTTTACGCTGACACGCACCAAAATAACAACAGCACCGAACACATGTGTATAAAAGAGTCCAGACGGGACCAGTTCACCACGCACCCACCCCATTTCCTGCGCAGCAAGGCCAAGAAGAAAATGCCAGAGAACTTGCAGGAGTTAAGCACCTCGGTACGCCTGCTGTACCGCCTGCCAAGGGAGAAGCTGAAAAAGGTTCGCCATACGGATAAAAGCAACGGCGGATGCTATTCGTGCCCGAACCCCGCAGCCACAAGGACGGACCTCGGCCTGGACATGGACGAGAGAGCGGAGGGCCCGTCGTGGACCGTGACCCCCCGGGTGAATAAGAAAAGTGGCCCCAGAGATAGGCTCACCAGAAGCTGCACCACCCAATGTAATGCTGGCAGAGGTTCTCGAGCTTGGTCGCTTCAATGATGAGCTTGTTGACTTGTTCGTTGACCATCAGCTCGTCCTCTGCGTTGAAGTCGCGGCCAGTGAGTTTCTGTGCAACACGATCCAGGACCTCGACTGCCCGGGCGTTCTGCACCTCGGCCATTTCGTCTGCTCCGTTGCCATTGGCCATGCTGCTTGGCGGGACAGCAGAAGAATTGGTACGAGCACGGCCGCGAGCCCCCGGCGGTGCACCCATCATGCCGTCGACGCCTGCCGCACCTTGAGCGGCAAGGAACTCGGTCGGCGCTACGGGGCCATCGAGTATCGATGGGCGACGGGCCCGTCCCGCTTGGAGCCCGGCGATAGCTTGTTCTCGCTCGGAATCGAAGTGTGGTCCGGGAGGGCTGGCTGGGTTCGTGAGTCGCCATGTGAGAAGAGGGTCGTGGATAAACTAAGAATTACTGGTCAGCCTACTCCTGTTGTTCCTGGCTGGAATTGAGGACGAAAGGAAATCGCGAATACTTACCGCCTCCAAGACAGCCATCACGCTCTCCTTGTTGTCGCGCAACACCCTCATGACTTGTTCGCACGTCGTGCGGAAGCTGCCCTCGATGTTGCTGACCTCCATAGCGTAGGTGAGCATGCGAGTGAGTCGGAATGGGACTCGCTCCGGATACTTCTCTCGCTTCATTGCCACCTCGAAGCAGTCGCCGAAGTCGATGTGAATGATCTTGCCCGTGATCCGGTCGAGCATCAGGTTGCTAGGGTGTCTGTCACCCAGACCGAGAATATATCCAACCATGGACATGACGCCGAGTGAGCGTGTGTAATTTGTTCTCCGGTCCAACCATGCCTCCGAACTCTTGCTCTTGAGCCACAGAACACGGTACAGGTCTTGGCCCGTGGTGTTGTCCAGGGCATACCCGAACACCTCAACCTTCTGCATCAGCGTCAGGTTATCGTAGTCAGGAGCCATCTGCAGCATGATTCGGTGCTCAATGTTGAGCAGGATCTTCCTGGATTCACGGTACTCTCGGATGAGTAGATGGACCGTGTCACTGTTGGGAACCCAGCCCAGAAGGCCGGAGTTCTGAGACAGGGGGATTGCTGGATAGCGCTGGATGTTGAGATGCCGCTTGTAACACTCGGAGTCGTTGGCCAGGAGGGTATTGCAGAGGCCGAAGAGCTGCATGACCCTCTCATCCTGCCGAATGTCTTCGTGGCCCTTGAGCAAGAACGTGTAAGTTTTGCCATCGCTGCCGACAATGTCAAGCTTCCTTGGACGCTGCTTCGAGTTGATGACGCTGAAAGTGCCATCGAAGCCCATGATCTTGACGATCTCTTGTCCGCTACGGTAGGTGCCGGGCACGGCAAGCTCGAGGTCACGAGCTTGGAGCAGATCCGGCGAGCAGTATGTCAGCTCGAGACTGGTCATCTGAGGCAGCTGTCGGCTGATTCGGCGGAACACTTGGTAGTAGAGGTCCCATGCTTGGCTGATGTCGTTCACATCTTGGGAGTGGCGGTACTGCCGACACCATTCACGCGCCTCGCCCAGATCCCTGCCGAATGTTTGCGTGAAGGAAATCTCCCTGAGCGTTGCGGGGCCCTTCTCCAGCAACTCGTGGAGGGGCTCAAGGACGTCGAACATGCCTTGGATGTTGTGGTCGCCAAAATAGAGCCGGGAGGCCTCCTCGAGCCCCTCGTGCCAAAGTTCGTGCCACAGAACCGCGACCCTGATAAGCTCGCGGCTCACAATATCGGCTTGTTCCACGAGCTTGGGGCTGTGCTGACGCATGCTTTCCATGATTAGACTGGCAGTCCTGGACCGCCGCGTGCTTTGGCGCGACTTCATGGCCACGGTGAGGGGGTAGACGAGCGCCTGTGGATGGGCGCGCCCGACGTCCGACAAGAGCGCGTGAATTGATGCCTGGACCCGCCTGTTGGGTTGGTTGATGCGGGCAATGAGCTGGGGTATGACTTCGAGCCATGTGTCGATGCTGACATGGGAGAATCCGTCGGTCACGGCAGTAATGACCTCTTGGTAGCCACCATAGGTAAGCCACAAGGTCAGGAGGCGAAGGGTGTCCTGGAGGGAGCTGCCGGACGAGAGCGCAATGGACTCGAAAAAGCCATGCACAGCGGGGACGACGTGGTGGAGAACGACGCTGTGCTCGGATCGGCCTTCTAGTTCCCTCCTCGACGCCAGTGCCTGAACGACCTCAAAGTTGGCGAGAGCCCAGGCGTGCCACGCTTTGTACCACCGGGGGTGGTAGTGAGTTGCCTTGGAGTAGCAGTCGAGGATATCCTGGCGCCTGGTGTATTGCCAGTCGTTCGTGTTCAGGGCGATGATCCAATCGCCCTGGCGGAGATAGCACTTTGCGAGCAGCACGGTTTGCTCAAGCCACTGCCGCTGTGCGTCCGGCCCCAGGACCGTGGCTTCGTCAAAGTCGCCGTACCTTGCGTGGTTGAGGCCATCTCCCATGGCGTTCGTCGCTTGCGCGGATGCGTTCAACTGCAACCTCGCGCCCTCCACGCGGTGGGCGGTTTCCTCCGTGAACTTGCGGAGGCAGTAGAGGGTCTTCTCAGCGACACCGCGGTCCGAAGTTCGCATGCCTGGCTGCTGGCCAATTTCCCACTGGAACTTGAGTACCGCGTACACGATGGGAGACGCGATACGCTCGAGACCAGGGCTGGTTGGCTGCTCAAACCAATAAGGGATGACGGATTCCAGCGGCGCATCGGTGTCGATGAGCTGCTTCAGTGACTTCTCAGCGAGGCCCATGCGCCCCGATTTGCGGCACAGATTGGCAAACTTTGTCCACATGCGCATGTTCTCCTGCGGCGTCAGGACCAGAGACCGCAGCCGAAGCATCCGCTGCCAGACCTCGACGTTGCGCTGGCAGCCTTTGAGACGAGTCTCCCAGGTGGTTCTCAAGGTGGCGCGCTTCTCAGGACCGCATTGCTTGTAGACGATGAGCTCCTCCAGCTCGGCAAGCATCTGGACCCTCACCACGACCTGGTAAGCTCGGTTGTATGACTCGCTGACCAGCGCACTGAGCTCAGTGTCGAGACCCTCGCGAGCCTGCTCGATGCAGGCTAATGCCTCACGGAACTGGTTCCGATGTAGGGCGAGGATAGCGCCGAAGAAGGCACGGTCGGGTGAGAAGCGCTTCATGGATTGCAGGTAGGTGTCCATCGAATCCCACTTCCCAAGACCCCACGCCGCTGTCGTTGCGAGAGGCGCGATCCGCCGCTGGATTTCCGGGCCGGAGTTGGCCCATGTCTTGCCAGCCAGCGACGCCAGCGAGTCCCACTCGCCCAAAGCATGGTAACAACGCATCTTACCCATCACAATATCGACCGGGGTCGGTTGATCTTCGGGGAGTTCCCGCTCTCGCTGGCAGTAGAAGTTGAGTGCCTCATCCCAACGCTCCAGCTTCTCGAACCAGCTCTCCCGCAACTGAATGGCCTCCTTGTACGCCTTGACCTTGCGCAAGATACCGATGGCGGCATCGGACTGCTGAAGCTGGTTGTTGATGACAATGAGGGCTTCCACTGCGTGACTGTTGTGGTCTTGCAGGAACTCGAGCTCCTTGTAGTGGAGGGCCTTGGCATACGCGTGGCACCTCGCGGCCTCGCGTCCAAGGATGCGGATGTCGATTGGCAGGGCCTTGTCATCGTGCTCCATGAATTCTGCCAGGTTGAGAAGCTGCCCAAGAAGGTCGGGGGGGACATTCTCGGATTTGATCGTGTTTTCGATGTTGGTGATCAGTTCCTCCTACATGAGAAGTGGGTTAGCCTTTCCCAGATATACGTTCGGATTTGAGCGTGGGGTAGTGCATACCTGGTAGGAATCATAAAGTTCGCTCCAGCAGGAAACAAAGGCCGAGTTGAAGAGCTCTCTTGCCAGCGGCTGGTAGTTGCTTGCCAGGCTAGCACATGCTCTGAGGGAATGATTGGGTGACTCTGAGAGGAGGGTCGTGCTGAACTTGCGGAACCACTCATGCCAATCATCCTTGGTTGCCTTTCCTTTTGTCTCCCATGCTTGCTTCAGATGCACGGGATTCAAGTCGAGCTTCTTGGGCGGGCTGTTCTCCGAGGTGTAGGGCTCCACAGAATTGTCCTCGAACCGGGGGGCGAGGTTCTGGGGAAGCGCCTCACCCTTCTTGAGCTTCTCCACAGCCTTGTCGTAGTTGGAGTGTTGGATGCCGTACATGGTGATGGCCTTGTCGACAGTGTGCTCAAAGTGCAGGTAGTCACGCCCCAGCTGCAACATCAGCGCGCAAAGCGTGTCGAGCGCAGCCACCCTAAGACTGGGCTCCTGACTAGACAAGACCCTCGTCAAAGGGTGGATGATCTTGGACGCGTAGTCGTTGAGGTTCACCATGCTGGACAGCTTTCCGATCGTCTCAATCGCGGACTTTCGCAGGAACAGAGGCTGAGCTGGATTGTCGAATAAACGCACAAGGATGGGGATGATGAGGTGCATGTACTCTTCTGCGCTGGAGCCAAAGACGAGAAAGGCGTGGAAGATCTTCTCGGTTGGCTGGCGCTTTGTGCTCGTGTCCCTTTCCAAGACCCCGAGCATCAACGGCAGCAGACTTGCGAGGTAGATCTTGAACTCGCCCTCCAGGGACCGGGCGATTGACTCGATGAGCGCCATGATGGTCGTCTGCAGCGAGGATGTGGTGTTCCAAAACTCCTGGAGGACCTCGATGATGTCCGGCAAGTAGACGCGGATGTGCTGGCGGACGATGCCGACGAGCCTGCTGAGATGGTTAAAGTAGTAGTCGAGTCGAGCAGGGCTTGAGGCCCTGATCACGGCGATGAACGCCGGGACAACTCGGTCGAGGAACTGCACGCATTTGAGCCCCAATGTGATGAAGATGCTCATGATGGCGTCCACGACATTACCATGCCATTGCAGCAAAGATTGGTCCTTCAGGATTTGAAGGAGGGCGTTGATGACCACTGTGGGGTAGTAGTCTTCCTGCGACGGGGTTAGACCGCCCATCATGAGCGAGACGTCGGTCAACTGGGTTGCCTCGGGGCGACGCTGGGTTTGCGGTGTCCGTTCTTCGACCTGCTGTTTCCTGGTTTTAGTTCTGCGTTGAAACGGGGCATTGAGACCTTGTTGAGCTGGCTTTGCCCGCCGAGACGGCATGGGGTTGTCATCTTCAGCCTCGCCATCCTCGTCGTCCGAATCTGCCATGGTAGGGGTGGCAAGCGACAACGACGAGAAATGGGCGTGATGAAGGGGGATAGAGGAGCTAATGAGCTGTACCTGATGTTTGTAAGGATCCAGAGCGCCCAGGATGCCCATGAGCTTGATGGTCTCCTGCCGGAGCGGGCCGTGTTGTGGTTCGCCTCGTATGATGGATTGGAGGATCTCGAGAAGCTGTGGATATTCGAGGTACGGTTTGATCACGTAGCCGGCGTTGCTGGCGAGCTGACCGAGGGTGTGAAGGGCTGCTTCACGCTTGACAGGCGCGCTTTGGTCCTGCAGGGCGTCAATGATGATGGGCATGAGGGTGTCCTTGTAAGCAAGCATCTCTGCGCCGCCAACGGTGCAGAGCTCGCCGATCGCCCGCAAGATGGTGGCGGCGACTGAAGGGGTGGGGTCAGAAGCCTTTGGGAGGAGGACTTCAGTGATGGAGCTGACGTAGGGCTTGACCAGGTCCTGGGCGTGTTGGGTCAGGAGACTGAGCAGCTTTGAGCTCTCCTCCTTGCTCCGCGCCACATCTGTATACTCAAGCTCCGTCAACATCTGGATGATGGTCTTCCGAAGCTGGGGGATGACATATGCCGGGTTGTGACGGGCCAGTCGACCGATAATCGACACGGCCACTTCCCTGACGGCAAACTGCTCATCATGGAGGGCAAAGAACAGGGTCCGGATGTTCTCGGCCTTGGCGAGGTGCTGGTCGAATCGCTCGTCAAGGGCGGCAAGGACTGTTCGGCGGATCTTGGGCTCAGGGTCCGAGACGCCCACGGTCAACAGCTTCTCGACCACATCGGCAACCACTTGCAAGGCATGATAGCTCGTTTGGTTGACAATCGGGTCGCGGACGTAGAGCTGGCAGCAGGTGAGGGCGGCCGCCTCGCGGATTTCAGGGTCGTCATCCTCGACATATTTGATGGCAACGTCACGGACGAACTCGTTCAGGACATGGCCTGCGCGAAAATGTTAGTACGTGCTCTTTCGGTGAAGGCAGGCTCAGAGAAAGGGCTTGCCGCTGCCGTCAAGCGGGTGGGCGGGGAGTGGCGGCAATTACCTGAGAAGTCGAAGCTGCCGAGTGTGTTGAGTGCCAGCTTCACTTCGGCCTTGCCTCGCTCGTGAACCGAGGGGTCTTTCGGATCTTTGGGGATGGGCGGGATCGTAGAGAGAGGATTTGGATGGGGCGCGCCCAACGGTCGGAAGGGCTCTCCGCAGAGGACTTTGCTGAGCATGTTGAGAAGGCGTTCTTGAATCGTGCCTTTAACGGGCGGGATGTAGAAGGCCATGTCAACAAGGGCTTGCGTCAACTTCGGGGTGAGCTCGCAGGCGAAGATGGGGTCCAGGAGGGCCTCCATATACTTGCTCAGGGTCTGACCGACGGCGACGGCGAGGCGGCTGATGCAGTCAAACACGGGGTCGACGGATCCTCGCTTGCGGGACTGCACGCTCAGTCCCTCGCGAACGTAGATCAAGACCCCGTCGAGATACGGCGCGATGGAGCTCTTGACAGAATTGGCAATATTGCCAATCGCAAGAAACGCATCGTTTCGCTCCTTTTCCTTCTTGAGCATGCCGGAAAGGTAGACCATGAACTTGTGCAAGTAGGTGGCACCAAACTCGGTGGGGGCGTAGTTGGCCAAGTCGGGGACCAGGAAAACGACGGTCTTGCGGATGGCCGGATCTCGCGCATCCCTGTGGCGGAAGACGATCTCGCATGCATCCTGGTAATGGTTCTGCATGTACATGCCGCCCTGCTCGAGGAGCTCTTTAAGGACGAGGAGCGAGGCGTGGATGTACTCGACCGTGTTCGTCTTGAGGCCCTTAACCGCTTCGGCGAACATCTTGTCCATCCATTCCTGCTTCATCTCCTGGTCGCGCTCCCGGATGATTTTGAAGCACGCACTGACGGTTTCGCTCGACGTTGCTCGAATGAGGTGGCGGGGGTCCCGGAGGCCGATCCAAATCTGGTCGAAGACGAAGCCCACGTATGGGTACATGAGGGTGGGCGCATTCCTGGCCAGCTCGCGCAGGACGAGGACTGCACTATATCGCCTCTCCTCAACGCGATCCGACTGCAGCCACTCGAGCGCGGTGTGCATCTCGGCGTCCACCAGCTCCGATATCAACGAGCCGCCCGGCTTGCACAGCTTGCCAAGAACCACAGCGGCGGGCTGCATCGGGTTGAGGTCCTTGCCGCGCAGGATGGTTCCGATGTATTGCTGAAAGCGGCTGTATTTCAGGGCGGGCTCGATACCGTCAAAGTCCACAAGCGCATCAAGGATGTAGACCCCGCCCATGCGGTCGTACGTGTCGGCGCCTTGGATCAGGCCCATCGTCCGTTGGTTGACCGTGTCGAAGAAGCGCTGGAACTGTTCGGCACCCATCTCTGGTCGTGGTATCAGCAGCCTGCGCCTGGCAGCGGGGCAACGAGGCAACGAGGGCTTGCTCACCTTGCTTGGCGATGTTGACAAGGTCTCGGACCTGGCGCGCAGCGCGTTTGCGCTGATCTTCGGGGAAATTCCTAACAGGGTTGCACGTTAGAGAGAGCAGCCCTAGAGAGGTTGAGAGGTCGCAACGAGGCCGGTGTAGAGGGGAGCGAGGGGGAGGCGTGGTTTGGCCCGGGGACCGGGCCGATGGACGCACCGATTCCTGACTTCCTTAATGTACTGGTCCAGCGCGCTGGACGCTTGATCTTTGATGATCGACATCTTGCCGAGAGTTGGGTTTGCTCGGCCTCAAAGTGGGCAGTCTCGTCAAGCGTTCAAGCGCTAGGTCGGCTGTCGACGGCCCATAGTCACCCGCCGGGATCCTGGCAACAAGTTGGAGATGCACCACGCTTGGATGGACGCTCGGGGTAAAGTACTGTAATTGATGGGGTCGAGAGGCTTTCGCGGGCGGGGGTTGATCGGTTCTGGTCCTGTGTCTCTGAATGACGCTGCAGCTGAAGTCGCTCGACGCAACTTGCAGCAGCCAACGGCGTCGTACCGAGCCCTGTCGCGGGGAGGGATCACTCAGGGCACAAGAAGGTGAAGTTGGGGGCGACCGCCAATACGGCACGATGCCTGGGTTGTCTGTACCGGGCCTCACCGAAAGAGGGCGGCGGTGGTGATGGTGGGTGGGTGGTGTTGCTGGGTGCTTGCTGTGCTCGGAAAGGTTAAGGTAGGTCGAGGTTCGGCAGAAAGGCGCCCTGTGAAGCTTGAACACGGCGGGAGTGCTGGTCCGCCAAGACCACCCGGCGCGCGTGAGCATGCTGGGCTGCCCCGAGGTGGGGCAGGCGAACAAGCACGTGTGGAGCCATGGACTCTAGCCCCTACTCTTACTTGCAGCAACGAACAAAAGAGCAAGACAAGAATCGCCCCAACACTCACTTTTATCTTATCAGAGCCGCCCCAGCGCGGCAAGTTAGCAGTCCAGACCATCCCTCAGCCCTCTACGGAGTACAATACACTCCGACCAACACCCCGCCCTCTTTGTATGCTGAGTTTCGACTCCTGATGCATGCTTGAGGCTCCCGGAAACACAATTACCCGCAGCATCTCGACCCATCTTCCGCCATGGGCAACGATGGTGGCTCGATCCCGACACGCCGCGAGCTCGTCAAATCCGCGGCGCGGGCGCCGACCGTCAGCGAACTGAAAGCAACTGCCCTCGAAAGCCTCGGCCATGCCTGGTCCCACGACCCTTTGACATCGGAAACCCTCGACATGGAGAATGTGGTGTCGGACTGGCGTGGCCGCCTCTACAACTACGAATCGGTCCTCCGGGGGTTGATGCCGGGTGGTAATGACGACGAATCCGTTGCTCCGGCGCTCGTGAATGGTGAGTCGCCAGAATTGACTTTCGCGTCGACGGGCATCGCATCGCTGCGTGACGTGGTAAAGCTCAAGTTCAGACGCTATTCGCCCCCGGACAGCAAGGACCGAGAGGTGTGGGCATGCCCTGTCTCGCTGAAGGAGCTGGGTCCGACAACAAGAGCCGTCTACCTCGTCCCGTGTGGCCATGTCTTCGCCGAGGCGGCCATTAGGCAAATCCAAGAAGAGGCTTGCCCGGAGTGCAGCGAGAAGTTTCAGGCTGCCGACGTTATCCCCATCCTCCCAACCGAGAAGGCCGATCTGGATCGCCTATCAGCGAGAGCCAGCGACCTCCGATCGAGGGGCCTTGCCCATAGCCTCAAGAAAGACAAGACCAGCAGCAAGAAAAAGCGCAAGGCAGAGGAGGCAAGCGCCGATGGGACAAGCACGTCCGGCAATGCGCGGAGGTCTGGCCGAGAGGACGGGACAGCGACTGCCAAAGCGCTTTCCAAATCCGACAACAATACCCGAGTCAGCGGCATCAACAACGCCATGACAGCATCGCTCACCGCGAGAGTCCTGGCAGAGCAAGAAGAACGGAATAAACGCCGTAAGCTGACTTCTGCGGCTAAATAATTATGGAGTAAACATGGAGGACGATGACGACTGTACCCTCGGCGACGAGCCCCTGTTTCTGTTGCCGATTGCATTGCCTTTTCCCTTGATATCATCCATCATAGTGTTGTGTTGGCGAGGCAAGTAGGTAGAAAGCGAACGTCTCTAATATTTTCATGTTCTAATCCCATCTCATTGCTATGCATTCCGTACGATCTGCTCTGCAGAAAACGGACGGTTGGGGACATACAAAACGGGGCACGGAGTGCCTCAAAGCTCGTCCTTCGCCTGCACACCCGGCTCCTGGACCTCGTCACAAGCGGCGGGAGTGCCGACCTCCATCTTGTAGACGCACTTCTCGGACTCAGACACGCGCCAAAGCTCGTCTGTCTCGGCGCACACGAGCCAGACGTCGGTTTTCCTGTTGGGGCCGTTCCAGCACCCTTGCCCATTCTCGTACCGCAGCACCAGTCTCTCCCCCTTGCCCAGACTTTTCCCGTCCGCCCGCTCCCCCTCATCCGCCAGCTCCTTGTCGATGCGCACAAAGTTGCCCATGTTGGTATTGCCGTGCCCCTTTTTGCTCTTCTGCGTGGTCCGGTCGAGCCAGCACATTTCATACTCGTACTCGCCGGAATCGGTGCTGATACACTTCCCTTTGAGAGCGCGGAAGATGTCATCCAGGCCGTAGTCCTTCTCTAGGTCGCGCTGTTGCTCTTCCAAGGTCGTGGTCTTGGAAGAGATGCTGTTCTTGGCCGCATCCAGGGCATCTCTGGCGGCCGTGACGAGACGAGACTCGCCACGGGCAGCGCGATTGTCGGCGATGATGCCGTTATCGATGGCCCATGTGCGCAGGGCATTGATCTTGTCGTGGATGAAGTCGCTGGCGGAGCGTGGGAGGTATGCATCCCAATTGTAAACTGTGGCTGGTTAGCGGAGGCCCCGTGCGGCGAGGCCGCGGTGAGAGGGGCGGGGACAAGCATACCAACATCCGCGTCACTGGCGTCCGAGCTCTCAAACTCGGCCCAGTTAACGCCCGAGGTCTCGCCATCTTCCCTCAGCAGTTCCATGATGTCGCTGTCGGATAGATCGGGCTTCTTCTCGCTGGCCCGGCCGGCGGCGTAATCCTCCCAGCTCTTGACGGCCGCTTTGACGCCCTCGTCGTTGAAGTTGGGGTTGTACTCGTCCTTGAACTTGGTGAGGATGTCTTCCAGCAGCTCGACTCTGTCCTGCAGGTCATCACGCTGGTCCAGCAACCGGTCGAGTGCGTTCCGGAGCTCGGAAACCCGCGTCTTGGCCAGGCCAAGCAGGACGCCGAGTTTCCCCCCTTGACCGTCAACCTTGACAACCTTGTTCCGCTCGGAACGCTCAACCTCCTCATATTTCTTTTGCAGCTCCCCCTTCTCCACCTCGAGCTTCTCGAGCTCCGACTTGAGCGAGACAACCTTGGCCTCCACTCTGCGGCGCAGCTCGCGGGCTTCCTTGATCATGGTTCGCCTCCGCTTAGCCGACCTCTCCTTGCTTTTCCTGCGCTCCGCCTCGAGGCGGCGGTGCTCTTTCCCAATGGCCTCGCAGCGGTTCTCGCATCGGATCCCGCCAACGCGCGCAAACTCGTCGCTGCCATCGCAGCATAGCTCGTAGTCGCAGACGCCGTCGTTGACATACATGAACGGTATATAGCTCCCGATATGGCCGACATTGGAGCACCAAAAGCCCGGGAGGGCGGTGGTCGTGTTGGTGGTGCCGGTTGCCGAGCCAGGCAGAGGTTGCTCGGGGGACAGAGCGTCGAGGAACGCGCAAGCAGCCGTGCCGGGCTCGTCAGACCCATCGGGGCAATCGCATGAGTTGTCGTTGACCTGGAACGACTTGAGGACAATGGAGGGATTGCCGATGCATGTAAAGGTCGACTTGCTCGTGTAGAACTTGGCAACTGCATCACGGTCACTAAGGGTTTTTCAACGGGCAGCTTCCCGTTGGGCGGCCGGCTTGCCAGAACCGCAGGGTACCAGCAAGCCAGCCCGACAGTCACAAGCAATTGGTGTTGCGTCGTGCTAACCAATTGTCGGAGTGGCTTCGGGGGGAGGAGGACAAGCGACTTACACTCAGGCCCAACACCACGCGGCAAGCTGTCCGCCGCCGCAGCCAGAGAGCCCTGAGCGAGGGCGCTCAGAAGAGCCAATGCGCCTGTCCTCCGCATGATTATCCTGTTGGCGCCCTCCCGATAATCTGAGAATGGCGCATGAGAGATGCGGCGGTCTCTCCCAGAATTGTAGCGCCAGCTGGGATTGAAGTGGGAGCTCTGAGACGGGACAGGAGACAGGACAGCTTGCCAGAGAGCCGCGCCTGCAGCTCCCAGGTCGCGGCTGGCAGGTCACGTGTCGCGGCTATTTTTGCCGGTGACATGCCTGCCGCCATCCAGCCGCAGCAGCAGCTGAGAAGGAGTGGGGCGTTCCAAGTCCCGCCTGCAAGGGCCCGGCCGCCGGGAGGTGGGGGCTGTGGAGTCATGGAGGGGTTCGCTGGTCCCTGAGGAAAACTGCTCGACTGCCCCGCCATTCTCCAACCTTCAACCCCCGCCGCCCGCACGACTCGACTCGCCGTGCGCATCTCGGACCCCATCATGGCCTCGTCTGGGGATATTCTCGAGACGCTCAACGCCAGCGTCGCCAACGCGCTTGCTCTCCTCAGCCAACTCGACGCGGTGGTGTCCAGCATCGCTGCACAAGACCCGGCCAGCAGCGCCCGAGATAATACCCAACCGCAAGCTGCTTCTGGCACCGATGGGCCCCTCGATGCGCTCTCCTTGGCACACGATGCTGCTGCCTTGATCAAGGCCCATGCCACCAAGATTTCTCTCCTCATCATCAACGAGCCCTACACCCCAACTGCTGTCGGCAAGGTCCTTCGAGACCTTGTGACAAGTCCGATACCTGGGTTAGCCGCCGCGGTCGAGGCTTGCGCACCGGAACGATACACACGCATCATCCAGCAGGATTTGGCTTGGCGTGCTGGGCGGGTTTTTAAAGAGTTGAAAGAGCTTCTATCGCGGATACCCAAGGATGGGAAGGTTCTGGTTGATGGCAAGAAGAGTGCCTCGGCCGGCGCCGCCGGGGGCAAAGGCAGCATCGCTGCGACTGGTGTTTTATGGTCCGCCTGCGACGACTTGATGGGCTTCGCTAAGCGGGGATTTGCTGGGAATTTGGCACACAAGGTGGAGCAGTTGAGAGACACTCTCAAGGATGTCATGGAGGAGCTGAAGGAATGGGGGGAAGAGACGGAAGACGACGAAGATGATGGCAGTGATGAGCAGAGTGATGCAGGCAGCGATGGCGTTGCCCAGGGTGCCTCAGATTCTCGGGCGCGAGACGCCCAAGCTATCCTGGACGATCTGATGAACTCTCAGCGGTACATTCCGCGCGACGACCCAGATAAGATTCGGGAGCGCCTGGACTCGTGCCTCAAGAGACTGCGCCTGACCACCATTTTCTACCAGGCTACGGTCAAGCGCAGGATCAAGCCCCTGCCGCATCTCCCGTCCGTCTCGCATTCGGATATCCCAGCCCGACTGGACGAGGTGGTGTCCGTTCTCAAGAGGATTCCGGAGAGCTTTGGCAGCGTTGCCATGGCTTTCTACGAGTTGGATCGCTCTGAGATTGACCGACTGATGGACGAATGCTTCTTCGATGCCTTTGCTGCGTCGGAACTGCTTGTTAAACCCTGGGAGGGCCAAAAAGACGAGTTTTCTGACTGGGCCTTACGATTCCAGGTAGAGATAAAGAAAGGATGAAACATCTGTGCATTTGTGGTCACCCAAGTTTCCCTTTGCTCTGTGATACTCCAGGCGGCTCATCTGGGACCGCTCCTTGTTGAGCCTTGACGAGAGGGTGAGGGACCATGTAGCTTGGGATGCAGAGGTTTGTTGGCCACTTTGCGACTGCAATTCTCGGATACGAGTTTCCTGCTGCTGGAACTGCCAACCAAGATGACTGCGGCGTGGTGGCCCATATGAGCTGTGTGGGTGGAGCCAAGACGACGGAAGCTGGGCAGAGTCAGGGGCTCGCCTGGCAACGCCCTCGAATAAACAACACTCTGTGCAGAGATCAGCACTCTTCCCAGCATGACGAATCAAGGAGTACACATCACAGAACTCCCTTCTGTTGGCTTATGGGTCCACAGGCATCAAAGGAGGAGCCTGGAGCACCCGGGATGGAGGGGCTTCTTGTGCATACTGCGTGCAAGACCTTTGTTGACCTGGATACTGGCGAGGCCGTTAAGGCCGTCGAGGCAACGGAATCCCCGGAGGGAGGGCACATGAACATTTTCAAAGGGCCACAGAGGGAAACATCACAATCCGGTACAGAAATTCAAGCCAAACTCTGAAACCTCTGTTCTCTTCGTCGTCTTTTTGGGCTGGTCATCTCTGCGGCTCTCGCGAGTGAGCATCTCCCCGAGACTAAGCTCTTGACACATCTTTCGTGTTTACCCCTACGAGTCTTCCAGGAAGTTGACGACGAGCTCCTCGAGCGTTGGTAAATCACTCCCACACAATGGATCCTCCCGATCCGACCCCAGAGACACCGAGTCGGATCCCTCGACCGACTTTTATGCCCACATCGCCCCGAACACCTTCCATCCGCGCGGTCCCCTACAGCCATATGGATCGAGTCGCCACTACTTCCAAAGCGGAGGGAAGTTATTCACCGTCGAGCTGGCCGTTCCCGAAATCGACAAAACTCTCGTCATTGTAAGTCAGGTTCCATCCATCTCTCACCGTGGTCGACACCACCGTGCTGATCCAGCATAGGGAAGCAACAAACCAACCTTGCGATGCAAGTGGGGATGGAATCGAACTCCAGGACATGATCCAGGCGAAGAACATGCAATCGAGCGACCGGGCTACGTCGTCGGCGACAAGTGTGCCGACGATGGGGAGTCTTCGGGCATCCGGGCAGAGAGGGCATGTTGGAGGGCATGCTCGCGCTGGCGATTCCTTCGGCTCGGCGGAAACCCAGATTTATGTCCCCAAACGCGGCGACAGCAGCGCATCAGGTAACAAAACCACACGACCGTGTTGAGAGTTAAAGCGTGATTGCTCACCAACCCCCTAGCCGAACAGCCACGGTCCAGCAGCACCAGAGGGCCGTTCCTCGGACCGACGGCGGAATTTCCAAAGAGACCTATGACTCCAACGCCATATTCGGTTCTGAGAAAAGTGTCCGAAGCCACGGAACCCGAGATCAGTGAAGAGTTCTCTCATAAAGGTGGCCATCAGCCAACCCTTGCGTCTCATCAACAAGAACTCATCCGCCGACCATCGGCAGTTTACACTCCGCGAGGTTCGTCGTTCCGAGCGGCACGGGCCGCTGCTGTCCGCGCGAAGCAAACCGCGGACACCACTTCGGCTCACATCACGCCCATCCTGCGGGCTGGAGAGGGCCTGACGTTCTCCCCGACGCCCTTGCCGTTCAGCTCCAAGGCCAGTGCTTCCAATAGCGAACTCGACGTTTCCCGCTCGCCTGCCACCCGCAGCAGTCTCCAAGCCGAGAACGGTAGCTCTAGGGCCGTGGCTGCCATCAGCGTGCCAGCGGGTACTCACCCCTTGGAGCCCGCTGAAGCAGCAGAGGCTCTGGGCGCGATTGTAGCATTGGCCGGAAACAGCAGCCTCTACTCTCGGAGGGCAACTACGATCGAGAGCGAGTATCCCGACCTTGAGTCCCTCCGCCGTGGCCCCAGACTTCGACACAACCGCCTTCCACAGAGTGTCAGCATGGCCACGAATGCCGGACGAGACGTCCCAGAGAGTACCAAGCAGTTGTGGACCGCCATCGGACAATCCCGCAGGATTATGCTCGCCTCGGCCATTCTCTTGGAGTTGTCCGTCGTCAACATCGTCGCGAGCATCACCGCCGTGGTTGTTGCTCATATCGCCGACGGGCATCCTCGTGCCGGACTTGTGGCATGGGCAGTGGTGAGCAGCGTGCTCGTCGTGACTTTCGGCGGGCTCTTAGCCGTCACGTTTTTGCGGTACAGGAAGACGAACAAGGATCTGATCTCCGACGAGACTTGGATCGAGATGAGTGTCCGGTCGAGAGCCCTTCCTTCACGGCCCAACAACGGCGAGGGCAAGCAAGACACTGGTGCTACGGAGGCGTGGAGGAAGTTTGCGCAGGACTACGAGCAGCTCCGTTGTTACGTCGAGTTACTCGAGGGTCGCATTGGCGTGCTCGAGGAGGGTCAACAAAACGCGAACCCGCAGAACGAGGTGTCCAATGGCGAGGTCATGGGTGCTGAGATCCGCACGCCGGGCAACGTGGATGGCAATATCATCCAGACAAACTCCCACAATGGTGGCGGCGACGAGACTCCAAAGCCAAAGGCCGCGAGTCTGGACGGATCCTTATCCCGCCGGCAGCTGCTCCGGCCCGAGTCTTCGCAAGGCAGCGACAGCAACGACGCGATTCCCAGATCCGACACCAAGACGAGCATCCTCACCGAGCTGTGCGAAGCCGTCACAGAGGGATACAGTCCCCTTGCAGAGCATACAAACCGGGGATCGCCATACACCCCCCAACCTTCGGGCCTCCACCCAATGCCGTCAGGCAGCCCGCGTGGCGACACTTTCCGCCGCCTCGGTTAGACTGGCAGAGCTGTGCCATGCGCCAGCAGGCTTCTACTCGGTCGAGGTGCTGCAGTAATAGAGATGACGGTACTTGAACGAGATAAGCGGCGCTCCGTTCAGATGAAGCGGGCAAAATGCCAGGATGTGTCGGAATGCAGGCCAAACTCGAGAGTCGGACACTGTTCCGCTGCTGGCTGCCGTGTGTGGTTTTCTGTACGGATAAACTATGAGCACTTGCTCGACAAATGTCGGAGTTGAACCGAAGCAGGAGATAGAAAATTGATATTGTTTGTGGGAAATGGCGCCTCAAGCTTGACAAGGCCAGGGGAAGCGAGAAGGTATGGCTGGTCTGGGGAGAGAAGGCCAACTTATGGGCTTCAGGTATCATGATGCTGATGACAAAACGGGACGTCTTCGGAGAAGGGGGGGTCCTCTGAGGCGGAAGTATGTCCCGGGGTGACAGCGTTGTGTCTCAAATGACTCGACCCATCCAGGCTCGAATAGCTAACAGAGCTCGTTAGATTGCTCTAGCCATGCGAGCCTTGTTTTCCCGGTATCTCTTTTCCTTGCCCGCGACCTTCCTCCTCTTCTTCCATGACCGATTCAGGTCTCCCCGATTTTCCCAGAACCATTTCTGGAAATCACTCGCAGGATTCCCACCAACAACTCCTCCCCGAGCCGCAGCGGCGTTTGACGGACTCTGTTCATCGTCTTGGGAATCTTGGTGCTCAGGCTCCTCCTCGTCTTCCTCATCGTGATCAATTTCAGGCTCCCAGGGCGTGAACCTCCGGCTGGGATGTGCCGTGTCCGGGGTGGGAGCTGCGCTCCTGATGCCGCGTGTCTCTAGATCTTGGCGGGTGAAAGGGGTGAGGGGGACCTGAACAGTAGAGGTCTCACCAGCGTCGTTGTCGGCGTCCGACTCGGCGCTCTCTCCATGGTCGTCAAAGAAGCTGAACCCTTGAGCACTGGGAGCTGCCTTGGAGCTTTCGTCGGGTTGCTTTGCCCGCTTGTACAGCGCTTCTAGGGGATGCACCTTGGAGTCGTTGGGGGTTGCAGGAGGGATTCTGATGGATAAACTCTTTGCCGAACCTGACGATCGGGGCCGCGGGGGATCGAGCTTGGCAGGCGATAAGAACAGAGAGGCGTCCGGGTCCGCAGTCTCGGAGGGTGGGCTGGCTTCGCTGGCAGATGAAACTGCCTCTGGCTCGACGTCCTCGAGGTCCTCGGCCTCCCTGGCGTCCTCGTCTTCGCTGGCGCTTGCTGTACCCTCTTCGGCCAGAACGGTCTCCTTGTTCCGGTTATGCGATTTCCCTGAGAGTAGGACCCTGGCACTCGGGGCCGGCCTGGCCTTCACAGCTTCCACAACCTCACCGTCCTTGTCAACCCAACCCTTCCCATCGACGAATTCCAGTGGAGCGCCCGATTGGCCAACAGGCGCCGCAGCCTTAAGAAACGTTGGGAATTTGGTTGTTCTCTCAAACTCGTGAATGACCACTTCCCGCGCCCTGCTCTTTTTCTTCTTCTTTTTGTCTGTCGAGGCGGAGGGATCGGCGTCGGCCGGCGGGGCAGCGTTGGCGGGCAAAACCGTCTTAACCAAGCATTCGGCGTGGTCGGTGTACTTGGATTTGGGCTGCTTCTTCTTTTCCTTTCCCTTCTTCTCCTTGTCCTTTTTCGATCTCTTCTCCCTCACGTCGTCTGTGCTCGTCCATCCCCGCTTGATCTTCCGGCCGGCATCCAAGACAACACCGCTCAGCTCATCGGCACCACGCTTTCTCTTCTTGTTCTGGTCCCTTGGCGGCGGTGCTGAACCCTCGGGGGTCTTCTTGGGGGTCTTCTCCTTGGCCATTGCTGCGTCGGCAAGCGGAGTGGGAATGCCTGATGGCCGTGCGGTCCCAATGCGGATCTTGACGCCTCTCAGAACCGACCCGTTTAGCTTCTTCTTGAGCTTTTCTGCGTCTTCATTGGGCAACTCCAAGAAGCCGTAGCGCTTGTCTGGGAACGTCTCGATCGTGTGGAAGGAAATGTTGCGGGCCTTGGGAAGCAGGGCTGAGGACAGGACAACTTTGAGCAGCTCGGCGTCCAGAGGAGTGACGTGCAGCCGCTCGTACGGGGTGTCGTCGGAAGGGAGCATAAATTGGGGTCGTGGCGATGCGCCTGTGGGCACTGCTGTCATGGCCGTCGTCAAAGATCCGTCGGCGGCGTGTTTGTGAGGCTTAGACGGCACTCCGTTTGTTTGGTTCAGTTTGCGCAGAATGAACCTGGTCAAAAAATGCTGCGGCTGCGAGGGAGGAATTGGCCCACCAGCTGGCGCCAGCTGCCCACCTCGACAGCCCCAGCCCACCGGCCCCTGCTCGGGTTGTTGATGAATCGACAAGAGCGGCTCAGTAAGGTACGGGATGGGACACAAACGTGCAGATTTTCTAATATTTTTGTAAGTCGAGCACCTGAGTGGGCTGGTGTGGTGACGGCCGCCTCTACCCCGACATGTTGTTGGATTAGTTACCTACCTCAGTGAGATTGCATGCGTTCATGTCAACGTTCTGGGCCTAGGTTGTCTTGAGAATATGTGTATGGAAACTAATGCACATGTAAGAGTACACAATATGGCCTGATCTTCCGCGCAGCGGTAAAAACTCCCATCGTACACATTGTCCACAAGAGGAGAGAGTGAGAATATGGACCAAAAACCAAAACTCCATGCAGCCACGTTCCTTCCCCATTATGTCATCCAGAGACGGAAGCACCGACGGCCCTGCGAGCATGATGTATTTCAAGGCGTCATTTCTTCTGGTTGTTCGCCTCGCGGGCTTCAGCGCCTGATGCCCTCCACCAGATGTCGCCGCCCCACCGCATAAACCGCTCCACGGCCCCCGTGGGCGTCATGGCGGGCCGGACGTCAAGGTAGAACACGGGCTCGCCGGTGGGCTCTGGAGGTGCCGAGTAGAAGTCGATCACATATCGAACCTCCTTCTTCTCACCGTCGACACCGCGCGAAACGTACCAATCGTGGCGATCAAAAGGTGGTTCGGTTCTAAACCCCATTGTGTTAGCAACACCCCTTGCAACCTGGCTTCCTGGACTTAGCCTACCCGAACTTGGAGGGATAGATCTTCCCCAGCACCTGCAGTGCCGCCGCCTTGGGTGTCATGTCCTTGGGCCTCCCCTGGAATCGGACCAGGGTCGGTTGCTGCTGCCCACCCTCTTGCGCCTCCAGTCGCCTGAGCTGAATGGGCGCATTCTGTTCCCCGCGCTTGCTGACCTCCCAGCCCCGAGAGAGGCCCTTTCCGAACCGGCGTTCCCAGTCGACAATCTCGCCCCAGGCACCCTCGTTTAGAAAGTTGTGGACCGCAACCATGCTCTCGACAGCTGTGACGTCCGTATCGGTGTAGCCTTTCCGGAGCAGCGCATTGTACATCTGCTGGGGCGAGGGATACTCCCAGTTCCCACCGCCGGTGCCTCTTGGAATTGACGACTCGTCTCGACTTGTAGGGAGCACGTGGGTTTGCTCTGGAGCGCGTTCTTGCGAGAGGGAGTGAAACATGTAGTTAAGGGGGTTGAGCTTGGAGAGCATCGATGACTCCTGCCGTGTCTCCGACGGCGCATTATTGCTGTTGGGCGAGACAGCGCCGGAAGACAATGCGGCGTTTGCGGCCGGGTTTCCGTGTGGGACGGGGCAGGTCGAGCGAGCTGGGCTTGAGGGTGGACTGGGAGGGGTCAAGGCATCGACGGTGGCCTTGTGCATGGGGCATCCGGGCTGGTGTGGGAGTTAGCCATCTCACAAAACTAGAGTACGAACCGACGACCAACTCACAGGAGGTGCCCCAGCCCCTGCAAGGTGCTTGTGTCGAGAGTCGGCTGGAGGGACAGCGGGCGCTGCCGCCGTAGTGTCGGCCCAGAACCAACCCATGGCGTCCAAGTAAATGTGGTGTGCTCGTTGGAACCAGGTGATGAAAAACTGACGATATTGGGATCAGTTTGCTGGGTGCGGCTCGTGGGCTTTACAAGTGCCGGGGTTGATTTGAGTCGAACGCGACGAGAGCGGAAGATAGGAAGATAAGGATGACGAGGGAGAAAAAAAAATTGGAGATGCCAGTGAGCAAGGATGATGACGCGCGCAACAAACCGCCACTCGGCGCTGAAGGCGCCAACCCGAATAACCCCGCCATTGCCAAGAGCGGATTCTCATCAGGCGGCACATCAGTAGCACAGGCGGGAGCTGGAACATTTGAAGGTACTTCCACAATCAACATGTTCCATGGTAAATAAACCTCCAGGCAAACCTCACTGCAGAATGGGGCATCTGCAGGGGCTTTCTCCAAAGGACACTATTGACACGCCTACGGTTAATGTGGTGTAAATTACATCTACCAGCCTTACTCGTACAGCAAATCCGCCCCCAAGAAGGGTATCATGTGTTTCGTTTCGTTCCTCAGAAGAGACGAGGAGGCGGATTCCGGACCAAGCGGGGCGGGTCCAGAGAGGACGCGCCAATGCCTCCCACGGCTTGGTCCAAGATCTAAACATTAGGAGAGAGGAGATCGTATCGGACGCATCTCTCAACCTACGAACTTAGGGTTAGCTGCTGCCGACACATGGAATGCGAACACAACTTACGTCTTCGGCGCTGGCCTGCATGAATCTCCTCGTTTCGAGGCCGAGCCAAACCATTAACATGGAGAAGTCGCCTTCCTTGACCATGTCCTTCCCGCTTTGAGTGCCAAGCTGCCTGAGGATCGGGAGCGAGCTGCTGAGGAGGTCCACATCGGGGTCCAGGCTGCGGCCGATGCCCTCGAGCAGCAAGATGCTGATGACCACATTCACAAAATCCCCTTCCAGGCGAACATGGTGCTGCCTTACCATGCCTAGCACCTGCTGCAGAATGTCGCCGATTTTGACATTGCCGAGGGCAAGTGTGCGGCTCTTCACACTCAGCACCAGGTGCTCCATTTTCAGGGCAAATACTTCTTTGTCGAGAACAGCGTCGGGCTGCCGGCACCGCTCGCACATGAGGTGGCCAGCCTTGTACCCGTCAAACTCGGCCACGGCGCGGAAGAGGTCGAGAAAGTTGCGCCGATTGGTGTCATTGAGTTCTGTCACCAGACCCGTGTCAATGAAGATCAGTTGCGGCCGGAAGCCCTCGTGGTCGATCATGGCCAGCTCGGCGTTCCAAAGTTGTTTGTTGTGCCGATAGGGGCGCAGACGTGACAGGACCTGCTCCGTCACGTCGGCCTGCTGCCCCGCGCCGGAATCCTCGTGGGTGCGGTGTAGCCGCAGGCTGGGCCGGTCCGCTTCGTAGAATCGGACCATGATATTTCCGGGGTGGAGGTCGGCATGAACAAAGTTGTCGAGGAGGAGCATGCGCAAGAAAGCGTCAAGACCCTCGGAGGCGATATCTTGTTGGAAGACGCCACCTCCATTCGCGATGAAGTCGGCCAACGGGATGCCGTGGGCGAACTCCTCGATTAGCACACTGCGGGTGCAAAACTCAGTGTAAGGGAAAGGAAACCACGCGGTCGTCCTGTCCTTGAAGTTTTTGCGGAACCGAGACAGATTGGACGCCTCGATGCGCAGGTCGAGTTGCAGCTTCATCATCTCTCCGAATTGGTCGACTTCATCGGGCAGAGAGAGCCATTCTATCGTGGGTATTGCGTTGAGCACGGAAGCAAAGAATCGCATGATCCGGAGGTCTCGTCGCACGATGCGTTCCACACGAGGATGCTGGACTTTGACCGCAACATATGACGAGGGCACTCGCTTTGGGGTGCTCTTTAGGGCTGTCTTCACGTTCTTGCGGACGCTCTGGCGAAGGTCAGCGGGGCCCTTGGGAACGTCGATGTCACCCGGGAGGGCAAGATCAGGCTTGAGCTTCGCCTTGTAGACCTGGGCAATGGCCCCGACACCGAGCGGCTTCTCGTCAAACTCGTCAAAGATATCATCAAAGTCACGCCCGCCAAACGCCTCACAAACTATCCGTTTTGTGGCTCGGAGAGAGTGGGCCGGGGCGTTCGCATGAAGCTTCGACATGATGTCGCACATCTCAGTCGGGAAGATGTCGGTCCTTGAAGCGGCCCATTGGCCAAGCTGAAAATCCCTTCTGTCAGCTCCTCGACGGTGGCCGCAAATGGAGTCTCCGTACCTACCTTAATAAAAGCCGGTCCCGCCCACTCCATCGCTTGCACCAGAAAACCGTACCACCACAGGGTCCCCGGACGCTCATTGTCGCGCTCCGGTATGCGGGAACCAACCCATATAGCTGGCACCGTGACGATGACGGGGACGAATATGATGAGGAGCTGCAGAAAGCGGAACCCGATACACACCGGCTCCCAGATGTAGAAATCCAGAAATAAAATGGCGCGGTGCCCCAGCCAGCGCGACGGATCCTCGTTCTTGCTAGAGGTGCTCCTGATGACTGCGTGTGGGAGCTCGGGCGCCAGTTTCTCGCCGGTGACATCGTGCCCACCATCCGCGAGTTCGACGAAAGCAGCAGCGGCTAGCCCACCGCCCGAGATGGCCATCAAGGTACGCGGTGCAACACGGCTTGTCCTCCATGACCGCGGCAGCGATCGCGAGCTCGTCTGGTAGGAAAAAGCACGGCAGCTCGGTCTCGTGGCCCGGAGGGGGGTTCTCAAAAGCTTAGGAACCGGCCGCAGGCAGCGCGAGGCTTCTGCGCGTGACCAGAGCCGGCCAAGAGTGAGAGCCAGCGGCATCTTGGCGCAGCTCGTCGGGGAGGTCCAGGTTTCTTAGTGCTGGGCGGGCTGGTACAGGCATCCTCGTCATTTTCGCGCCCGAGGAGTACTGACGCGGAACTGGCGACCCGCCTGCGGCATGACGGTGCCTCTGGGTGTTTGGTGAGCTTGACGGGTTCTCGGTCTCTGCAGAAAAGTGTGACGTCGTCAAGTAGCGTGCGGCCCCCTCGGGCGAAATGGGGCCGGGCTTGGGATCGGCTGATCTCGGCAGTGGATCCAAAAGGGGTCACTCAGCCAGGCCCACACTGTCCCGCCCCGCAGCACGCCCCGCGCCTCGCACCACCCAAGTTCAGCCCGCATCCCACTCCCCATCTCCACACCAGCCATCAATATCAGCATTGAGAATATCGAGTTATGCCGCCAACCGCGCATTCCGGTGGCTGCGCTGAAAGCTGCCAACTTGACACTTGCAGATATGCTATTTTGTTTGGGACCTGTACGGATCGGTTCAGCTACATTCCGTATGAATGGTGAACACCCCGGGAAACAGAGTTGGCTTCCCTCTCACGGGTGTCATCAGTTAAGGCGACGGTTCAGATGCATCCTAAGTGGATAACGTGCTTGGAGTTACTCGATGGTTGCCGGACCAGTTTTGCATATCCAAATACAATACGCGATGAGGGCTGATACTGTTAGTTTATGTGCTATCGCCCCTCATTGTCGATTCGCGATGTCAGGCAGCATGTGGAAGTCCGTCAACGAGCGACTGATGGTGTGGGAATGGCGTTTGTGTCTCTGGGGTGGTTGGTTCGGTCGTTGGCTTGTGCTGTCGGGTGGATACAGGGGCCGTCGAGTTGGCGCGCAGCTGGCAACAGCCAGGCCCTCCCCGCTGAAAGCTTTCGCCCCACACACCACAGACTCGGGGGGCGGACCGGAAATAAAAATTTCCTGCAACCCTGCGATTTTGGCTCCGCACAATTGAATCTGGTGAAATTTCGCAACTCGGCAACCTCGTGCATCACGACCCCCCGACGACCGATTTTCCCACCACCACAGAAGTCGATCAGTCGCGAAAATGGATTCCTCGAAGGCTCCCGTCAAGCTCGTCAAGGTCACCCGAGTCCTCGGCAGAACCGGTACGCCCCGCCCGAAAAAGTGACGCCTCAGCCCTCGCAGATGCTGATGTGCTCGAAATCCAGGTTCTCGTGGTGGCGTCACCCAGGTGCGCGTCGAGTTTATGGACGACACCACCCGTTCCATCATCAGGAACGTCAAGGGCCCTGGTATGCCCCGCATTTCCCTGGATTTGTCGACCAACAACTAATCTTGCATGTGTGTCCAGTTCGCGAGGACGACATCCTGGTTCTCCTGGAATCCGAGCGCGAGGCCCGCCGCCTCAGATAAAGACTGGGTTTTGGGGGGAACAGTTGAAGATGGGAAAACGGCAATAGCTTCCAGCGCCCTGGTCGACCTCTGTGGTCAGGCCGCCGCAACAAGCTGCGGCGAATGAAGGACGGAAATATCAAGGATGGGCGTTCGGTAGAACGGTATCGCGATTATTGCTCTCCACGAATTCTACACGGCGCTGAGGCAGCGCCAATTTCTGCGGATACCACGGTGCTTCGGACAGGATTGGGTGATTTGGGGGCGTCGAGGACAAATTCCAACCAGTTTATGGTCTCACGAGCTGCGAGATGCGAGCGAGCCTTCAGAAGCGCGGAATGTCGGTAACTTTCCCGCAACTCCGATGTCCGTCACAAGCCGAGCCTGTTCACAGAAACCAGACCGATTTCCCAGCCAGGAGTTGCATATGGCAGCGAAGTGGTCAACAGATCAACCCAGCCCCGCGGAAAGCCCCCCTACGGAGCCATGGGTAGGTACACTGGGTGCCGCCAGCCGTCCATTTGGCCCCCCGGACGCCAAACAACGCTCCGGGGGGCGACCCCGTGTTGTCATGACTTACGGCGCCGGACGGCAGCCGTCATTCGCATTTTGGCTCATGACACTCACCGGCACCGTGCTGGTTGATAGGTGACTGAAGCACACCTCGCGGCCGAGGAGGATTGCGTTTGAACCAGCCCTCCAGATCCCCTGCTGCTACTTGGTTTGGAAGCATTACGCGGCATGTCCCATGTGATTCTTGAAGGCAATGTGTGATGCTGCTCTAGCATCGGGGACTGGACAAAAAGCATCCAGTCAACACCGCCCTCTCCACGCAACCGTGCTGGGCTTGCCTTGACATTTCCGCCTATCATGATCAAGCGCAGGAGAGTCAGCCTCGCTTGCACAGAGCCGGGCCCTTCCCCAGACGCCGCGCTTCCCGATGCGGGTTCGGCTGTGCTTGTTGAGGTGTGCTTCAACGGCAGGACATCCACCGGCTTGGCAAGATCCAAAACACACCAGGAGCCTGGAGGACGACGCACCCCGCGGAATGCTACCTCGGGCCTCGCCGCGGTTCAAGATCCTGGAATTGGGATCCTGTTCCGCCAATCGCGTGCCTCTTCCAAGATTGGTTCGGCAGTCCTCTCTCCATGGACCAAGACTCGGGGGTCGGGAACGGCACCAACCCGTCCAATGCCCAGAATCATTTCCCTACAAATGCTTTGACTGAAACTCGTTGCACGATGGCGTGCAGTCCCTCAGACCGAGACCACCTCGCCCAGGACACCGGCTGCGAAACCTGGGGTTGTTGACCTCTGCGCGACTACCCACAATGGAGCTACGATCCGTCCTTCGTTTCTTTGCCCTCTCGGCGTCCATATTCGCCCCGGGCGCCCTGAGTGCATTCGGTTACACATCCTCTGGAGGCAACTATGTCGTCGATGCCGGCTCCGCCAACCCGCTCATCTTCTCCGTGAGCCAGTCCAGCTGCGACATCAACTCCATCAAGTATCGCGGCACTGAGCTCCAGTATAGCGGCAAAGGGACTCACATCGGCTCCGGCCTCGGCTCGGCCACCGTCTCGATCAGCCAGATCAGCGGCACGTCCCGGTACATCAAGGTCACATGTGTGACGTCGACGCTGACGCACTACATGGTGGTTCGGGAGGGCGAGAGCATCGTGTACATGGCCACGTACATCACGGCCCAGCCGTCGATTGGCGAGTTGCGGTTCATCGCTCGTTTGCTGCCCAACCAACTCCCCAGCGAGTACCCTTATGGCGACGTCTCAAACACGAACGGCGCCAGCTCGACGGTGGAGGGCTCTGATGTCTTCGTCGTCAATGGGCAGACACGCTCCAAGTTTTACTCGTCCACCCGATTCATCGACGAGGATTCACACTGCGTCTACGGTGGCAGCGACTTGATGCACGTCTGCGTCATGACGCCCCAGCAGGAGTCGTCCTCCGGCGGGCCTTTCTTCCGCGATATCGACTCCAACAACGCCGGGGATTCCACAAACCTGTACAATTACATGAACAGTGGCCATGTTCAAACCGAGGCGTATCGTATGGGGCTCCATGGGCCGTATGCGATGCAGTTCTCCCGCTCTGGGGTCCCCAGTGTGAAGAGCCTCGATGTGTCCTGGTTTGGAGAGGTCTCAGTAACCGGCTATGTCCCTGCGTCCGGGCGTGGGACAGTCAAGGGGACAGCGAGCGGCGTGCAGAGCGGCATGCAAGGAGTGGTCCACTGGTACAACAGTGCGGCGCAGTACTGGGCCAAGACGTCCTCGAACGGAGCCTTCACCTCGCCCCTGATGAAGCCTGGCACCTACACCATGGTCCTGTACCAGACCGAATTCAAAATCGCCACCAGCACCGTCTCCGTCTCCGCTGGTCAGACAGCGACCGCGAACATCGCGGGCACCTTCAGCACTTCCAGGACCACTCTCTTCCAGATCGGCGAGTACGATGGCCAGCCGACTGGTTTCCGCAACGCTGACAAGTTCCTACGGATGCACCCAAGTGACAGCCGCATGTCAAGCTGGGGACCTCTCACCTACACGGTGGGCAGCTCGCAGCTCTCTGACTTCCCAATGGCTATCTTCCAGACCGTCAACAATCCCGTGACGATTCGCTTCAACTTGGCCAGCGCCCCGGGCGCGGCCACCCTGCGCATCGCCACCACCCTGAGCTTCGCCGGGAGCCGCCCCCAGGCGAATGTCAACGGTTGGGCTGGCCCCGCGCCAGCCGCGCCCACCAAGATTGATAGCCGCGGTGTTACACGGGGCGCCTACCGAGGTTTCGGTGAGGTGTATACTGTCAGCATTCCTGCGGGCAAGCTCGTTGCTGGCAGCAACACGATCACGATCACCTCCATCTCTGGGAGCAGTGGGACGACGTTCCTGAACCCCAACCTCGTGAGTCCTCCCTCCCCTTTTCCTTGCCCTTGGCACGCACCCCCCTAACCATATCTCGTTCCGATTGCAGATCTTTGATGCGGTTGAACTCTACACCTAATTTCAGGGGCAATGACCAGGGATGGTGAGATACTGGACTGCGGAGGAACCACGAGGCAGGGTTTCAATGGCCAAGCCCAGAAGTGAGCGTCATAGCATGGAATTCACTTTGGCCTGCCGTTGTTAGATATCTCTAAGCAGTCCAGTTTTCAACCACAAGGCACCTCCCCTGTGGCGTCAACTTTGCGATTGCTCTCCATGTGGATACGCTCTCAGTTGCGATTCCGATTGTACAGGCTACTACCTCGCAATCGTGATGCGCTTGACCGCAGTGGCGAGTCTCTGGGTAGAGCGAAGCCAGCGTCGAGCAGAAACTGCCTTCCCTATATTGATTTCAATGACACACAACCCACAAAGCCCCGCTCGGTGGCATCACAGTCGTGTAAGCTTACCTAGCGAGCCTCCCACGCCTTCTCACACTGGCCCTTGGGACCCTTCCTCCGTCTGTGTTGAGGCGGTTGACCAGCCGTGCGGGTGGTCAGTGGGGGTTTCAGCGCTGATGACCCGGTGAAGACGCCATTCCTAGTCCCCATCCGGCAGCTGAAAAGGAAAGATCGCGAATGGCGTATGGATCTTGGCGGATCGACAGTTGAGAGATAACAGAGTCCTGTCCGAAGTCTCGGCATGTGCGCATGTACATGTTGTACATACCTTCCCGATCGAGGTAGTGTGTGGGTGAGTCGGGCGTTGCCCAGTCAGACTTCTCCATTCGGCAACCCGCTCCGACGCAGTGTGGTTTGGCATCGGAAAGGGGGGTTTTCGGATCCTGTAAGGTGTGTTCGCAATTATGGTCCATGTGGTGTTCTATGGGGGGGCGTATAAGTCTGGTCAACATCTCCCTGTCATGGATCGCCGTGCCAGACGGCCCGAGAGCACAACACCGCGATACCATACCACGCAGCCACAATCATAACGCCTCAGCATGCTTTTTTCTCCTGTGGTATTTGCCCTTCTAAGTGGCTCGGCATGGCTTGCCGCTGCTGCCCCTAAGTCCCCCAGGCCTGCCGCTGGTCTGCGCCTCATCAAGACATTTCCTGAAGACCGCGGTAGATGGGTGACCGAGGAACAGAAGATCAGGGATTTCAAGTCCAAGAGCATTGGCTTTGTGGATATCACGGACATTACCGACGCCGAAGTGCTCGCCGCACTGTCCTCGGCCGATACGGAAGAGACCGGCAGCTTCGCCGTCCAGGCGGTCACCTATCCGTCAAGTGTGAGCCACCAGACGGAGGCCAACGCCTTGCTTGCACAAGTGTCAACCACAAACCCGCAGAGCTGGCTGAAGACCCTCACGGAGTGCGTACTGCTCGTTCTCACCCCCTCAATGCATCGAGTCGGTGTTTGAAGTCATGAGAGGATAGAAGATCACACCAGGAGCTGGTGCCATGCAGCTGACGATTCACGCACAGTTTCTACAACCGCTACTACCGAAGTTCGTACGGAACTCAGGCAGGAACGTGGTTGTTCAACACCATCAAGAGCATTGCTGCCGCAAACTCCGCCATCACTGTCACGCAATTCACGCACTCCTTCAACCAACCGTCAATCATTGCGAAAATACCGGGCACCAGCGCCAACCTTGGTAGAGTTCCCCCCCTCCCTTCTGGCCCACACACACCCAAACCACCCCGCAATAGCATGTATTCTCACGAGGAAGCATGTTGGTTGCTTGGCTAACCTTTGTCGACGGCAGTCATTGTATCGGCCCACTACGATTCGACAGGAGGCTCCTCCACGGCGCGCGGACCTGGCGCTGATGACAACGGCTCCGGCGTGGTTGTTCTGCTCGAGGCGTTGAGGGTCCTCTCTAACGCAGGTTTTAAACCCAAAGACACGCTCGAGTTCCACTTCTACGCGGGTGAGGAGGGCGGCCTCTTGGGGTCCCAAGCCGTCTTCTCCAGTTACAAGTCGTCCGGAAAGACGGTGCTCGCCGTTGTCAACCAGGACATGGCTGGCTACTCGCCAAGTGGAAAACTCTCGATTTACACTGATTACGTCGACTCGTCCCTGACAGCCTACACGCGGGTCGTGGCTACGGCGTACATCGGCTCTACCACAAGCGATACCTGCGGGTATGGATGCTCTGACCATGCATCGGCAAGGTCCAATGGATTCCGTATGTCTCTGCAACCCATCTGCTGGCCGGATCACAGGTGCTAACTGCCTGTTTTTGATAGCGGCGGCCTACGTGTGCGATGAACCGATGGACACTTCCACTCCATACATTCACTCGCCGAATGACGTGAGTTCGGGTCTTGCTGCGGCTTTCTTTTCTTGTCCTCCAGCAGCGTACTGATTCCGAGCTCATCTCAGGCGTACTCCACCATCATGTGGGATGCGGTCCTTCGTCATTCTAAGTTCACGGTTGCATTTCTGGTCGAAGCCTCTTATCTGTGAGAGAAAACAGTGGCTAAAAGGCCGCGGTGGACAAGGTGACTATGATAACTTGAAGTATTCTATGGTTTACAACCACTGATCACCTTTCGAACTCGTCGTTGTCCCCCTGGTCAGCCAGGAGGTTCAGGTTCTCGCTTGAGCTACCGGGGCTGCCCCCGAACAGCATGTCCATGTCCTCAAGCGGCCGTCCCTTCGTCTCGGGGTAGAGGAGGTAGATGACGGGGATGCAAGCCAAGTTGATGACCATGAAGAAGAAATAGATCTTGGATCCGAGATGAGCAATTCCCACTGGCCACAGTTGCGCAACAATGATGGACCCGACGGCGCCACAGGATGCGGCCAGGCTTAGCCCGCGGGCACGAACGGCGGTGGGGAAGATCTAGAAACTCATCAGCCACACTCAATCTACCCTTTGTACTGGTAGTGCGTACCTCGGAGCCATAAACCCAGGCGGCTGGGCCAAAACCCATGCTGTAGCCGAGGGAATACACGAAAACGAACACCACGCAGGCGTAGTCGGCGACCTTGTTGACGTTATTGGGAAAGGCGAGCGGCAAGGCTCCGTTGATCTAATACAATCAATCCGTGAGCATCGGGGGTAGAATTGCAGTCGGATCTCTCGAGCTCACCATCAAAGCGAATGCCATCACGGCGGCCCCTGCGACAAGGGTGAGCCGCCGGCCGACCCTGTCGATAATGAGCATCTCCACCACGGTGCAACCGGTCTTCAGAGTGCTCTCGATACCGCCGGCGAGGAGGGAGACTCGGTGACTAAATCCGAGCGCCCTGAACAGAGCCGGCAAGTAGTATTTCATGGCGGTAGCTCCACACATTTGAGCCATGAACTGCAGCAGCGCGGCGCGCCACATGCGGGCGAAGAGGCTGCGGTCGGAGAAGAGTGACGACCAGGTGAGCCCGGAGATTCTGAAGCTGGCAACAGAGCGCTCGATCGTGGAGAGCTCAGTCTCGGTCTCATCCGCAGTCGAGTATCCCTCACGGTAGAACTGCAGGGTTTCCAGAGCCTCGGCTGTTCTGCCGTGCTCGACGAGCCAACGGGGCCTGGTGAAAAAAAAAGGGCTGTCAGGGGTTGCCACTAACACGGACACGGTAGCGTTCTCTGCGACACGGGTCAGACTTACGACTCGTGCATGAACGGGAGGGCAAGGATGAAAAGAGAGGCTGGAATAAACGAGGCGCCGAGGGAGTAGCGCCATCCCACGGACAGACCACGCTCGTCGTCCCAGAACGTCATGGCATATCCGATCCTGAAGGCAATGTTAGTTCACAGAGAGCCTGCCCACATCTTCTTGACTACTCTCTTACCAAAACCCGGATGCGAGCCCGGCAACAAACCCAACGTGGTTCATAACGACGTATCTGCCGCGCTGTTTCGGCGGTGCTATCTCGCTATAGTCGTTCACGGGTTAGCCAACCTCGGGATGTGTTCCACGTTACCAACACATTACCAGTGGCGGTCTCACCTCTGGTAAAGCGGCACACTCGTCGAGATAATGGCCGTGCCCGCACCGGCAACGATGCGGCCCACGATGACCATTCCCAGCGCGTGCGGCCCAAAGGCACCAGCCTGAAAAGCTTGACCGACACAAGTTACAGACATGCCTGTCAAGGCAGCATAGCGGCGGCCGAGCCTGTCGGCAGCTGGGTGGGCGAGCAGGACATAGCTCAGCCACGAGCCGAGGTAGTAGATGGCGGTGATGAGTCCGCTCCGGGGAGCATCGGGTTCGCGGAGAGCGGCCTTGAAGCCTGGATGGACAAGCACTGATGCCAGGACTCCGACATTGTATCTGCAAGAGAGGGAGGGGTTCAGTCTTTGCTGGCAAGGCACCTTGAGCTCAAGGGGACAACTGAGATATTCGGCGGCGGAGAATTACTACTCACCCCCAGACGAATGAGCCCAAAGCCAGAATCAAGCAGAAGTAGTGTAGGCGTTTCGACGCCTTTGAGGTGATTGATCTCGTCATTATGGCGGCTCGGTTTCGCTGGGGGCCTCGACACTACTTCGCGGTTGACTGGAACCTCGGGCGGCTTTGGGTTGCCGGGCCGGTTATTAGGATTCGATGATAGTGATGACACTGCTTTTCAAGGAAACACTAGTTGGGATGCCATCACAGCTTGGATGGGGGGTTTTCAAGAGATGACAGGTATGTGGTGGTGAACTTGGGGGGATGGCAGAGTGAACCAGCTCCATTGTAACCCCCGCGCGGGCTGGGAGTGTTGGGGGTTCCGGGGTGTCGGCACTTCAACTGCCGAAGACCAGGATGCGCGTGTGGTCGTGCATTAGGCCAATGTCACCAGTCTCTTGGGCCTGGGGTGTTGCTTGTGTAAGGGGAAGACAAGTGACTTTGTGCTGCCGAAGTTGAGCAAGCTCATGGTAGAGTTGGGTACGCGGAAACAATTACTGATGCTGTCGTGATTTAAGAAGTCCCTTTCATGAGTGAAATCACCCCCCAGGAGAGCGAAGCGGGCAGAGTTGCTGTTCAACCCCTCCAACACCAACCAACGGACCAATCGAGGGGCTAGCCACCCCTCCGGGAGCCAAAGAATCATGGGCTGCCGCGGGGACAACCAGTATTACGTGATGACATGCCCATGCCAAGGAGATGACTCGTCCTCAGCTGCCCCGAGTTCGGCAGTATTTTGGCCGAGAGATTGTTTTGCGCCCAAGTGCTACTACAGCTCACTCACAGAACTGAATGAGGAGGGAGAGAGAGTTTCGGACCCGAAAAAGTACAGACGGACGACCATTCGAATAGCTAGCCACCTGGGTACCTGGCGAGCGGCACGCGGTCCTAGACGAGCGTTGAGATCGTCCATGGCAACTGGAATTATCAGACGTCTATTTGGTGGCCTGACCCCCCTCTCTTTGCTGCGAAAAGCCCGCCCGCGGCCTGCTCCCCTCCATCATTTCATGGCAGTTCGTTTCTAAAGCTTCGCCACCTTGGCGGCAAAGTCGGCATTCTTGCCTGCGGCCAGGCTGTACACAGGGTGCCCGAGGCTGTCGTGGATTCCAAACGTCGATTCCTCGTCGCCGGGCGTATCAACCGGGTTGTTGGCATAGGCAAAGGCCATGCTAACGTCGTACGCGGGGTCGAGCTCGGTGTATCCAACGTCGCTGTCGCCCCACCGGGAGCAGCCAGAGCACTTGGCCGTGATTTGCCAGTGGGTGGTGTTGAAGCTCGTCCCGGTCTTCAGAACAGTGTACTTGGTGTCCGGGTTGCTCGGGGGGCTGAAATAGCCACTGTCATGGCAGTTAGCGACTGAAAACATAGGTAGCCAGCTGGCATGGATTTCAAGGGGGGGCATACTAAGCGATCCGCGAGGACAGGACCACGTTGTTGGTTCCGTTTGCCCAAACGACGGCGAGAGGATTGTAGGTCATGTGGCCTCCCCACGCCCACCCAGCCCAGCCAACATCCTTGGGCGCCACAATTTGCAGGACCGTGTCGTAGACCTTGTCCGCGGGGATGGGGTCGGGGATGGCAACGCGGAAGGTGATGCCGCGGTCGCTGGTGTACGACGCAAAGGTCAGGCCGGTCGCCGAATCCGCATACGCGGACGAGTCGGCCTCGAATTGTCTCCGAGCTGGATACCGAGAAGCCTTGATGTCAGCGAGGCCAATTGGGCGTGGACTTGAAAGGTTCTTATTTACCGAGACCCAGGAAGGCGGCTGCACGAGTGAGGCTCTGAAGAAGCTGCATTTTGAACCTCTAGTTTTGCTGCGTAATAGGGGGATAACCACTGGCAGCGAGGGACCGTGTGCCGCGGGACGGCCACGGCACTCGGGGATATTCCTCTTATAGCGCTCGGCCGGGGGGGACTGCGGTCATCCTCTGCCGGTGCCTCCTGCTTGTCAACCAGGGTCCGGACCGTCTGGCATGTCAAAAAGACATTGCTCCGCAAATGCGGAATGGAACGTGCCTGACCAATATGGAATGGAGGGGATGGGGGAGGGGCCCAAGCCGGAGGAAGGTTACGGGCTCACTACACATTGGTACCTAGCTCCGAGGCGCGCCGGGATGGGCGCGGTATAAGCAAAGCAACCAGGTTGTAGCAGACGGGTAGACAACCCAAGCCCAGCCGTTCTCTTCGGCGTGGTGGGATAGACATCAACACAGCGTGTTTCTTTCTGCCTGGGGGGAAGCAAAAAGACGAGCCCCTCGCCAAACTCCAGTCACACACTAATAACTGCAGGTCGGTCTCTTGACGCCCGGGAAGAGAGGGTACGATGCATGGAAGGACCTGAAGAAATTCGGCGGGAATGACGAGGGAGACGGCCGAAAGTCATGATTGGCAGGGAAAAGGCAGACAGTTTGAGAATAGATGAGGGGCGCTATGGATGCGGGGGGCTGAGCAATATGAAGTGCCCGGGACGGAGTGAAATGCGTGAGTTCTGGTTGGAGATCGGCATAGATCCAGAAACTAGGTCGCCGGAAAGAGGCTCATATTGCGTGGGAAACAGGACGACCACCCCGTCTTTAGCCTAATGAAGCCGGGCCCGCGAGGGTGCGCGCCGGAGAGATGACCTGAGCTTGGGGATGCAAGGGGCAAAGCAATCCGAGATGGCTTGGCCCTTATCTGCTGCTGCTATGATGTGTGCAAGTACCTTCCAAGTGACGGGGAAATCCGGCTGTTCACGATTGACCACCAGCTCGCGCGGGAGAGGGAGTGGGACGAGGGAGCACGAAGCTTGTCCACTGGAGAGGTGGGCAGCATCCTCGATTGCTGATCCCAAGACTGACTATTGGGTCGGCAGATCCGGGACTGAACGTCCAAAACGAGGATTGAGAGTCGGGCGACTGAAGACCGCGAGGCTGAAGCCCGGGAGAGGGGGACAGGTTTGCAGAACTGTGACATGTGTGTACGAAGGGAGGACTCCGAATATACAGAGGAGTAAGTAGAGAAGTGCGCATACAGGCCGCCAAGCTCATCCCCTGGCGGGAAATAAATGCACGAGCGGAAGGGTTTGGAGCTGGGCACACTCGTGGCTCCTGGGCGCCTGTTCCAGAGGTGTGGTGAGAGGGAGGAGTTGATGTTGGTGGTGTGCTGACGGTCTCACCTCCTTCGGATCAACCCCACATATCTTGTTTACCCCACAATACATTCAAGGACCCCAACCCATCGCTGCGCAAGCAGCCCCACACGGTTTTCTGATCTTGAACCCCACCTGCGGCTCGCGGTCTGGCGATTCCGTCATTTCTTGTGGCATTTCTCACATGCACCACGAGCGTCTGGCGAAGCCATGGAATGCCATCCAGCAAAATGAGCATGACTTCTCTCTTGCCCGGCACTGATTTGGCGCCATGTTGCTGGATGGACTCGCTGGTTGTTGTTCCGCAAACCCTGTCGGCAGCCACTTTTGGCCACGCAGAGCGCCGCCCCGCTTCGATTCGCAACCCCCACCAAAAAGACACCATCCGCTCTCAGCCCCCAAGCTCGCTGCGGTTCCGGAGCCTGTGCTTGCTAATCTACCTCTTGTTTTGTTGTGTTGATGGTTGACGGTCACACATCCGCACTTTAGCCCAATAACTGTCGCTCCCATGACTGAACCAAGCAAAGCCGACGCGCCCTTAACGGGCGGCAAGCCGACGCCATCGCGGCCACCGCTGCACACTGTCCTCCCGCCCCTGATCCTCGGCACGGCGACCTTCAACACCCAGTATGTCACCGACCCGCACGCGATGCCCTACCGCGACATCGTCGCCCGCGCCCTCTCCCTCGGCGTCAAGGGCTTCGACACGAGTCCCTACTACGGCCCCTCGGAAACCCTCCTCGGCGCCGCCCTCGACGGCCTCATGAACCCGACCTCGCCCGCCTCCGCGCCCGTCCCCCGCTCGAGCTTCTTCCTCGTCACCAAGGCCGGCCGCATCGTCCTCGACGAGTTCGACTACTCCCCCGCGTGGGTCCGCTACTCGGTCCTGCGCAGCCTGCAGCGCCTGCACACGCCCTACCTCGACCTGGTCTACATGCACGACGTCGAGTTCGTCAGCCCCGCCGAGGTGCTGGCGGGCGTGCGCGAGCTGCGCAGGCTGCGCGACGAGGAGGGCGTTGTGCGCTACGTCGGCATCAGCGGGTTTCCTGTTGACGTCCTCTGCAGCTTGGCCGAGATGATATACGCCGAGACGGGGGAGCCGTTAGACGCTGTCCTGAGCTATGGCCATTTTACCGTGCAAAACAGGCGGCTAGGGTTGCCGGCGGTGGATGGGAAAGACGTGAACGCCGAAGGGTCGCCGTTGGCGAGGTTTAAGAAGGCCGGCGTGGATGTTGTGCTCAACGCCAGCATGCTTGGGATGGGGCTGTTGACGACCCGCGGTATCCCTGTGGATCCACCTGTGTCGAGCGTGAGCGAAGGTGACACCAGCAAGATAATTTCCCCGTTGGCGCAATGGCATCCCTCGCCGCCAGAGTTACGGCTGGCTTGCAGGAAAATTGCCGAGTTGGCGACTGCCGCGGGGGAGCGTCTAGAGTCAGTCTCTATACGTTGGTCGTTGGCTGAGTGGGCTCGCCTTGGTGCTGCCGCAGGATTTGGAGTTGGTAGCTCAGTTGTCGCTGGGCCCGACAAGGTGGGTGCCACCGTTTGCGGGGTGTCGACCATTGAGGAGCTCGAGGAGACGGTGGCGGAGTGGCGTGGGGCTCTGTTCAGTATTGGGGGAGCAGCTGAGACGGCCGATGAGGCATACGGCCCAGTGCGCCAGGATAGGGTGCTCCGCCTGGTTCAAGAAGAGCTTTGGCCTGCTCTGGGTTCCTGGTTGGATTTTGTATGGGACAGCCCGGGGCCTGGCTTCGTGAACACGAGGCGGGAAAGTGACCGGGGAGTTGTCCCAGACGACGGCGTCGTCCGTGCGTATGAACGTTCAAAACAGAATTAATAGAAACTACCACAGCCCAGGCTGAGGGATCATGATCACAACATTGTCCATCAGGCAACTTGGCGGCAACCACATGTCTAAGATATCCGCCATAATACTACTCGAGTTCTAAAATGCAACCAAAACAGGAGGACCCTCCGCTGCGTGGTGCTCCGGACGCCCGCCCGTCCCCCTTGGCCGTGCCTCATCTCATGGTCTCAGCTTCCCATTCTTGCTGAGAGATCACCCCGTACACCTGCTCTCTGCTGCCGCCGACGTGTAGAACACAAAGTGAAGCGTAGGACAAATTGGTAGGGAGGGGGATGGAGGAAACAAGAGAAAACAAGACAGGAATGAGGATCGGCGGTTGAGAGATGAAGACGATGAGGGGAATAAGGAGACGTAATGCATTTAAACTCTGCCACGATGATGGAACTCCTCCGAAGACATGCAAACATTGCCAACACAAGTAAACCACTGCAAACAACCACCTCACTGTTGTCCACCCAAACGCCCGCGCCACCATGAAACCCATTGAAACCTCGTGTTGGTAAACCCCTCTCACCCGGAACCTCTGCCCTCATCCGCCAGCACCACTCAGCCACCCGGCTTGAGGGACCTCTCCTCCGTTCAAGCCTTCAGCCCCCAAGGGCGTTTCTCAGTCCGGAAGTAAGAAACAGGGAACCGCAGCAGGCTACTGCGCAACTACTGCGTTGCCTGATGAACGCGTTCAACGGCTGTCTCGCAGCCGAGTTGCTTCCCGTCCTTGTCGACACCAGCTGTGGCGGGGGTGTCTGGCGTGATCGTGACGGTTGGAGGCGACAGCGAAGCTGAGGAGGCGGGTGTTGCGCCAGCTTCTTCATCTGCCGTACCCTCCTTCGGATCTTGCTTGGCATGGGTCACTGGCGGAAGCTCGTTCGACGGCGCCTCCTCGACGAGCTCTGCAGTGGCGCCATCGCTGGCCTTGCCGGAAGCAGTGTTCTCCGGGGATCCAGTCTCACCGCGCTCGTTTGCCTTCCTCTCAGCCTCAATAAGACTGAGGCGTCTTCCTGCATTTTCCCCTTCCAAGCTCACACCAACAACCTCTGCCAAACTCCTAAAGTTGAACATAGGCTCCGTGCTGGCACTCGGGTCCCGGTCTCGATCTTGGTCACCACCGTCTTCGCTAGCGCCGGACCGGCTCCCTAGGCTGAGGCCGCTGCCGCGGGGATCTGGCAGGTTGGATGGTGATGTGTAGCTGCCCTGCTGGCTGTCGAAAACCGACGACGAGACTGATGAGGCGTTGCTCATTTGCCGGAGGTGGGACGGTCCAGCCGGAAGGTGGGGAATCGGGCGCGGGCTCGAAGTGCCGGCCGAGCTTCCCAAGGCGGCGGGTTCGGAAACGGTGGCGGAAGAGCCCTCCGCATGACTGGTGGCCGGACGGTCGACGCTCTTGCCCTTGTCTTTGGAGGCGGTTTCTGAGGACTCGCCAGTCGCCATGGCACTGGCAACGCTGGCTTCGATGCGCAGGTTGCTCGCTGCACTGTTGCCCCGTTTCCTCCCAAAGCTCAAGCCGGGAAGGCTCAGACTGCTTCCACTTGCCGAGCTGTGACCGCTGCGGCCGCCAGCATTCTCGTACGGCCCGGAGTATTTTCCGGCACTCTTGGCGGCCTTCCGCGCCTCCTTTTCCCTCTTCTTCGCCTCCTTTCTTTCTTCCTTTCTCTCCTCCTTCTCCACCTTCCGCTTCCGCTCCTCCTCAGCGGCAAGCGACAAGCGGACGGCCTCTGCGAGCATCATCTCCTCAAGGTCTTCGAGGCGGCTGCGTCGACTACCGCCGCCACCGGGCGGGCCGCGCGAGGAACCTCCTCCCCTGGCGCTCTGATCTGGGCCGCTCTGAGAGGGGGTCCCGGAGCCGCTGTCTCCGTTCTCGCCATCGCCGCCATTGTTGACACCGGCAGGAGACGCACCTGCGGACCCCGATCCCGCAGTGTTTCTCCGCCCAAACCGGCTGCGGAAGGCCCGATTTTCGGAGCCACTCATCAGGAAGGCGGCCGTGTGCAACGCCGTTGCAGCGGCGGCTCTCCTGGCCTGGTGAGCCCGTGCTGCCTGCAGCTTGTTTGCCCACTCTGGGCGGATTCGGTCCGTGAGGATGACACTGGGGCTGCTGGCAGACAGCGACTGGGCCCGGCGACGGCCAAGGCCGGCGGCAGGGGACCCAATGCCTGGGGACAGAGTGGCCGAGTTTATCGAGCTGCTCGACGACATGGCAGCGCTCCCGGTTCCCAGGGTGGTTGGGGATACGGTATAAGTCAGCCCACGACGGAACGGGGGCGGCTCGTACGAGACGCCAAAGTCTGGCTGAGTGCAGTACGGGCAACACGCAGCCTCTGAGATCAGGAGACCTGCGGTCTCCTCGGGGTTGTGGTTCGGGTCGTTCTCGTTGTGTCCTTCGGGAAAGTGCGGGTCCGGCCGCTTGATCTGGACAAAACACTCGCTGCATATCGGCTGGTCGCAGCAGCGAGTGTGGTTCAGATAGGGCGGGTAGGTCAAGAAACAGATGGGGCATTCGGTGGAGTCCTTGTACAGATAGACCTCGATGGGCTGTCCGTTGACGAAGGGGTCGTGAGGCATGTTGATCTCGCGGGGCATGATTTCGGTCGTGGATCCGTTCCGAGAATTGCCGCCGAGAACAGCGGCGATAGCCTTGCCCCGCGGTTTGAAAGGAGAGTTTGTTCTCGGGGCTTGGCCGGAAACCGGGGACGGCAGCGCCGAGGCCGGGGCCGACATGGCTTGGTCGGAGGACGTGGACTGAGACCGGTCGCCGATGGGGACCGTCAGGCTGTCCAAGTTTTGGGTGGTTTGGGGTTGGGGGTTCGCAGGAACGGGTCGAGGAATGAGCTCTTCTGGAGGGGTTTGGTCGGCAGGAGGGATGGCTAGTCCGCGCGCCGCAGCGATGATTTGCGGCTCGGTCCACTGGTCGTTGAAGTCATTCAGGCCGCGCCAGAAGGGGGCGAGCTTCCGCTCGATCTGTGGAGAGAGTGAGCAATCGGCTGCTGATACTACAGCAAAGCAAAGGGGCCGGACGTACCACAAGTTGCCGGACAATTTGCTTGTTGAAGTCCTCTGGGCTGGTATATGTCCCCAGCGTGACCAGATAGCCGCCATCGACGTGTTCTTCCTTCATGCTTCTCTCCCGCTCGGCAATCCTCGCGACCCGATCCCTTTCCAACCTCCGGGCTTCCCTCTCTTGCTTGGTCTCGCGGCGCTCATACGGAGGATCTGCCTGGGAGCCCGCGGCGGAGCTCAGCCCCAAGATTCCGCCGAGCTCTCCCCGCCCGGCTCTGTTTCTCCTGCTCGACGACCGATCTGAATGCAGGGAGGTGCTGCCGCCCGGCTCCCTCGAGCTGCCATGGTGGGCACGGCTGCCAGTCTCCCCGCCGCGCGACTCCTTTGTGCTTGCGTTTCCCATGGCGTCAGTCCTGCTGCGCGCTCTATCGCCTCATTCGCGGCCGGGGGTCGGTTCGGGCCTGTAAACGGGGAGGATGGGAATCGGCGGTGCGGACGGGTTGTTGAAGCTTAATTCGCGGGTTGAGAAGATGGAGGGGGGAGAACCGAAGATGAAATGGGTGACGTAGGCGGGCTGGCAAGGTGGGATGGACAAGTCAACACGGGACCGCCCTGCGGCAGGGTCCACAGGACAATCGAAGCGAGGGGCTGGGCACGGATCGATCGTTTGCAGCGCGAGGGGTGAAGGACGCTCTTAATGACTCTCGGCTCTGCCGGGATATCCACGTTTAAAAAGGCGTCGTCGGGGAGTGCGGGGTTTGTGGCGGTGGTGCCCAGGTCGGTGGTTGAAGCACACGTGGTGAAGCACAGGGCCAGCGGACAGGCAGGTCTGAGAGCGGCTCGCAGCTTGGTCGTGCAGCCGGATACGGCGGAGGCGAACCAGGCGGTTTGTTGGACGAGAGGCGGGATCAGCGGGGCTTGACACCTTGACGCATCCTCATGCTCAGCAGCAGCGGTTTGCTCGGCGCAGGAAATGCGCTCGATGCGGGCCGAGGAATTCCCAAAGGCCAGATGCCGCAGTCAAGGGCGCCGCACAGGAGCGAAGGATGGACCGACGGCTGGTTGATGCGATTGCGGGCTCCCGTGGTGTTGGAAGCGGACGCCAAGCAATCCCCAAGCCAAGCAGATTAGCTGCCGCCAACCGAGCTTGGGGGGGGAAGGGGATCGTTAATGCGGGGTAGGCACCCAGTTGGTCAGCCCACCCCGATAGAGAGATCCCCGCCAGAGCCCCACTCCTCCAAGGCCGCCCTCCCCGTAGTCCACGCATTGATCATTTGGAGCAAAACAAACTGACTGTTGAAGTTACAGCTGCCGCATTGGGAATATCACGGGCGCAGCACAGCATGTTGGGGTTCGGCCAAGCTTCTCTGTCCGAGTCGTGAACCCCATTGGCCTATCCAAACATTGCAATCCCGTCCTCGCCTCAACTATCTCGCCTTTTGCTTTTTTTGCTTGTTACGAGGGATTTTGGTCTCTCCTATGCTTCTTGTTTCGGTGTTGGGAGCACGGTCCACCGCGGGAAGGTCGGTGGGAGTCGGTGTTCGGGGTTCAGGCATCTGATCAAGCTCTAGGGCCAAAGGAAAAGGAAAAGAGAAGAATGACAAGGGAAATAATTAAAAGAGAAATGGAATAAAGAAAAGAGAGAAAAGAAAAACATATAAAAATCATGGGAGGGAAAAAAGGAAGGGAAAGAAAAGAAGAGGAAAGAGATAAAGTATTTTATTTTTTTTTCAGTCGGGGACCGTACGGCCTCCGCTTTGACCAGACACGAGCCCGAGGTTGGTCGTTGCTATGTACCTTCCACTAGAGAGGCGGCATCAGTTCGGCGTGTACTGCTGACCAAAAGGAGACCCTCCATCGTTGGAATGGACAAAATATCAAGATGCAAGGAGCTTAATAATTGAGGCAAGTATGCCGCCTGTATCTAAATCTATTCTAAAACATTACCGATGCAACGAGAGTATGAAAAATAAGGGACGATGTCCGAAGTCCGTGAGATGATAAACCATAAAATGGGGAGGAAAGATGGCAAGAAAATGTCAAGCGTCAACAACGGCCCAATTATTAGCTCCGGTCGTCCCTGACGCACATGCAGGGCGATAACAGATGGCACGTCTGGTCATCATTGTTTTGCCCCAGCAAGGCTGTCGTCCAGTTACTCCGCCTTCTTCTTGCCCAGCTTCTTCTTGGGTACCCTGACAAGCCAGTACAGGCCCAGGGCCGCGAAGACGTTGAAGATGATGAAGGCCCAGAGAATGCTGTCCAGGAGTGTTAGCAGATGTCAAGTAAACGGAGCGGGGAGCTGCAGGGGGGCGGGAGACATACCCAAAGTTGCGCCACCTGTCATCGTAGTTGGACTGCACGCTGGCCAGGAAGGTGTTGGTGTCGCTGATGGTGCAGTACGAGCACTCCTTGGTGTTGGAGGCATCCTGCAGGTAGCCGCCGACGGTGGAGATGTATGTCTTCATGTACTCCCCGCAGGTGGTTCCGTTGGGGGGCGCAAACTTCATGAACTCGTTGGCGGCGCAGACGACGGCGGTGTTTGCCACGCCCGTGGACAACATGGCGCTCACTAGATATGTGAAGGGGCTGACGCGGTACATGAAGATCCAGAAGCGGGGCAGGGTGTCGGGGCTGGCGAGGACACCGCAGAAGATTAGGCAGAGCGAGAAGAGCAGGTTGGCAATGTTGCCACCCGCCTCGGCGGTCTCGAAGCCGGCGATGATGAAGTCGGTGAAGGTCGAGGTGAACAGCATGAAGGTGACGAGGAGCAGGAACATGAGAGCGCCGCGCTCGGCAGTCTGGCCGGCGACGGCGGCGTTCTCCTGGAGACCGACGGGGTAGTACCAGCAGAAGAACATGAGCGCAGCCATCAGGGTGTTCCAGGGGAGCTCCACAATGATCTGCGACAGCATGAACACCTTCCAGCCGTACACCTTGGATGGCCGCTCGCGGACCTCGTACAGGGAGCGCTGGATGACGAAGTGCGGCATGGTCTGCTGGACGAGCTGGCCGAAGACGGTCAAGATCTGTGAGGGAGGTGATTAGTCATGTGTCAATGTAACCCTAACCCTGAGCGGGAGTGGAGTCAGGGGCAGCGAGGAAAAGGGGGCCCCTTTTCACCACCACCATCCGTCTACCACCACCACCACTTCGTTTCCGGGTCTATAAACTCGTCTGGGGGGAGAACTCACGTTGAAGATAGCGAACATCTGATTCTGGAGGCCTTGAATCGAGTTGGGAGCCTTGAAAAAGACGAAGCCGATGAACAGGGCGACCAGGAGACACAGCATCGTCTTGGAGTAGATGTACGACGGGGTACGCCAGTACTGCTGGAACACACGGTGAGTGACCTCGACGAGCTGCTGCCAGAAGGAGGCGGCGAACTCGCGGTAGCTGCCGGGGTCGTCGTTGACCGAGGTCGACTCCTTCGCGTCACGCTTGAGGCGCTGGAGCTCGTCCTGGACGGCCGTGTATTCGGGGCTCTCACGCCAGGCGCTGTGCCAGTCAACGTCGCTTGTGCTTCCGGGGGCGGCGCCAATGACTTCCAGCATCCATTCGGCCGGGTTGGCATCGGCGGGGCAGGGGAAACCGCCGTTGCGCTCGAAGTAGGAGGTCATGGTCTTGGAGTTCTTGCCGATGTCGCCAAAGTAGACGGTCCGGCCACCCTTGGCCAGGAACAGGAGCCTGTCGAAGCGCTGGAACAGCATGGCCGAGGGCTGATGGATGGTGCAGAGGATGGCTTGGCCGCTCTTGGTCAGCTTCTCCAGGAGGTCCAGGATGGCCCACGAGGTTTGGCTGTCGAGACCAGAGGTCGGCTCGTCAACGAAGAGAAGGAGAGGGGGCTTGGCCGCGAGTTCGACACCGATGGTCAGGCGCTTGCGCTGCTCGACGTTGAGACCCTCGCCGGGAACACCAATGACGGCGTCGGCGTACTCCTCCATCTCCAGAAGCTTGATCACCTCGTCAACGTAGGCGAGCTTCTCGGCGCGGGGGACGTGGGCGGGCTGGCGGAGGAGGGCGCTGAAGTTCAGAGCTTCGCGGACGGTCGTGGTCTGGAGATGGAGATCCTGCTGCTGGACGTAGCCGGTCTTGCGCTGGAAAGAGGTGTCCCTGGGGTTGCCGTCGACGAGCATCTCGCCGGTGATGACACCCATCGAAGTACGGTCAGCCAGGCAGTCGAGGAGAGTGGTCTTACCGGCACCAGAGACACCCATGAGGGCCGTCAGGGTACCCGGCTTGACCCAGCCGTCGACGTTGTTCAGGATTTGCCGCGTCTCGCCCTTGACCTTGACCTCGTAGCAGACATTGTTCCAGTGGAAGACACTCGTGGTGCCCTGGAGCATGCCGCCCTCGGACTTGTCGCTCGAGTTGCCGTCAGAGACGTTGCCCTCGGCGGCGCGGGACATGCCGCTAGCGACCGGGACGCCGCCAGACTCAGCGTCGCCCTTGTTCTCCTTGAAGGCGGCGGGCTGGTGGCCGCGGCGGAAGACCAGAACCTCGCCCTTGCTCTTCTTGGCAGCCACGTTCTCGGCAGCGAACATGTAGAAGGCGAGGAAGCCAACCATGAAAGCCAGGATGATGCCAAAGTTGCGCCACTTATGCTCGTGGTAGTAACGGAAGCCCGAGTTGATGTAGTCGTCACCGTTGACGATGCTCAAGCCGGGGACCGAACCGATGGCGGAGCAGGCACGGTTCAGCGCGCCCACGTTCTCGTAGCCGGGGAATGTCGCGCTGGGGACGTACTGGCTGCAGGTGAAGTTGCGGCCGTGGAACTCGTTGACCATCAGGGACTCGAAGGCGTAGGCAAGAGGGTCGAGGTAGTTGATCCAGCGGCACCAGCCGAGCATGTAGTCGATGGGGATGACGAAACCGGTGAAGATGACGAGCGCGAGGATGATGCCGGCAGCGGGCACCATGGCCTGCGAGAGGGTTCTCGACGAGCTGGCAATGGTACGGAACATCATCGACATGGTCATGACGGTAACGAACGACATGAGCAGGAAGAAGAAGAAGGCACCGGCCTCGCGGCGGAGGTTGGTCATGAAGTACAGAGTGATGTTGAACACGAGCGTGTTCGCAATCTTGTACGGCATGTCGCAAAGCATCGAGGCGACGGCCTCGGCGGACGGGTGATAGAGAGCGTAGCGGTCGTGTTTCTCGACGATGGGGCGTTGGGCGTACAGGGTCAGAATCTCGAGGGCGCTGGCAAAGGCGTTCATGAGGCAGGCAAAGAAGAGGAGGGCGCCGCGCTGGTAGAAGCTGGCGGTGGTCGGTTGCAGGTTGTAGAAGACGGACGAGATGATGAGGGCCATGATGAAGTTGCCAATCAGGGCGCCCAAGCTCAGGCTGGGGTCGCCGATGAGGCGCCTGAAGCCGCGCCAAAGGCAGAGCTGGACTTGCTGGATGTAGGAGAGGGTGAAGGGCGACTTGAGACGCTGGCCCTTGGCCTGCTGCGCCTTCTTGGAAGCGCGGAAGGCCTCGGCGTCGGGGCCGTTGAGGGGATGGCTCGCCTTGTACTCCTCAATCTCGTCCTGCAGGGCCTTGTACTCGGGGCTGTTCCTCCACGCGGCGGCGAACTCGTCGGGAGTGCGCGGAGCCTTGGCCTCAAAGCCCTTGCGGACGATACGCTCCTGGGGGCTCGTCATCGAGGTCAGGAAGTCGGGCGTGGTCTGGCGAGAGGGGCAGTCGAAACCCAGGTTGATAAAGTACTGCCTGGCGGTGTCAGCCCTGCCGAAGAAGATCTGCCGCCCCTCGTAGAGGACGAGAGCCTTGTCGAAGAGGTCGTAGGCGCTCTGCGGGGCCTGGTAGATGGAGACGCAGGCCGTGTTTCCGAACAGCTCGCTCTGCAGACGGAGGGTCTTGCAGAACTCGATGGCGTTTGCGCTGTCCAGGCCTCTGGTGCTGTTGTCCCAGCACTGCAGCGGCGCGTTGGACAGGGCCGCCTCGGAAATGGTGACGCGCTTCCGCTCACCACCGGAGACGCCGCGGATGTACTCGTTGCCGACGCGGGTATTGATGGTGTGGCTAATGCCGAACATGGCCATGACCACATCCCTCAGGTGGTTGGCGAAGGCAGCCTTGGAGACGCCCTCGGGAAGCTCGCGCGGGGCGCGGGCGCGGGCGGCGAAGGTCAGCGTGTCGCCGACCGTCAGCTGCGGGAAGTGAGTGTCGACCTCGGCCGTGTAGATGGCCTCGCCGCGATGGTGAGAGTGCATCTCCTTGGGAGTCATGCCTGCATTCGCGGGTCAGTCGGTTGTCCCGCCGGGAGGCCGTGCCCGCTCAGGGGGCTCAGGGAGTTCAGGGGTTCAGGGGCTCAGGGGTCGGGCTCACCTTGGTAGTTAAAGTAGGAATTGTCATCCATAAAAATTCCGTTGTAGTCGCCGGCAATGGTCTTGAGGAAGGTAGTGCAGCCGGCGCCGGGAGGGCCCAGCACGACCAGCATCTCGCCCTTGCGGACGAGGCCGTCGACGTTGCGCAGGATGTCGATGCGGCGGTCCTTGCGGCCGGTGAGCTTCCGCGCCAGGCCAACAACCTCGAGCCAGATGTTCATGACATCCTTCTGGTAGTCGGTGGCGGAGCCGAAGCCGTGGACGTTGAGGTTCTGGAAGGCAACGCCGCTGGTGCGGAATTGGTGGCCGTCGCCGGTCACCTTGTCCACGACCGTCTTGGCCCAGACGCGGGCATTGAAATTGGGCCCATTGGGGTTCAGGGGAGACGACTCGTCGGTGGACGCGATGGCGAACACGTCGCCGCCGACGGCTCCCTGCGACTGGGCCGTGTACTTGCGGGCCAGGGCCTGGACGATGCTGTGGCGGCGCTCGAGCTCGACGGCGTCGTCGTCCTCGTCCTCGGCGGCGGTGTCGCCCGGAGTGGCGTCCTTCTCGAGGCGGGGGGTGTCGCTATCAGCGACCTCAGTGACTGAGGTCGCGCGTGTCCTGCTGACTTCGTTGCGGGCGGGAGAGGAGGTGGCCGAGATGGCGGCGGGCGCGTCGTCCTGGTCGCGTGTGGTCTGTCGTGCGAGCGGCGAGCCGGTCGTCTGGGCCGTCAGGTCGTAGTTCCCGAAGGAACCGGCCCCGGTGAAGGACATGGGGCCGTCGTCGTGTGTGTGGGCACGGCGGGTGCGCCACCACGTGTCCGGATCGGCCGGGAGCTGGTGCTGAGAAGGGACGGAGAGTCCCGTTTGCGGGGTCCGCACCCGAGCTGCAAAAGCTGTCGGCGGGTGAAACGGTGGAGATTAAAGATGGCGTATAGGGGTAAAAACGGCGTATTAGGAATGAGTGTCACGAAGGAAAAGGGACAGATGAAGAGACAAAGTCGCGACACCAGACACAACAACAACAACAATCCAGCAACAGAAAGACTAGCGATGCCCCTGGGCCGAGGGGGGGCGTGTGCGCTTATAAAAAGTAGGCCGTCTGGGGCGACGGGGTGTTCGCAAGGTCCGAGTGGAGGGAAGCGAACCCTGTTGACGGGGTTTGCGCACTGCTCCGGGGACCGCATGCGAAGCGCTGCCAGACCCTTCAGCCCCCAATGCGGGCCACACTCAGCAAAAAAGTTCCCGGCCAAAGGCTCGGCAATGTGGAGCTACGACGGGGGAGACGAGACGCGATCCCAGGCACCGTGGAGGGTCGGTTGGCGGCGCGGACAGCCAACCTCGAGTCCTCCTCGACCAACAACACCACGAGGCAACACGAGGGACATTGCGCCCTGCTCCATTCTGCCTCCTCGTGCCGAGTGTAAGGTTGGTTCTTGAGCGCCCTTTGTGATGGATGGGCGCGCCCAAATTAACGCTCCCACGCCAACGGTCTGTTTTGGGCGCGTGCCCAGAGGGCCCAAGGGCGCACTTGAGATCGCGGATCTCAGGGGTGGGGAGCCTTGGCCGAAAGGGGGTGTTGCGAAATTATCTCCCGGTGGGTCTTCCCCCGGCCAATTTTCAATCAGCCCGTCTCTGCCCTCCCCGGAAACGGGAATGGCCCAGACACCAGAACAAGCCTGGTGAGCCGCAGCCTGCGCAGGCGATCCCAGGCCAGCGCGGTGGCAGAGTCGAGCACGACAGAGCAGAATGCGGGATGCGTGGGCGCATAACCTGGGCTCCTCCTCTTCGCCTCCTCTTCCCCTCCTCCTCCCGCTCCCCAGCCCGCCTCCCTGCCCACATCACAACCCCAAATAACTGACTTTTCCAGCCGCTCCATGCATCTTGCCTGCTGCCCGCGTGTCAGGCGCGAGCCCTACAGACAGTGCTCGCCACAGTCCGAGCACGGTCCCAAACCCGGGTTGGTCGGGATCCCTCGTCTCTCCCGCCCTTGGCAGGGTCTCTCCAACGCCCAATCAGCCCCTCTGGATGCGAACACGGAATGCCAAGCAGCTGACCGGGATCAACGTCATCCGAACCCAACCCGCATCCCGCGCACTTTTCGGGCTTGGGGAACTGTCCGACAACCCGCCACCAGCGCCCCCACCAGCTCCGTGATCTTCGGCAGCCTTCCGTGCCACACGCCGCCTACAACGTTGCCCCCTGCCACCCTTCCACGACACCCTCGACATCCTCAACGGCCTCAACGGTCTCATCCCTTGAGCACACATGGAGTTATACAAGTAGCTAACTAGTTAGACTTCGGCTCCTCCCTGGCGGACTCCATGGCTAAGTGCTTGTTTTCCTCTCCTGAAACCCAGCACCAGATTTGGCCAACAAACTCGGATACGAATACGGCGGCCAACCCGAATCGGCCCAACTCACAACTCACGCAATTCGAGCCGGTCATGGTGACTCATCATCGCTCACTTTCACTGCGCTCACCCTTGCCACGCTCACGCTCAAATTCACCCTTGGCGCGCATGTCAACACATTGTGGCCATCTCATTCCACCGGAACTCGGCTTTGGGAAAACAATCCCCCAGGACTGTGCAGATTGTGATCGAAGAGTGTCCATTGTATGAGATCGGCAAAGTAGCATGTGGCTGCACCTCACAAGTCGCGTGGCGGTGAGAGATGTCATGAGCCAGGGCCCATTGACAATGACGGTCAACCCCGTTCGGGCTCCAGTCTTGCGGAGTGTTACTATGTAGGGCCCTGGAGATGATGATCGTACAGAGTATCGATCCAGACCGATTCTCGCCCCGCCTGCTCGATGATCGGCACACTGGCAGCGGCAAGACTTCGGCGGAGGGTTCTGGAAGCTGTTGAAAAACCGGGGCCCGATAGGTGAACCGCGACGGAGCCGATCCCGCCGTCGTTTCAACGAAAGGGGCAATCGCGAGCGTCGGTGGGAGTCGCCGTTCCAGCCCTCCCTGGGACTCTCGGAACCTCGAACGGGTCATGTCTATTCGAGAAGATTAAGATCAACGGCTCACCACTCTCGATTAACCGCCGGCTCCCCGGCCTGGGAGTCATGGCGGCGAACCCTCGACTTCCGCGTGATTATAACCTGGCATCTGCGTATGGATCGGAACATGTTTGGCGGGCTTCGTTCACAGGTTGGGGATATCATTTCATTGCACCAGGAGTACATCCTGAAGCAGTGACTGGCATGTTTGCATCGGAAATACCGAATTGGGAACTGGGAGCTTATGAATACAATAGGAGACAGCAATGATACTGTGCTAAAAACACAAGATCATGTCTGGGTATCCAACCCCCCAACCTTTCATATGCTGAGATGATTGTCGCGCAAGTAATTCAGCTTCCCAACAACAGATTGACACTGGCGGTCCAACATATAAATTTCCCCGTCGCCGTCCAAATCAACGAGAGTGTCGTCCACCAGTTCGTAGAACCGGACATGCTTATTCCGCAACGGCCCCAAACCTGGAGCGTTGATGGCGCGGAGGTATCTCTCGAGCTGATCTGTCCCCGCCTCCAACATGCCGCCCTCAGTTTCGTGGCCACTGGACTTGCACTCGACGACGAGAAATTTCCCCACACTTTCCTTCGCTTTGTGCACCACATGGGCCGTGAAGAGGTCCGCTCTGCCATTGCCGATCTGCATCTCAAGGCCCGTGAAATAGCCATCTGATGACGGGAAGTAAGTCGCGAGGAGCGCGTTCCAAATCATCGAGGTCATCGCATGCGGCTGCCCTTCGACGAGGTAGTCTTGGATAGCGTCTGCCACAAACGGGGTTTCCATGTACTACAGCGTTCCGTGAGAAAGCGACATCAAGGGGAGTGGCGCTTTGAAAAGGGGCAGGGGCCGGCTAAGTGCTTACGGTTCCCGTGATGTTCTCATTGACTGGGAGTCTATATGGCGGCATCTTGAAGCAGGTAGTGGAGCCGTTCCGGTAACACACAAAAGTTAATATCAAAAGAGCAAGCGGGCGGTCAGAAGCTGTCGGGATGGGGGAGGGTGCCGTGGAGAAGAGAGCCGAGGGACATTGAGCAGGCCGACGGCCGCTTCTGCAGCTGGGATCACCTCCCACTCCGAATGGCCTAACCCCTTCTGCAGCGTTGGATTTCTCTTGAAAGGGGCTCCTTTGCGGGAGCGACCTCTGGGAAAGTGATCTGGGTCTCTCGAAGCGCTGGGAGACCCCTTGTGGCCTGGGAATCAGATTGATTGGCCATCAAATCCCCGATCTTTTTTTGGACTTATGGCTCCTCAGTTGGTGCAGAGGCTTGAAGAAACCGCCCGCCCACCTCCTCATCACCTTCAACGCTTAAACACCTACCCAACGTTCGCGCCAAGTTTACGTGGTCGAGGAAGTCCTCTCGTGCATGCTGCCACTTCATTTCCGTTTCAACCACCGAGTCTACCCAGATGACAGGAATCCGAGTCTGCTGTATTATCTGCGGCGCCCTGATTGAAGGCGAGACCGTCGACCCTGCCTGGCTGGGTCGCTTCCGCCTTGGTAGGCTGTGATGAGTCTGAGATCTGCTTGAACCGTCGTTGACTTCTCTTGCGGCCAGTTTACGTGACGGAAGAAGCACCCCAAGAGGCGAACTTTTCGGGCCCCGGATTCCGCCAGCCATTTTCGGATGTTGTCCGGCTCAGCGATGTCGAGACACTCCACGACGATTCCTTGACTCGCGTTTGGCTGATGCGAACCAGTTTCAGCCCTATTTCGCTCGCGGTGCCGCCGGCCATTGACCCACCAGCCTGGGGTTTCCCATACCACACAGCCTGCTGGCGAGTCATGACCGAAGTCTGCGTGGACGGCGGCCCAGACCCTCAGCTGCTTTTCGACCTCTGCCGCTCCTTCCCGGTTCAACTTGGCATCACGAACTGGGGCCGTGACTATGGTGGTTCCATATGCTATGAGGAGAGGCCTTCTGGGCTTGCCCCTGGAGAGGAGGCTCAAATTCTAGGCCCTGTCAGCAATGCGATTTACCAGCATGATCCTTTAGAGATCCCTGAGATACACCATGTTTTCAAGAGCCGGAGTGAGGTTGAATCCGGACCGGATCCCCCCAACCCACCGCATGTGACCCAGGGAACCCTGGGTTACCGAGACGGATTCTCCCAGCTGCCAACGGAAATCCTCCAAGACATCCTCACTTACCTACCGACAACCGATGTTGGGTCGCTCAGGCGAGCTTCTCGGATCTACGCAGATCTCCCGCTTCATGATCAGTTTTGGAAGTCTCGCTTCCGCACAGGCTACGAGTTTGCCTTTGTCTTTGAGGCCGATCGCTTTTCCTCGCTCACCAAGGGCAGGTGGGAATCCGTTTACTTTTCGGTCAAAGACTTGTGTCGCACAGCCTCCGTCACGAACCGAAGCAGAGTTTGGTTCCTAGCATCCTCTCTCTGGGGGTTGTTGTCTCTGGCTTCGGAAGCTAGTTGCGATGAAAGCGCCCTCGAGACTCTTCCATCCAACCATCGTGTGCGTTGGGTCACAGCGAGCAGGGCATTGGTGCCTCTGGAGAAAGCTTCTCCCTTGGATCAAGGCTGCTTCACGAACGAGTAATATCCGTGTCCGAGGAAACTTCAGAGTTGTTTATCTCAGTGATTGAAATCCACGGGTGCCGGTATTTTTCCGGAATCCGCATTCAACGGAGCGACGGCCAATCATCCAGCCTCGGATACAGGCATCCTCAGCATGAGGTTCTGGTCTTGCGATCCGGTGGAGAACGACTTCACATCACTGGTTTTCTTCTCGCCCAGGATCAACGTGGAATCCGTGGACTCTGCGTCATCACAAACACCGAGACACTGTCAACTTGGGCTGGTGATCACGAGGGCATTCCAAGGAGGCGACTGGTTGCCAGCTCATCTGGACCGAAGCTTGTTACCATGTTGAAGGGTGGTTTTGATGTGAGTCTCCCAATTGAATATTGTGGTTCTTGCAATAATCATAACCATGAATTTCAGGCTCTTAAACTGGTAACTCTATCGGTGCCAGCTGAACTACCGGAGCAGTCCGGGCTGGAGGCTGAGCTTACGCTTCAAGATACAGCTCTCTGGTTTCCTGACATTCCCCACCCCGATCTCGAGATCCTGGGGGTGCCGGAGATACGGGGTGGACTGAAAGGGCTCCCCTTATCAGTCGCGGTCTTTGGTGGTCTCCGGGGCCAAGACTTAAAGCACTTGCTCAGCCTTACCCTTGTGCTTGACTACAACAGCGGCGGACCGCTCGCCGTCGAAGTCGCCTACTCGGATGGGCGCACCCTTGTCTGCTTTGGTGTCTTTAACCCAAACGATTCGGTCGAGAGGATCACATTTCCCGTGGACGGCCATGGAGGCGAACGGATCACCTCGGTTGAAGCAGTATACTCAAAGCAGCATGCCTTTTATGGCTTCGGGGTAAGAATATTCCGTTCCCCTATTACCTGAGCCGCCGAAGTAACTGGAAGTTCCTCCGAATTGTAGATCACGACAAATCATGGCCGCGCGGCGGAATTCCCACCACTTGCCGTGCACGATGCTCCTGCCGATGGCACGATCGTGAGGTCCAATGATCCAGAGGATGGCCTTCTCGTGGGTTTCTGGGCAACAGTAAGTTGATTCCTTTCCCACTATCCTCCGAGTGCAAGCAAAGATCTGGAGCTAACAAAGATGGCCGAAGGCAAGCAGCGTAGGATTGACCAACTTGGCGGTCTCTATATATAAATCCGCAAACCTTGCCATTGTTGGTCAACATGGAGCAGCAAGTGTACATCCAGGCTGTCCCAATCCATCGCTGCTACAGCTTTCTGGTATCGTCCGTGTCTTGTGCCAATGGGCTGATCAAATTTCAGCCTTCGTGGTGGTACATACATAATACATCTCTATACAAAGGGTGTTTGGCAATTGGTGACGGCTCCATCATTCATCTACAAGAAGTTGATGCCCACGCCGACCTGTAGGCCTTTCCGTCCCTCTTCGCCTCTCCGCAGGATAAGCGGCAAGCTGAAGTTGAGCTCGAAGCGCGCAACCGGATGAGCGTACACCAGCCCAACGCCGGCCGCAAGACTCGGTGGGCCGTTCGTCAGCTCATTAACGGCTGACTGAACACCCCTGAAGACGGTTGCCGAGTCCATCGCGAGCCCCTCTCTGCTCTCCTTCCCCTTACCCCTGCGGCTCAACGCGACCAGCCGACCAGCGTTCGCAAAGACTTGCAGCCTCAAGGGAGAGTCGGCTCCCACACGGGGCAGCGGGAAGAGCGCGTTCACGCTCCCCGCAGCGAACACATCGCCGCCAACCGAATCAGCGCCGTCATGGGGACCCAGTCCGCCGAGCTTGAAGCCGCGGACACCCAGTGGCCCGCCGAGCTGGAACCGATCGTTGATGCGGCTCGGCTGGGCGGCGCCAGTGAGGGCGAAGCCGGAAGGCAGCGGGTAGAGGAGTCCCAGGCGCAATCCACCGCCCAGGGAAATACCCGACTTCGTGGTTCTGCCAGGGAGGGCCACTGGCAGCGCCCCCGAGGCTTCCACTTCTGTCTTGGCAAACGACACGTCGCCTTGGAGCGGGCCCCAGCCCGCGAGCTCAGACGTTGTGCGAAGGAGGTAGCCGCTCTGAGGGAGCATGGGGTTGTCACGGTGGTCGCGCGTGAAGGTGTGAGTGAGCGAGCTCTTGAGGGAGTCGCCGGCGTCTGCACGGACGGTGGGCGAGGCCGTGGCCGACAAGCCCGTGAGCTGCCTCCAGACGCTCGAGTACGATAGGGTGTGGCTGTCGTTGTTGTCCGAGAGCCAGGCAAGGCGCAGGTTTCCGCCGGTCAGCTGCTCGTCGTGCGAAGCCCAGGGCTTCTGCGTCTCGGAGCGCAGGGCTTCCACGGCGAGGCGAAGGTCTGGGTTGCCGTTGATGGGGGTCGAGAAGGTGGCATTGTAAGCCGACCGGGTTCGGGTGCCGGTGCTGGCGTTGACCGAGAGGGTCTCGGCGCCGCCAAAGATGTTCCGGGCAACGGCATTGGTGTAAGCCGACCCCTCAGCATTGCCAAAATCGGTACCGGCGCTGAAGACCAGGCGGGATTTTTCCTTGACGCGGATCGAGATGTCGAGCTCGGTTCTGTCGCTGGGCGGAGCTGACTCGGCGCGTGGGGCCTCGGACAGAAACACGCCAAAACCTTCCTCCTTGAAGATGTCTTTGGGACAGCCGCCGAGTTAGCCACAAGCCCCATCTGGCAAGTCTCGACACATCTGGACAGGTGAGGGGCGCACCGAAACGGGCAAGCTTCTTGGTGGCTAGCGAAACGCGGTCAAGCACTTGTCCCAAGGTGGTGCCGCTGTGGGCAAGGTCCTCCACGACAGGGTTGAAGATGTGGTCGAGCAAGCTTCGGCGAGTGTTGGTGGCACCGTGTACCTCGAGGGAGCTGATGGAAGCTGGCGTGAGACGGTGCTCGTCGAGCTGCGGGGTGGCTCGGGTCAGCAATCGCGGGGTTGGGGCAAAAGGACGACGGATCAAGGGCTGGGCTTACCACATGGGCTGAGCCGTGGTGGGCTGTGGCTGCCTTGTCCGGGGCCTGGGAGAAAGAGGAGAGCTGGTTAGCTGGAGATCGTGGATCATGGATCGTGCATCGCGGGGATCGAGGCGAGGGGACTGCTCGCGGCGTTCGAGGCGGGGGCTCACATTGCTGCCGCCGAGACCAAGAGCGGCGGCCATTGCTTCCCTCGGCGTCGACGGTAGTCGTGATCGCGGGGCGGGGACTCGTCGTCGACTTGCGGCGGCGTGCTCTCCCAGGTGGTAGAAGTTCTTTGCGCAGCTTTGGTCGGGTGCTGCCGGGTGGTGCCGGACAGGGATGCTCGGACCCACATCTCTCGTGCAGTGGCAGCGGGTGGTGGGTCATCCCGCTGGGCTCGCGTGTCCACTCAGCGCTCAGGCTCGCTGCGCCTGGGCTGAGCACCAACAGGCGACCCCTGCTCCAAGCAAACATCGGCGGCCATCCATCCTATCCGTGCATCGTCATCCCTTTCTCTCGAACTCGCCTCCTGTCAGAATCCTGCCCCTCGACGCACCCGAAGCCAGCACTACCGACCCGACAACGCCGCGCAGCTTTGCCTTCCCTTCCTTGGTTATTTCCTTTGTCCCCGCGGCGGGATTGGACTTGCGCCCTCCTTTGCGCGCTGCCTCCTGCGTTCCCTCCCTCATTTGCCGTTGGTCAGCCAGCCTCTCCACGTCTCCCGCGCCGCGAACTCGTCGACATGGCCAGCCGGGCGGCGCAAAAGCGTGTAGGTCATCATCTAAGCCGAGGGACTTGGCGCCCTCAATCCGAGAGGAAATGACGAAACCGTGCTGACCATCGTCTCCCGATTTGCAGTTGACGCGCGAGTACAAGAGCATCACCGAGAACCCGCCACCCTACATCACAGCCCACCCTTCGGACACGAACATATTAGAGTAAGGCACTGCCCGTCGATGGTATGAATGGCCGCAACTGACACAGCGGTTTCAAGGTGGCACTACATCATTACAGGTCCCGAGAACACACCTTACCATGGAGGCCAATACTGGGGCACACTCATGTTCCCTCCAAACTACCCCTTTGCCCCGCCGGCGATCCGCATGCACACTCCTTCCGGCCGATTCCAGCCGTCCAGCCGCCTATGCCTCTCCATCTCCGACTTCCATCCGCGATCGTTCAACCCGGCCTGGGAGGTGTCGACCATTCTCATTGGCCTGCTCTCTTTCATGACGTCGGAGGAGATGACGACAGGCTCGGTATCAGCCAGCGAGACGGAGCGGAAATACCACGCGGCGCGTTCGAGGTGGTGGAATTCCACGGGCGGCGGCTCACACCTCAAGGCCGACCACAGCGCGGGCAAGAGCAACATCAAGGCCGGCGATGGCGGGGCCAAGTTCAAGTCGGAGTGGCCCGAAGTCGATCTGGAAAACTGGCAATGGATGCGGGAGAACAAAATGGATACCGCGACAGGGACCAAGATTGTCGAGAGTGGGGGCCCTTCATGTGGCCCTCAGTTGGGAATCGCGGCCAAGAGCGGCCACCAAACACACGCGGTCGTGGACGCCGTCATCCAGCAGAGGGATGCCGGGCAAGGTTGGCTCTTTAAGAACAAGCTCCTCTTGGCCGGCGGTATCATATTCATTTACGTTTTGATCGCCCGGCTTCTTGGGGAAGGAAGCTCATGATGACGGTCGGACTCCAGTTCTACCTGGGACAGTTGCGCCATATCGACGGCGGTATGGTGGCCAGCGTTTTTTGGCGACTGGGGAATCATGAGCTCGAGGGCGCTGGCGGTACACAAGGGCCTGGGAGGGACGGTCTGGGGCGTTGGGGGTTTACTTTGGCAGGCACTTTGCCGGCTCTGCATGGGTGGTTTGCTTTTTGATATTTTGATGGCGCTCGGCGCAGCTTTGGGAGGAGCCCTGGTATCATCGGAGGGGGATACTCGACTCAAATAACCTGCCATGTTGCCCGCGAGCTTTCTTTGGTTTCCGGCCGGCGGGAAACGCTGGGTTGTGTATTGATATGGCTTGGCCCGACCTTAATAAAGTGCAAGCCAGACCCGACGCGTTTTGATCATCCACAATGCCGATGACATGGCGCCAGGCCGAACTGGAACCCCGGCAGTCCCCCACATCCCGGAGCGATCACGGCCACGAAAAGATGGAATATGAAATATGATCGAGTTATTTGCCGTGATGTGATGACAGTCTGGAAAGGGTAGTCGGCTCAGGAGGAGGTTCGAGGGGCCGTCGGTGTGTTTTCCCGTTCTTGGTGCGGCCCCTGGAGGGACCACCAGAGGGTGATCAAACAAGACACCCTGTTTTACCGTTTCCGTCTCAACGTCGGCATTATGCCCGGGGAATATCGTGGAAAATATTGGCTTTACATTTGGGCCGTTTCGTTCTGGATTGCCGATGTTGGTGGTTGAGAGCCAATAACCCACCCCCTTTGACGGTTTCATTGACGTCTGTACCTCGTTAGTTGACGTACATACATGGAACTCCTTTTCTGGGCGTCAGGGCCTAATTTCGGGCACACACCCAAATTGTTTCTCCCTCTGGAACACGTCCAGGGTCCTGCTCATCCCAGGGGAGTATTTCTAAGGAAGGCTGAAGACGGCCATGGGCGCCGTGACATCGCCTATCACAAAGATGCCCAGGAAACGCATCAGTTCAAACCCGGTCACTTCCTCCGACACCTCGCCATACATGTCGTCACAGCTCACAGGAATGCCTCCAGACATTTGACAAAAACAACAGCTTAGTGTTGAAACCCGAAATACTCCGTCGACTTACGGCATGGCATTGGCGGACATGGCGAGCCGTGCGGAGGCAAGGTCCCGGGAGAGTTCGTCTGAGTCGCTGGCCGACGCAAGCACTTTGGAAACTCCATACTCCGATCAGGGATTTGACTCACAGGTGGTTGGGACGACGGCTCTCTATGAGAATGGCCAGATTCGCCTGATTCCTGTAAGTTCTCGTTTTTTACTACTAACCCGTTCTCGTTCCTGTTGCACATTCGGATTCTAACGAAGACAAGGCACCAAGTCCGGACCCAAACGGTCAGCATCACCTGAGCTGGATCAATCTACTGCCATGAAGGAACGCCCGCTAACTGAAGTAGATCCGTTGAACTTGCCTCAATGGCGGAAGTGGGCGGCGATAGGCAGTCTCTGTTTTTGTGAGCACCCCGCCGTTCGGACTCCTGGCGACCGTCACTGACGCTCGCCCCAAGTTGGGTCTCTCGCACTCTCCGCCGAGATCATTATCGGTGGTCTAATCCCTTTGTTTCTCCTCTTTTACTCCGGTGTGGATGTGGGCGTCCTCAACACCGCCGACTTTAGGTCCATCAGCCGAGGATCGGCCACAGGTGTCAACCCCTTAGCCATTCTCCCGCCTGGCGTCACACCTGCCGACATCGAGAAGGTGTCTATGTTGGCGACTGTGCCGCTGCTGAGCAACGGTATTGCCAGCTAGTAAGCATCACTTCGCACCTGTGTCCCGCTCATCGTGTGCCTAGTGCTAACTTTCATCCTTTCCGCGTAGCTTCTTGGTCCCCTTGTCGATTGGAATTGGGAGACGACCTGTCCTTCTTATCGCAGGAGCTTTCGCCTGGGCCGGTGGCTTTCTCGCGGCCGCAAGCCCTTCCTTGGACGTTCATCTGGTGGCACGAGCAATGCAGGTGAGGAAAGTCCTCTGGTGACACCTTTCCCACGATCCGAGCTGATTGGTATCCGTGTTAGGGCCTCGGAGCCGGCACCGTAGAAGCACTAATACCACTAATCCTCCAGGACATGGTGTTCATCCACCAGCGAAACAAGGCAATGGCGGCCATTGTGTCGAGCCAGGGGGTTGTCATCACAGCCCTAGGGACTGTCACTCCGTACATTGCCTCGAATTACGACTGGAGGTGGATTTACTACATCACCTCCGGCTTTGGAATCGCTGCCTGGCTTCTCCTGATCGTGTTCCTCCCGGAAACGCGCTGGCCAAGATCACAAGAAGAGCTGAGTAAGGATTATGTGGTACCTTCTGCCTCTCCTGAGCCCTTCACTGATTCCAACGGGGTGGTGTAGGTGGTCAACAGCTTCATCCAGTCGCGCCTGGCAAGAACCGCCCAGAGATAGACAGACGAAACCACAAGACTCCGACTCAGTGGTCGTACATGCGTCTTCTCCAGAACAAGACCGAGTGGAAGCAGGCAGGGTTGTCCATGATAAACACCCTTAGGACCACACCGTTTCCTGCCATTGTCTGGGCCACCGTGGCCAACAGCATCTTTCTCATCGTCAACTCTGCCGCGCAGCAGATCAGCTCATTCGCCTTGTTGGCTCAGGGGTGAGTTACAGCCGCACCCCCTCTTAAACCACTATTTTCCAGACAACATACTCATTCACCATTGTGCAGCTGGCAATTCCAATACACTGGCCTCTCTGTCTTGCCCTTCATCGCCGCCACAGGCCTGGTCTATTTGTTCGGCGGTCCCATTGCTGATCGCATCTCTAACGCTGTCGCACGAAAGAACGGGGGCGCGCGTGAACCGGAGCACCATCTCATCAACATCATTCTCCCCCTCGCCGCAGGCCTTGCGGGGACCTTCATCTTCGGATGGGCGGGCCAGAGCGACGCGCACTGGGCTGTCCTCTTGGTCGGGTCATTCCTGATTATATTTGGATCTCTGGTCGTCCTGTCTGTCATCAACGTCTTTGTTGTTGAGAGCTACCCCATGTGGGCTGGACCCGTGTTGGTCAATGTTTCCAGCCTACGGATCATCATCGCGTTTTTCTTGTCGAGCAAGTCGACGTCATGGATTGCGGAACGCGGGTTCCTGAACACCTTCGTCATCTACGCCGAGGTCATTATTGTTGTTTCACTTGGGATCCCGCTGCTGTATTTCTTTGGCCGAAAGATGAGGCAGTGGACTGCTGGGAGTGTTCATATGGCCCCGAGTGGGGCTCCGGGGAAGGAGATTGAGGACAACACGAGTGACAGGCAGCTGGGAACATGACGTTGGGGAGGTGAAAGGGCAGGGTGAGAGGAGGTGAGACCAGAGAGAAACGGGGAAGGGCAAGGGGGACAGAGGATGATGAGATCCTGGAAGAGGGGAATGAGGGGACAAGATTGAGGGCACGACGCTGAGGGTGGAGAGGCGATGTTGATTGGTGGCTCTGGCCTTCATCTCTCCACACAACCTTCGACGACACGGTGGCCGGACAACTCGAAGGTTTGCGCGTTTCTTGACCGGAGCACATTCGCTAACCACCGATTCCACATTTGGCCTTCCCCTATCCCCCTTGGATCACGGCTTCTTATGATCCAACATGGTCCAACACATCGAAACTCTTGCCTCTGGGTGGGAGTTCAAGTGCGACACCGACGAGACATGGCGCCCTGTCTCGCAGGTCCCCAGCGTCGTCCATACCGAGCTGATGCAGCATGGCTTGATACCGGACCCCTTCAAGGACACGAACGAGCTGGACGCCTCATGGGTTGCTGACCGGACATGGTACTACCGGACCACTTTCACGACCCCGTCGGAGAGCCGAGTTCAGGGGGCGCACGTCGACCTTGTTTTTGAGGGCCTGGACACGTTTGCGGTCGTTACTCTCAATGGCAGGACCATACTCGAGTCGGACAACATGTTCATTGCACACCGGATCAGCATCGTGGATCTTCTGGTGGATGATCAGCCACAGAATACCTTGGAGATCGTGTTCACGCCTGCCCGCCAACGCGGTCTCGAGCTTGTCAAAGCGCATCCGGACCACGATTTCATCGTGCACCAGACCGAGGTCACCAGGGGCCCAGTTCGAAAGGCCCAGTATCACTGGGGCTGGGACTGGGGCCCAATCCTCCTGACCTGTGGACCTTGGAAACTCGTGAGGTTGGAGACGTACCTCAGCAGGATCGAGGACATCAGGGTGGACTACGAGCTTCGGCTGGATCAGGAAGGCCTAGCACTGCTCGATGCCACCATCCATGCAGACAGTCTGGGTCCAGCGGCGGAGATAGAGTTTGATCTCGCTTTACCCGGAGACAAGGCCGTGACTCTGAGAGAAGCCAACGGCGCCGCCACTGCTGCGGCGTCCTGGCAACACATATCCACGACAATCACGTTGAAGAGTCCTCAGTTGTGGTGGCCACGGAGCTACGGTCCCCAGAATTTGTACCAACTGAGGGTACGAAGCATCGCTGGTGATGGCTCGACAGTCCTGGCGGAAGAACGCAAAGCCATTGGCTTCCGCAAGGTTGAGGTGATCCAAGAGGATGACGAGTTCGGGAAATCCTTCTACTTCCGCGTGAATGGCGTGGACGTGTTCTCAGGGGGGTCCTGCTGGATCCCCGCGGACAGTTTCCTCCCCAGAATCTCCTCTCAACATTACCGGGACTGGATGGAGCTCCTCGCTGATGGCAACCAAAACATGATCCGCGTCTGGGGCGGCGGCATCTACGAGCCGGATGCCTTCTACACCGCTTGCGATGAACTCGGCATTCTCGTCTGGCAAGACTTCATGTTCGCCTGCGCTTCCTACCCGACATACCCAGCCTACCTGGCCTCCGTCGAGACCGAGGCGCGTCAGAACCTCCGCCGCCTCCGCCACCACCCTTCCATCGTGCTGTGGTGCGGCAACAACGAAGACTACCAACTCATCGAGCGCTACAACCTCACTTACAACTTCCACTCCGACAAGGACCCGCAGTCCTGGCTCAAGTCCAACTTCCCAGCCCGCTACATCTACGAGCACCTCCTCCCGACCCTTGTCACAGCCGAGTCTCCCGCGACGCCATACCACCCAGGCAGCCCCTGGGGCAACGGCACCAGCACGACGCTCCGGGTCGACCCGACGGTCGGCGACGTCCACCAGTGGGAGCTGTGGAACGGCGAGGCGAAGCCCTGGCAGCTGCTGCCGCACATGGGCGGGCGGTTCGTCAGCGAGTTCGGCATGGTCGCGTATCCGCACACTGCGACAGTCGAGCGCTTCGTCACGGACCCGGCCGAGCGATACCCGGGAAGCGCCACAATGGATTTTCACAACAAGGCTGTCATGCATGAGCGGCGGTTGTTGGCGTACATTGGGGAGAACTTCCGCGTTGGAGAGTGGGGGCGGGATCTGTCCGCATTTGGGCACTTGACGCAGGTGTTGCAGGCAGATGCCTTGGGGGGCGGGTACAAATCCTGGAGGAGGCACTGGGGCCGCGAGGGCGCAAGGAGGTGTGGCGGGGTGTTGGTCTGGCAGCTGAATGACTGCTGGCCGGTGGTATCGTGGGCCATTGTGGATTACTACCAGGTCAAGAAGCCGGCGTATTATGCCATCAAGCGCGCGATGGCGCCGCTTTCCGTGGGGGTGGCCCGCAAGTTTCACGACTGGACTGCGAGGCCAGCAGACGAGCTTTGGAGGAGGAACACCGGGCACGTGAACCCCCGGAAAGCGTTGACGGATATTGAGTTTGATGTGTGGGTTGCCAGCTCGAGCCTGGAGAACGTCAAGGGCAGGGTGGTGGTGAGGTTCGTTTCGGTCAGGACGGGCGAGGATGTCCGAGAGAAGATCGAGGAAGAAATCGAGGTGCAGCCGAACGGATGTACCGAGATGCTTACAGGGTTTCCGTTCGACTGGGAGAAGGCGGCGGTTGCGGTCCCAGAGCACTTTGTCATCCATGCCGCCTTATGGGTGGGAGGTGTTCAAGTCAGCAGCGACGTTTCGTGGCCGGATCCTCTCAAGTATCTTGACCTCCCTGAAAGGGGTGTCAGGGTGGCGCAGCTCAGTCAGGGGCGCTTCCAAGTCTCGGCAGAGAGACCTGTCAAGGGGTTTGTTATCGCCGAGAAGGAGGGTGTCAAGCTGAGTGACAACGGGTTTGACCTCGTCCCTGGCGACGAGCCGAGGCTGGTGCAGGTTGAGGGCGGCAGCGATGACCTCACGTGGACTTTTGTTGGGCAGAAGCAGCAGTAGTTAGCAACTATCTATGGCGTGTTGGCTTGCATTCAGAGACCTAAGAATGGCCAGAGATCGCCTTGGGCTGATAGAGCTCCTCCAAGTACTTCTCCTCCTCATCCGACAACACTTTCCCCCTGGCGGTGATGGCTTCGTCCAATCTCTCAACTTTGCTGAAGCCGATGATGGGGCTTGACACGCGCTTGTTGATCCATGCAAGAGCAACATGCGAGATCTGGTTCGAGGTTAGCGCACTGCCCCCTTAACTCATGGAAAACAACGAAACTTACCGGCCACTCGTGCTTGTCGGCAAGCTCCACCGCCCGGTTGATGATGGTCAAATCCGGCTCGACCGTCCCGTGAGCACCCGGCTGGGTTGCCTTCTCCCCTTGACTGCGTGTCGTGGTGCCGTACTGCTCCGGTCGGCGGGCAAGATGGCCCCGGCAGAGAGGCGCCCACGGAATCAGCCCGACACCTGTGTCGTTGCAGAAGCGGTTCATCTCGCGCTCTTCCTCACGGTAGAGCAGGTTGTACTGGTTCTGCATGCTGACAAACTTGGTCCAGCCGTTGCGCTCGGCGCAGAACTGCAGGCGGGCGAACTGGGTGGCCCACATGCTGCTGGCGCCGATGTAGCGCACCTTGCCCGACTGGACGAGGTCGTGCAGCGCCTTCATGGTCTCCTCGATGGGCGTGTCCGGGTCGAAACGGTGGATCTGCAGCAGGTCGATGTAGGGAGTGTCGAGGCGCTTCAGGGAAGCCTCGACCTGGTTGAAGATGGCGGCGCGCGACAGGCCGTGGTTGTTGACGTAGTCCTTGGACGCATCGATCTGCGGCCTGAACATGAAGGCACGCAGCTCGGGCTGCTCGCCGACGGCAAAGTTGCACTTGGTCAGGATGACAACCTTTTCGCGGGGAATGTTGTACTTTTTGATGGCCTTGCCGACGATGACCTCGGACACGCCGTTGGAGTAGACGTTCGCCGTGTCCCAGGTGTTGAGACCCCTGTCGTAGGCGGCCTTGAGCAGGGGAAGCGCTTCATCCTCGCCGATGGCCCAGTCCAGAGTCCGCGGGTCGCCGAAGCTCATGCATCCAAAGATGGGCACTGAGACACGGAGACCGCTGTTCCCCAGTCGCCTGTACTCGCATTTGGAGTTTTCCACCGACTCCTTGAGGCCGGCTGGCATCTGCGGCGGGGCCATGGTTCGAGAGGGGGAGGGGTTGCTGAGGTGAGACTGTTGACAAACAAACTTGAAAAGGGATGGAACTGTGTGGGTTTTGAGGGTTTGAGTGTCGGGCTTGCTCACTTGCTGTCCGAGAGGAAAACAGGTCGGCAAATAAATA
>FTEL01004182.1_pt1 | contig 61604 bp, 71 predicted proteins | sample 1658911 | NCBI WGS metagenome assembly FTEL01 (sample SAMEA3914869, study PRJEB12502) | metagenome | biome: forest; material: soil | place: USA | collected 2012-03-12 | depth 0.1 m
CCCCTGGACCCACTCCCCTTACTGCCTACCCCCAATCTCACCCTCCGAACCGCCCTACTGCGTCTTCACTCACGCCGCGCTGTCCCTCAGCGTCATCACCACCCCCGACGTAGCGTCCACCCCATCCCTCAACCCCCTCCTCCAGTTCCCTCCAAAGCCCTTCTTCGCCCCCACCCGGCTGGTCACACCCCGCCCTTATGTTGTGCAAGACATCCCGGGCAAGGGAAAAGGCGCCATTGCTACAAGGAAGATCGCGAAGGGGACGGCGGTGTTGGTGGATCGGGTGAGTGTGCTTGCTGAGGCGGAGTTTTCGCCGGGGGTGGGTGGAAAAAAGGTGGAGGAGTTGTTGGAAGTTGCAGTGGAGAAGTTGGCGGAACCTAGAAGGGCGAAGGGGTTGGCGAGACGGGGAGGGAGGGGGATGGGGCTGGTGGAGGAAGTGGTGTTGACGAATAGTTTTGGGGTGGAGGTTGGGGGGAGAGGGTTCATGGGGTTGTTTGTTGATGTTGCGGTAAGTGTTTTCCTGGTTCTCCATGACGGGTTTGGGGGTTGAAGGGGATACTAATACCGGGACAGAGGTTCAATCACGCTTGCAAGCCAAAGTGAGTCCCCCCGCTGGAGTGGGTTGCAGGAAAGGAGGTGGCTGATATCGGGCAGCGCGTTTCTGCACTTCTCACAAACGACCTTGTCGATGACAATTTGGGCGGCGCGTGATATCGAGCCTGGGGAGGAGATTACCATCACTTGTAGGTGGTTGCAGTTCAGAGGTTCGGCTCATGTTACTGACATGAAATCATAGACTCGGGGGCTGGAATGGCCTCGGAGGAACGGAAGGATACGCTTGAGAAGGTTTGGGGTTTCAAGTGGTAGGTTGCCATGGCTCATGAGAGGCCCCAGGTACCCTTCGGCTAACTCTTCGCAGCACTTGCTCGCTCTGCACTGCATCTCCAGATGAACTCGAGGCATCGGACAACAACCGGGAAGAAATCAGCTTGCTACAGGATCAGGTTCTTGAGCTTGCTGAGCAGGGGCGGTTTCGCAAATCCGTTGCCGCGGCTGAACGAATGTTCGGTCTCATAGAGGAAGAAGGTTTGACGGAGCAGATGGGCGACATGTACGAAGTTCCGGCACAACTCTACCATCGTATCGGGGATCTCGACAACGCATTGGTCTATTACCGGAAGGCCAGGTATGAGATCGACGGATATGGCGTGCCAGGGAACTTAGGGGAGGAGAAGATCAAGTCACTTGAAGCCATGATCAAACAGATCGAGCGGGATATCGAGAGAAAGACGGCGAGGAAAAACGCCAAAAGAAAGAGGGAGGACAAAAACGGCAACAAGCAGGGGGCGAAGTAGGGGTAAAATCGAGTTCAGACTATGGACTCGCGACACCATCATATCATTCCTCCCAGCCGGACGATTCAGCTGCGACACCTGTGGAGCGTCCCAACGAGAACATGAGATGTGGCTGATATGCCTGTACGCGACTAAGAATATTCGATTCTTGGCTGCCGTTCCTGAAGTCCTCGAGATTGCCAACATTATCTAGCATCGGATTCACCCCAGATCATGCCTCGTCATGGTTTACATGTTTCGCATCCGTGCCTTGCCCATACGCGGAGTGAACTGCTCGCTGCGCTCCTCCCTCATACCGACCCAACGTCTTGGATCTGATAACAGCAGGATCAGAGACTCAACCCCAGGTTGTCATTTCCGGGACTTACCCAGATGTTACATCCGCTTCGTCCACAATGGGAGCCGCACCCGAGAATCGGTCGAATGAGCACGCCAAGGTCCGTTACCAAGGACGACGATGTTCCTGGAATCCAATATTCCACCAGTCAAAACATGCCCCCCGTTACCGACGCCGGCTTGGCATAGCAACCTTGCTCGGCGGGTAAATCTTGATGCTGAATCACGACCTCATTTTTGGAGAAGAGATTCTTCAGACAGGGTTCCCCGCTGGAGACCATTTTTCCAGGCCTTCGGTGGTAGTGACATCGGGGATTGCCGCCGGCCTGGGGACAACTCCTCGGCTCTTGGCATGGCGTTTACCATCTCGACGGAACGTGTATATTAAGGGGGGCAGCATCCCGTGTTTCGATTGACATATCACCTGCAGCTTCTCTCAATCAGTCCCAAACACCCGGGTCTTTCACCATGCGGCTCAACTTTGTCACCCTCCTCGCCTCATTGGCCCCTCTGGCCGCCGCGTCTCCCTTGGGCGCCTTGGGCCTCGCTGCCTGGGATGTTGAGGGCTTCGCAAAGGACAACCCGATCGGCACCACCACTGGTGGCAAGGGTGGTGCGACCGTGACCGTCACAACTCCTGCCGAGTTCAGCGCCGCCGTCAAGGGTGATGATCCCAAAGTTGTCCTCGTCAAGGGCGAGCTCAACTTCCCTGCGCGCCCCAAGATCGGCTCCAACAAGTCTGTCATTGGCGTTGGCAGCACCGCCTCGATCGTCGGCAAGGGACTGGACGTTTTCAACGTCACCAACGTGATCATCCGGAACCTCAAGATCAGCTACATTGTGGACAACGACTGCATCACCATCCGCAACTCCACCCGGGTCTGGGTCGACCACAACGAGTTCACCTCGGACATCACCCAGGGCCCTGACGCCTTTGTGAGCATCCCCGCCGCCACCCCATCTCAGGGTGTGAGCTAACAACGCCCAGGACGGCCAAGTCGACATCATCCGCGGCTCCGACTACATCACCGTCTCATGGAACTACTTCCACGACCATTGGAAGTCCTCGCTGGTCGGCAACGACCCGGCCTTCCGCGACCTCGACTACGGCCACCTGCACATCACGTACCACCACAACTTCTGGAAGAACATGGGCACGCGCGGCCCCGCCGGCCGCTTCGGACACCAGCACGTCTATAACAACCTCTACGTCGACTTCCACTACCAGGCGATCCACTCGCGCTCCGACAACCAGGTGCTCGTCGAGGGCAACGTGTTCCGCGGCGACACTCGCGAGGCGCTGAGCACGTACGGCCTTGTTATCCCGGATGACTCGCCCAACACGTGCACGTGTGGTGATGAGGAGCTGGATGGGTATGCGAATTTGGGAGCGAGTAAGTACCCGTTGGATGGTGGTGATTGCGGTTGAGGTTTGGGTTTGCTGACATGTGTTTCGCAGAGAACGACTGGGGCCATGCCGGTGTCAACATCACGCAGGTTGGCAACTTCAAGAAGGCGCCGTACAAGTTCAAGTTGACGCCTTTGCTGCTGGTGGAGCCGATTGTCAGGCTCGGTGCTGGTGTGGGTAAGATCTAATAGCGGACCTACGGTTTAGACGAAGGTTAGGTATCTAGGATCGAGTGGGAAGGGAACTGGTGCCAACTATACAGCGATGCTTAAACCTGCCTGGGCATGTTAATCGTGTGTGAAGATGTATGCATATAGTGAACAAGGAGAAGAGCCGTGTTGGTTAAGTACCGTTAACGAAATGTGATCTTATGATGTCTGAAAACGAGCAACTAGACTTAGATTAGATGGGCACCCTACAACAAGGAAATTGCGGTCAACCACGGATGCGCGCCTCGGATGATAATTAACGCTAAACATCACCGCCCTGCTTCCCACTAAACTTCATCCTCAGCCTCATTCCCACTTTCCGTCTGTGGGAACATGGACACCTCGCTTGCTACATCAATGTCAATATACTCCTGCTTCCTTCTGTTAAACTCCGCTGTATCCACCAGCTCAAAGCTCTCCTTCGTAGCAAAGGTAGCAGCAACCATCGCATCTATCGTCTCCTCGAGCCCAAACGTCCGAGAGCGAAGCCACCCAATCGCGAGCGCGCCCACGAACGCCTCGAACGGTCGCGCACCCCCAACCCTCATAGCCAGAAACCAGTCAAAGTCGCCCTTTGATCGCCTCCTGCGTGTAGCTACCAAACACCGCCAATGTCCCGCCTCTACAACCGCGTACCCCAACCGGTCCTTGCCAACACCCGCAACCAAAATCTCCTCAACGCACAACTGTATTTCCCTCCTTCCCATTTCGATTTTCTCCTTCCCCTCCAGACCCGAAGCTATTTCACCATGAATCCACCTGCGGTTACACATGGCCAGGAGTTCAGTGTGACTGGACGCAAACACGGCAACCTTAATTACTGCATGCGGCTTTGATCGCTGGAAGGTCGTCGTCGGAGGAGTTGACTGGGGACCAGATGAGGGGCGAATCGAGGTCGCCGCGAAGTTCTTTATTTCTCAAGGCTTGTCGATCGGCCTGGGTGCTAGGGAAAAGCCAGCCTACCGGGCAGTGGAGGTGAAATATGGAGTGTGAAATGGTGAAAGGCAGCGGAGTAATAGTGTTGTTGCGGTCTAGTTGGGGGAAGGAGGTCAGTAGGGGACGGAGAGAGGGGTTGAAGGTTGAGGTCATCGGGCGTACATAGCTTGGCAACCAGCTCAAGGGCGCTCCAATGCTCGCCTTCCGGTTTAAATACTGATAGGCGGTATCCCGGGGCGTCGGACGCGAGTGTGGTCGCGTCGGATGAGATCTCAACAGTCCCGATATCGCGAAAATTCCTGCCTGCTTGATACGCCCCTTTATTGCTGCGGAAACGGTCGCCGGGATAACCCTGGGGCGAGTCGCCTCGTGCCTCAGCCAGGGCTTGGATCGGGATTGAGACGAATCGAGGGCCCTGCTTCCCATCGTCGACGTGCGCAGACATGGTTGGGGAGAAATTTAAGAATAAGCAGATTACAAGAGCCGGGTGGTTCCCTGGAAGGTTGAACCTGGGTCCGGTGGTCGAGATGCAGGAAATGGGACATGAGATCATGGCAGCGTGGCGGTATATTAGGTGATGGACGTGCCCTCTGAGATAAGTACCTTCTGTTGAAGCGCAGGAGTCGGCGGGCTTTGCACTCACCCCCGTGGCCCCGCTCAACAGATCGTTAGTTCTTGTGTTGAGAGCCATCAAAGAAGAGACTGGGCAAACCAGGGACTGCCGAACTCAGTTGGTGATCGGGAATGGGGTTGACCAACTGAACAAGACCCGCCGGGGAGATCCAGTTGGTGCCTCGAGGTGACTATCCCCCGGCCGGCCCCACGTACAAAACTGTTGGTCTTCTGCTGGCCCATAGCACCAGCACGTGCTGGTTGGTGTGAGGTCTGGCCCATCCAACCAGCCGCCAAACGGAGGAAGCGTTGGTTCGTCCATTGGTTTGTCGCGCTGCCTCGCTCCCCTTGGCCGTTCGTGGCTGAGCCAAATTCCTGCAGCTGTGGTCTGCCTTTCTGCAGCTGCGGTGCCTGATGGGTGTTTGTCCACGTCGCTGCGCATGTTTTCGCATATTTGTTGACACCCAACCGCGCATCCGCTGGAGGCTCCTGGAGCACGCCGCAACCACAAACCACCCCACGCTCCCACACTCACTACGCCCCCCACAACGGTCCAGCCTCCAATGGCTCGCCCAATCCCAAGAACCCTTTTGATCGTGCACCCGGAGGACTAGCCGTGGCCGCCTGTTGCCGTGGAACTACTGGCCCCGAGCCAGGGAAGTGGATAATCGCAGAACGACTGGAATCCTTGGAATGGGGACTGCAAAGTCGAAGTCAACAGGAAACCTAGCGCATTTCACTCCCGTTGAATTGGTGTCTCTCGCAACTGGATGTTCTCTACTCTGAACATTTCATCTCATCTCACATCTGTCTCACAGAGAGTGTTAGAAACCATAGTATTATCTGCAGGGACCCTCCCTCCACCTCCCACACAACAGACAGAACACATTAGGCAAGGCAGGCATGAATGTTACAACATGATGCCACTCACCCCATGGAGAGCTACAGGCTGGCTTTCCTCCTCCACTTCACCTTCACAACGCCCTTCCTAATTCCCTTGGGCCTCCAGTGCATCCTCCTCCGCTGCTTCCCTCTCAAACTGCCCTTCCACTTTCTCTTTTCCTTCCCATTGTTAGACTCCTTCGTGTTTGGCTTGGTTTTCAACCTCTCCATCTCGCAGAGTGCTCGTCAACAGCATGATCTACAAAGTCAAGGGGCGCCCTCTCGTCTACAAGATGCGAGGCGAGTTTCGGGAATACCAACTCCAGGCAGCGGCTGGGGATTGCTCTATTCCGGTCCGTGGAAGAGTACTCAGCAGGGACGGCTACAAAAACCGCACGATCTATTTTGAAGGCTTTCTGATGGATTGTGCCACGCCTCTTTTATTGGCCAGTTCTGGTTTCTCGCCATCGCAACGTCGGGATGTGATGCAACAGATGATTGGAACAATTGAGCGACTGCACGCCAAGGGCATCATTCATGGGGATATGAAGCTGGAAAATATCCTTCTTGATGAGCGTGGCGTCGTTCGGCTCTGTGACTTCGGGGAGGGGCGGTACGTGGAAGAGGACGAGGATGTCTGGGACGGGCGAACCACCTGGCATTTCGAGTCTCCGAATCGGCTGGTCAGGGCGGAAGATCGTGTCCAAGACCCGCCGCCGCCGATCCTCGAGGATGACCTGTACTGCTTGGGGCTGAGCATCTGGCAGCTGTATGCTGGGAGGATTCCCCGCGAGGATATTGCTGGTGATGACATAGAACTTAAGGAAACACAGAAGAACGGGGAGACGATGTGGCCGCGGTGGAGGATGAGGAGGCTCGAGGCATCATCACCAACCTACTTGGAAGTGGAGGAGCCAGGATGCCAACTGTTAGCACGCTCGTTCATATCCAATGGGGCTCATAGTGTTCGTTAAAGAGGAATGAAGTTCTTTCCGGCTGTAAATCAGCGTTGGGGACGAAATGCTTGGACTTGAGATTCTCGCATGCTCCCTTCACCATCCAGACGGTAGAAGGACGTCAGGCTCCTGGCCGAGGAAGGCGAGATGCGGAAGGCAGCTATCTCACCCAATCGCCGTTTTACTTAGTCCCCGTACAGCATGCGCCTCGCCATTCCTCTTGTGCTCCCCTTACCAACGACGTGGGGGGAAAGGAGTTGACCCTATGGAGAGCCATCTCCGTCACCCGCACCCACTCCTCCGTGCATCCCCTCCCCCCAATCGTATGCCTGGGCACTGATTGCCGAGGCTTGGACTTGACCGCGATCTTCCGCGATTTGGCCAGACAACCGGAGAGTGTGCCTTGGCCGTCTTGACCTCGGTTCCGTCTGCCGGCATAGACTCGCCAAGCCCCCGCAAGATCTACGACTTTGGGGATAGCGCGATGCTCCCCACCTCGACGCTACCACATTCCTCGGAGCGGTGGTGAGCTTGTCTGGGGAAGCAGGGTTCCCCAGACGCGGCACGGTAGACGGACTAGAGCCGCTCGAAGCGTTCGGGAGGCAACTACCGTGATGTCCCTGGCTAGCGCCCGGTGAGTGCCATCGCGCCCACCAGCTGATCGTGGAGGCGTAGGCGAAAATGTAACAAGGTTGCAGATGGGCAGTTCTAGGCCTGGACCCCTTGTTTCGACTCCTGTCTTACCCAGAGTGAGAAGAGGCAAAAACAAGCCTCGGCCGAGCCCCACGCCAGGAAGGCGTCGTCATCGCCTTCTCAGCAATCCTTCCCCTCACCACCGCCAGCACCAGAACCGAGGCGATCTGCAAGCTCTTTGCCACCATCTCCACGTCTCCGCGATAGACGACTCCATCTGAGGACAGAGCCACGATGATCGCAAGGTCAAGTTGCCGAGGCATCAGTCCGTGGACGCCCAAGCAACGTCTATAAGAGCAAAGGCTTCACGGCTTCAACGCAGTACCAAACATCGACAAGCTCCCGCACTTTCAGTTCTCTACTACTACGTTTTGCCTACCAACACTGTTTCGCAACCGTCCTCCCACAAAATGAAGTTCTTCGCCACCGTCTCGCTCCTCGCCGGCCTCGGCGCCGCTCTGCCCACCGCCGTGGAGGTCAACTCCAACGAAGCCGGCATCGAGGCTCGTCAATCCTCGAGCGACACCCGCAACGAGCTGCAGACTGGCGGCGCCTGCCCTCCCGTCATCTTCATCTTCGCCCGCGGTTCGACTGAGAGCGGCAACCTGGTATGCCTCCTCCCGTCTTAGTGGAGTAGCAACTCTGGACTAACCCCCTTTTCCCAGGGCACCCTCGGCCCCGACGTCGGCAACTACCTCGAGACCTCGCTGGGCGCGGCCAACGTCTGGGTGCAGGGCGTCGGCGGCCGGTACACCGCGGCCCTCGCGGACAACGCCCTGCCGGACGGCACCAGCACGGCCGCCATCGCCGAGATGACCGACCTCTTCAAGCTCGCCAACAGCAAGTGCCCCAGCGCCAAGGTCGTCGCCGGCGGGTACAGCCAGGGCGCCGCCCTTACCGCCGCCACCATCTCGAAGCTCAGTGATACTGTCCGCAACCAGATTGTTGGTGTGGTGTTGTTCGGATACACCAAGGTGAGTGGATCATGATACCCTGTGGGCGGATGATGGACTAATGGTTTCCTTCCCTGAGTAGAACCTCCAGAACTCGGGCCGCATCCCCAACTACCCCGCCGACCGCACCAAGGTCTTCTGCAACACCGGCGACCTGGTCTGCACCGGCACGCTGATCGTCGCCGCCCCGCATCTGATGTACGGCCCCGACGCCAAGGGCCCCGCGCCCCAGTTCCTTCTCAGCAAGATCAACGCTTAGAGAGTGGACAAACTGCTATCCGTCCGGCATGGTTGGCTGGGGTGAAACGGCTGGCTTTGCCGCGAGGACAAAGGGGTGGGACAACGGGTGGTTGGGTGGGACCAACGTGTTCAGGGGTTCTTGGAACGCTGGAAACAGGTTGGGGTTGGTGGGCAAAACAGAAATGACGTGCGGCTGGGGACTGAGGTGCGGCCAACATCAACGGTTGGGAGAGGAGCTTCTTTGTTCACAGCCGTTTCGAGTCTCTGACAAATTGAGGCGGCCGGCCGCCATGGATTGAACTCGTCTGCTAGTGTTTGGTACGGACTCAAAGGACGACTTCCATCGGCATGGCCGTGTGGCACTTGTCGCTGTTCCAATGGACATGGAACGGGTCGTTGGATATATTGTGATCAAACTAGTCGTGGACTGTAGCGGAGGGACCCGGTTCGACTGAACGCACACGGCTTTCGTTGAGCGGCATCTGCTTGCCCATAACTTCCTTCAAATCCATCCAGCCCCGCGCCGTAGTCGATCCCACGCACTCGGGCGCTTTCGTTGGGGCAAAGGCGCTGCCGCCGGCCGGATCCAGTGAAGATATCCGCTTACAAATAAGCCAATGCGGTTGTCGTCTTGCTCCGTCAACATCTCAGAGACCTTGTCGAGCCCGGGGCCGCTCTCCAGAACGTTCAACCTCCGTGCCGGGGAATCGTGAAGCCAGAGCTCCTCGTCTCCCACTTTCTTTATTTCGAGGCTCAATGGATCTGGCCCCTTCCTCGTCTCACACGCCAAATTGCCCCAGTGCAGGTCAAAATCCAACTTCGGCCAATGGGCGGCCTGCAGCATGAAAGTGACAGCGACTGCAGCCTGCTTCGCTGCTAATCCGGCTGTTGACCCCTTTACCATGGCATATGTAAAGGCACCCACAAACATTGTCGGGGACGCTGGTAGTATAGCGCTGGCCTGGTACTTTGACATTTTGGAGAACATAGGCGTGTATGCGTCGGGCAGCCACTCAAGCTTCGTCTCGATCTCGGACTCCATCGCCCTGTCGTCGCTGTCGGCCATCTGGTGGTTAACATCAGCCATGTCCCTATAACCTTCTGTATTCTTCACCTTGACAAGACGTCGAGTTGCCACAAGGCATCCGTAGGAGCCTGCCAGTAAAACCACCGTCCCATATCTTTTACGCCCGACGCCTGAACGGACCAATTTCAGAACCCGGCGTTCAGCCATAGCTCTGGCGACCTTCTTGTTTCTTTCCTGATCACCGCCAGATATCTTACGCAGGCTGGTGCGTTTGCGGGCGGCAAATATTTTGTCGAGGTCTGAGAGGGTCGAGGCAAAGACGTCGAACCTGCGACAAGCTTCCTTGACCTTGTCCAGGGTTGCAAAGTTGCATGCTTGTTCTTTCGGGAGAACCAGTTCCCATGCAATCAGCGGCGCGGGACCCGGAGGCTCTCCAATAGCCCCAGTAAGCAACTTTCGGCTGTGCCCAAGCCGTGCCTCGTACCATTTAGAATGCTCGCCCAGGTCAAAGGTCTCCACACTGCATGCCATGTGGACGGCGGTTCTTCGAGGGTGGTATGGATGCCCCAGGCCATTCCTCATTAGGGACGGGAAGGATTGGGTCGCTATCGAATGGTCAGCATTCAAATTCGCCAACATCAGGGGTCGAACGAGCGTCCTGCCTAAATCGGAGAGCAACCTAAACGGGGTGATTTCTTGTCCAGCCATCCCTGGTGTCGGGCTGTATTGCATCCATACCATGTTCCCCCTGTCCCACCAACAATCCTGAGGGATGAGACGGGGAACTGGAACCGCTCCAAAAAGCCGCATGTCGGCTGGTGAGTCGAAGAACAGTGCTCCGAGGACTCCCGCATCGTCAGCACCAGCGACGATGCGGGCTCCTAACGTGCTGTATAAGTGAGTGGAGTACTCCGAAGTGAGGATCGTCCTTGGCTTGGCCCCTTGTCGAACTGCATGCAGGGTTTCTTTAGCAATGGATAGGAATCGAAGGCTGGTAGTTTGGTGGCAGTGTAACGATTGGATGCCGCTCGGAATGTTGGATATGTCGTCGTCTGGCATGGTCGAGGGGAGAGAGGGAGATACGATGGGGTGGTGGCTTCTCGGCACATCAAGCGAACTGAGGCGGGCCGCATGCTGGTCTGAACCAAGGCATTATTATACAGGTCCCTCATTGTCTTTTCTGCTTTGTTGTAGTCGCTACTAGCTTACCACGCGTGATTCCCCTTTCCCATTGTCGAAAGAGGCATTTGAAACCAACTGCAGTGATGACAATGACAAAGAAACCCCAACCGCATGATGGCACGAACGTACAAAGGAATTCCGCCAGGTCCGCTCTCGTTTCGATTTTCTAATCCTAATGATCCTCATCTGGCTGTTGGTCGCAGGAAACTCGTCCCATTCCGGAGGCAGCGGACCTCTCCCACCAACAACATGCCATTCAACCTCAAGCACGTCAGACAAACGAAACTGACAATCAAGAATCTTTGTCAACATGAATCTGCCCAAACTGCCAACGGCTAAGCTGACAACGAAGGAAAATGAAGCGCTACCATGCGATTCCACGTCGTTGGACTGCTGATGCCTACCGCAGCGGAGTTCTGTGCCTGGACCCGGGGGGCAGGGGTAGAAAGAGAAGCCTCGAATCTTAGGGCAGCGCCAACAGTCTTGCCCCATTCACAGTTCGGACTCATGGGCAAGAGAAAGCCGAAAAAGAGGAAACCGAATATACTGCTTGACTGTAACTACGATTCAATCACCGACGGAAGCAGTCCCGGGCCATTGAGACTATATCTAGCAGTCGAAAGCCCTTTCGCTCACCATCTGAGACCTGGGTGGTGGCAATCGATGTTTGACCGGGCAGATCCTAGGTACCTAACCCTAGCAACATCGATTGCTAGACCCAACGTCCAATGCACCGCCCTTGCATTTTCCCACTACATGGTATGCAACCTCAAATGTGACCCAGCCAGCGCTTTCGTCGACCCGTGGGGCGATAGGGCACGGGTATTACTATCGAGCACCAAACCGGGCCATGTTCTTGGCTGTGATCTGGAACATTATTGTGCGCCAATGCGGCCAAGATACTTGCTTCAGAGAACTCGGGGTTGCCCTCAAAAACAGCTAGCCTCTCCGCGAGAGTAATTCCCAGCCAGCATTCCTCGTTACGCGGATTGATTTCAGGTTGGAGGCGAAGCGGATCTGGGCCGTGTCTTGTGAAACAGACCCAAGGGTGATCCGAAGTGAAAGGCGTTGGGATCCTGGAATGTAGCTTAGGCCAGTGGGGAATCTGCAACATAAAGGTAACAGCCACTGCGGCCCGTTTCGATCTTGGAATCAGTCTGCTCGCCCTCGACAGTGGCGATCTCATCGGTCTGGACAGTTGGATTATTATTCTGGACCTTCTCAGCATCCGTCATACTTCTCCTCCCACGGTGGAAACGGCGAGTGGCGACGAGGCAGCCCTCCAAGCCTACCCGTATGACCACCGTCCCAAGCCGTTGTGGTCCTACGCTTGACTGTATCAAGTCCTCAGCGCAGCTTTTGACTGAAGCTCGAACGGATGACTGAGGGGTCCCGGTTTGTGCAAGTTTGTCGTGAGGGAACAACTTTTCAAGGTCAGAAAAGCTCAGAACGATGACATCAAATCGTTTGCAGGCCTCCTTGACCTTCTCCAGGATCCCGCGCTCGCACGCACCACGGTTCGGAAAATATGGCTCCCACGCGCTGAGCGGCCCAGGGCCTGGCAAGGCCCCAATCGCGCCAACAACCGGCTCTGTCTTAGACCCAAACGGCATCCGGCGCCATATGGAATGGCTGTCAGGGTCAAAATCTTCCACCCGGCATGCCAGGTGGATAGCGGTGTGTTCCGGGTCGTATTGGTACACAGGCTTAGACAGCCCGCGTCGGTCGAACTTGAAACGTTGGTGTGCTGTGGAGTGGTCAGTATTTATCCACGGTCATCGACGGTTCGTTGCGAGGTACTTACCCAGATCGGCCAGTATGTCAACCGGTGTCTTTCCTTTGCCAGGCGGAGTGTTCACACTTGACGGGTTGTAGTTGATCCAGAATACCCTGGGCACTACTTCTGATCCCCACCAGCTGTTGTTCCATACACCTGAGTAATTGGGGAGTAACTGTCCGAGACGCTGATCGCTCGGGCGGCCAAGAAAGACTTGCGCGAGGTTACAAGCGAGATCAGGGCCAGCGATGATTCGTGCCCCCAAAACACTGTAAAAATGGCTAGAGTATTCGGAAGGTCGGATCTTCCGTTGCTTGCCGCCGTGCCGGGCTTCATGCGCTGTTTTCCTGGGAATAGAAAAAAATCGAAAACTTGACTCCGGGCCTGGGGTGTGGGTGTCGTCGACTTGGCAGTAAGTGTTTGTCCACTCGTGGTCTGAGCTGTTGCTGTATGTGTCTGACCAGCCACCGTCGAACCAGTAACTTTCGGGGATGTAAGGAGCGACCATTTTGACTGGCAGGGTTGATGCTACTAAGGTTCGAATTCCCGAGTTCCGCCTGGACCCCGAGCATTGCTTATAACCGACATGCCCTTTGTTAACCTCCGCTTTTCGCTTTCGAGCCCTCGCATTGTCTGAAAACAAAGGGTGGGCTGAACCAACTAGGACAATGGCGAGCATAAGATATCCCGGTAGCTACCAACTGCATGCCTGTCCAACATAACGGGGATGGTTCATCTAACCAGCTAAGAGGAAACCTTCCGACCCGACTCCGGACAGGCTGCGGCCGGCAAATTATATTGAAAGCAGCTCGGGAGGCATGGTATCTAAGACAGGTCAATCATGACCACGTTCTGAGCATCCTCCGGTGCGGGAACACAGGTAGCGGCGAGCAGGAGTTAGCCAGAGATTTCACGCCCGATCACGGGTAATCTATACGTACCCAGCGGTTTTATGGCTATCCTCCTTCACAGCGGCAGGCCTCGGTCAACAACCATCTATGCTTTGATAAGCACTCATCCAAGAGGGAGAGGGACGGTGCAGTAGGAAAAAAGAAACGGCTTTATATAGCTGGGAGGGCAAGGGCACAGACACTGTCCATCTTGGATTGTCCGTCATCAGTATAAGCACCCTCGAAACCGTTACTATCATGTGCTCACCCGCACGGTGGGAGTCAGCCGCTCCCATCCTCACTTTAAATGACAGCTTGAACCTGTACTGAGGCTTTAGCGACTCTGGGTGCCACACGTATTGTTAAGGCGTACGCCGAATGCGGCTGATTTGGGATCAGGGCTACCGTGACTGCAGGAATGGCGATGGAACGACTACAAAGCTGCTAAGGACAATGGGGCGATTTCAAGCGTCTTCCACCCCCCCACCTCCTCAGCACGAAGCCGTCCCATCCCAGTGCACCGTTATTCCGTTTTCTCCGCCACTGGGCTGGCATTCTGAACAGCACCACCCTTCCCGTCCTTGATATCCGCACTCGCAGCGCCACTCTCAGAACTGTCATCATCCTGGGGAGTTCCAATCGCGCCCCGACGCCTCCTACATCCCATCGCGGTTAGAAGCCGTCTAAATCAACCCCAAGAACGCGGAGGACTTACTTGATCGTATCTCTGTCCTGGAGCAGTTTGATGACCACAATCAGAACCAGACTGACCGACCCCATACACGTCGCCGTGATGAAGCCTTTGCGGTAGCGCGGCGCCTCAACCTGCTGCCAGACAATCAGCGGCAGCCACGCGGCCATCACACCGACCATGGTGTTCATGGTGGCCAGCACGATGGCGCGCTCTTCAGTGTCGTCGGTGCAAATCTCATTGGCCCAGCTGCAAGACGGAGGTTAGGATCATGGCAGAAAAGTCGCAGGGGGGAGGTGAACGCACGTAAACACAATGCCTGAGAGGCCCACGTGGGCACCAGCCAGGTAGTAGCACGCCCATTTCCAGTTCTCAGGGATGAACCATACCGCCAGCGAGCCGAGGGTGATAAGATTGAGGACGGCGCCGAAGAGGAGGATGGGGTAACGACGGCCCCTGAGCACCGTGTCCGAGATCCACGCATAAACGACGGCGGAAAAGGCCTGCATGGCGAAGACGCCGCTGGGGTAGAGGTTGATCTGCTGGACGGTGTACTTGGGGTTGGTGTGGTACTTGAGGTACTGCGGAAAGATGGGCGTGCCACCTGTGCCGCTGATGAAGCTACGGTGGGAGTCAGTAACTGAGGCTGGGACGAGGTGGGGAATGATTGTGAGACCCATACATGTAGTAGAAGCTCAGAAGCCAGATGTGCCAAGAGGTGAAAACCTTCTTGAACTTGGCGACTGTAAAGGGGGCACGTTGCTTGCGCTCCTCGAGGGCCATGCGGCGCTTGGCCAACTCGATCTCCTGCAGATGAGGGCCATGGTTAGAGTGACTGGTGGTGAGAGAAAGATATTGAGGTGGGTGATGAAGTGGAACTCACCTCCTCCGAAAAGATCCGCCTGCTGGCAGCCGTGTCTGGCAGATCGGGGAGGAAGAAGTAGCTGGCAACCATCACGGGAAAGGAGATCACGCCGTCCATGACGAAGAGCCTGGACAGATACGAGTTAGGCTTTAAAATCAACCAACTCTTCGTCGTTGTTGGGAGACAGATGGAGCGACCGTGCACTCACCATTTCCACCCCGGCAACCCACCGCGGCCATTCAGCCCCGTGACACCGGCCATCAGAAACCCAGAAAAGAGCATCGCGATGGAGCCACTGGCGTTGAGGATGCAGGCGCGCTTGGCCATCTCATCCTTGCGGTACCACGAGCCGATCATGTACTGAAGACCAGGATAGAAGCCGGCCTCAGCGAGCCCTGATAACGGTAAGCCAGCTGTCCAACAAAAATGCCGAAGGGAGACGACGAACCGATCAAGAAACGCAAGGCGTAGAGACCCGAGGTGCTTTTGACGCCCGCTGTACAGAAGGTCAAGAGAGTCCAGACGACCTGTTAACGGGGGTCGTCAGTTTCAAGATCTCAGCCACAAGTGAAGGTCAAAGTCCGCGTACCTGCAACGAGGGAATGTAGATGGATGGGCGGATCCGCGTCAAGAGAATGTTGCTGGGAATTTCGCCAACGATGTATCCAACGGTGAAGGCAGTCATGGCGTAGTTGAGTTCGTTGCCGTACATGTCGAGATCTTCTTTCCTGCATGCATGTCAGCTTTCCATTTCCTCAAACATCCACGTTGGCGCCCAAGGGATTTTAGAGAACTCACATGCCAGACACAAACGCATTGGTGAGGTTTGCCTGATTCAGGTACTTGGTGAAGAAACCTGTTCCAGAAAGTCAGTCCACTTTCGGGTTGGTGGCAACGGTTTCCGAAGGCAGACATACCGAGGCAGCCGAGCGTCAGGAGCGTCAAGTCAAGCTTGAGAAGGAACCGCCGCTCCTTCGGCGACTTGTCCAAGGTGTCCCAGACGAACCGCTTCCAGGTCTTCTCTTGAGACCCGACGTCCCCGGCCGAGGACTCTGAGTCTCGAGTCATGGTGTGGATGTTGTCAAGAGTCTCACTCTGCGGCGTGTTGATGAACAATGCACTGTGATGTGACAGCCGGTGGTGAGGTGGAAGAGACGTTCGGAGTGATTTGAGACCATGAAGTAAAAAGACGCAGTGAACCATCATTATATTGACCTGCCGTGGACGACGACCTGGTTGATCGCGATGAAGCATGAAAATGACGAAGTCCTGTTGGTGATGCCGCTGACCAAACCACTGGATTTGAGGCCCAGCCGAATGGGGAAATTCCAGTCCGCGCCCGGCGACAGGATTCGTCTCCCTTGGCTTATTGGTTGACTTGCCCCCTCTAGCGGTTGTCACCCTTGGCCTATCGCTTGACTTCCCCCCTTTGAGGCGTCCGACCCCGACTTATCAATACTTGCGCCATCGGCAGCCGGCCGAACATCATCCCTCCCTGGTCGCGGTTCTCACGTGTGTCCGTCCTGCCGGGTCTCCTCACCATGTCGGCCTCGGCGCTCCGGATCATCCGCCGCCGTTGATGTTCAACTCCTTCTCTGTGTTCGTTCTCTCCATCGGCAAGCATCTGCGCGACTCCTCCCTCAACATTGCCCTCCAAAACCACAACCCAAAATGCCCTCCGCTGTCCGCCCGCAGTTGCGCATCGCCGTCATCGGCACCGGTCCCGGCGGCTTGTCCTCGGCCATCGCTCTCTCGGAACTGCCGAATGTTGACCTCCGCATCTACGAGAAAGCTGGCGAGCTGAAGAACCTTGGCGCTGGAATCAGCGTCAACCTCAACGGCTGGAAGGTCTTGGAGCTGCTTGGCATCCGTGACCGTGTGAATGGCGCTTCAACGAACCCGACTGTGCAGTGGTGAGTGCGCTGGTCATGCACCCCGGCCCTCGACCCCGGCTCCGTTCCCACTGTGGCGTCCAGCATCACTAACCTCATTCCAGGAATGCCTACACAGGCGAGATTGTTGATCCCGGGGTCCCCCACGACCCGAGTGATGCGTATGGGGCACGCCGGGTGAAGCGTCTTGTCCTGCAGGAGGCGTTGGCCGACAAAGCCCCTGGTGAGCTGATCGAGTTCAACAAGAAACTCGTTGGCTTGGAGGATCTCGGCAAGGAGGGCGTGAGGGTTTCGTTCGAGGACGGGACGGAGAGAATTGTGGATCTGGTTGTGGGGGCTGATGGGATCCGTTCGGTATGTCGGCCTGTGGTTTCCTTCTCGCGTGTTGAGACGCGTGATGGGATCATTCGACTCATATTGTTGGGGCAGGTCGTGCGGAAACACATGGCTCCGGACTACCCGTTGGACTACGCATGTACGTGGTCCATCCCATCGCTCTGGGTTTTGCCAATTTCTCACATGCTCCATCACAGACCAGGTCGGCTGGCGTTGCTTGGTCCCCGCCGAGAGGCTGAAGCACATCCCCGACTTGCCCCTGACCAACACCAGCTGGTGGTATGGCAAAGCCAAGTCACTTTGGTTGTCGCCTGTTGATGCTGACTTGTCCAACCTAACCGACATCGAGTTTACGGCCCGTGTGTTCAACGAGCCTCCCGTTCCTGGAGAGACGGTGAGCTGGGGTCGTCGCGTCAGCAACGCGAGGGTCTTTTCGCGGTTTAGCGTGAGCTTGCCCCTGAAATTTGTCCACCAAGGGCAGGGCATTATGGGATCTCGACGCGACTGGATGCTGACATGGATGACTCCCACTAGGATTGCGACCCACGGCTGATCCAAGTCTTCCACCAAGTCCCCGAGGGCAACTGGACCGAGTTTGCCGCCTATGCTGGGCCGGCGATGGACAGTCTTGTTGCCTGGGACAAGCTCGTTCTTGTCGGTGATTCTAGCCATCCATCTGCTGGTATGACTCCGGCTCATTATCCCGACGAATATGGGTAGCGCTGACATGGAGGGCCAAAACCAGGTGGCTTCGGATCTGGGTCTGCCTTTGCCATGGCAGACAGCTGGACGCTGGCACGGGCAATTGAGTACGCGCGGATAAATGCGACATCGGACTCGATCCCTAGTGTGGTAGCCGAGGCTCTGCGGATCTTTGATACAATCCGCAAGCCGTATTACAAGGCAATGTAAGTCGCCTCCTTGCTCGGTTCCGTCGAGGTGACTAACCATGCGGCTAGGGGCGATTTTCGGAAGTCGCAGCAGCAGGTTCTCAAGGAAGTGGGCAGAAAGGACTATGTTGATTTCGATAGCGACCTACGCAAGAGATTTCAAAGCGATGGTTTAGGGGCAAAGCGTGGAAAGGGCTTCTTGGCATTTGTGTATCAAAATGATATCGGGGAGACTTGGAAGGAGTTCGTGGAGAGTGATCAGGCGCGCCGGAACAAGCATTGAAGGGGCACCGGTGAGACGGATTTGGCTGGCCACTAGAGGGGCTTTATCTGTATTGGAGGTCATGGGATTAGACGTTCTTCCGTTGTAAGATCATGACGACTGTCTTGCTGGTGCTGGTGGTGAGCCCTGATGGCGATTTGGTACTTGAGGGGCGGAAACCGTAAACACACAACCATATGCATCCCTATGGTGAGGTCCCTCGGATGCTTCGGGGCAGAACGGCTCTCACAGAAGGTGTGAAGGCATTAGTTCTTTAAGGGCAGACCTGTTCCTGACCCTACCATGACTGGCTCGCCCGCCAACCGTAACAAGTGCTCTCTTGTGACTGCGGGGCTGACCTGCACCGCGTTGGGGAGCGAGGCGGGGATCAGGTTGGCACTTTCTGGTAATGGAACTCGGCGGTGAGTGGCTACTGCGGGACCAATTATCGGCTGCGGGAGGCGTACTATGTTGGGGTTGATGCTCAGGCGGGCGGGAGGGGGTAACAAACCTCATATGTAGTCCTCCCCGTCCTGCTCCCTCTCTCCCAGGAACTCAAATGTTGTCCACTCCATGCTCCCCCCGTCTTTACCGACGATATCCTCAAACGCCCGAATGACCCGGTCATGGGGCTTCCAGTCCTCACCGACCTGCCATGTCACCTTTCCTTCCCCATTCCCCCCGACAGCGGGGGCCTCGTATCTCACGCCCCATCGGAACATCACGATCTGACCATCGGCCCAAGTAGGAGGCACCTGATCACTCCCTTCGTACTCCTGAGCCCGCTCCGTGGAGGGCTGCCACTTGAGCCAGGTAAACAGCTCGGCGTCTTCAACGGAGGGCATACGGCGCAGAGATGACGCAAACGCCAGGAGCAAGGGGTTGATGCGCTCCGCGATGGGGCGTATACGAAACACGTCGGGCCGGCGGTGATCGTACAATACCTCGGCGCCCCCGCGCCAGTACTCGTCCTCCTCTTCGGACAACACCCGATGCGTCTCCTCGTCGTCCTCCTGCCCGGGTGGGTAGTGTTCCTCTGTTGTGATGACGAATCCTCTCGCGTAGGGATCTTCCCCTCGCGGGCCGGAAAAGTACCAGCTGCCGTCGGGCCCGCAAGGGTGGAATTCCACGTGGAGATGCCGCATGTGTGGCCATGTCAAATCGCCGCCACTGGCAGGGAAAACATCTGGCGTGATGATTGCGCAGATGTCCAGTTCCTCGAGGCGACTGCCAAGCTCGCGTAGCCCAACAGACACAGGGTCCATGTGTTTGAACTCGTCGCTCGATGACGTACCGACAAGGTCAGGCAACTGCACCGCTTGGTCCATCTCGTCGCCAAGATGCCCCGGCTGCCAGAACCAGAGACGGACGTTGGTCAGGGATGACGGCAACAGGGGCATCGCGTAGCGCACAGCGCGTCCGAACTCGGCGCGGTCATCGCGCCAAGGGCCTGCCCAAACCCGGGAAACGATGCCCATGGCCTTGGATTTCAAGGCAATGGGGAAATGCTCCCCGAGCCAGGGGCAATCCAGCCGGCGCAGCTGAGGGAGGCGGGTGGCGAGATCGAAGGGGGTGCGCAGCGAGACGGGCCGCCTGTAGATGGGTTTCGCGGGCCACGCATCGTCGGGGACCACCCGCAGTTCGGTGACACGGTGGAGGATGGGCAGGTTTTCTGGGTTCTGGACTGTAAGGCGGCGCGTGTGAAAGGCACGGTGCAAGCAGTCGGAATCCTCGAGATCGAGATCGCGCGCGAATAACTGGTCGGCAATGCTGATGATGGGCTGGAGACCACTGGCGCGGATCAACGGCAGCTCGTCCGATGGCTGCCTGGCTGCCATGTCTTCGAGGTCATGCAGAGCGTTGAAGAATGCGTGCACTTGGGCTGAAAAGTGGGCGTTGACGGCCTCGAAGTCGGCGGGCGGCTCCCTGCATGGCAGAGGCGCGCCAGGCCGGTTGTTGAGAAGCAGAGGCATTTCCGCCGTAAGACTGGCATGACCAAAGCCAGGATTGATCCCGGGCTCATGGCGTGCATTGTATTTGTGTACCGTTTCCAAGAGGGAATCGAGGATGGCGTCTTTGGTGGGCGGCGGGACGACCTGGATGTGTCGGGATGCCATTGTGAGGATCGAGGTCGGTCAGTCGGTGTTGATATGGAAATCGAAGGCAGCAAATGTCGAAGTTTCTGCCCCAGAAGACCGGGGTTTTATGCACGTGGGGCCTGTTGTGGCCCAAATAGAGAGTTAAGCCGGGAAAGGTAATGGCGGAGGACATGTCGGGACTGTGCGAGAAGGAATGCGGGGAGGAGGCACGCGGGTGCCGTGTTGCGCGTCCTGAAGGACGACATAGCGGATGCCTCAGGTCGAAACAACGACGGGGATTCCCTCTCGTGGTATCCGATGTCAATGGACGCCCCGCCGACCCCCTATCAAGGTAGATAAGGAATATACTGTACTTACACCGACGTTCGAACAAACCTGGTAATGCCCTCGAACGCCTTCTTCCCATCAAAGTGAAAGTTGAGATTATGCCCGCCATCGAACTCCCCGTCAACCACCACCTTCGGCGAGCCCGTAAACAACGCCGACGTGCCATTCAACACCCCCTCACAATTCCCTCCGCACGCCGTCAGGTCATACTTCCCCTGCACCACCTAACCCAAGCAAGTCAGCACGGTCCGCGTTCCCCTACAAAAAAAACAAAAAATGAAAAATGAAAAGTGAAAAACAAACTCAGCGAGGGCCACATACCTGCACCGGCACCTTCACCAACCCCCAATCCAACGGCCACGTCACGCCCGTCAGCCCCTCGCCCACCGCGTACGGGCTCTGCCGCTGATACAACCACTCCGCGACCCTCCTCTCAAAAAACGGCGCTTTAAACCCCCCATACGCGGCCGCATACCCATCCACCGGCACCAGGTACCCGTGCTGCAGCGCGCCCCACCTATCGGGCCGCTGCAGCGCCGCGACACGCGCCTGCCCGCCCGCCGTGAAGAGGGAGAGCCACTCGAAGCGGCCTGAGAAGCCTGTTAGGACGAGGCCGTCGCCTGTGTTTGGGGTTGTGGGGGTTGTTGTGGCGAGGACTGCGGCGGAGAGGAAGGCGCCGAAGGAGTGACCGACTTGGACGACTTTGCGGATGGGGGTGTTGAGGGTGTAGGGGGAGGAGGGGAGTTGGAGGAGGTGGGTTAGGGTGGTGAGGATGGAGACTTGGGGGGCGAATTGGACGTGGGTTACGGGGGAGGGGCTAGAGGGGAGGGACGGGTTGGTTAGCTGGGGGAGGTGGGTAGCAGAGGAGGGGGGGAGTTGGTACTGGTCTGAGAGGCCTGAGCCGAGGCGGTCGTAGAAAAATACCGAGTAGCCTGCTTCAAGGGCATGCTGGACAAAGTTGTACCGCTCGGAGCCAGGGAAGACGGGATTCCAATAGCTGGGGATTACATGGTCAGACACAGGTTAAAGGTTGGTAAGGGCGAGTGTTGTGCGAGGGAGATGAGAATTGGACTGACCTGCGATCCACCATTGATCCATGAGTCAGGAGGAGGACAGTTTCAGCAGAACTTTTGCGCGTTCCCGGCGTACAAAATGTCGCGCCTATGGTAAACGTCTTGGTCTCTGTATGGCTGCTCCCGACCGGGTGGAAGACTTGTTGCGAATCCCGCCGGGTGGAGTTGAAGATGTACTCCACCAGGTCCCAGTTGGTGTCAATGGAAATGTTGATGTCGTAAAATGGGACTGTGACATTGACTGGGATGAGGAAGTCCTTGCAGGCCGGTTTGGTGGCTGCCGTGACGGGCACCGCGCTACCCACCACCAGGAGGGAAGCGGCAAGGAGGGAGGTAAGCATGTTGACGACGCGTTGTTGATGCTGGACGACACATCTCACAGGAAGCAAGTGGACAGAACTTGATGATAAAATGGAATGCCCGGGAGTGTCTAGTAAGTTGTCATTTCTCCTCCTTGTCCGAACATACCCCTGCCATCCCGACTCCGGGCGTCGCCCGGTATGGACCATCCCGAACCACCGCCCACCCCGACATCACCCTATTCCACATTCGGCAACGCCACGACCGCGCCGATACTCCTACGCCGGCCCAGTATCCACCGGCAGCCACGTGTGAAGGCTGGGAAAGAAGTGCCTGATCAACCCCGTCACGATACACAACAGAGTTCCCCTTGGGAACTTGGCACCCCCATTCACGTTGACGACCCCAACGTTCTTCATGTCGTATCTACCATCCTCATCGTTTGCCGCCTCAATCATCCCGGCAGCAAGATCCAAATAAGACAACGGACTTGAAGTTTCGCTGAAACTGAGCCCGTGGCCCCTCTGAACGTCCACGGACAGCGCCCCGGGTTTGATGAACACCGTCTTGACCCAGTCCTCCTCTGCACGTAGCAGGGCCTCTGTTTTGCGTAGATCGTTGTAGACGTTGGAGGCCGACCAGAGGAGGATGCGGTGCAGCAGGTACGGAGTGCCGCGGGCCAGCACGGGATCGATCGTTCCCGAGGAGAGGAGGATGAGCTTCGGCGTTGGGGCTGTTTCTGTGTTTGAGTCGAGCACCGCATGCTTCACGTTTTCGCGAAGAGCAAGAAGGAGGCTCGCTGCGAGGTCTTGGCCGACTCGGAAACCAGGGATGTTGTCGTTGGTCGAGATCACGAGGAAAACCGCGCGCGTAGAGTGGACGCAGGATGCCAAGGTGGGGACATCGTGGATGCCGCCTTCGAAGGTGCGTAGCTGCGGGTTTGTGACGGCCTCGGGAAGCAGGTTAGAGAGCTTGTCCTTGTTGCGGCAGAATGCGTGGACCTGGTTGTCGGGAGAGCGAAGGAGGATCTCGACCAGGGCTCGGCCCGTGTTACCAGTGGCGCCGAGAACTGCGTAGGTGGGCATGGTGTCTGACGTGTGTGTGGCAGGCTGTCTGGATGGAGTCCGAGCGTGGCCCAGCATATCCAGCCAGGCGGAGGGCGTGTATTTAACTGGCAGGGGCTTGAGTTGTCTCGCAGTGGTCTCCGGACTGTGGGAGGCCCAGTTCGGCATCGGAACGACGGGAATTGTTGGTGATTAGGTTGGCATCCATGGTGTTTGTTTCGACCTGATGGTAATGCGAAACCCTTGGCTTGGATAATCTGAACAAAACTCGGTATTCTAGCTGCTATATCTTGTTGAAGACTACAGAGACATGCCCTCCGTCCCATCCACTCGTTCAATGCTCCACTGAGACTGCGGCTGCTGCTGCTCCCGCAGGAAACTCTGGAACTTCGGGAAAAAGTCATTCAGGAATGCCGAATCAACCATCTCTTCAATCTTTGCAATCTTCTCTCCGCTTTCGTCAAATGTGAAGAACACCGCGTATTCGTTGGTCCAGTCCCCAAACGGCGTGTCGGCCTTGGACACTGCGTACACAACCGCTTTGCTGTTTTCGGCATCGTGCACGATCTCGTGGATCTTGAGCTGTTGGTGGGCGTGCAGTTAGCCATCGCCTGCCCGTTACACCGTCATGCGCTTCCCCTGCTCCCCCTCCCACCGGGGCCCTAGGACTCTCGTGAGGGCTTATGGCACATGATGGTTGATCATGCAGGTACAGCAGACGTGCATCGTCGCTTCACTCACCTGATATCCAGTAACCACCTTTTGTACCAACGGCAGCGTCACCTCCACCTGGGCGCGGGTGCGTGGTGGATGATTCAGTGAAAAGGGCAACGTTGCTTGGGTGCAGTCTTCTGTCCATGGTTCGACCATTTCTGCCGCGGACCAGTTGCTCCAGCCGGCGATAAATCGGTCAAGAGTAGCGCGTTGGATGTCTTTGGGGCCAGTCATGATTCACGGTTGCTTTGGGTTGCCAAAAATGGGGGGGAGGTTTCCGGTGTACCGCTCGGCAAACCGTACATTGTTACTTGGTTATATCGTCATACTACAGCACTCGCATTTCCAGGTGCGTGTCCTGTCCGGGAGAATGCCTAATCAGCACACAATGATAAGGTTTTCCGAGAAAGATCCCGATGGACTTGGTCACGACGAAACCGCCGAGCTCTTCCACAGCCAAAGATCGAGAGGGTTACCCCGTGGTACGGGCTGGTTCGGGAACTTAATGCCGAGCCCTCCTCGCTTTCCACCACCATGAAAGCAGACAAACCAGAAGTGTATCCTTCATGCGGACCGAGAAGAACTGGGGCGATTTTCCATGCCCCGATTACACCATGGCTGCTGACGATGGTGTCAAGCAAAGCGGCTTCCGACGGTAACCTCTGAGCCTTGGATATCAACAGCAGCGGATGTTCCGGTTCCAAAGTCCAACCTATGTGCACAAACGCTAGGCGCGCTCGGCCCCTGCTGGCTCTCGGCGTGGCTAAGGAGGGGATCGGCAGGTAGAATACCACCAAGTCATGCACAGAGATTTCGAATGCATATTGTGTCACTCTCGCATACTCTGGCTCCATTGCCCGTCCACCAGACCATGGGAGTAGCAGCGGTAGAACTACCGTACTACCGGTATGTAAAGGTGTCAGAGCCACCAGGGTGGCCCCGATGCCGCCAACGACTCCGATCCATACCAACCGAGCAACAACCAGCCCATGGACACCTCAAATTTGTCCCAAGTCGAAACGTGCGCCAACGAGCTGGCTCGTGCGGCCAAGAGACTGGCGGAGTACTGCCAGTCCACGCGTGTGTCGGATGCGGAGCCATCGGCCGGCTTCCCATCCGTGGCTCCCGACGGCCCCAGCCAAGCTCATCGGGACAGGAGAAGCATTTTGGCCAACGTGGCAAAGCTGCAGACCCTGATCTCCGAGCCGGGCCACTTCCTGGAGCAGCTTACAACCCAGGTTAGCGCCACGCCCCTGATTCGTCTACCCTTGCCAAAGCTGACGTCGTCATCAGAACCAACTCTTGGCCAGCCTGCACTGGCTCGGAGAATTCCAGGTGCTGGCATGCATCCCGCTCCAGGGAAGCGTGCTAGCCAAGGACGTTGCCGAACTTACGGGCGTGCCCGAGGCGATGCTTATCCGGGTGGTGCGGATGACGAGCACTGCGGGATTTCTCTGCGAGCCCCGGCCTCGCCATCTCGCGCACACCACTCTGTCCGCCGGTTTCGTCAGCAGGCCGTCGCTGGTGGACGCCGCCATGTTCCACGCCGGCACTGCGGCGCGGGCGGCCCTCCACATGGCGGCGGCTACGCGGCACGGGGAGCTGGAGCGCGGTGAGAAGAGCCACCAGACTGCCTTTGCTCTCGCGGAGAAGACGCCGCTGTCTTTCCGGCAGGTTTGTGAGCAGCGCCCGAAGTTGCAGCGGCAGTGGGCTGCGTATCTGCGTTGCTCGTCTATGCGCGTCGATGAGAAAGTGGCGGAGGTGCTCAGTCGGCTGGACTGGGAGAAGCAGAGGAGCGTGTGCATCATCCAGGTACGTACACACCACGTCGACTGTGGCGCCATGAACTAGCTAGCGCCCATGGCTAACAGAGGACGCCTCGGACAGCAGGCCGGTCCACACCCTTCGCGCCTGGCCCAGCGCATCGCCGAGCGATGCAGCCATCTTCACATCACGGTCCAGATATGCGAGCCGTTGGCGTTTGATACCCTCCAGCACGCACCCGGCGCCGGAAATGGCAATGTGTCGACATCACCATCGCCATCGCCACCGTCTTTGTCGCCTTCACGGGTCACGGTGCAACGGAGAGCCCCTGGCCGACCCCAGACCGTGAAGAATGCGGGCGTGTACGTACTGGATCTGGGCTCGCCGTCACCTTCACCGACCAACTCTCTCGCAAGCCTGACAAGTGGAGTGACTGCTGAGCTACTTGCGCACCTTCCTATCCTCCGGGACAACCGGAGTGCAACGCTCGTAGTCGCCATGCGTCTCCTGCCCGACCCAGGCAGCGTGGATGCTGCAGTTGAGGCCGCGGCTCGGACTCGGGACCTCGTGCTCTTGCAGTTAGCTAACGAGCGGGACTTCGAGGTGCGTGAGCTCGTGGATCTTGTCCAGGGTGTTGGTGACGCGAGCGGCCGACTGGCGGTGGTGAGCCGGGCGAGAGGGCCGGACAACTCAGTGGTGGCGCTCGGGGTCAAGTTCCAGGCTAGTCCGAGTCCTGCTTAGTTAGAAAGAAGGTTAATGTTAAGGTTGCAACTGATTACTGCTTTGCCCCAAGCGTGCGGCACGGTCCGTGATGGCAAAAACCTTGTTGGTCGCGTCATGGGGAGGGCGCGCATGAACCCCTGCACCCTACCCCTCGATCCAGCGACTCCAGAGCTCTCGGTATGACTCCATCACAGCCGACGCTGATATCTTATCCCCGCGTGGGGGTCACGTAGCAGTCATTGCAGTCAGCCTTCGGAAGTTGGCCCGTCTGAGAGCTAGTGCTGACAGTTGATTTGGCAACAGGCCAGGGAGACAAGAGACGAACTGGATTGCGCAATTTGCCATCCTTGAGATCCTTGAGGATGGCCTTCCCTGATTGAGATGAGGACGAAAACGGCAGTTTCACTCCGTCGTGGAACCTCTCTTCCACCTGCATGGCCACTACCCTGAGGTTGCATCTGGACTTTCCCTCTGGAATCATGGATGGCAGGATTCGGCCGCGTCTGGCATCAGGGACCAGCGCACACGAACTCCCACTCGACGATGATGCGATCCTCGCTCTTCAGCGTCTTGCTCGTTTCAAGGTTTCGTCGGCAGAATGTCAGTTGCGCATCTCAGTGTGGTGCCGTCTTATGTTGCAGTGGCCGGCGTTACCTTGCTGGGATGCTATAATTCCGTTCTGTCGGTTCACATGCCGGGGGCATCACATGGGGGGTCGTTGGGTGCGGTGCCTTTCCACATGGAGATCTCCAAGATTTCCCCATGCGCCCCACGCGAAAGTAGGATTCTAGATTGAATTGGCAGCCTGCGGCTTCAACAGCACCAACGGCACCCCAACAGCGCCAACAGCGCCAACAGCATCAACACCACCAACGTCACCAACGTCACCAACAACACCAACAATAGCGGGTCGCCATGGCAACTCCGCCTTCGCCAACCAAGATCCAACCCACAAAGCTGCGGGATAGTTGCAACGCCTGCGCCGTCTCCAAGCTCAGGTGCAGCAAGGAGAAGCCAGAGTGTGCACGGTGTGCAAAGCGTGGGCAGCGTTGCGAGTACTTCGCTACCAGACGAGCTGGCCGGAGACATGAGCCACGGACGCGGCATCAGGATGACGGCAAGACCAGCAACGACGACGGCAGTGACGCACAAAGCAGCGTTCATGTTGCCCTCCCAGTCAGTTTGGAAGGGGTCAGCCATCCCACACCCCCGTGGGACACGGACGTCCACATGGCGGACGACACCACCGCGGACCCGTCTCTGTCAGACACGCTGTCGCTGGACGCGCCGACGCTTGCTGTGGACGACGATGCGTCATGGCGGATGCTCTCAGCAGGGCCAATGTCCGGTGCGCAGGATATCTTTGCCTCTTTCCAGATGACCAACCATTTTTTCATCCCTGGCGTGGGTGAGGGGGCGTCGAAGGATGTGGCGGAGCTCGACAAGGATGAGTTTGACTTTGGGGATTTCACGGGATTTTTGGCACCGGACACGACAACCGTGGTCCTGGACGAAGCAGCTTTCGATACGGTCGAGCAGTTCAGGCTCTCAACCCCTTGGGATTCGCCAGCCTCACCATCCCTGGCCTCACTCCCCTCCTCCGTCTCCCCATCTCTGACCACCACCGCCTCCGTCCTCACCGCAGCCACCACCATCCAACACCCGCCCGTCAGCACCACCCCGCCAGCAACCCGCAGTGTCCCAACGCCAGCACCACCACCAGCAGTTGCACCAAACCCACCCCCAACCTCCAACTGCTGCCTCCTCAAGGCCATGGAACTCCTCCCAACCCTCTTCTCCCCCTCCGCTTCCTGCACTTGTCAAGGGGGCCTACCCTCATCCCACCAGGTCCAGCCCCTACCCCTCACAACCGAACAAGTCGTCACCAAAAACCAACAAACCCTCTCCGCGTTCCAATCCATGCTCACCTGCCCCTGCACCTCCAACCCCACCAACAGCGGCTACCTCCTCGCCCTCATCTCCCTCGCCATCCTCCAGGTCCTCGCGTGGTACCGCGCGGCAGCCCTTCCCCTGGCAGGCCACGCCCCGCGGAGCTGCCACGCAGTCCACGCCACGCGCGCCGCCCCTGCGGTTGCGGGTGGTTATCACCTAGAAGACGACAATGATTCAGCGCGGATGGCAGCGCAACTTGTTCTGAGCGAACTGCACCGCGTGCAGAGGCTGGTGACGGTGCTTGCGCAGCGGGTGCAGGTGGCTGGAGATGGGGGAGGAAGTGGTTTTTTGGGGGCGGTGTGGTTGGGGCAGGTGGAGGGGGATTTGAGGAGGAGGGTGAAGGGACTGGCGGGGGAGATTGTGGATTTGTTGAGGCAGTGAGGGGCGTGGTTATTTGGGGTGTTGGTGAGGCAGTCAGGGGTGTTTACTTTGTGCTGCGCGGTTGCCGAGGGAACGGATTGGGGTTCGTTTGCTGAGCAGCTCCAGGGGTTAAGGCGCGCCAGCGAGGTACCTTGAGTACCTCCTGCAGATTTTGATGGCGGTCCGTTTTTACGGCCAGTTCATTCATTTTGTGTAGAAGTGAAGGACGCGAATGGGTGCACGTGCCCGGTACACTGAGGGCAGTTGTGTGGGAATTAAGACAGAAGCGCAAACCGAAAAAAGGCAAGGGGATCTTCAACTGGAAACAGCAAGGAGATCTTGACGTTTGTGGAGTAAAACTAAGACACTTTGCGGCTATCGTTGCCCATCCTTACCTCCTGCGGCTGAAATCCATCCAGCTGGGGCCTGATGAGCCGCGTCTGGGCCTAAGAAATGCTACACCGCGATTTTGTCCAAATCCACCCAGTAGCGCCATCCCGGACCTCAGGCGTGCAAATGGCTGGCATCGTCTTCGGGATCCGACCTTGAGACGGTCCGATGGAGTGATCCAAGCCCGCTAGCGTTTCTTGGGCTGGTGCTCCCTCGCTGGGTCCGGGGACCCAGGGGCGGTCAGCCGGGGCTGGTGATGTTGAACTCGTTTATGTTGGGCCGGTTCTTTAACCTCTGACTTGTCAGTCATTGTTGTTGGGATTGTTCCTCGGGTCCTCAGCTTTGAGCCTTTCAGCAGCCATGGTCATCCCATCGACGCTCACGCTCCTTGGGGCGCTCTCTCAACTCACCCTTGCACTTGCTTTGGAAGTCACGCCCCTGGCGAGTCGCCCTTATGGCCCTCGCCCTGGCAGCTGTGTCAACGGTCCCCAGAGCCGTGGTTGTTGGAAAGGAGACTTTGACATCTACACGGATTACGACACCAAGGTACCTCAGGGGAGATTGCGCGAGGTTTGTGACTTTTTCTATCCTCATCCCCTCCCCATCCTGCTTGCTACCTTATTAGACTGCTAACACAGAATTTGCAGTACCATCTGACTGCCTCCGAGAAGGTGATTGCTGTGGACGGATATCTCGCAAACAAAACCGTGTTTAACGGTGCGTGCGGATTGTGCGAGCTTTCTGTTTCTGTTGCATCGTGACTCACAGACATACAGGGCAGTATCCTGGGCCTCTCATTGAAGCTGATTGGGGCGACACGATACGTAAGACACCGCTTGCCATTCCTGCCGAACAACATGCGTCTATCCTTGTGCGGCGTAACTGACTTGCGTTTTAGGCGTCACGGTACACAACAACCTGACCAACTACAACGGCACCGCAGTTCATTGGCATGGAATTCGGCAACTTGGGACCAGTTGGCAGGATGGTGTTCCCGGAGTGACACAGTGCCCCGTCAAGGTACGGTCCGCAAACCTCCCAGCCTCCCGCACTGTGATGCTGACCCCTAATTCGCATTAGCCGGGATCATCGCAGACATATGAGTTTCGGGCAATGCAATATGGGTCGTCGTGGTATCATGCACACTTCAGTCTGCAATGTGAGTCCATAATGTCAAGGCAACAACAGACAGCGCCAGACTAACCGACTTCCAGATTCCAACGGCCTCTACGGTCCCCTCGTAATCCATGGCCCATCCAGTGCCAACTGGGACGTTGACCTTGGCCCGTGGCTCCTTTCAGACTGGTACCACGAGGACGCCTTCAAGCTCCTGTACTACGAATTCCACACAGACCGCGCCGCGATCCCCCAATCCATGGTGCTGAACGGCAAAGGACGCTTCAACTGCAGCACCACCGATCCTCGCTGCACCGGTCGCAACGATCTGTTTACCACCACATTCAAGCAAGGCACCAAGTACAAACTCGCCATCGTAAACACAGGGACTCTTCTGACGGAAACGTTCTGGATCGACGGACACAACTTCACCGTCATCGCCAACGACTTCGTGGCGATCGAGCCGTACGAGACTAACGTCATCACGCTCGGGATCGGGCAGCGCTACGAGATCATCGTCGAAGCCAACGCCAACCTTGCCGACGGCGGCAACTTCTGGATCCACTCCCACTTCTGCGGTCTGCCTGACCTGATCGACAGCCGCGTGGGCATCATCCGCTACAACGTCAAATCCACTGCCGACCCTCCCACGCCACCCCCTGCCCACCTAAACTTTGGCTGCGAAGACCCGGCCCCAAGCCTCCTCAAGCCCGTCGTCCGCCACCGCGTGGGTAACCGCGTGAACAGCCTCGAGGCCGATGATTACCTCAAGATCGGGCTGGAGCACTGGCCCAACGTCACCGACCCCAACAGCCGCATCCACCGCTGGACGATGCGCAACGTGCCGATGCAGCTCGACTGGGAGCAGCCCAGCCTGCGGAAACTCACGCGCAACGGCCCGCCGCCAACCAAGGCCAACCTGGCCACCCTCTTCCCGCCCGAGACGGAACCCGCGGTGCTCGACTACGACACGGGCGAGTGGGTGTACTTTGTCATCACCAACAATTACACGGTAGAGGACGCGTCGCCGCCGCGCACTTTGCCGCAGTCAGTGCACCCAATTCACCTCCACGGGCACGACGTGCACGTGTTGGCTCAGGGCTATGGGCCGTTCACCAAGGATGTGGTGCCACAGCTGGATAACCCCGCGCGCCGGGACGTGGTCAACTGCCCGCTTAATGGGTTCGTGTGGATCGCCTTCCAGATTGACAACCCGGGTGCTTGGTTGATACACTGCCACATTGCATGGCATGCGAGCAGCGGGTTGGCGTTGCAGTTTATTGAGCAACCGGGAAAGATCAAGGGGTTGTTGCAGAGGAATCATGTTTTGGGGGGACTTGAGGACAGGTGTGAGGAGTGGAGTAAGTGGTATACCAATGTGAATGAGAAAAAGGGTGCGCTGCAGGAGGACTCGGGAGTTTGAACTCAATGGACGGGGAGTGCTCTTTCATGGGGCTGGGATAAGCTGGAGAAATGGGGGGCAGACGCTGGCACAATGTAAACAGACAAGCAATACGTCAGACAGGCAAGTAGATTGTGGGTTCAGTAGACATCTACGAACAACAGAATACAGCCAGTGTTTCCCCAAGTGAGCTTTTAGAGTTGCCACACGCCATGTTTCAAGTTCTGCTGTTCGAGGCCTACATCTCGCCGTCGCCATCGTCCATGACCACCCCCATGAACCCCGATCCACAAGAGGCCATGTTGGCTGTGTCAGTTGGTTATCACACAACGAAAATAGTTTACGATTTGACTCCTTACTCTGACTATATCACGAGATACCAACTGACCGAATCACCAAGTCCATAACCACCACCCACCAGACACCAGCTCACGCCGCCGCGGGAACTGCGTTCCACAACGGATCAAATCCAGCACCCCAAATCCACTTGTCATCCGGACCCAACCCAAGCGTCGAGTCGTACGCCAGCTGAGCGAGCTTGAACCACGCCGCCCCCTTCACGGGAAAGTCCTCGCTCCCCTCACCACTCTCATACCCCGCCGAAACCTCCTCCCCATTCTTAATCGCCCTCACAAACTTGGCCACATGCCCATCATCATGCGCCGCATTAACCACCCGATACAACCCCTCCCAATCCAGCCCCTTACTCTGCGTAGGCACATACCCCTCCACCCACTCCAACTTCAACTCCGGCGCCGACCCAGCAGCATACCACACCAGGTCCAACCTCGCCTTCCTCTCCACCAACCTGATCTTATCCGCCAAGCTCAGCCACGGCAGCCGGTTGAACACAGACAGAAAGATGCTCGCGTTGACGTTGTGCATGTGGAAGAAATCCACGCGCCGCGCCTTGCCAGCCCGGTGCGCTGCACCCGCCGAGTACGCCGCCAGGTTGATGGCCTCTGCCGTCGCACGCGCCAACGCTGCTTCAGTCTGCGCCGGCACCCGCCACTGAGCTGCCAGGGCGGCGATCTCGGCGCCCGCGCGACCGATGACGCCTTCGCGCACGCGAACTGGACCCTCCTGAACTTTGGCCGCGGTGCGGATTTTGTCGGTTGCGCGGACTTCATCGTAGAGCGCCAGGAGCGACTTGGAGGGGACGTCCTGAGCCGTGGCGGCGGCGGCAAGATCTTCACTGAGGTGAAAGAAGCTTTTGATGTTGGCCGAGTCGTGCACGGCGGCCTGGGCGAGCCCCTCGGCGATGATGGCGGGGAGTTCGAACTCGACGCCGAAGCCGAGGTGGATGATGGGGTGGAAGGCACCCTCGTAGAGCTGCGCGAAGATGGTCTCGGCGTTGGGGGTGTTGCTGAAGACGTGCTCCTGCAGGACGGCGGGCCATCCCTTGGCGGCGATCTCTTCTTTGAAGAAGAAGAGGTAGTTGGTATAGTGGCTAAGGTCACCAATGTGCGCGGCGAATGTGTCGGGATTGTGCAGGGCTTGGACGGCGGCGTTGTCGAGGGGAGGGATGGGGCGCTGGATGGCTACGCCGTCGTCGTAGGCACGTTGGATTTCAGCAGAGCCGCCGCCAAGCGCGAGCACGGAGAGGATGGAGTGGGGGATGTGGTTGTGGCCGCCCACGTCCCGCCAGAAGATGTGGTGGTCGTCATGATTGCGTTGGAGGAGCTCGTTGGCTTTCTCGAGGGCTCCATCAGGGTTGCCCGAAATACGGCCCAGGCCGAGCCCGGCCTCGAGCTGGATGGAAGGTGAAGTCGTGGATGACATGGCTAAGGTGGTTCAGGTGTGATTGACTGGAAAGTTGGACTGCCGGCGAGTTTGGGGATCTGCAGTCTTGTCTTACCGCCGCTGGTACTGGTGTGCTACCGTTAAATGTAGGTCTCAAGTGAGTGTATATCCCCCCGGATCCCACCTCCGAATGCACTGGTGTAACGAATGACGGGGAAGGCTGCCAGTTGCTGCTTGTTTCGGGCTCCTCAACGAGACCCGACCGGACGTGTGGACTTCCCGATCCCGCCGATCCGACTCTCGGACCACGTTGCAGTTAGGACAGGAAAAACCTCTGGAAAGACATCCCCGGTATTCATACCCGCCCTGGTGGACTAACTGCCGCCATTAATTCGTCGTTCTCGTGTTCTCGTTCCAGAATATCGAGCTTTCCCAGTTCCGCTTTTGTTCATCCAACAGCGTTCCACCATGTCGTCCACCACAACCACAACCACCACCACGACCAAAGTCGAAACCCCTTTTACCACCGAGGCAATCCAACAAGATGCCAATTTCTGGAAAGAGTACATCGCCTCTCGGCCATCGCCCTCGGAAGACTTCTTCCGTGTGATTCAAGACTACCACAGCACCCACGGCAACGCCGGCACCGCCATTGCCCACGACGTCGGCACCGGCCCGGGAAACATTGCGGAACGCCTCCTCCGGTACTACGACCAGGTCGTCGGCTCCGATCTCAACCCCCAAGCTCTCGCCGCAGCACCGCACCTTGTCTCTCCGGATGTGATTCATCGCCTCACCTTAGTCCATTCCGCTGCGGAAGGTCTCGCCGATGAAGGTGTGGTCGGCGTCGGCGGAGGGGGCAAGACCGATCTCCTCACAGTAAGCGAGTGCATCCCGCTGCTCGACGCCCCGCGCGCCCTTGCAGCCTTCGGCACTCTCCTCCGCCCCGGCGGCACCTTGGCCATCTACTTCTACGGCCGGCCCATTTTCAGTGGCGGCCCGGACCCAGCCCGGTTGGACGCGCTCTACGATCGGCTTGCTACGCGCATCTGCAGCTTTCTGCTTCCTTTCAAGGGAACGCCTGGCTTTCCCGCCCACCAGCGGGCCGCTGAGGCACTGTTCAGCCAGCTGGACAGCATCGCGTTGCCGTCTGCGGAGTGGGGTGACGTGGTCCGCTACAAGTGGAACTCGGACGTGCCGCTTCTGTTCAACAGTCCAGAGGGCTACGATTTCGACTTTGTTTACGTTGATCGCCGGGAGGGGGACGAGACGACCAAGGAGATCCGCGATCGGACTTGGTGGCAGGATGAGTGGGATGCTGACCGCATCAAGGCGTACCTCGATTCGGTGTACCCGGGGTACAAAGCCAAGGCGGGCAGCAGGTATGGGGAGGTTGAGCTGGGAATTGAGGAGCTTCGGGAAGCGTTGGGTGGAGGGGCAGTCACGGTCAGCTTTCCGGTTGTGTTGATCTTGGCCACTAAGAAATGAGGGGGACATGATAATTGAATAGTGGATTGAGTATTGAATCTCGTCAACACTAGCTATCTAAATCATGGCTTGAACCCATCCACAACTTGCCCCCCTCTGATGTACTCCGTGATCCATCCAATCGTCATCCTGTGGTGAGTTAGCTCCGGTTTTCAGTACTATCCAGCGGAGCGACTGGACCGGCTCACCTGCTGCGATTGGTATCCGCAAACTTCTCATGATCGCCAACGAGATGTTCCTTATACCACGGATCCTGCTTCATGCGCTTGTAGCTCTCCAGATCCTCAAACACCACCTGGCTAAAGCAGTCATAGTCGGCGACGTTGGCCATTTGAGAATCGTACAGCTGCGCCATGAGTGCTCGAGTGGCAGAGGTATTATGAATCTTCCCATTCCATTAGAACATCCATCCCCTTCTTCGCCCGGGGCATACAAACCTGTGTCCATCGCTTCACTCCGTACTTTACCATGAGATCCTTGGTAAGGGGGGCCGAAATGTGCGTCATGTGGTGGCGGTAATCCTCTTCGCTCATCCCCGGCTTGCGGTACCCGCAGATGGTGAGGCAGAGGTACTGGACTCTGATGGTGCCATTGGTGTCATCTACAGGGCCAGCCTCGCTAGCTACTGCCGTATCTGGTACCGGGCCCGCCATTTCGTCTGTTACTGCCGTGATGAAAATTGGACCTCGAGAACAATGAGTGCGGCCGAATTAACCAGGGATTTGGGCGCGCCGCGGCAACAGGCGCGACATCGCCAATTCTCGATGCAGCAAAGTTACGGGCATGGTGTCGGAATCCAGCCCCCTGGTTAACCGTGCTCATCCGGAATGCAGCTTGGAAGTCTTGACTTCGGACTCCGAGGATGGTGGTAAACACGTTGAACTCCGGCCGTGAGACATGGCGCCATCCGTGCACCGGGTTGCGTTCGTCTCGGAACTTTGCAGTAAGCCAAGGACGGGATCCGAGGCCCACTTCCGATAGAGCAATTACACGGATGACGGGTTTTGGCGCTGTGGTTAGAGTCGGGGCTTGGGGATTGACGGACAGCTGTGCACGAGTGTCAGGCACTCACGCAAACACACCAAGGGGTGGTGATTGTGAGACTAGTTCACGATATCCCACCAGGGGGTTTAGGACCTCGTCCCGCAGTAACCTGGTCAGATGGCGAATGTAGACACGCTGGGCAGCTGATGCTCCGTCAAGCCCCAACAAGGGATTGGATCTCGGAATACCTACCAATGCAGGCCGAACCTGCAAACCTGGGGGGGCGTTGTTATTCATAGTCGACGCAGTATTATTTCCGCCTGGTTTTATGTAATCTTTGAATCTAACTCATCTTCAATCTGCGAGCGAGTAACATAGCAACTTGAGAAATAGAAACCAAGACAATAATGACAAACAACCCGGTGAAACAAACAAAACCCAATCTAGCTGTAGTACTCAAGCAGCCAGGCCTTCAAGTCACCCACGGTGGGATATTCCAAGAACAAGCTGCCTCCCACTGTAATCCCCAACTCCTCTCGGAACTTCTCCGCCACGACCAGACTCATCAGGCTGTCAATGCCCAGACTGGGGAACGACGCCTCATCCTCCAAGTCCTCAAGTTCAAGGCCAGCTTCATTGGCAACGAGAAGCAATGCTTTGATGGCGGTGCTCTCCGTGTCAACGACCGGAGCGGCGGGGGCGGCGGGCTTCGTTGGCGCCGGAGGAGATACAGCAGGCGCGGCAGTATCCGTTACTGACGGAACCTGCGGAGCGACGATCGGCTTTGGAGCCTCCAAGGCCACCTTTTCCTTGACCGCCGTCGCCGGTGCTGTCCTCGGTGCTGGAGCCACGACCGCCGCATTCCCCTTGACATCATCCGGCGCCGAAAAGAACCTGTCGAGCAACAGGCGCGGATACCTCCTGAACTTGATCCCACCCACCACCCCCACAATCACCCCCTCCCGCAGGACATACACATCCCCCAGAAACACACTGTCATCCTCCACCGTCGGAATCATCTTGACATACGACCTGTACCTCCCCCCCTCCACGAGCGGCTCCGCAAACCTCATCGACTCCCACCCAGGCGTGACGCAGAAATTCGCAGCCGTGTCCACCGCGTCCGACACATTCATCACAAACCCCGCCAGGTGCGCGACGCTGTCGATAAAGAACGGCGGCACGGTCCACACGCCGCCCTTTTCGCGCGAGAGCGTCACATCCGCGAAGGCTTCAAGCCCATGCAGCACGACGGATTGCATGCCGCGGTACTTGGTCGCGTAGTCGACCAGGTTGGTCGCGAACAGGCGGTACGCCATCGCGTGCGAGAAGCGGTTGGCCACGCCGTCGGCGGCGAGCGCCTCGAGCGCGTCGATGCGGCCCTGCACGAGGTGGGTGAGGGGTTTCCAGGAGGCGAGCCATGATGCTGCCGCATCGAGGTAGAGATCGGCGGATGCGAAGGAGTCAGCGACGGTGCCGTCCTGGTGGACGGTTTGCCAGGTTAGACGGGCGTGGTTCGTGGCGATGTCGGGGGTGGAGATCGTCACGCGAATGTACTGGGGGGCTTTGGTGTTCTTTTGCGCGACCAGGCCTTTGAGGACTTCGAGGTTGGCGATATTGAAGGCGGGCAGTTTGGATTTGGGTTTGATCTTGTTGTGGAGGTAGGTGGCCAAGGTGAAGGCGATGTCGGCGTGGATGCTCTGTGGTACGGGAGTCAGGGGATGACGGTGAATATTAATGGAAGGGGACTGGCTGAGCTTACCGAGGTGACAACACCACACCCGTTCATCTTGTGGCCGTATGCCGCCGCGAGGAAGTCTGGCTGCATGAGATCGGACTGGATAACCACCGTCCCCGCAGACCCGGTGAAGCTCTCTTCGACAATCTGCTGCACCGTCGAGGTAAGGAAGGTCGAAGGCGAGACCGGGGCCGTGAGTGCGGCTTTCTGGCGCTTCTCCTCGTCGTAGAACGTGTTTCCCTTGGTGAGCGCCCAGTATCCGTTGTACTGCAACCAGTATGTCTTGTCATTCCACGCGTATGTGGGGAGGTCGAGCAGCCGTAGCCCCTTCTCGAACGGCCGGTGGAACTCGTTCCATCCGACAGCAACCCCGGCAACATGCAACGCGGCGAGACTCTGGGCCAGCGTGGCCCAATTACTCTCACCGCGGCGGAATGACGGCACTGTGACACCTGTCGAGGGGAGAGTGGCCTTGACAAAGCTGGTACTGACAGGGTGCGGACCGATCTCGATCCAGGCCATGGACTCGTCGATGGTCTGGATACGCTGGGCGGTCTCAAGGGCACCCAGGAAGTTTACCGTCTCTCTCGTCGCGCGACGCAAGTAGGTAGCATCAAAAGTCTTGCCGTCAAAGACAACTTTGCCGAGCAGAGGCGAGATGACGGGGGTGTTGGGCTCATGGAAGATGATGCCCGTCTTGGCGAGCTCTTCGAAGTCATCCAGGATCGGATCCATCTGGTTGGAATGGAACGCGAAGGCGACGTCGAGAAGGGTGCTCTTGTGTCCGGCTGCCTCCAAGGGCCCCAGAAGTGCCTCTATCTCCTCTGTGGGCCCGCTGAGAACGGTCTCCCTGGGTCCATTGACACAGGCCACCTCATAAGGCTTTCCCTCAGCGATCTCCTCGATTTGTGCAAGGGAGGCCCGCACGGCAAGCATCTTGTGGCTGCCAACCCGGCATCTCTCTTCCAGCAATTGAGCACGTTTTCCAACGAGGAAGAGGGCATCGTTCGCGGCGAGCACGCCGGCAACTTGGAGCGCGGCATATTCGCCCAGGCTGTGGCCCACCACAACGTCAGGCTTGATCCCCAAACTGGCCCAGTACTTGGCGAGGGCAATTTCCGTCGCCACCAGCGATAGCTGTGTGATCACGGGGGAGTGTTGATAGTCCTTCTCATGGCTGCCGTCGATTGCTGGCACGAAGGAAGGGAACCCCTGACTCTGAGCGAGGCTGTCTAGATGAAGGAGCTCATCTCTGAATGTGGGCGAGTCGTGGAAAAGCTCGTAGTTGGACGATTTGTAGGCCGACCCCTGGCCCGTGAAGGCAAACACAATCGACGGAGGACCGGTCGGCGGGATGGGTTTGTGTGAATCGACAGCCTTGAGGTATGAACCCAGTTGTTTCTTGGCTTGCTCGAGGGTTGAGACTGCCGCCGCTACCCGATGGTTGTGGTGATACCGTCTGGCCGTCGTCGAGTACGAGAGGTCCGCCAGTGATATGTCCGGATGCTTCTCCAGGTACGCAAGGTAACGTTCGAGGTTGCCTCGCAGGGAGACCTTGCTCTTCGCCGAGATGGCAAGCACGTGGGTGCTCCCGCGTGGGTCTTGGGTGCGATCAACCTCGCGCAACGGGGCCTCCTCGAGAAGGATGGTGGTGTTCCCACCGGCAGCACCAAAGTTGTTGATTGCGGCAATCCGTTTCCTCTCGGGGCTGCGAAGCCAGGGAGTCTGCTCCCATGGGATGTTGAGGTTCCGCTTGTCCAGATCCTTCGGGAAGTTGGGATTGAGAGACGTCTTCACGCCAACGTGCGGGGGGATGGCCTCTTTCTCGAGCATCACGAGGACCTTGAGCAGGGCAGTGACTCCCGCAACGGCTTCACCATGGCCGAGATTTGCCTTGACTGCGCCGATGTACAGAGGCTGTTTGGAGGTGCGACGGCTGCCAGGGGTGTTGGGCGCGTACACACTCGAGACACCCTGCATCTCCTCGCGGTCGCCAGCTTGGGTCCCGGTGCCATGCATCTCCACGTAGCTCACGTCGAGCGGGTTGACACCGGCATCAGTGAGAATTCTGCGAGCGAGATATGCCTGGTGGCCTGCATGCGGATGTGTGATCGAGACGGCCTCGGCGGAGTGGTTTGTGCCGGCGCCGAGAATGACGGCAAGGATGTTGTCGTTGTCGGCTTCGGCGTCCTCGAGACGTTTCATGACGACGGACCCAATACCATCAGCCCGGCAGTAGCCATCCGCTGTGGCATCCCACGTCTTGCACGCATTGGGAGTCTTGGTCAAGAAGTGTCCATGGGAGAGGCCAGCGAACCCGTCCGAGTTTGTGAGCACGTTCATGCCACCGGCGACGACGGTGTCCGTTTCGCCATTCCAGAGCGAGGAGCAGGCCGCCTGTCAGAAATTGTTAACGATGGCCCAAAAGCGGCAGATTTGGGGCCTCTGGGGTTCAGGGGTTCAGAGGTTCAGGGGTAGGGTAAACAAACCTGAATCGTGGCCAAACTCGACGAACACGCAGTGTCGATGCTGTAACTTGGGCCTGAAAACTTGAAGAAATAATTGATGCGCCCTGGGCCGAACGCCCGACATCCACCAGGGATGTAGTACGTGCTGACCTCCTGTCCAGCGTTCACCTCACGGTAGTCATCACTGGCCTGCCCGTAGAAGGTTCCAATCCGGTGCAAATCCGTCGATGAGGTACGGTTGGCCACGTATCCCGCTCGCTCCAGCGCCTCATAGGCCGTGACGAGAGCCAGGCGCTGCATGGGGTCAGTCTGTTGCGCCTCGCGAGGGGACATGTTGAAGAATGGCGCGTCAAAAAGGCCCGGCTCGTCGATGAAGCAACCATACGGGGTGTGGCTGGTGTTGACGCGCTTTCCAGTGGGATCGTAGTGTGTGTCAACGTCGAACCTGTCTGCAGGGATCGTTCGATGAACATCCAGACCCTTCTCCAGGAGTTCCCACAACTTCTCGGTGTCGGTGGCGCCGCCAGGGAGTCGGCATGCCATTCCGACAATGGCAATCTTGGACTGCTTGCTGCCTCGTGGTGATGTGGGACTGAGAGGGGTGTCGGTGACCCATGAGATCAGGTCCGTTGTGGCGGCTTCGATGTGAGGCAGGCTATCCTTGACAGCGGCGGCCAGGTCGTGGATTGGCAGTGAGATCCGAAAGGCCTGGAGCTGAAGCTGCACCACGCCCAGGCTAGAAGCGGTTTCGACCACTCCCTTGATGACCTTGTCCCATTGGATGGTCCCGGTGAGAACCTCGGTGATGATGTTCTCAAGAAGGGTCCCAGCATCAGGTGCGGGGAAAGGGCGACCAGTGCTGGTCGAGAGCACAGGCACAACGGGGGTAAACCTGGGAGTGCTCAACTTGGAGGTGCTGACGCGAACAACATCTTCAACGTGGCTCCGGCTGTAGATGTGCGAGGCATGGCAGAGTCCTCCGTACACCGGCAACGCGATCGATTTGGTGTCCCGGAAGAAGTCGGATATCAGAAAGACACGCTTCAGTCGCCCAGGTGGCCCGCTCACCGTCACCGAAGTCCGGCTGAGAGCGCTGATGAAGATCTTGCTGGCCACGGGTGTTTTCTGTCATTTGGGCGTTAGCTCCTCTAATCCGAACAGCCGTTTGCCAGACAAAGAAAAGGACAACAGAGGTACGGGTGCCGTACCTCGTTCGTGTGAATCTCGTCCAACTCCTTCTGGACCCTGTCAGGGGACACATCTGGAATGACATAGGCCCAGGTATCCGGTGTCCCAGATACTGTCGGCTCCCTCGGTTGGAGATTCTGGGAGACCCGGTCGACGACAACACCAAGGCGAAACGCAGTGCGGACGATCTCGGCTCCGGCAATAGGCAGATCGACGAGGTTTGGCGACAGTGACACAGCCGCACTGGCGAGGAGGCCAATGCCTAGCCCGGCGAGATAGGCGCTCGCCAAGTCTGCAGCGTAGCTATCGGGTCGGTTCTCATAGTGGCTGTCGTGGCTCGGTTAGAATGGTTTTGCGTCTCTTGCGCTAAAACGTTGGGGAGAGGGGAGGGGCCCTCCGTGCATACCCTATGAAGGCGGCTATTTCAACGGCCGCGAGGAGCACACCATCGATGGACCCAGAGAGCTGGCCTCGCCGCAAATCTGGGTAGTCCGCAAAGTCCAAGATGGTCTGAAAAGAGGGAACCTGGGACTTGATTTCCGTAGGCAGATTGCGGACCTCCTCTCGGATCGCCAATGTCGATTCCGAGACGAAGGTGGCCAGGAGTGGATGGGTGCGGTCTTTGCTATGGTTCCACAACCGGCGGACGAGATGATGGAGATTGTCATGGGGGAACTCGTTGCTGAAGTAAGCGAGTCTCAGACGACCAAAGTCACCCTGGGAGCCAGAGGACGGCGTGAAATTGGCGGTATGATCAGTTGGGGACGACATGGCTGGCGGTCCCGGTGCCGTTGAGGGCAGATGGTAACAATGCAGAGATGGGGAAGGCTAGGCGATTTATCAGGGGTAATTCGCTTCGCTTGGGTGGAATCTCACGGCCAGATACGTGCATGTTGAAATGCCTCATTGCTCTCCCCTCTCATCCTCTGCCCGATGCGCCTCGGGCAAAGATCAAGCATTCCCGTACCCAGTCCAGTACCCACCCGCCTCCCATCCCATAGCGGTTCCCCCGCCGGCCGAGGCGCAGCAGGGGTGAGGGCCTCGGCCCTGCCAGCGTGGGAGCCCTAGGATCGGTAAGCACATCTTGACTCCGTGTTGTGTGGTCACCGGGGTCTCGGCCTACTCATAATCTCACCCCGCCTTTGCCCGACGCAAGACCCCGCGTATCATGAGTGTCGGAGCTCCAAGATCGAGACCCTGGATGATAAGCCGGGGGTTCTCCGATGGCCGCATATCTGACTTCAGCCGTCATGCCCAAACCACTCACAACGACTCCACATCTTGCACCTCGACAACAACAGACCCGTCAGATCATCATCGCCATCGCCGTACACTTCTCAACATGGGTCGAGGCGGCTACAAGCAGATCAACAAAGCTCTCAACATTTGTGCTTTCGAAGATTACCTTGATTCACAAGTAGCCAGTCTACCGAGGCTCAACGATGTCGAACAAATCACCCCTCGAGTGCTCCGCATCTTGGGCCAAAACGAGGGCAAGGTATGGAATAACTTGCTCACCCCCCTTGTATTTCCCAGCTAACTAACCGGCCGTTCGTCTTCTAGTTCACGCTCCAAGGCACAAACACGTACATCATCGGAACGGGTCGTGAGAGACTCATCATCGACACCGGCCAAGGGATCCCAGAATGGGCGGACCTGATCCGGGCCACTCTCGCCGACTCCTCCATCACCCTGTCCCACGTCCTCCTGACCCATTGGCACGGAGACCACACCGGAGGTGTCCCTGACCTCATCCGACTCTACCCCCACCTCTTTAACTCCATCTACAAACACACCCCAGCAAAGGACCAGCAACCGATCACAGACGGCCAGGTGTTCCGCGTCGGGGGCGCCACAGTCCGGGCCGTGCACGCTCCCGGCCACTCCCACGACCACATGTGCTTCATCCTCGAGGAGGAAAACGCCATGTTCACGGGGGACAACGTGCTCGGCCACGGCTCGGCCGCCGTCGAGCTCCTGCCGACGTGGATGCAGTCGTTGCGGGTCATGCAGTCGCATCACTGCGGCCTCGGCTATCCGGCACATGGAGAGGTGATCCGGAACTTGCCTGCAAAAATTACTTTGGAGCTTCAGGTAAAGGAACGGCGGGAGAAGAAAGTGTTGCAGGCGCTTGCTCGTGTCAAGCAGGAGCAAAGGAGTGCTGCCCCCTTTGCCAAGGGGAGCGTCACCGTCCAGCAACTGGTCACGGCCATGTATGGCGAGCAGTTGGATGACCAGGTGAGGGAGAAGGCCATTGAGCCGTTTACAGATGAGGTTTTGCGGAAGCTGGCTGGGGATGGGAAGGTGGCGTTTGAGGTCAAGGCGGGTCAGAGGAAGTGGTTTGCGCTGCTGGCGTGAAGGGGGTTTCCGAAGTTTACAACGACGAGCAGCGCACAATTTTAATTTTAGACCATATCTGTTTCCAAATTTGTTACCCGACTTCACCAGTCCCATTGCCTTGGATAGTGTCAGGAAGCAATCGGCCTTGGCGGTGGCTAGTCGGTATCCTTTGGGGAACGGGGGGGATTCAAGCTCCTCGCTCCGAGTTTTGTCGGGCACCGGTAAACTCCGTGGCACCGTCGGTCAGGGGATGCGTGAGTCGGGGCGACGAAATTAGAAATTACCATCTCGCATAATAATTGGCGACTCGCGGTCCCAGGTGGATGAGAATGCCCGAACTTGTGCCCTCTCTCCATCGTCCGAAACACCTCGTTCAACATGGGGAGTAAGACACGTCCGAGCCCGCGTAGCATCGTTTCCCAGGCCACAGCTGTGGTCTCGGGGTCCTTCCTGGCTGGTATGAACCCGATCATGTCTTGGTATAATTGGCAAAGACCTGACAAGACGCCGAACCGACGCAGGTGCCATGATGGGCCTCTCACTCATCGCCATTCCCGTTCTCGTCGACACCAACTCGGATCCAGCGCACTTGGTCCGTCAGTGGGCAAGGTTGTATGGATATGGAATCCAATACATGCCAGCAGGGGCCATCGGCACAACCGCTCTTTACGGATACACGGCGACCACCCACATCCGTTATGGCCAGCCCTGGCTCAACTACGCAGTTGCTGCTGCTGCTACCATGAGCATTGTTCCTTTTACTTGGTTTGTCATGGCGCCAACGAATAACCTCTTGTTTGGGTTGAATGAGGTGGCTGGGGGCGCGAGAGATCTGGCCGAGGTCCATGGGCTGATCGCCACATGGCGTTGGTTGCACGTCGTACGATCCTTGTTTCCGCTCGTGGGCGCGGTGTGCGGGCTCAGGGGGGTATTGGATGAACTTGGTGTGTAAATACGTCAAGGCAACCACACAACGGATTACGCCAAAGCTTGTGTTTGAGGTGGTCAGTCGCTGGAATTACCATGCTGCAGTTGTGTTGCTTGCGAGCGGAGTTCGATTATAGTTGCGGACGTCGGTCCAAGACGACGACCACGTAACCTTCATTCCAGACCCGTTGTGTTTCAACTGGCACAACGCCCGCCTCCTGCCGCATCGTCTTGCCACCTTTCACCATTGCCCATGACGCAGCCCGATACTATCAAGCTCGGGCTCCGCTACCCCCGAATCGTATGTCGGTAAACAGACATGCCCTTCCCGAGTACGCAACCGCCCGCTATCCGTCTCTGTGCATGGTTGCACGCCTTACATGACAGATTGGCCTCAAATCACTCCTCACGGGATTTAGAACGACAGCACTCTACAGAACCCCCAGGATTTGGCATCGGTAGGTACTCACCGTGTCATGTCCGAAGAATTCCTTCCCATTGATCTTGTTTGCCCTTTCTCTGACCCCCTGCACCTAGCGACGATCACCATCCAAGCCGCACCCGCCACAATGGGGTCTAACGAGATCTTCGCCCGCGATGAAGCCTTCTGGAACAACTACCTCAAGGGCCGGCCCACCGCGCCTGAAGCCTTCTTCGACCGCATTTTTCGTTACCATGAAGAGAAAGGAGGCCAGTTCGGCACCGTCCACGACGCGGGCGCAGGGAACGGGCCGTACGGCCACAAACTGCGATCCCGCTTCGACACAGTCTTCATATCCGACATCGGCGCCGAAAACGTCCGCCTCGCTCAAGACCGCCTGGGAACGGACGGCTTCCGCTACCGCGCGGCACGGATCGAAGACGCTGTGGACATCGCCCCGGGGAGCGTCGATTTCGTTTTCGCCACGAACGTCTTGCACTTTGCAGACCAGGAGGCCGCCGTCCGCGCGATCGCAACGCAACTGAGACCCGGTGGGACGTTGGTCGTGGGGGCGTTTGGCTCCGCACGCTTCCGTGATGCTCAGGTGCAAGATGTGTGGGCAAGGATTACCGCCCAGGCAGGACGGGCTTTGCTCAAGCACGCGGATGACCCGGAACAGACGCAGAGGGTGATGGAGCGCAGTTCGGGATTCTACAACGTGGCCCCGTTGGAGGGGTCCTTCTTCGAGCCTGGGGTGAGGCGGATCCATCTCAACATGGGACAGGGGGGCTTGACATCGTTGTTGCCGCCTGAGGTTACGGCAATTGAGCCGGACTATACCGGGCAGCATGATGTGGAGGTGTGGGAGGAGGAAGGGGGTTGGAGCGTCAAGACGGACTTGGAAGGTGTCAGATCTCACTTTGCGTCCTTTCCGTTTTCAACGCTGGATCCGGCTAGCTACGAGGAACTCTGGGAGGAGCTGGGAGCCTTGCTCAAGGATGGACGGGTGGTTGAGGCGTACTTCCCAGCCACGATCATCTTGGCAACGCGGCGATGAGGGCGTCTCGTTTGTTGCAAGTACCTGCTTAGTTCATGAACGCAATGCATTCAATCTCGTCTTACGTACTGGAGGTGTTCCGCTGCCGGGCTATCCACATCGGGATGGAACAGTGTTGACGCCATCCATTGCCTGAAGGGATCACACTACACTGGCCCACATCACAACCTTCCGAGAAGCTATCGGCATCCGAACACTTACGGATATTGGTAAGCTGCTAGGCTCGGAGCTTGCTTGATTATGTAGTTACTCTCGGAACTCAGAGTCCCTCCGATGAGGTCAATGCCGGCACCCGATCAAGCCCACCCCATCGAACGCGAGGTTGGTGGGCAAGTGGGCTCGGATCAAAATTCCCTTTCTTGGAAGAATGTGGACTGGTGGCTGAGCCAGGGGTATGGCGTGACCTGTCAGCCATGCAGTCCGGTTTGGACGCATCAGGGGTTCGCAAGCCAGGGACCGGATCCATTGACGCAACCCAAGCTGATGGGAGCTTCAGCATGTCTGATACAACCATGTGGATGGATTGCGATTGACGCAGCTGCGCTGATGTTCTCCTGAGGGACGACCTGCTCTTGGCTTAGTTCAAGCCCCTGAGCACCGGACGCTCGCAACGGACGAGCTGCTGGGCGGACCCCGAGTCAGCCCTCGAGGGAAGACTTTGTGAAAATGGTGACTGTGAGTAGAGTTTAAAAAGTCCCAAGCTGCTGTGTTTCCCACGTGGAAGGGAGGAAGAGAGACCATGTTTGAGGTCTCCTTGGATCCGGGTCACCATTCATTAGCGATTTGCATCTGAGTTGATTTACCCGCCATTTTAATATCGGGGACCAATCAGAGCCATGAGACTCCCCTCTCAACTGCATCTCTTGGTGCTCCTCACGTGGAGTAACCTCGCGGCTGCAGATGAGACAACAGATGGTCAGTGATGTGCATGCGTTTCCTGTTCACACCCCACTCACTGATTCGCTCGAACAACTGCAGTCACTGAGTACCCCAACCTTGGTGTCCCCTTCCTGTTCACGGAGGACCCCGTGACGGTACGTGCCCCTTCACTGGTCTCCCCTTGCGGCCCACCCAAAACACACCAGGAGTCCGAAGCTCATCCAGCGGGTAGCCTTTGCCACACGGGTTGCCGTGGGGCCTTGCGCAGCCCAATCTGTCGAAACGGTCAAATCCATGTAAGTTCCTTGTTCTGTCGGAAGGATCCCTTACTAGGCAACCCGTAGGTGGCTAATGATATGGCAGGGGGTAAGTCCTGTCCGCACCAGCGAGCTTGTCCTGATGTCAGTGAACCTAGTCTTACTGACAACGTCATGCAGAGGGTAAGTGAAAGGACGGGTGACGGAGTTGAGATGCGCTGCACGACCAAGCTAACGACCACTCGCAGTTCCGCCGGTAACTGGGTCCGTTACATCCAGTACCTGCGTCCCGTGTTTGTTAGGCTAATGTTTTGAAGTGTCATCCGCCGTTACGAATTCACCATTTCACGCAAAGTTATCGCACCTGATGGATATCAGAAAAAGTCCATCCTGATCAACGGCCAATTCCCTGGTCCTCTGATCGAGGCCAACTGGTATGCTTACCGAATCCCGATTTCCATCTGCGCTGGTGCACTGAGACAGAAAATAGGGGTGATACCATCGAAGTCAAGGTCAAAAACAACATTGAGAGCCCTGTTGATGGGACCTCGATTCACTGGCACGGTTTCCTGCAAAAGGGCTCACCGTGGATGGATGGTGTCCCGGGCATAACGCAGTGCCCCATTGCTCCTGGCAAGACGTTCACTTACACCTTCGTTGCGGACTCATACGGCACGACGTGGTATCACTCGCACTTTTCTTCTCAGTACGCGGATGGCGCCTTTGGCCCCATCGTCATCCATGGACCGAAAACCCAAGACTACGATGTTGGTGCGTCTCAGGGCAAATGAAGGTGCATTGTTGAAAACTGAACAGCTGACAAGACGGCAGACCTCGGCCCGTTCCTGCTCACGGACTACTACCACCGGAACCACAGTGACATTAACACGGCCATCTTCAACTCTGACTTCAACGTGGTCGCGGTTCCTGCTGTCAACACCCTCATCAACGGCCGCAACAACTTCAACTGCTCCCTGAAAGCACCTGGTGACAACACCCCGTGCAACAGCAACGCAGGACTCGCCAAGTTCAAATTCAAGAAGGGCAAGAAGCACCGCTTGAGACTCATCAATGCCGGTGCCAGCGCCCTGCAGACCTTTTCCGTGGATCGACATAACCTCACGGTCATTGCCAACGATTTTGTCCCGGTTGTGCCGTACCAAACTCAATGTAAGCCTCTCGCAAGGTACTTTGATCTCTGCTCGTGGTTGACCAAAATTCCCAGACATCAAACTTGGAGTCGGTCAACGGACAGATGTCATCGTTGACATCCCCGACGACGACAACACCCCCTTTTTCATCCGCACCCAGAGCCCTGACAGACCGTGCGCCAACACCATCCAACCCAACGCCAGCGCAATCGCCTATTTCGACAACCCCAATACGGTCCCGACGTCGACCCCATGGCCTTCGTTCCTCGCCGCAATCCAGGACTGCGGAAACGAGCCCCTCGAGCACACGGAACCGCTGTATCCCTACGCCCTGCCCGCCCCGCCAGCAACAACCCACACCTACAACCTGACGCTCAAGCAAAACGAAACAGGCTCATTCCTCTTCCGCGTCAACAACTCTGCCTTCCGCGTCAACTTCAACCACCCGATCCTCCTCCTCTCCAACCTCGGTAACAACTCCTACCCCTACGACCCGCAATGGAACGTCGACAACGCCGGCACCGCCAGCTCCATCCGCCTGGTCATCTACAACGACAACGAGCGCTCCCACCCGATGCATCTGCACGGCCACAACTACTTCGTCGAGGCCATCGGCCACGACAGCGGGCCGTGGGACGGCACCGTCGTCCGCCCGGCCAATCCGCAGCGGCGTGACACGCAGATCGTGCCTGCGTTTGGGTACATGGTTATTTCGTTTGAGGCGGATAATCCGGGCGCGTGGGTGTTTCACTGTCATGTTGCTTGGCATGTCGGGACGGGGTTGTCGGCGACGGTGGTGGAGAGGCCGGATTTGATCGCGCAGTATAGAATTCCGAATACGGTCGCGCAGACGTGCAGGCAGTGGTGGGAGTTTACGAACACGACTGTCGTGCAGCAGATTGACTCGGGGCTGTGAGGAAGGAGTGTGCGGAGGGAGTTCACGGTTCGAGACCGGGGACCACGCTCAAGGGATTTTCCAGGGCGTGTCGAAATGCGGTCAGCAAGATGCAGCGGAGGTGATCGAAACTCGGAACAATACGGTGTTCATGTATCTTTAGCTGGGGTTGTTTGTGCGTGCCCAGTGCTCAGATATCTCGGTCTCACATCTCTGTGCCTAAGGCACCTAGTCTACTAAAATGGATGAGGTTGTCGTGATCCCCGAACTAGAGGGTTGTTAATATTTCGGTGCCTAGCACGCCAGGTTCATGCCGTACGAAGCTTTCGTGTTGTTGACGCGCGATGCCCGAACCCGGTTGGTTGTCAAGGGGTGAGGGAATGGTGTGGCACTGTAAGAGCCGCAAGGGATGATGCATGGCACGTTGGTCTGCAACCTTACGCACTGCAGTCGCGGGATGGCGTTTCCGCCAGCCAATCAGCCCCGACTATTACCCATGAGCGCACTTACATAATGTGACAAATCTAGACAATGTAAGCCGAACTCCGAGAGATGGGAGCTGAGCTGCGGTGCGAGACAGGTCAGCCGGCGGCCAAAGACGCCGACGCCCGTGGCTCCTGAGGTCCTACCCGGTCTGGCTCCTGATTACCTATGCTTTGTCATGTTCAAAGGGGAGGATTACCTCACCCGTCCCGTGCAGACTCCGGCGGGAGGGGGTCGGCGGGAATCGCAGAGGCGCGGGAACTACCACGGAACAGAGCTCTTTGTTCGCGCCGATGAGGCCATTTCCCAGATCACCGCCGAAGACATCCCGGATGCGGCACGGTCAGAGTACTAATACCGCCTCTCTGTTTGTGATCTTTCGAGTCACAAGTCCGACGCACCATCAACTCTCGATTCATCCATCTCAGCTTCATTACCATCTCATTCCCTTACCACATTTATCACAACCATGTCCTTCGCCAACCTGAAGCCCATCAAAGTCTGGGGCAAGGGCGGCCCCAACCCGCCCAAGGTCGCCATCCTCCTCGAGGAACTGGGCGTGCCGTACGAAGCCATCGTCGTGCCCCTCTCCGACGTCAAGAAGCCCGAGTACACGGCCATCAACCCCAACGGCCGCCTCCCCTCCATCCACGACCCCAACACGGACATCACCCTGTGGGAGTCCGGCGCCATCGTTGAGTACCTGATCGACAAGTACGACCCGGAGCACAAATTCTCCTTCCCCGCTGGCTCCCCCGAGTCGTACCACGCCAAGCAGTACCTCTTCTTCCAGGTCTCGGGCCAGGGCCCATACTACGGCCAGGCCGCCTGGTTCAAGAGCTTCCACCATGAGAAGCTGCCGAGCGCGGTTGAGCGTTACGTCGGCGAGATCAACCGCGTCACAGGCGTGCTGGAGCGCGTTCTGAAGGAGAAGGCTGAGGCGGGCGCCAAGGGCCCGTGGTTGGTTGGGGACAAGTACTCGTTTGCCGATTTGTCGTTCATTTCGTGGCAGACGATTATCCAGAAGCTCATTGGGACGGATGAGTTCAACCAGGATGATTACCCGCATGTGAAGGACTGGACGGAGAGGATTCTGGCGAGGCCCGCTGTCCAGGCTGGCCTGGGGATTGGGGGCAAGCTCACCTAGGCGGTTCCATCAGGAACGGGCCCGAGATCTGCGAGATCGCAGCTTGGAGGAGGAGGTGGAGATAGGGGGTGGACTGGTCTGTGTTCTCACAGCGCAGGAGGGAGATGGTTAGAATACAACTCCATGCTCGACAGCGAATAGTCTTCAAGTTGGTTTCATACGCCCGATGAACTTGTCTGCTGCAAACTCAGTGTCAAGAAAGCCCTTGGTATCATGTGTCCGTTTGTGTGCAAGCGAGCCCATCTTTGCCCGAGTTTGATGCTGGAGCCGTCACTCCTACCCCTGAACCGGATCCCATCCCATGCTCCTGAGTCAGAACCCGCCCCAGCAACCGCAAACCCCACTACAAAAGAGACTGCCCAAACAGATCCAACTGGGCATCCAAAAACATACTCGTGTCCCACTCAAAAAACAAATGATTCGCACCCGCCGCAGCCGGATCAACCATCTCCCTCCCCCTTAACCCCGCGTCTGACATCTCACCCACCGGTGCGGGCGGCGTTGTGACCAACGGCGGGTCAATAATCTGATCCAAAATCTGCGTCAACCTGACCTGCACCTGCCGGCTGAACTCGGAACTGTTCCCGCCGCGGCCCGGCATCCAACTCAGGCAGGAGACGTAGATGGTTAGCTCGCGGATGATCTCCGCCCGGACAAGTAAAGGCCGCCCACTGGGGCCTAAGCCACCGGCAGAGCCCCGAGCAAAGGACGATGGCCGGTACATCAGCTCGGCTGCCAGTGTGTCGGCACAGGGGAGGCCGTAGGGGAGAAACTGCTTGCATCAGCATGGACGAGACAGGAGTTAGGAGGATGGGGGGAGGGGGCCGCTTACGACAGCGGAAAAGTCACTCCGCACATCGCGCATGAGCTCGCGCTGCTCATTGAAAACAAGTACAATAGACAGGACGTCCTTTGCCGCCGAGAGGAGGAGTCCGATGCTTTCGGGGGACTGGTCCTGCCGGGCATTGAAACGGAAGACGAGGAAGCTGGAGAAGAGGTAGTCGAGGTGGAAGCGGAGGAGGAACCAGATGTCGTGGGGCGTTATGGAGCCGTCCCAGACCGAGGGGGAGTACTTCATTATGTCCGGGCAGCTAGTCCAGATGGATTGGAGTTTTTGAAGGACAAGTCTGTTGGGGGGTTGAAGTTAGTACGGGTTGCGGTTGGGACGGAGGAGGAGTTGGTGGGAGGAGGGGCACAAGGGGGGGCGGATTCCCACTCACTGCGCCCTGCTCGGGACACTGGCACTGGCAATGTTATTCACCCCCAGATGCAGCTCCAAAACCTCTTCACGAACCGTTGCGAGCAAGTATCGCAGCCTCATGAAGGTTGTCGTTCGCCGGCGACCATCGGTATTCCATCCATGCTGGTCGAGCTTACTAAGCTCGAACTCGAGCTCGGGGCCAACCAAGTCGTCGTCGTCAAAGTCTAATGGCGCATCCAACGAACAGTAGCTGCGGTGGATGAGGGGTGGGCGTCCGAGCGTGGTGGCAATGGTCTTGTCCATGGCGTAGACCGCGGTGAAGCATCGTCGACGCCACTGGTGCATGAATCCGGGGTACTCGCCGGGAAGGGAGCCACGGGAGGTGGCACCGTCCTGGTGCATGCCGGTTGTGTAGATGGTGGATGTGAGCTCCATGAAGATGGAGTAGAGGTGCTGGCCTGGTGATATTTGGTTAGCTCTTTGTACCAACTCAAACCCGACGCCGCGACTGGAACGTACTAGAGTCCCCAAACCTGTACAAAGCCAACAGAAGCTGGTTGTACTTGAGTGCAACGCCGAGTTCATTGACCACTGGCGATGCGCTGGTCAGGGTGCTGAGGGTGTCGGTGATGCCGTGGAATGGCTGGATGAGATCCTGCTTGCTCCGCTTCTGTGGATCGAGGCGTGTGAAATCCCGGCCATGGATATGGATGAGGCACAGACCGGCCATGGCGAGAATGTTGCCAATCGTTTCCCATCGGAGATTCTCTCCCGTGATGAGGTGGCATACTTGTTCTACCGTCGTCAGCTTTGTGGCTTGGATTGGCTGGTACGAACTCTGGAAGATGCGAATGACGGTGCGCAGCTTTGCGTCGTCGTCGTTGGCGGGGACTTCGGCGGTGATGGTGCGGAACAGGGAGTCGGTTGCAGGGAGCATCAGCTTGTGGGGGACAATGGGCATCCGTATCACGCGATAGATGTGGCTCATCAGGTTCTGAAGCAGGACGGCGTGCTCGAGGGCAAAGTCAAGGATCTGCAAGCCGAGATCCAGCCGTTTCCGGTCGATGGTGTGGGTGGTGGTGGTGCCGGGAGACGTCGTCGTCCCGGAGAAGCCCGTCATGTCCAGCGGAGTCTGACCCTCGTCCGCCGTGAGCCCGGTGCGATAGCTCCCCGGGCCAACGAACCCGCCGGTCAGGACCGGAGGCGTAGTAATCTCGATCGGGCCAGCGGGGATCGGGGTGGGCGGCCCGGGAATGGGCTCGGAGCTGGCATGACCAGGCTAAAGTTAGCCCCCTTGGTTGGGTATGTTTCCCGGAAGGGGCCTGGCAGGATTCCCACCAAAGTTAGGAGGGGGCGAGTGGCTGGAAAGACGTACGGGAGTGGCTGCTGCTCCACGGCGGCTTGTTGGGCCCTCGTGGTGCTTCGGACTCGCCCAGACTGCATGTCAAAGCGAGCGGCTCGGAAGCGCCTCGTCATTGGCGCCGGCTCGTACACACAGTCGAGACCCTTGGCCACGCAGCGGCCACATCTCGGAGTAGAATGGTCGCATTTGATCTTGGTGGTCCGGCACCGCTCGCACGACTGCAAGGTGCCGTTGCGGCGGAGGTTCACCCCCGGCACCGAACTCGAAGCCATCGGGCGGCTGAAACGGACTCGACTAACACGGAGTCCAAGACATGGCTAGAATCGCCAGATACCCTCCCAACCCAGGCAGCCAAAGTGGATGGATGTTTCAGGTCTGCCATCTGCGTTCCCGGCGAGACCGGCCAAGGAGCGTCAGCCCAGGGCATGCCAACAGAACGCGTAAAAGCACGTCATATAGCGCCAGCCAATGGCAATGCAACGTAAGCAAACACGTCCAACTTCAAAACGACTGGTCAGCATTATGGCCATCCATGGCTTTCCAGGTGGCCAGCTGTACGGTGTGAGTCGAGTTAGGGACAAGCCAGTAAGTCGGATGCGAGACCATGACCTTGATCTTGGACAAACTGTCGAGAACAACCTACCCATCCTTCCCGGATTTGTATTGCAAAGAAAGGCATGTCGCGCGCCTGTCTCTTCTACTCGTGTCTCGTCGATGCCAACTCAAAGTAAGAAAACCACATCTTTCGTTCCCATCTTTCCAACAACGAACTTGGCCAGGGCAACAAGCGACGGCGCTTGGAGGATCTCAAACACAGGCACCTAGCCTCGCGCGAGAACCAGTTCCTCAGCTCGACTGCCACCAGCGAATCGACCCCGTACGCGGCCGTCGGCTTTTTCACATCAACCTCCTCGCGCCGCATCAGCAGGGATCTCGCCAACTTGCGCAGCAGAGCATCTAACATACCCAGCTCGGCGTCGCCCAGCAACTTCGCCGAGGCCAGAACCGTTGAAAGCGGCTAATGCTGTTGGTGCCGTCCATCCTCTGCACTGCCGGGACCCCCCTTCTTCCCACTCAGCAAATAGGGCCGGACAAAGGCCATGTGCGAGAATACCGGATCGCGGCGGCAGAACGGCAGCTCGCCCGCATCGTTCGTCGAGTGGACACCTGTGACAAGATGCCCATTGGACATTGAGACGGCCGAGTCAGACTCGGACTCGCCCCCCATCATGGCCATCTCCAGCATAGCAAGGAGCTCGTCTTCCTGGATGTCGGGCATGCCCAGCTTGACGAGGTTCTGCTCCGACGCGGTGCCTTCATTCTCTGCAACGAAGGCGACCCCTGACACCTTCCCGATATCGATGGTCGCTGCTGGCAGGCCAAGCTTGCGTCGATGGGCGGCAAGGGCCACTTGGTATGCACACGCGGCCGCATAGTTGGACTGCCCTGCATTGCCGACGAAGCTGGCAGCGGAGGACAGAAGCACAAAGAAGTCGAGCGGCTGCTGGAGTGTGGCGCTGTGGAGGTTCCAAGATCCCTGGACCTTGGGCCGGATCGTGTTCGTAAACGACTCGAACGACATGCTGGCAAAGATTTGATCCTTCAGCGCCATGGCGCCCTGGATTACGCCGCGGATGGGGGGCATCGTCTCGAGGGCATCGCTGAGGCATCGAGACAGTTGTTGCTCGTCTGTGACGTCGCATTGAAGGACCACGGTACGGACTTTGGCGGAGTGCAGCTCGTCGATCAGTTGGGCCGCTGCGGGAGACATAGATCAGGTTCCGTGCTCCGCAGCGGACCATCCACCAGGAAACACTCCGTCCAAGACCACCAAGGCCGCCAACGAGGAGGTAAAATGCATCTGCATGCAGGACCAAACCCTCGGGCACTTGCGGCATGAACTATAGACGCTTTGGTCTGCTGTATCTCTACTTATCTCGCTGGCAGCACGTTCTGTGGCACGTCCTCCCGCTTCCCATTACCTACTGCCTGCCCCATTTCCCATCTTAATCTATGTAAGGCATACGAATCGGGTAGTAGTATTAACAGTGGTAATGTCTTGTGGTGTTATGTGTGTATAGGAGGGAGAAGGCCCTGCAGCCTGCAGGCTGTAGGGTTTTCCGTCCACGTGGCTAGCTGGGGACCAGTCTGGTATATACGCCGTGTAGGGCACGTATCGAGGGTGCAACGATCTGCGTCTCTTGGTCCACCCCTTCTCCCTCTTCCTCGACCGCTATGCTAAACGACCTGCCTCTTCGTAAATATATCCCTTGTGAAGCTCTCCGGAGGAAATAGGGGAATATATAGGGTGAATCGTTCTATCCTATCCTCTGCTAGTCCGAATATAGAAGTTTAATTATTTGTCCTAGGGGTTATAGTATAGATAGGCCGATTTCTAGCTGTTAAGAATTCATTCTAAGTATTATCGATAAAACGATTCACAGATATTAGGGGCTTTAAATATAAATTCATCAGTGACTTTTATTGAGGGGTATCCGGGCGTATATTTCAAATCTGAAACTAGCTTGTTCGCTGCCCTTGCCGTTATACTGAAGCAGAGACATCTCTCCTTAAAACAGACCCCAAAACAAACATACTACCATGCACCTTTAACCCTCCCCCCCTAGCGTGTAGTTAGTCTTGCAACTAGCTAGCATACGTTAATACATATATACATAGGAAATACAAATACGGATTGCTCTGCGAAATCGGACTCAAATGGAAAATAGAAATATATCAGCCAATGGCTGTCAAAGACAGTGAAGCAGGAGCGGAAGCAGAAGTGATAACAGAGCATCTCCCAGACGAGGCTGGTGGTTGACTTTGAGGACTGCCCGCTGCTCCCGACCAGTGAAGCGCATGGACGAAAACTCATCACGTAACCCCGAAGGCCTCGTACCGGCAGATTTAATACGACCGTTCTACACACCTTTGGCAGGATGATCAAAAAGGGAGGAAGAAGGCGAGGAAGAAGGCGAGGAAGAAGGCAAGGAGGAACCCTGCTAAGGAGGTCACGGGTCCCTTCAAAAAGGAAGTCAGTGATGGTAGTCCAGATATGTTTTCTTTCAGAGTCCCTTTGCCACGACGTTGTACTGCAGATGTCTGCCAAGTCAAGCCAAGACCCGGTTATCGCGTCTGTCCCTGCAGCTGTCCTCGTTCAAATCGCGCCCCTTTGTCAAGTCGGCGTCGAGGAGCGCGCCCACCGAACCATTCGTCCCGTACCTAGATTCACGAGCAGAATCCCCTAGCAATGGTTGTCTCGTCCGCCCTACGGCCGAAACGTTTCTCTCTGAGGTCCATCCCAAGCATCATCCACCACCTGCTGCCTCGAACCCAGCTCATTAGCCATCGACCCGCCGCCGCCCCTTCACGACTCACAGATTGGCACCCCCTCCACCACAACCACGCCCACCATCCAACAACTGACGGCCCTTCACGTCCTCCTCAGCACGGCCCGCCTCGCAAGACCAACCAACCCCCCCCCGCGGCGATACCTGGGAAAACCTCTCAGCCGAAGCCAAGATCCAGTGGTCCGGCGTATCCAAATGGGGCTTTGTCGTCTTCCGGCGTTCCTACGCCAAAGAGTTTGACGGCGGCTGGGACGACATCCAGCGCCGCATCCGGCGCATGCGCGACTCCATCGCCAACCACTCCGACGCGCCCGCCATCGCGGAAAGGATGGACTTGTGTCTTTGTCGACGACCCCGCGCTCGAGGGCGCGTCGGTCGCGGAGCTGCAGCAGCGCTTCCAGGCGTGGGCGCGCGCCGTTAGGTCCGACGTCGATATGGATGGGGCCGAGGTGATGAGCCGCGGCGCGAGGCATGAGTTCTTTCTGAAGGTGGATGGGGAAGGGTTGTGGGGCGGGTATGTTTGACTCGTGCAGGGCTGGCCGTGGTTACCCGGGGAGGAGGACTGGACGAAGATCTGGGCGAGCTCGGCTGGGCCTGAGTTGTATTACCAGCTGGGCGACCGGGAGGTGTGGTAGGTGTATTACACGCAGCCAGAGAGGGGGGTGTCTGCGTTGGGCTGGTAGGGATGATCTGCTGGTTGAGAGGCCAGGGGGCTCGTTGATTGCACTCTTGATAAACGAGAGGTTTGTTGAACGTACCATCCATAAAATAGGTATTCTGGTCCCTGGAAGTGCCGTGTGAGGCAAAGCCTGTTCTTGTTGGTACGGAACTTGGTGAGATCGAACATCGGAGTCTGTTCTTTAGGCACCAAGACAGGGCGCCCTCGTTCTGGATGAGGTTTTGGATAAGGTTATGACGGTTTTGGAGGTTTCCCATGTCCGATTGGGAGAGGGCTTGCGCGAGCCGCGGACACGACCTCATGGGACGGCGTCCGGTGAGGCTTGTGGCATTGGTGTTGCTCAGTGCCGTTTGGCTGCGCCCCTTAGCTTCAGCTCACCCTCCTGCCCCAGGCCCCGGTCCCCCGTCAGCCAAACTCGAACCCCCGACGGGAACCCTGAACACCTCCCAGCACCCTATCAACGGCTCTACCAACGATTCTACTAACTACACTTACCCCTTCTACACTTAGCCTCCAACCCCCCCCGGCCCCCCTGACGGGTGTTAGGGAGGGGTCAGGACCTTGGCTGAACACCTCCTCGCACCCAATCAACGATTCCACTGCACACCCTTACCCCTTTTACACTGAGCTCCCCCGTGGGTGTCAGGGCGGGTGTCGGAACTTTGGCAGCCGTGCCCCTAGCGTCTTGGCAGGGCAGGATGGGAGCCAGTTTCAGGAGTTCAGCGGGCCTGGCCTGGTTACCGATAGGTCCAAGTTCGACCCGGTACGGGCGACTGGACGGACCGGGACGGCAAATTTGGCACCAGCGCGAAAGCCTACATCGATTGGGGCGAGCACGGAATTTCCATCATTGACAGCTACAAGTTCAGGGTCGACCAGGGCATCACAGACAACAAGATCAACCTGCCGGTGATCGGGCTCGAGGCAATGCCGGTGCTGCACGAAGGGACGGTGACTTTTGTGGCGAAGAAGTAGGAGGACGTGGAGTTTTATAATCATCGTAATTGGCAGGATGAGTGGTAAAGGGGGCTTACGGGCGTGTGTGCTTTTCCTTTTGCTGTTGCTAGCAAACCAATGATAGACCTTGCGATGCCAAGTTGATACTCCTTTTCTTGGTCTATATAGTCCTAGCTATTAGCAAAAAGAAAGCCGTTGGGAAAGTTTCTTCAATTCTTGCGATCCCAAATTTGAGCGTCGGCGCTTGGGGTGGCATCCTCCAAAGCGGGGTAATGGGCCCCTCCGCAGGAATCAGGAAACCGTGTGTAAAGCTGGCGAGTTGGTCACATTTGGGACAAGGCTGGCGACGGAGAGCCTGGCGACCCCACGAGAGTTGTGTCGCCGTCGTCTTCGCCGATCAACGAGCTGCTGAGCACGACGAAGTGGTGGCAAAGTGGGTGGTTGGTCCTCCTTGATTGCCCAGCTGGAGAGGCGTCGAATGGAGTATCAAGTGGCTGCGGGTGCAAGGATTTTCCATCCGACGTGGTCTAGGCGGTCTGGCGCGCGTGTGGTGTGCGCAGAACCCTCATACGAACTTCGCCACCAGCCAGCTCGAAAGACATTGCAACAACAGCGACCTACCGCTAGAGTATAGTCCTTACGGGCACCGGGGCACCACACCGCCCGTTCCCAACGTCTGCGACCTCTGATCCCAAAACAAGGGCCCTGCGTCCACTTATTCTTGTTATTCACGTTCCCGGCCCCGCATCATAGTCCGCGTCGTCCGCATTATCCACTCCGGTGCCCCGCGGATCGCGGGACATGTCGGATCATCCCATCGGCTCCGATGCCTGGAGAGCGCAGGACAAGGGTCCAGCGATCGTTGCCACCTGCTGGAGTGTCATCGCACTCAGCACCGTCTTTGTAGCCGCTCGGCTGTATGTTCGAGGCGTGATGCTGAAAAAGCTCCACAGCGACGACTACTTCTCTCTCGTGGCACTGGTAGGTGGCAGGTCATGTTTTGTTGGTGGCAGCCTGCAGTTTAGATCTAACTCTGACTTCAGATCTGCGGCTACATCTCGGCAGCCATGTCAACAGTGGCAGTCGTGTCCTTCGGCAATGGAAAACACACTGCCCTCCTTTCGACAGAGCAGCAAGAAGGCGCGATTCTCTGGACTACAATAGCCTTTTGTCCCGGCGTTTTATCGTTTTGCCTTCCCAAGCTGGCCGTCGTGGTACTGCTCATGCGCATCCTGCATCCTGGCCCGTTTCACAAATGTTTTCTCTGGACTATGGTTATCTTGTGCCAGCTGAGTTTCATAGTTGCTATCGGTATCCTACTGGGACGGTGCAGGCCAACGCGCTCCATCTGGGACTTCTCGGTCCCAGGCACCTGTATCGATATCGGCATCCTCGTGAACTACGGCCTTGCTGTTACAGGTGGGCGAACTTGTCCAAGCTCCCTGGGAGGACCCGCACTAATCAGTCCGAAGTCTACTCGGCTTTTGTGGATTTCTATCTGGCTGTTTATCCATCCGTTATCCTCTTTCGCATTCAGATGTCCCTGAGGAAGGAGCTTGCGCCTGAAGTTCCTAGCGGCATCAGTGCCACGTGGAAGAAGGTTGCCCTTGGTGTTGCTCTGGGTATTGGTGCCAGGTAGCTGCCGTCCATCCCCCGTCGTGTTTCTCGGTCTAACAGCTGTCCCAGTTCCGGCGTCGTCGCCATCTACAAAGCAACAAAAGTCGCGTCACTTCGAAGTCCTGACTTCTCGTGTACGCTTACCACCCCCGCCCCTCGCGGTTGCTGCCCTTCAGACTGACATCACGCGCAGATGACACAGCCGACTTGGTCATCTGGACCGTGTAATTGCATCCCTTCCCCCACCCATCCGATCTTGCTCGTTTACATCTGACCCGACCTTGCAGGGTCGAGGGAAGCACGATTCTCATCGCATCATCAATCCCCATCCTGCGCCCGCTGGTACAGGTGGTTCTGCGCCGCGGCAGCAAGGCGCTCAGCTCCTCGAAGAGCTCGAAGCAGAACTCGAAGCAGAACTCGACTTACCCGAGCAACTCCAGCACAAACAACAGTTGTACGCGTGCTGCAGACTATATTTCCGCGAGGTGGCCCCCGTAGCGTTCAGCGGCGATGGAGGAGGGCAGAGCAATGGAGAAGGGCAGAGCAATGGAGAAGGGCAGAGCAATGGAGAAGGGCAGAGCAATGTAGGAGGGCATAGCCATGGAGGAGCACAGAGTAATGGACTAAGAACTACTATAAAATAGATTCAACGTATTCTACTATTTATGTATCTTAGCTATGTATTACACCCCCGTTCCGTTCCCCTTTCCGGGTCTAATACAAACGAATGTCATCCGGCACAAGCCCACAGAAACTCAAGCTGCCAGCGCCCGAGCAAGCAGTGAACACGGCATGAGGTACAGTGTCCCGAACAATTCCGAGTTCCAAACAAGCTATCAACGCACCTCCCCCTCTCCCGCCCCCACCGAGCCAAAAAGAAAATAGAAGAAAAAAGAAAAGGACCGAAAAGACAGAAAACCGCCTCTTCACCCAACTTTGAATGTTCATCAACGGACAGAACCCTGACCCTTACCGCCGCTTTTACCGCCGCTCTTGCTGTCCTTCATGCCGGTCTTGCGCGACATCCCCGTCTGCCCCTCTCTGTCACGCGCCTGGCACGTGGAGCAGCGCTTGTGTGGATGAAAAACGGTGACGAGCATGCTGCGTCCCCGGATGTATTTGCACTCGCTGTACACGGAACGCGACCAGACCGCGCACGAGTACGGCATTCTATCGGGCTCGGGATCTTCGTCGCCCCATTGGTAAGAGGTTTGCTCCCACTGGCACATGATGTGGGTTTGTGTTGGTTGGGTTCTGGGTTCGGGTTTGTCGTGCGGGTGGGTGGTGTGTGGTGGTGGACTGACTGCGTGTGTCAAGGGGTTGCGGGGGGGCGAGTGGGGGGTGTGATGCTGGTGGTGGTGGTGGTGTCTCTCTGGGCCAGCAAGAGAAGAAAGGGGGCGGGTGTCTCCCTCTGAGCCAGCAGAGTGATGATGGGGTGTTTTTGGGAATGGATTGGGGGGAAGGGTAGGGCAATGGGAGAGTGAGTGAGGATGATGATGATGAGGCTGTGCCGAGCTTGGTTACATCGACTCTGTGAACAGAGTGAGGTGCCTTTATGTCTTTTTCTACTTTTTCTGTCTTGCTGCTCGACCCC
>FTEL01003374.1_pt1 | contig 58868 bp, 42 predicted proteins | sample 1658911 | NCBI WGS metagenome assembly FTEL01 (sample SAMEA3914869, study PRJEB12502) | metagenome | biome: forest; material: soil | place: USA | collected 2012-03-12 | depth 0.1 m
CCCCCTGGCCTCCCAGGCCCCTGGTTTCCCTTGTTCCTGGCTGTGCCCCATAAAGCCCGAAGCAGCGGACCATTGGGAGTGAAGCACCACGGCGGCCGGTCGGGGCCGACACACACCACCACTTGTGAGTTTGGACTCGCACTCGAGCCGGGTGCCCTGTGCAGCAGGCGAGAAAGTGGAGGCGCGGTCGCTCACCCTCGCGAGACTTCTAGTTATTTGAACCACAGTTCCCTGACAGACTCGCCCTCTCATTAGAAGCACCTCCCTGGACAGCACGCAAGCCCCCCCCCAGGATTCCAGACCCAGGACATTCACGGACAGGGGTCGCTGCGCTGCTCCACCCGCGTCCGAAGGCAAAACCCCACAGGAGCCGACCCTGCGCCGTTTCAACACGCCTAATAAAGAGCCGGAGCCTCAGACCGCCTGGACGGCGCCGTGCGGGCGGTGTTGCATGTGTTGCGGATCGCGAATGGGTGTGTGTATGTGCATACACGCCTCCTCGTCCATCGGCATTGCCGTCATTCAGAGCGAGGATTTGAGTGTGTTGAGGACGATTTGTCTCTCATCTGCTTCGCCACAGCTTCCCAAGTTTCTGGGGATCTGTTCCTGAGGAACTGTTTCTGAGGAACTGCGTGGCCGTGTGGGAGCTGCCGCAGTAACACGCCCAAGCACCACCTCTCCCCCTTCCCTCCCGAGCCCCCACCAACAGTCAACCTCAACAACATGGCGACCCTCTGAGGGGCCAGTATCAGAGCACGCTTCCCGTTCGAGAGTCACGGCCGCCACCCAAGCCGAGAGCTGGACCGAGCCCAAAGGCGTTTCGACACCATCTCGCCCTCCCCTGGAGCCCACCGGAGCCACCAGGTCCACCACATCCACGATGCCTCCAGAGCACCGAGCAACTGACCGGCCCTGCTACTATACCATGAAGACGCCGGCACCTCTGTCGGCAGCGGCGTCCCAGGGCCTGCCTCACTCGCGCTCAAATTCCCCCTCCTATTTCTCCGCCAAACCAACAACCACTTCGCCCATCCCCTCGCGGCCGCCCTCCGTCGGCCAACCACACCCGCCCAAGCCCTCCCCTGGAGCCTCCCGCGGGCCCATCACCCATGATGGCCGGACACCGAGCCCCAACTATTTCGGAATCGCCGTCGAACCCTCTACCGACCCCCGGGACCCGTGCACAGCGCCACGTGAAAGCCGGGGCTCGCCGTCTTCGGTCAAATCGTTCGCCGCAGGATTGTCGAAGCAGCTTCCGCTGGATGCGAATCCAGAGTTCGAAGCCTTTCGCAGGCAGGTGGACGCAAACCGAGCGAGGGTACCCTTCAACCTGTCAGCCTCCAACTTTAGCGTGACGGCGGGAGGAGCACACACCCCCCCGGCTTCGATACCATCCGCCTTGCACCGGCCACGGCCCCCAAAACGACACACCCAGGCGGCCGATGGCTCGGACTTCCCATCGTTGCGCGCCGCACGCCGAACAGCCGGGTTCTCGAGTCTAGGGGATGCTCCGGTGTCCGCAGATTCTCAGCGCAACTCAGCCGTGTCACTCAACCCGCCCCTCTTTCTCAGCATCCACATGCCCAGACACGATACACCCTCCTCATCACCAACGCAATCTCCTCTCCACCACCCCGCCGGGGAAGCGGCCGCTTCTAAATCCTCGCCGCAGCTTGTCGGTCCCGTCAGGAGGGGCTCACCATCTCCCCGTGTGCCGAGCCACCCCGGAGCGGGCGTGGCAGCCCATATCCCGTCACCAGTCGGGGCGCTCCCGATGATATCTCCTGCTGAACTCAAAGGCCTTCTGGAGTCGGAGCAAGACACAGCCACATTGCTGCTGGACCTCAGGGTGTCGCCGCAGTTTGCCCAGTCGCGGGTGCGAGGCGCTCTGAACCTGTGCATTCCTACCACCCTCCTCAAACGGGCGACATTCAACCTCCAAAAGCTCCAACAAACATTCCAGGCAGATGGGGATCAGGAAAAGTTCTCCAAGTGGCGCAGTGCGAGCCACCTTGTCGTCTACGATGGCTCGTCTTCTGACAGCCGCGACGCAACCTCGGCCACAAACATGGTCAAGAAGTTCATGAACGAAGGATACTCGGGTCGTGCCGTCATCTTGCGAGGGGGATTTTCCGCGTTTGCTGCCGCATACCCGAGCCTCATCGACCGCTCCTCTAGCCAGCCCGCCACTGGTCTCTCGCTGGGGCCTGGCTCGGTATCAGGCGGGCTGCAAGCCAATCTTCCGCCCATTATTGGGGGGGTCGTGCTGCCCAACGCGAGTTGCAACCCAAGTCCCTTCTTTGACAATATCCGTCAGAACCAGGATCTGGTCGACGGTGTTGGCCAATTGGATGTCGGCATGCCTTCCGGACTCACCCAAGCCAGCTTGCCGAGGTGGTTGCGAGATGCTGCGGCAACCGGTGATCGGGGCAAGCGGGTGTCGGACGAGTTCCTCCGCATCGAGCGGGCAGAACAGTCACGAATGCGCGAGGCGTATGCGACTTTCAGGCCCCTCGATGGCCGCAACGCTTCCGCCTACGGGGAGCCAGCCAAAATCCGGTTGTCGGGCATCGAAAAGGGCGGCAAGAACCGGTATAAAGATATATTGCCCTTTGACCACGCCAGAGTGAGGCTTCAGGGCCGCCCTGAAGGGTCCTGCGACTACGTGAACGCGAGCCATCTCCGAGCCACGCGTAGCCACAAGCGGTACATCGCCAGCCAAGGGCCGCTCCCGGCTACCTTTGATGTTAGAAACCGCCATCATCTTCTCCCACATGCTTGCTCGGATGAGACTTGACTGACAGCGTGACAGGATTTCTGGTCTGTGATCTGGGACAATGACGTGCGAGTCATCGTCATGCTGACAGCCGAGTCGGAGGGCGGGCAGCTAAAGTGCCATGCCTACTGGAAAAACACCGACTTTGGGCCCATCAAGCTACGAGTGTTGTCCGAGACGAGGGTCTCCCTTGATGTCGACAAGCGGCGTTCGCCGGCAAGCACAGGCACGGCCAAAACAACCCCAGCGACGACGGCGGCGGCGGCGGCGACGGATAGATCGACGAGCCCTGCACGAGCTGCTGCTCCAGATCCATTCCTGCCCGAGGGCCTCCGCCGGCGCGCAAACACGACGACGACACTCAACCCAGGGACATCATCCCAACCCAACCAGTTCAACTTTCCACCGCAACCAACTGGGCCTGCTGAGACACAGTATGTCATCATCCGCAAGTTTGCCCTCACCCACGCGGGCCACCCTTCACTGGCGGGGCGTGAGGTCACGCAACTCCACTACCCGTCATGGCCCGATTTCGGGGCGCCCGCCCAACCCGGGCATCTCCTCGCGCTGGTCGAACTCGCCAACACCATGCAGCGCGGCGGTCCCCTCATCGATACGCCAGGGGCTCTGACCTCGGCGTCCCTGATGTGGGGCAGCATGGCAGGGCCGGAGTCTGACGAGCCCGCCCGACCTATGCTCGTGCACTGCTCCGCCGGGTGTGGCCGTACCGGCGCGTTTTGCACCGTCGACAGCGTCATTGACATGCTTAAGCGGCAGAGACAGCACATCCTGGGACCCTCTCGGAGTGGCCAGCCAAGCCGGGCACCGCCTGGCTCGGTCGAACGTGACTTGGACGGAGACACGGCCATGGGTGAGGCGGGAGCCGCGCCTGACGGGTCCGACCGAAATGCCCAGGGCCGCGCTGACATCGACACGAGCTGGCTAGAGGATGACAACGTCGACCTGATTGCGCAGACGGTGGAGGATTTCCGCGGGCAGAGGCTGAGCATGGTGCAAAGCCTGCGGCAGTTTGTGCTCTGCTACGAAACGGTCCTCGAGTGGATACGGCGGCTCCAAGAGAGCGCTGGCAGAGGACCCGATGGGCGAGGGAGAGGGAGGAGCGGGAGTTTAGCATTTTAGGAAGCTGTTGACGGGGGCTGAGGCCCCTCTCTGCCCCACGACGGGGTTCATGAAAACCAGAAGCATGCATCGCCAGGCACGGCTGCCCTTGAAGGGTTCGGGGAAGTAGCTTTACATTGTTTGGCTCGAGAAACGGATTGGCGCTACCGGAGAGGACACGTGCGTGGGACGGCGGGCCAGTTGACTACGGGGGATTGGATGGACTGGCTCATGGCGAGGAGTGCTTGTTGTGTAGGTAGCACGGAGTGGGAGAAACGCAGGGTTCAATTATTCCCAAGCCGGCGGTACCGGGAGCCAGGGTTGGGAGTGACATCGAGGGAGCGTGCGGGATTGCGCTGAGCAGGAAGCCAAGGTTAGCTCCCAGGCTCCTTGTGGCATTCTATGCTGATGAAATCTCTTTCGCCGTACTGTACAAGACATGCCACGATGCAATGAATCCCTCCGCCGTCCCCTCCAAGACTGCCGGTCTGTCGAGTCGGCGTTGCTGCCATCGCACAGCTGACCACTGCGGCTGCTGCGCTGCATTTCTACCACCAGGGGAGGGATGAAGCCTCCATCGGAGGGCAATTGCGCAATCTGAGCGGCACCCCATGCATACCAGGAGACCCCGTCTCCTCCGTCCTCTTCTTCTTCCCAAACATCCGACTAACGCCAGAGCTTGGCGAGCGAGACCTCCTTGTCGTCGTGCTTGTTCAGAATCTTGGCCGTGGCAAGCTCAAAGTCCTCCTGCGTGACATGCACGCGCCTCTCCCTGAGGGCGTACATGCCGGCCTCGGTGCACACGCCCTTGAGCTCGGCGCCGGAGCAGCCGTTCATCTTCTCGGCAATCTTGGTCAGGTTGATACCGCGTGTGAGGTTCATCTTGCGGCTGTGGATGCGGAGGATGTCGGCGCGCGCCTCGACGCTCGGCGGCGGGAACTCGATCTTGCGGTCGATGCGGCCAGGGCGCAGGAGGGCCGGGTCCAGAATGTCCAGCCGGTTTGTGGCCATGATGACCTTGATGTTCTTGGTCGGCTCGAAGCCGTCGAGCTGGTTGAGCAACTCCAGCATGGTACGCTGCACCTCGGAATCGCCGCCCGAGGAGCCTTCGACGCGTGACGAGCCGATGGAGTCGATCTCGTCCATGAAGATGATGCTCGGCGCGTGCTCCCGCGCCATGACGAACAGCTCGCGCACCATGCGGCTGCCCTCGCCAATGTACTTTTGCACCAGCTCGGAACCGGACACGCGGATGAACTTGCAGTCGGTGTGGTGGGCCACGGCGCGGGCCAGGAGCGTCTTCCCTGTGCCAGGAGGGCCATAGAGCAGTACACCCTTGGGCTGCGCAATACCGAGAGACTCGAACAGCTCGGGGTGTTTGAGTCCGAGCTCGATGACCTCCTTGATTTCCTTGATCTGCTGGTCCAAGCCACCAATCATGTCGTAGGTGCTGTCGGGTACCTTCTCGACCATCATGAGGGAGACGAGCGGGTCGACGGAGGATGGGAGCATCTTCTCGAGCTTATACGAGTCGGATAACAGGGTCACGCGTTTGCCGACTGTGAGCTTGGTGATGTCAACCGAGTCGGCGACATCAACGACTGGAGGGAGAAGGGAGGCGTCAGCGGCGCCGGGGAACAGGGCGATCAAGGACACCACAGGGCATATGGGGTGCTGGACGTACCGTATTTCCCTTCAGGATGTACCTTGACGAGAACCTTTTTCGTGCTCATCACCTTGACGACCTCGCCAACGTACGAGCCGGGCTGTTGCAGGAGGCCCAGCTCTTCCCTGAGCAGCCGTACCCGCGAGTTGTAGTCATTGCGCTGAGCTTCGAGACGACGGAGGACGGCTTGACCCTTGAGGATCTCGAGTTGCATCGCCTCGATCTTGTTGTGATAGTAATTGTCGAGCGCCATGACGACGGCGGCTTGAGGTGTGTGTTTGGTGCGTCTTCTGTGTGGTTGGGGTTTGGGAAGGGGAGTCGGCTTCGGACGGTGTAGTTGGTCGTGGGAAAGGCCAGGTACACGTGGATGACTCCTAGAAGTGCGGATTTGGTAGATTGCGGTCGCTAAGCCGTCGACGGCGGGATCGATGTTGTTGTGAAGTTAAGTCGTCGTGTTTTGGAATTCGAGGTTCGGGATGCAGCAGCTCTGAAGGCAGCTGAGGTCCACGCAATGCGAGCCTGGCGCCGGCCACCAACGCCTCGCGCCAAGACAAGTCGAGCAGCGCGTTGGCCACAGCTGTTACACGTGACTTTCTGACTGCCAACTTGGTTAGGTAAGCCTTGTGGTTCATTCTCCAGGGGTCTCCGATGATGTCACCGCCCGACTTGACGCCAAGAGCAAGCGCCAAACGCGATGCTCCGCTGAATCCAGCTCGAAAGCACCCTAGCATCCCACCACCCACCCAGCGAGAGTGAAAGGCTCACATTGAGCCGCCGGACGGCAATCTGGTTAGCTGCAGATCTCGCTGGTCGATGGTGGCGTGGTGGTAAAGCTACACAATTATTGCCTGATTTAAATATACTCGGCACCATGGTGGATTTCAGGCTCACTCTTTGAGGGGGGGTGAGACGATGCGTCGCGCAAACCTTTCCAGACCAGCCTGTCTGTCGCCTGGCACCTAGGTACTTAGGTAGTCAACTAGCAGTTGATGCTGACTCGAGCTCCTTGCACAAGAGCGAAGCGGTGAAGGGGATGAGAGGGCCCAGAGCGGGCAAGAGCTTGGTCCTCGGCACGCACAAACGACGGAACAGACGTAATCATGGTCAGAGCCGGCCAGGTTGATGGCAACACTTGCCGACTCTGATCCAGCAGGATGTTCCTCAGGATGCCCTCGGGCCTGTTGTCGGACCGCATCTTTTAACATCAAGGTTGAAGTGTGGCGCACATCGGCTGGCAGATACAATGCGGAGTACCAGGGGGTGGATGGGGTCTCTTGCGGCAGACCCGCTTCGAGAGTAACACCCCCGCCGTGCATCGGATCCCGCAAACTACTTGTAGCAGGCAAGTCGGCACAGCGAGGTCCGATGGAGGACGGAGGGCTTGTGCGGTGCAGAGTCAGTCGACACAGCATCAACCGCCCTTGAACTTGGTCCACAGCACCATCCTGGTGGCACTGCGCAACCCAAGCCACCCCTTCTTCAGCGGCACATGCCGGCGTTGTTGTTTCGTTTTGTGGGCGGCAGGGCGGTGCGGCGACCCTGGCCCTCGGTGCCGCATGCTGACCCACCCAGCGCCATCCTCCTCTGCAGGTCTGGGCTGAGCGAGTGGTGCGATCGGGCAGGGGGGGAGGCCAAGGCAGGCTTGGGCCGGGCAGCACGGCGAGAGGACAAAAGTTGGAAGTCTGTTCGAGTGTCGCTTGCACCGGCGACTGGGCAGCCCGAGGGTTTCACCAGCTGCCTTCGATGGCTCCGTCAGTCGACGAAAGTAGATATGCAATTGCCTGGCAGATCTTTGGGGTTGCGGCACATGCAACAGAGTGCCACGGAAACTGCGCTGCCCTTGCTGGCTGGCCTGTCCAGATCGTCGCGCTGGGGAATGGATGTTTATTTTCGGTTGGGTTGCTGGTTATCTGAGTGGGTCCGTTAGTTAGCTGCTAGGTGCTAGCGTTAGCGGGCAGCCAGGTTCCGCCGCGTCGCCCCCAGCACCCCCAAACCGATCACCACACCAACCTCGAACGTCGCTCCGCCTCGAGACGGACGGCCACACAAGACACAAGCAAGACACGCTGTTGGTCATGAACCGACGTTGCATACGCCTGCTCTCGTGCGACTGTCGTGCGACTGCTATGCCATCGCAGAGCCGCCACTGCACCGATCCCAGCCCGACCTCTGCTTGACCTTCCCCAACTTTGGAACTGCTGTGCTGGATGCACTGAGCAGCGAGCTGCAGCGCTGATGGTCCACGCAAGCTGCAAACCCGAACCACACAGGCATCATCACGCAGCCGTTGCAGGAGCAGCATACCGATAGCGCAAGCGCAGCAACGTATCCGATTCGACTCGCCCTCGCCTCACTCCTAACTACCTCTCTCTTCCCGCCCCCGCTTGCTGCCATGGAGTCTTCCCAACGACCCGGCGGCGGCCGCGCCTCGCCAAACGACGCCGACCCCTCGCCGACCGATACCCGGCGACCATCCCTCTCCAGCCCCACCCCGCGCGACGATGATCGGGGCTTCGACAGCCTCCAACCGACGGATACTGTGCGGAGACGCCCAGAAGGTGGGTATCAAATCCCGAGACTCTTTCCCACATCCCCTTCCCGGCCATGTGGCACACATTCGACGCAGAGCGTGCAGCCTGACGCCTCCTCCGCGGGTATTCCCGAGCTGGCCAGCAGCTAACATGCTCCTCCTCACCAGGCTTTGCGCATAGTCCGATCCCGGGATTCGCGTCCCGTTCCGAAGGGGTTCAGTCTCCCGCTGCCGACCTACTCATGCCACGATCTGGCCAGAGCGCGACACGCTCCCCGCTTCTAGGCCCTGAACGCGGCCGCGGGCGCCCACGAAAGCCTCCCATGACGCGCCGCACGTCGTCCAACGCCCAGGCTCCTCAGCGAGGCGGCGTTTTCTCGGTCGACGACGGCATCGCCGAGGTCGAGGCCGACGCCGCGGAGCGCCAGCAGAGCTACGCGGCGACCCTCCGACGGCGGGTGGCTGGCCCGCCCGTCCTCGGCAAGATCCACCCCCCAGCAGACGATGATGAGGAAGGCGAGGGGCCCGAGGACCAGGCTGACCAGACTGACGCCGGTCCCCAGGATGAGGTCGGCGAGGATGCGGCGGGGGAAGACCACCCCGACGACACATCGCCGGTTGACGAGGACGGGGATATCAGCGACGCCGAAAGCTTCACACTCAAGGACCGCCAGCAGGCCATCAATGAGACGCACCCCTTCGGCATCAGGCTGTGGAAGCCTGCGCTTTACAAGAAGAATCGGTCGGTCCAGAAGAACGCCGAGGGCGATATCCACTCCTCCCCGGGCGGCCACGTCAGCAACTGGCTCCTTTTCTTCAACCTCTTGTGGACGCTGGCTTTTGGCTGGTGGATGGCCCTCATCCCGTTCGCCGGTGCTCTCGTCTGCTTCCTCTTTGCCGCTGCGCCGGGCGGCGGCGAGTACGGGCGGATCCTGTGGGGTTTGGCTGGCTACATCTTCTACCCCTTTGGCAAATTTGTGCGGCTGGTGCAGCAGGAGGCCTACCTGGACGAGGACCAGGGTGAGGGTCGCAGCATCAGCGAGTATGAGCAGTGGCAGAGCGGCGACTTGGAGTATGGCCGACTGTTCTTTGGTCCGGACAGGAATCGCTCCATCGTTGGGCGGTCTCGCAGGAGCCTCGACTCGGAAGCTGACGAGACCGAGAGTCTCCTCGGCCGGGGACGCGGCGGACGGGCGCTCGATGACCATCTTCCTCGCATGAAGCGGCGGCTGTTTGGGCGCGGAGAGTGGAACATCGGCCGCGTCATCTTCTTCACCTTCTTTTACTTCCTCATCACTCCCTGTCTGTTCGTCGTCTCCGCCATCTGCTGGCTGCTGGTCTTCTCGATTCCCATGGGCAAGGTCACCCTGCTCCTCTTTTCACACCTCCGGCGCCACCCCCTGGCCTTGTCCTTCGAGTCCGACATCGTCTCGGCCCGCGCCCCAGCGGCCCCCCATTCTTCCATCTTGGTCTGCACCTATCGGGCTGTCGGCCTCAAGTACTGGAAGTACACCATTGACGGAACCAACATCTTCCTGATCAACCTGATGGCCATTGTGGTCTTTGTCATATTTGACTGGCTCGTCCTGGACGGGTTCCTCCACATGGAGAACGTCCTCACCTCGCCCGCTTTCCTCTTCGTCGCCGGCCTGCTGTCCATCATTCCGCTCGCCTACTTCATCGGGCAAGCAGTGGCATCCATCTCGGCCCAGTCGTCCATGGGCCTTGGCGCCGCCATCAACGCCCTCTTCTCCACCATCGTCGAGGTCTTCCTCTACTGTGTCGCCTTGCGGCAGGGCAAGGCCCAGCTCGTTGAAGGTAGCATCGTCGGCAGCATCTTTGCTGGCGTCCTCTTCCTTCCGGGCCTGTCCATGTGTTTTGGAGCCATTAAGCGCAAGACGCAGCGCTTCAACTCGAGGTCGGCCGGCGTGACTTCGACCATGCTACTCTTTGCCGTCATCGGCGCTTTTGGCCCGACCCTCTTCTACCAGATCTACGGCACCCACGAGCTAACGTGCCAGGACTGCATCAACCTTGACCGCCCCAGCGGCGGCGGGGCTCTTAGGGATTGCCGCCGCTGCTACTTCTCGCAGACTCCTGCCATCAACGACCGCTTTTACCTTGAAGCGGTGCGCCCATACTGCTACCTCGCCGCCAGCATGCTGTTCATGTCCTACATCATTGGCCTCTGGTTCACTCTCCGCACCCACGCCGCCGTCATCTGGAATTCTGAGCTCGAGGAGAAGAAGCACGACGACCATATCATGCCACATAACACCCCACGGCCCTCTGGTCATGCCTCAATTGGCGAAACCAGCGGCGCTGACATCCGAGACTCGCACCTGTACAAGCGCATCCTTGGCCAGTCGCTCCGCCAAGTGGGCCAGTACCCGCGGCCGGACGAGGACACACGGCAGAGCACGCCTCTCCTCGGCAGCGGAGCCAACGGCAGCACTCCTCACCTCGTCCCGCCCAAGCCCACCAGCTACGGCACCACCGAGACCTCACCCGGTCCCACCATCAGCATCCCCGGGTTTACCGATGCCGAGAACAGCAACCTCGTCCACCAGGTGGCCGAGATCGCGGCAACGGCTGCCACCGTCGCTGCCAGAAACGTCCAAGGAACCAGGCGAGGGCCACCCGGTTCGCTCTCGACCGCAGCCCATGCGTCCGTCTCCGGCGGGCGCTCGGGGCCAGCGCGCAGCGCCGCCCTCTTCCCTGAACAGGAGGATTCCGGTGGCCCGACTGGTCCGACGGGGGACGGCCATGGAGGTCACGATGCACCAAACTGGAGCCGGCTCAAGAGCTCCATCATTCTGATGGGCGCCACAGTGCTCTATGCCATCATCGCCGAAATCCTCGTCGACACGGTGGATGTCGTGCTCGAGAGTTTTGACATTGATGAGAAATTCCTCGGCATCACGCTCTTTGCCCTGGTGCCAAACACCACCGAGTTCCTGAACGCCATCTCGTTCGCCATGAACGGCAACATTGCCCTCTCCATGGAGATTGGTTCCGCCTATGCTCTGCAGGTCTGCCTGTTGCAGATCCCCGCCCTGGTTCTCTTCTCGGCCGTCAACCCGCTCGGCGTCCCTGCCGAAGATGTTGCGCGGTACACCTTCAGTCTGCTCTTCCCCCAGTGGGACATGGTGACGGTCATCCTGTGCGTCTTCCTGCTGAGCTACATGTACGGCGAGGGCAAGAGTAACTACTTCAAGGGTAGCATCCTGCTGCTCAGCTACCTGGTTGTCGTCGTCGGCTTCTATTTCAGCAGCTTCGGGACAAGCATCGACAGCCTCGACAGCGGGGTGAGCCGGTTCGACACATTGGGGACGGATGGCCAGTGGATGAGTTATAACTTCAAGACTGTTGGAAGGAGCACCTCTGGGCCTGCATTTTGAGCTCCACGATGCACCTGACGAAGATGTTGTTGGCGTTCCTTGGGCTGGCAGTGGCGGGGGGAGGGCAAGCACACCTCCTCTCTAGCTCCTCTTTCCACGGCTCGCCGTGTTTGCCTTTTGCTTGTTTTTCTCCCACGCACGCATGTCTTGACGCTAGACGGCCAGATGGATTAGTATACAATGGCCGCACGAATTGGTGGTAATTTGTTTTGGGTTTGCTTTGCTTGTATACCTTTGTTGTCGCGATTTTTTTAGGATGGATGGATGGATGGGTGGCACCCTGCGTAGTAATATCAGTCTGATCATGATAATGCTGTGGCCCACGATGCCACCCAGTGAGCCGGGAATCTTTCCCGGACTTCAACTTGAGAAAGGGCGTCGCCGACCTGTTTGTTGTTTGAAATCACGGAAAACATATCAAAAACATATTGCCATCTCTCTGGTTTCCGCTCCCCTGTCTACCCGCCTATTCGAGAAACAAGTAGCACAACTCGGGGTAAGGTCTAACCTCTCTCCAGCGCCGCCCACACAAGAGAGCCGTGGATACGGACCACTGATCGTGCAGCCAAGCAGCTTACACAGGACAGAAAGCAACCGGTGTCTCTGCACTCGACGACGAAATGGAGGAAGAAATCATCGAGGTATCATCGACCGACAGGTTTCCTCGGTTAAGAACAGACTCGACAAGAAGTCATGACGGATCCAAGTAGGAAACATGTCGCCCTTGCTTTCCCCTCCTTGGCCCTTCTTGTCACTTTCTCCTCCCATTCACATATATCGACTTGCCGGCTACCCCTCCGACCTGCCCCTCTTCATGCTCAAACCTTTTCTCCTCCTTTTTGCTTCCTTCCGGCCCCGTCCGTTTCTTTGATGCTTCTTTTCGTTCTCCCCAACGCCCTATTGGCTCGGCGCCAACCGCTCGTCTCGCGAGCACCACGGAAAAACGCTTTGCCTGTCAAATGCCGCAGCCGGGACAAAAGCCGGGCTCCACTGTTTTTTCTCGAATGCCAGTGCCGACGTCACTCTCTATCTCGCTCGAGGGGCTCTGCTCAGCTTCACTTTGCCCTCCACCATGCATTCCTTGAGCATTTCATTTTCATTGGCACCTCCTGCGCCATTGCAACTCGAGCCCAACCCAGCTATCAAACCGGGATAACACCAAGAGGTTTAAGGTAGAAGTACCCGCCTCTATTCTTACACACACTCGTCGTACATTCTGCCACTTCCATCTGTCCCCCTTTCCCCCACCCCCACCTTGCGGCCATGGCAGGAAACGGACCGGGGATGCTCTACGTGACCATGCAACCCCGCGAGGGGCTCTCGCTGGACCAGTTCCACGAGTGGTACAACAATGAGCACGGCCCGACCCGTCTGAGGCTGCCGCACATCTTCACAAACGGCCTCAGGTACCGCGCCACCGATGGCCAGCAGCCCCATTTCCTGGCCGTCTACGACGTGACATCCATGGCACACCTCGAGACACCCACCTACACCGACCTGCGCGCGAACCGTTCCCCGCGTGAGGCCGCTACCATTGGCGAGGTCGACGTCGACCGCAAGTTCTTCGACCTCGTGGCCACACAGCAGAGCCCCTTGTTCGCTCCGATCGAACAGCTCACTGACGCCGAGGCAGAGGGGCTCGTGCTCGTCTCGGTCGAGGTCTCGCTCAAGCAGGGTGCCGACGGCGCCGAGGAAGCGGTCACCAGGTGGTACGAGGAGGAGCACATCCCGATGCTCGCCAAAATCCCCGGCTGGCTGCGCAGCCGCGTCTTCCGCACGCCGTCCGTCATCGAGGGTGGAAAAGCCGAAGTCAAGATCGTCACTCTGCATGAGTATGCCAAGGAGAATGGCCTCGAGGGCCCTGAGCACAAGGCCGCCATGAGCACCCCTTGGCGTGACGAGGTCTTTGCCAAGTACATCGCCCAGAAGGGGCGCCGCACCTACGAGCTGTTCTACGTCTTCGGGCCTGGGCCGAGGGAGCTGCATGCCCTCTCCCGACTGCCCCCGGCCGCGGCCTTCTCGACCGCAGACGGGCAGATTTCGACGACTCCCGGCACGAAGGACGCCGCTGTCAACGCGTACGCCACGACTGCCGATGGCCTGACCATCCCGTACCGCCTGGAAGGCAACACATCCACTGAGGCGCCGACGGTGGCCTTCTCCAACTCACTTCTCACCTCGCTGCACATGTGGGACCCCCTCGTTGCCATTATCAAGGCTGAGTGCCCCGACCTGCGCATCCTGAGGTACGACACCCGTGGCCGGCACCAAGTGCCGGGCCCGCCTGTTCCGGCCAACCTCGACATGCTCAGCGACGACTTGGCCACCCTGCTCGCGGCCCTGCGCATCCCTAAGCTGCATGCCTTGGTGGGCGTCTCGATGGGCGGCGCAACCACGCTGAAGTTCGCGCTCAAGTATCCGGATCTCCTCGACAAGTTCGTTGCCTGTGACTTCAACGTCGCCTCCAGCGACGCCAACACGGCTGCCTGGAAGGACCGCATTGCCGTGGCTGAGGGCCCTGACGGCGGCATCCGGAAGCTGGCGGGCGTGACAGTCGAGCGGTGGTTCCACCCTCACACCATGACTGAGAAGAAGGATGTTGCCAGCTGGATGACGGACATGGTCGCGGCCAACAGTGTGCAGGGGTTTAAGTATTCTTGCCAGGCCCTCTGGGACTACAACATGCGTGAGGAGATGAAGGCGAACAAGGTCCCTGCCCTGCTGGTTGTCGGGGACGGTGATGGCAAGGGGGCCCTCGTGAAGGCAATGGAGGGATTCAAGGGCCAACTGGGCCCAGGGGGTGCCGAGCTCGCGATTGTGCCCCAGGCTGGCCATCTCCCCATGTCCGAGTCGCCCAAGGAGTTCTGGGATGCCATCTCGGCTTTTCTTTGAGAGGAATCACAGCCGGGCTTGATGGGGGAAAAGGAATCTAATTGTTGCATCTTGGCCAAGTCATTTATCTGTGTTTGACATCAAACCCCATCCCATCAGTTCATCCCGGGCCCTACGTCGTCTCTGTCCTCTATCCGGCCCCCTGCGGGTTGTCAGAAAGCTCTCCACCAAACAAGGCCTGCTTGTCCTCGTCTTGCACTGGAGGCGCGACGGCTATCTCGCCGCGCATGATCTCTATCACGGAGATCACGGGGAGAAGGAGCATCAGGAGGGACAGCAGCTGTCCAAAACTCCATTCCTTCTCTCCTTGGTCGCTGAGTTGCACGTCGGGGCTCCCAAATGCTTGGGAGAGCAGATAAGCACGGACGGTTGCCCCTGTGTGGTAACTTGGTGGTCAGTACACCTCGTTGTGATGCATCAAACCAAGGGTAAACAGAGAGAGACGGAGGGATAGATGTACCGATCGCTATGGCCGACATGAGGACCAATCCAACCACTTGGACCGCCTTGTAAAAGCGTTGGTTGCGGCTCTGCAGATACCAAGTCGCCAGCCCAAAGACAACGCAGTTGCCGGCAATGGTGACGATTGTGCCGACATAATCAAGCCCACCAACATTGGAGGTTGTCGAATCCAGCTCCCAGACGCACCCGACGGGCAGCGTGGTCGGGAGGCCCTTGACCTTGCTCTGCAGCACGTATATCCCGTACACGCAAGAGAGGGCCAGGTTCACAAACATTAAGAGCTGCCGCATCCACCTCAGCACCCAATCCCGCTTGAAGTCCTGGACCAGGGCGAGAAGTGCTGCGTTGTGCGTCGCCGTGGAGAGCAACGCAAGCATCCAGATGAGAAAGAAGTGATAGGGCACCAGAGAATTGGACTTTGCTAGCCCGACGCTCTGTAGGCCAATGCCCACCATGATCTGCTGGTCCGAGTACCCATTAAGCAGTTTCCGACGAATGACTGAGGGATTCCGGTTTGCCGAGGATGAGCGCCGCCAGAAACCTTGAAGTACCAAGCTGGCTGAGATTCCCAGGGCTAGCCCGGCCGTGATGGCCGACGCGAGGAGAACCTGCCAGGCCACAGTTAGTAACCAAAAGGAGAAAAGAAAACAGACCATGCGGGGGTAGCTGATCTCGGTCTACATACGCCTGCTCCAGCAATGCCGGCATCACTCGGTACCGCATCGGGGATAACGGTGCAGTTCTCAGGACTGAACATGGTGAGGCCAGCCAGAGAGGCGAGGAGAAAGCAACGAAGACTGCTCAAAGAGGACTGAGGAGTTGGCAGATGGACTTGAGTAGGTGCCACACACGCCGAGTTTAGACCAACCACCCACAACGGTTAGCAAGGAATTTTTGCGGTGTGGCAGGCTTTTTATGGTTTTTGGCATGTCGAAGTGTCTTGCGGCGCTTTGTGGACATTCCGGTCTGAAACACGGGGGGCCAGTTTTGGAGATGACTGGATGGCATGAACCGAGGCCGCCACGACAAAGACCTGCCTGGGCGGCAACCGCGAACGAATCCAGGGGCAGCAGCCCAGTTGCTGCTATAATTGGCCATGAAAGCGGGTGGAAGGTGTGGTCCACAAAACATTGCCATCCTTAGACTGCATTAACAGGGACAAACATGGGAGCCGGCAGGTCCTGTCTTTGTGTTAAATAGCGAAACAACAATTGGCATTGTTTCCATCTTTTTCAACTGTGCAGTGAAAAGAAGTTCTTTGTGAAAGCTTTGATTCGCCCATGGCACCAGGTTTCGTTTGTTGATATCGAATGCTCAAGGCGATACCTAACTTCCGAGAGCATCATTCCAAGGCCAGTTTCAATGCTAAACCACTCCCCTCCTCAAGGTTCCGAGTCATCTCCAGAAGCGCCCCATCGGCAGCTTTCGCTCCTTCTCGCCATCAAACCCACGACTGGCCCCTCATCCGATGCATGTGGCCATGGTCAGCGGCCGCAGCAACAGTGAAGTCAATACACGACTCATACGTCTGCCCCTGGCCGAGCCAATACCACTGAATGACCTGTAAACGCCCACGCGCGTTAGTCTCGACCAGTCGAACGAAAGGCGAACAAGCAGTTGCTTGGAACACGGTACTCACACAGGCGCCAGCGACGGTGCACTTGTCGCCCAGCTCAGGGACGGTGATGCTGAACTTTGTTTGGTTTGCTGGTGGGCTGGTCGAAGCGGCATAGTTGTCGGGCCAGGAGATCAGGGGCGTGCCGATGACGCTGTTGCTGGCAGTATCGACGACTGAGACGTTGGCAAAGCCCTTGTGGGCGATACGGATCCAGACTTCGAGGTCGAGGACTTGCCCGGCCTTGTAGCTCTGCACGTTGGCCGCGTTGTCGGCAAATTGGTAGCCCTTGCAAAGCCACAGGTTGCACTTCTTGGGATCATACGGGGCCTTGAGGCCGCCCGGATTTGCCCGGAGCAGAGCCTCGGGGTACGACGTGTTGTCGGCCCGGTAGAAGTCGGCCATGATCTTGCCACACGCCGCCTCGGTGGCCTGTCCCGGCTCGCGGGTCACCGGCTTCTTCACAAGGCCGTGGGCCGAGGCCTGGGCAACAAGCCCGGCGAGACTGAGCAAAGATACTAGGCTGAAATGCATGGTGTTCTCCGGCCGTTGAGAAAAATGCAAACTGATAGGCAGGCAGCGGGGATGTGTGGTGCTCGGGTGTCGTCTCCTAAACACCACCAGAAGCGTGTATTGTTGAAGGCCTTCAACAAGTCTTAAGTAGTAATTCTACAATTTCCATGCTTGCTCGACAGTAGTGGGCGCGGAAGCCGGCGGCACGGCTTCTACGTGCTCCGGATCTTTTGCCTAATGCTGCCGCTGGTGGTTTCATGGCGACCAATGGCCGTCCGGCAACGTAAAGGGGGTCATCAAGATAGATATCGGTGTTAATTTCCGAGTGCTCGGCACTGCTGCTGGCCGACATGCCCCTTGCTGCTGTTCGCGGGGGCAGCCGAGCCTTTCCCACCACGGGGGCGGATCATGAAGATCACCTGTGGCCCAGTCACACAACTTTCCTTGACTCCTGAGGTGCGTGCAGCAATACACATGGACGACAATAGGTGGGCAGGGAAGACGAGCCAGTCTCTTCTGGTAAGCAACGGTCACGGTGGATCATGATCTCGGAGTCGCTGCTCTTATCAACACGCTGACTATCTGGCTCGCTAGGCCAAGGTGTATATTTGATCGTGGTGGCCTTTGGCACCCTTATGGCTATCAGCCTCTTGTGGCTTTCCTTTTCTTGTCGGCGTTTTGGCCGTCCACGCAAACGAGGTACCGAGGTACATGACTCGACAGACCCTCTCCCACCCAACAGCTCAGATGTAGCTTTTCTCCACCCCTAGACTACCCTCGGCCAAGCCCGTCCTCTCACACTTTTGCCGATCAAGCCGTCGTCATGGCGGAGGCCTTTGCGACCAGCTCGGCAAAGTTGGCGATCTGCGCACTCTTCAGGTCCTGCGTCCATTTGCCCTTGGCGCTGTGGATGCCGAAGCGGGTGGCATTGTTGGCGGGCTCGCTCGGGGGAGTAGCAGACTGGGCATAGGCCAGGGACACGCTGCCCGCTGGGTTGAGCTTGGTGCTGCTCCATCCGCTAACGCCCTTGGCGAGCACGCTGAGTGTCCAGTGGGTGCTGTTGGTCCCCGAGCCGGGCAGGACCGTGTAAGTCGCGCCGGTGTAGGGAGTAGGATACGTGCGGGAGCTGAGGGAGCGGGGCGGGTAAGTATCCATCCTGGGGTCTTGACTGCAGATATGCTTACCTTGCGCTACGGCTCGACACCACCGTCTTGTCGCCGTTGGCCCAACCGACCGTCAGGGGGTTGTTGACCATGGTGCCGCCCCACGCAACACCCGCCCAGCCCACCGTCTTGGGGGCCGCGATTTGCAGCAGGACGTCAAAGCTGCCCGCAGTTGCGGTGTCCGGGATGGCGATGCGGAAGGCAATCTTCTCGGGGCTCAGCCACTCGGAGTAGCAAATCGTGGTGGCGGCATCGCAGTACTTGCCAGCCGAGACGGCGCCCCCCTGGGGGACCGGAGTGCTGCTGGCTGGGTTGCCCAGAGCGAGCGCAGCCACAGCAAGCTCGAGAAGGCCCATTGTATGTCAAAAGTTTCCGGCGGGAAGTACTGGTGGAGTTGAGGGCTCAGAGATAGGTGTGGAAGAAACCTGCAGAACCGGTCACCTGGGGCAGCGGTCCTCACGGGGGGGCATCTTCGAGAGACGGTTTGTTGAGCTATATAAGCAACGACATGCCGTGGGCTGCTCGATCTAGAATGGGGCTTTATCCGGCTGGTGATCGGTCCCGGCGGTTCGTTTACTTCTATTTCCAGTGTCGGTATCAGGGCGGCAGAAAGCACCACATTGCCTTCCGGCTGTGGCCATTCGTAATTGACAGCTTCTCAGTGGTGGCTGGTTCAATACCGAATAACTGCGGGCATGGGTGTTGGACAAGACCCGTTGATTGCCTTGCCGAGGGGCGTGGGCAATGCCGAGGGGGTCCTCGAACGTTCAATGGATCCGGATGCCGGGAATGTAGCAATGACGACGGGGACTGATTCGCGTCCTCACACGGACCTTCGCCATCGGGGTGAACGGTCGAAGAGCGGGACGAATCTAGACGCGATGTGGCACAAGTACCGTGAGGCCGAGACCGAGGGACAGGAGACCGAGGAGCGGGGAGTCGGGGACATTAATATACGCCTATCATCTATTAGAAGCTTAGATTGCCGCGTCTTCATGCCCCTTGAGCTTGCCCTTGCATGCCGCAGATCTAGGCTAAAACCTGGCGGCGTTTGTTTCCCGTGGCGGGTCCGGTTCATCTTTCCGAAGGCTGTTCCCCTGCATCATTGAAGCGCCAATCATGGCCTGTGTCTTGCTCAGTGGATGTCGCCCGCCGGCCTGGTAGTGCGAGTGCCATTGTGGTCTGTAGTTCGCGTTGTATGATACCGATTCAGGGCCGAGTCGCCACCACATACAACCCCAAACATCGACCTGTCCGTTTAAACGTTTTAACAAGATAACAGACGCTACTGCTTGGGTTTATTTGGGACTATAGAAGCTGTCCTTCGGATTTGCGTGCAAATTGCACCATTGGGAACGCCCAAGAAGCGTCACGAGTGAAGCTTGGCCCAACCTTAGGTATCCTCACGCTGCCATGCACTTGTTCGCTGTTCCCTTGCGATCACTAGGGAATGTTGTTGAAATGAAAGACAAATGGGCAAGTATTTAAACTATACGCTGTGCTCTGAGAGTATATATACAATCTGCTGACTGGTGACTTCGTTTCTCAACCCACTCAAATCCAAGAAAAGAACATCAGGAGCGGTTACCAAAAGTGAAGCGGAACCTGCATCCTTCCGGCCGCATTAGGGGATGCTGTTGGCTTTAAGCTCGTGTCCACGCTTGAGCTGGTGGACGCCTCGCTGGGCTGAGGCCCGCTCGCGGTCTCGTTCGGCGAAGACGTTGTGGCTCCCGGGCCATCGCCGGGACAATCTGACGCCGTGACGATAGTGTAGCTCGTCGAACACCAGATCCCGCTGCACCCCAGGGCACAGGGAAAGTCACGTAGGATTGTTGGGACCGGGGTTGGGCAGCCGCAGGACTGCGTAATGGTGGCAAGGCCCAGACACGCGGGGACAGGGCAGGTCGTGCAGAGCTCGCGTGTCGCAGTCACAGTCGGGCACCCGGTTTGGGAAGTGACAGCTGAGGCGGACGGGATTGCGCTCGTCAGGGTGATGGCTGTGTTGCCATCCGATGAGCCTGTCTGGGCGACGACAAGGGATGACCTGACGGATTCCAAGTGGTGAGCCAGACGGGCAATAAAGTAGGACGGTTCAATTACTTACAGGCAGGCCACAGCTGTTGCGGCTTTGAGAGACTTCATGTTTCGTTGGTTTTGGCTTGCTCTGCTGAGATCGGGGTTGAGCCGAGATGGCTCTTTGCTTTTGCTGGCTCAGCACACCTTCCACTCAGCCCATTTGGGGGAGAGCGAACGAAGAGCGAGTTACCAAGCCCCTGAATCTTGGCAAGTGACAGCTTACCCTTTGGCGGTCAAAGTTTCGTCCGAGACCTCACTCCTGGTCTTCAAGTCTCGGCTGGGCCAGGTAAAGAACCGCCCGTTCATCCAGCCAAGCCTTGAGATTCTCGTATCAACTGTGATGAGTTTGAACTACCAAACGCGGCATTGGACGCGCGGGGGAGGGGGCTTTTGGAACGCGGAAGGAATGCCTCGCGGAAACAAGGTGGAGACACAGAAGTTGGTCCCAACTTGTTTACAACCTATCCATGGTGGGAGATTCTCTCCTCGAGTTGCTTCTAAACACCTCGCTATTCCCGTCGTTTTTCATCCAGCAATGAGACCATCAGATACTACCAAAGCTATTCATCTACATGTAATTCGAAGACCCCCGGCCGATATTGATGGTGTGGATGAACGCTTGAGGAATGAAAGGCTACAAATAATCGGGTGGGTATTTTTGCTCCAGAGACTGGGGGTACGTCCACATGACGAGAGCTGTTGCCAGATAGTGGAACGGCCGTGTCCAAATCGGTCTGCCACACCGGTGCCTCTGGGTCGTATCAAACCGGCAGAGGAGGACGATGTTCCCCAGGATATTGATCAGACGGAAGAACCTGCCACAGCCCGTCAGCGACTTCTAGGCCCCAAGGCAGCCGCACCAAGCAATGCAGTCTGGTCAACTTACATGTTCAAGGCAAACATGGCCAGTGTGGCCTGCGTGCTCTTTGGGACGGGCCCGTCTGGGGAGCTTGCCAGACCGATGGCAATGTGGTACACGGGCGGAATCCAGAGCCCCAAGATGATGAGCTCAAGCGTGAAGGTATAGTGGTACGTCCGCCAAACGTTGCCCCTGCATACGATGAAGGCAAGGCAGATCCACATGAGGATGAAGTTTGTCTGGGCGCGAGAAGTCAGGGTCTGGCAAGCAGCGGCCACGCGAGGGGCCAAAAGAAGGCGAGGTGCTTACCACAGTCGGCGCGAACACCATGACCGAGTGCCGGTAGTACTTCCAGGCGAGGGCAGAGGCGGCGACGCCGATGCCGAGCTGGAGCCAGCCGAGAACGAAGAAGACGAAGAGGACATCGTTGTAGCGTTTGTAGCAGAAGCGGTGCATCTGCTCGCATCCAAAGGCGGCGCCGTCGACGACGGGGTAGCCGCACCAGCGGCACACCCAGACGGTGTCCAGGTTGGCCAGGTTGATCTTCTTGCCGACGCGGATGCGGGGGTCGCGGGCCTTGAGGGCGCAGTCGAGGCAGCGGCTGGCCAGCGGGTAGCCCGGGTCGGCCAGGGTCGGCTGGAGCAGGTTGCCGCGGAAGGGGTCGTAGCGCAGACACGTCTTGCAGTGGCCGAGGAGCTGCATGCGCAGCTGGGCGGGGCCGAAAAGGATGCGGATCTGGTGCGGGCTGGCGAGGGCGTGGAACTGCTTGCAAGTCTTGCGCAGGCGTACGATGTCGGCGAAGTCGAGACGGAGCAGGATCATGAGCAGGATCTCGGGGGGCAGAGCGAGGAGGTGGCGGGGCCGGGGGTCCGGGGCCGGCGGCGGCAGCGGCGGCGGTGTTGGGGCCAGCAAGTGTGGTGTATTAACCACAAGGGCACCGCCACCGTCCCCCGGCTTCAAGATGGAGATCGCATCCAGGTCCCTGCAGGCCAGGGAGGAGATGGAGTTTCTGACCGTCTCGGAAAACCCTCCTGGAGAGAGGCCGATGAGGCCATGGATAAAGGTGCTGCCGCCGCCCTGAGCTGCTGGCTCAGGCGGGGGCGGAGGCGGGACCGGTGCTGGCGCTGGCACTGGTACTGGTGCTGGTGTTGGAGCAGTAGCCGGGGCCGGGGCCGGGGCCGGGGTTGGACTTGGGCTCGGCACCGGGGATGATGATGCCGTGGTTGCGGTTGCGGTCGCGGTTGCGGCTGCCGATGCCTTGGGCGGCGAGGGGGGCGTGCTGGCGGGCAGCTCCACTGCATCAAGCGCCATGGCCGCAGACAGTGGCAGTCAGGTCGCGGTCAGTCCGTCTCACACAGTTTTGCCAACGGCGCGACAGCGAACAGGCAGTGCCGCTTGAGCGATCCCGGCACGGAATGTCCGCCTGGAGATGGCCCCAGAAAGACGACGCGGACGGCGCGGGTGACTGCGTGTATTTCAGCAGCCTTGCCTCGGGTTTGACGCCTGCGCGGTCTGACCGCGGGGCCGCATCGCAGCCTGGTGGCGGTGCGCGGAGGCCAGGGCTGACACGGTCGGCTTGGATCCTGTCTGCTGCTGCTGCTCCTTGCTTGAGTCCTGCTTGGGTGCGCTTGGGAGTCCTGGGCCGAGCGGCCCTGTCCTGGGTGGCCTGTCCTGGATGGTCTGCCCCGCTGTCCCGCCCAGGGCTGTCCTGGCTGGCCTCTGCGGGTGGGCGAGCGGCTGGGGTTGGGCTCGGCTGGTCTCGACTGGGTCTGGGGCTGGGGCTGGGGGGTACGCTCCACTCCTCATTGCCGGGTGGGGTGGACACCTGCGTTCCTGGTGGTGCGAGCTGTCTGTTTGTCACGCAGCATGTGCCCTACGAAGACTTGTGACTTGGCGGCCGTCCAGTCGCGAACATCGAGCCTTCGTCACAGAGGCAAAGAGGCTCGTCGCACAACTCCGTACTATGCCCACAGAACCTGCTGGTCGGGGAATGTGCCGAGAGCAAGAGCTTTTGGCGAACGTTGAGATGCGGATGCCGCGTTGAAGCTGGGACTGCAATGACGTGATGTTTGGGCGATAACCTGGTCAGCCTGCTGCGTGCAGAGTCCTTGGCCGGCTGAGCTGGGCTTCTTGCCTACCAGACCGAGCCGCTGCCTTCTCCTGTCCTGCCAGACGCATGGGTGACGACCGCAAGACCGCAAGACCGCAAAACAAGCCTTGGCGCGGGTGTGGGGCACCACCAACAGCATCAGATCAGGTGGGGCTGAGAAGTAAGACATCCATCAAGAGACATGTCAAGGGCAAACGAGAACTGAGAGTAGGAATATTGCCTGTGTAAAAACGGGCAAACCCCGAAAATAGAGCAAAAGGTAAACAGGAAGAAGAACAACCATACTACTTAAACTCGCTACTCCGACCCCAGCTCAGTACCTACACATCTTATCCTCCAATACCTGAACAATCCCTCTCCAAGCACCACGCGTCATTCACGGATACCGTATCTCACATCGTACTAAATCCCGAGTCCGTGCTGTCTTCGGTGCCCATCCATCCAAAGCCCCCGGAATTCCTACTAACTGCCTACCACCCCACTACTCATCATCCGATCCCTCCAAAATATGGCTTACTGGCCATATGGACCGCCCTGCCAAGCATCGTGAGGGGACCCGGAGGCTGTAGAGCCCATGGGCGGCGCATCAACATGTGCCCCCCCGCCCCCAGGTATCGCCTCCAGTTGCGCCAAAGCTATCGCCTGTAGAAAGTCGGGGAATGAAGAACTGTTGCTCACACCGAATCCGGTACGGCGGGCCACATAGTCGGCTACTCCGTCTGCGGGAACCAAGACAGGGAAGGGTAGGAGTGACGAGTCGGCTAGTCCTTGATCTGTGAGGATGTTGGGTGCGACTCCTATACCCTCAGAACCAGCACCGAGGTAACCTTCCGAGCCGTTTGACGGCGCCCGAGGGGTATAGCCCCATTCTCGCTGCCTATATGGCGCGTTAGCCATGCTAAGCGATTGGGAGCCAACCCCTATCCGGACCAAGGGCAGCAACGGGGTCGTCGGCAGGGCCATCGCCGTGCCGATCATCGGGCCACTCGCCATGCCCATCGCCGTGCCCACCATCGGGCCACTCGCCGTGTCCACCATCAGGCCACTCGCCGTGCCCATCGCCGTGCCCATCGCCGTGCCCATCATCGGGGCAGTCGCCCCGACCATCACCGGGGCCGTCGGGGCGCCCATCATCGGGGCCGTCGGGGCCATCGCCGTGCCTCTCGTCGGGGCCATCCCGAGATCCCTGGTCGGGGGCCGAGACTGGTTCCCTTCCATAGAGTCCAAACTGCCTTTGGGGACGAGGGGTCGCAGCCCCGGGATCGTGTTGGCTCCGGGCTCGGGATAGCCGGCTCCCGTCTCAGGCCACCATGGTTGTTGTTGCAGATCTAACCGCGGTGGTGGCCCAAACATTTCCGTTAGGTTGCTGCTGCTGCTGGGAGCGGTGATCGGAGAGGAAATAATGCTGTCGGAAGCCCCGAATCCCTGATACGCTATGGTCTGGACCCCGGGACGATACAGCACCGAGCTTTGCCTGCTCGCTGCCTGCCGGGATCCTTCGGCTCCCGTTTGTCGCTGGCCTCCCACCACGCTGCGCGCCTTTCCCCGGCACGTATCGAAGACGGAATCGAGGTGTTTGCTAAAGACGGCAGCTATCCCCTCGGTTGTGTCGCCGACCAACCCCAGCTCTTGATGGAGCTGTTGCCGCAGTTGGCCCATGCAATGTTTCGTTCTGAATTGGGCGTACACTTCATCAAGTTCTTTCGGGGGGATGAAGTCTAAGGCAGCGATAGTCAGCCTTCGAGTCATCACGGGGTCGCGCATGAAGTACTGGCCTCGTAATAGGGTTGAGGGACGAGAAAGAGAGGTAAAGGGGGTTCACATACCAGGTTCGGGTATCTCGGTGTCGTCGGGGAATAAGAATCGCCACAGACTTTCCCAACTATTGATCTTGCAATCCGTCTTGCGCTCACCCAGTGTATCCCCCATTTTCTTCGTGATGTCATCTTCTGGGTCAGCACTTCGTGGATCGGGGCCTTTCTTCATGTGGAACTGTCTGACATGGCGCCTAGTTCAGTCAGTCGCTAGCTTGGCGGGGAGACACTGCGTGCAGGGCACTTACTTGACCAGCGTAAAATCCGAATAAGGCTGGAACGCACAGCTCCGACATTTTCGGATGTTGAACCTCAACGGATTCCGCTTGCGAAACGGGCAGCTGTAACACATATCGGCATTCTTGTGAGCGGCCGACACCCGTTGGCGTTTCCCCCCCCCCGGGCTACCGTTCCCGTCGCCGGGGCCGGCGCGATCATCGTGTCCGTCGTTGGACCTCTTCCGGCTGCCCTCACCATTGCCATCCCCCCCCCCCCCGCCTCTCCGTCCCCCGGCGCGGTCCGCGGTGGGCCCGATGGACCATATTGGGACAGTTTTGTGACTCGTCGTACCTCGCGTCGCCTCGTTGGTGTTGATGCCAGCATGAAAGAGGCCGCCGTTTAGAAGAATATGGGAAAGCTCGTCGAGGCAGTGACTGACCGAGACGTATACCTCTGAGGCGACCCCCGCGAGAGCCGCATGTTCGAGTTGGAGGCCGAATGCCTGTTGTAGAACCTGCTCGCAGACCCCCTGGATCATTCCGCCATCAATTTCGGGGATCGACTGGTAATCTCCATCATCGTCGCCGTTGTCGTCGTCACCATCACGCCAGTCTGCCCCTTCACCGCATTGGGACGTGGGCCGCTGCTCGGGTGTTGTTGGGCTGTGTGGCGACGCCGCAGCCTCGCTTACACAGGGGGTGTCATCTTCGGTCGTCGATTCCTTGCCAGGAGTTGGCGCGTCGTCTTCCATGTCCATGTCCGCGGGCGTCTCTGCCGCTCCACCGCCGCCGGCTTTGGTCTCCTGCTTATGGGTCTGCCAGTCTTCTGTCACATCCCCAGGGGCCGGCAGGCTCGCAATGGGTGGAGTGGCAGGGGCACGACAACTCGGCAAGTCGACGCCTTCGGAGGGGTGCCCGGCGGTGCCGCCGTCGTTGTCGAGTTCAGGATCAGGTTGTGCGACCCAAGGCTCGCGAGCGCTTAGAGGGCTCGGATCCCCACGAGAGGATGACGGTCCTGGGACCGAGTCAGCGTCCTGGGCGTTCGGACCCGAGGATATGCTGAGGCTCGACTTGCGGGGGGCCATCTCGCCCAGGCGACGATGTCGAGGAGGTGCCAGGGGTTTGTCCGGGGCGCCAGACATGGAAGCGGGTCGAAACGGGAGGCGCTTTTGGGGGGGTGCCTTGGCGAAAGAAAACATGCCGCTGCGGCGAGGTGACGAGGCATAAATCTCGGCCTCGAGATCGCCAACCTCGTCGCCGAAGGGGACGTCGGGGCTGCCGGGGTCAAGCTCGGTCATGTCGGTGGCTGTGGAGGGAGCGGTGGACCAACCGCTATCGCTTCGCTCTGGAGGCCCAAACTCCGAAAGCGCACTTTCGGTGGTGTCGCGCCTCTCAAGTCGAGGATCTTCGACGGCGTCCTTGTCCCTCTTGATAAGAAGCTCGCCCCCCTGAAAGCCAACGTGAAAGAGTCCCGATGAAAGCCCCTCGGTCGCGGGACCATCGGCAGGGCCATTTCGGCGTGAGACTGCAGGCACAGGCACGGGGGTCGTACGGCCCGCGGGAGGGGCCGTTGCGGACGCGCCGTCCTCCATGGTGGTTTTGTAAGCAGCGCGAGCGGGATCGGTGTTGTGGTTCGCTCAAGGGCTGGCAGCGCGCCGAGCTGGTCAACAACAAAAGCTGGCCACCGCGACGTGGTTGGAATCGCTCATGTCGCCCAGTCCACAGGGAAAGGCGGGGATTGTCGCCGCTCACACCATGAGGCTGGTTTGGTTGATATACATGTACCAACTCACCCTTCAACGCAAGGCTGCCGGAACAGGAGCGGTTTCAGCGGGGGCACATGCCCGAGCCCCGGCCACAAGGAACTGCATCCAGACGGCCCAGGTCACCGCCCGACGAGTTATTGGCCCAGATGTGATGAGAGGCTGCAGCTTGGGGCTGCAGGGCGGCGGCGGTGCTGGCCTCGCAGCAGTTGTTGGTTCCAGAGGGATGGGATACCGAGCCATGATTGGCTCGGATGAAGACTCGGGAGCGCCAAACTCAAACCCGCCATGTTGGCCGCTGGCAAACCAGTCGGATTTCCTTCGGCACGACCTTGGGTCCTGCTTGTTGGGCCGCTGGCATGGCTTGAGTGAATGAAGCGCAGGAGATGCCTCTGGGTAGTGTGGCTCACCAGGTCGGCTTCTTGGCCGAACAGTCGGGACTGGCGTTATCCTCGAAGTTGCGCGCGGGCAACCACCATGCTCCGTGCCTGGGTGCCCATATGTGGGTGAGAAAGGACAGGGGAGTTCCGTGTGGGATTGGGAATGCCAGTCCAGTGCCTGACCCACCGCTTCCAGCTGACAAAGTCTGGGTGTGCGGCGGGGCGCGAGTCCCAGACGCAAGCCACACAGGTGACATCTGTGCCGCCACCCCACCCATTCTGTGTGGGGAACCGACGGCCAGCAGCCAGCTCAGGAGGCTGAGAGGCACCAAACCGCTGCCCATAGCAATATCGCACCAAACGGCTCATCGATCGCCACCTCCTGCTCTCAGGCGGCCTTTAGTCGTGGGGGGCAACGCTGCTCCATTCTTCCTCCTCCCTTTTTCATTCTTCAACGCGGCCTTGACCACCTCGGCGGCATGCGCAGGGGACAGCCATGCGGCAGCCCGCCGTTGTGCTGCCCTGTGCTGCTCAAGCCTGCTGCCGACGAGCAGCGTGGCTCGCGGGGCTCCTGGCCTTGTTGACCCGACATGGCAGCGACCATTCCAGGCAGCAGAGCATCACCCAAGGCACACAGCCCTCGTCCTCCCTCCTTGACGGAAAAATGCGGTATCTTTTCGCATACCAGCCATCCATGGGATGCTCTCCCCGGGCAGGGCTGTCGGCGACCACCGCCCTCCTGGCCTCGGCCAGCGGCTTCTGGGCGAGCACCGTCGTCATGGCCCTCAACAAGGCTCAAACTGCGTTCCTGCTGCCTGCCGCCCGCCGTGTCAGCGCGGAGTGGGGCGCCAAGCAGGGCAGAGCTTTCAGTTTCCGCCAGAGCAGAGGTACCACCACAGCTCTGAGCGCCTGCCGCGCGACAGTGACCTGAACAACACAACATCAGCAAGCACCAGCCGCCCTTGATTTTTTGCCTCGTCAACACCAACCATCGCGTTTCGAACAAGCCATTTTCCCCAACCACGCACCGCACCGTCGCGAACTCCCCGTCGACGCGTCATCAACATCATATCCGTGCATCGCTCCAAGCCATCTTACCGTACCCTTTTTTTTACCCCAACCACTCTTTTTTCCTCGAGCCTTATCACCCCGCGCAGCCGCCCGTGTCGCAGCAATGGCCGGCGGAAAGGGCAAGTCCTCGGGAGGCAAGAGCTCCGGCGGTAAGACTTCTGGAGTTGATGGCCCCAAGAAACAGCAAAGCCATTCGGCGCGTGCCGGCTTGCAGGTATGTCCGGTCGTCGAGGACTCTTTCTCTGTCTCTCTCCCCCTCCGGAAAACCATGGCGCTACCATCACAGCGCCTGGCGCATCGATGTTGCTTCCCGGTACCTTCCCGCGCCACACACACTGCACGCGTCTGTTTCGCTTCCATTCCTCAAACACTGGTGTTTTTTTCCCAACCACCGCGATCCGAGATTCGCGCCGTCGGCATCCGCCCAGCTCTGGCCGTGTTGAGCAGTCCACCGTGTTTCCTCGCCACGAGGTGCGCCGCACCGAGTGGGCGCAACACGGCAGCCGCGGCCCCGCACTCCGTCTTCTGTTGCTCCAGACGCGTACAACAGTTTGGTCTGTTCTCCAGAACCGTCGCTAACCCGCAACCTTCCAGTTCCCTTGCGGCCGCGTGAAGCGTTTCCTCAAGCAAAACACCCAGAACAAGATGCGCGTCGGCGCAAAGGCAGCTGTCTACGTCACCGCCGTGCTGGAGTACCTTACCGCCGAGGTTCTTGAGCTCGCGGGGGTAAGTCTTGTCTCCCGCGTTTCCCGACATTCTCATCGCCATTTGGCTAACCCGTGTTTGTTTCCTCCCCAGAACGCCGCCAAGGACCTGAAGGTCAAGCGTATCACCCCTCGCCACCTCCAGCTCGCCATTCGCGGCGACGAAGAGCTTGACACTCTTATCCGCGCCACCATCGCTTTCGGAGGTGTCCTGCCGCATATCAACCGCGCCTTGCTTCTCAAGGTCGAGCAGAAGAAGAAGGCCAAGGCCATCGAGGCATAAAGGAAGAGATAAAAGATGGGCGCAGGGTTACGTGGATCTTTCTATGTTTGGAGATGCGGATGGATGGCCGAAGCAGCATATCTGTCGCGATATTTGGTGGGACGGCTTTGGTACTCGTGTTTTTTTTTTCTCCCTTTGCAACGGCAGCCGGGCCACTTCTTGGCTGCGCTTTCTTGCGCGTCGAAGCCCATCTTTGGAGGGGCTCCCGCTGGTGGCTGGGTGGCTGGGCTCGGATAGGCGCGTTTGCGACGCCTGCGGCATAATACCACAGCGAGGCAGAGAACTTGGAGATAGGAGGGGAAGGATGGGCGTTGGTCTGGTCTGGGATTCATGCGAATAAGCTTCTGGGAGTCGCCGTGGACTTTTCCGTGGCTATGGGCTTTTCTCATCCGATGTGATGGGTGCTGATATCTGTAACAACAGAGTATTGTGCTTTCTTGGGCTTGCAAACAGGGCGAGGGTGCCGTCTGATAGGGTTGGAAACATGCTGCTCGGAACGAGCATATGGGGCCAAGTCACCCTTGTAGATGAGACGTCTTCGGCTACTGTCGCCTGTGTCATCTTGTCGCAATGGCTATTCACGAATGGGCAAGCCAACTGGAAGATGGCGGACGCGGGCGGATTGTCTCTCTCATTTTGCGTTGTGCGGTACTCATCCATGCCGGAGTTGCCCTTCCCCGTGTCGGCCACTCTTGCCCGAATCCCAGGTTCTGAGATCGCCGGCTGGGGAGACTGGTGGTGCGGCGGTATCTCAGCACCCTGCGGAGGTTGTTTGTGAGGTAAACCGGCCTGCATGCTCCAAACTCCCACTCAGGCCTGGTCAAAATTGCCCCCGCCGACATTGTCCCACTTCCGCAGGGCATCGACGACTGCCAGTCCCGCTTCATGCCACTGTTTGGTCCGCTGCCGCCGTTACTCCGCCATGGCGCAATGGGTGACTTGGGCCAGTTTCTGGGAAGAAGCCAGCGCGTTATCCGTGGACACGTCCTCCTCCGACCCTCACCGCAGGTCTACAACTGCGCTTCCTCTTGCGCGAGCATTTTGTGGCTCCATGGCACGGATCCAGACTCACCAAAAACACTCGGTCAGGTGTTTTGATTACCAGATGGGCAACTGAAGGGTACGGCCGACGGGTCAGTTTCGCTGATTGGCCTTCGTACCCATGATCGGCTCTGATGAGTTCGCCAGTTCTTGCTTCTTTTGCCCGGTCTCTCCGGTCGCGGGCCGCCGCCGCAGCATATCTGGTCAGCGTGTGCCATGATTTCCCAATGTACGGGCGACAGTCACTGGTGCAAACCCCCAAGGTGTCGGTGGCCAGTGGATGTTGTGGCCCAGCCTGTTGCTGTTTGTTGGCTGAGGGGTTGGCCCAGAGGAGCCCGAAAGAGCTGAACGAATGCAAGCTCAAGAAGCAACAGGTTTTGCAAGGGTTCCGAGGCAAGAGGCGCCCCGAATTGTCGCGACGCTGCCACTTTTTCGCATTACTCACCCGGGAAACGCAACCAACACTGCTTCGGAGCTTGGGAGTGGCGACAACCACCAAAAACCTCCTGATAAGTGATGGGAGTGTTGGACGGATATCCCATGGATCAGATGCCCCAGAAGCACGCGGCTTGGCCCGCGCCTCGTTCTTGGACTAGCGCTGGTGGGGCCGCAATGTACAGTGGCTGCGGGTGACCCGTCCGCCGCCCACCCGCTGCCCACCTGTTGCTCACCCTTTTTAGGGCGTTGGGATTTTTTTGGCGACAGCCATGCAACCGCAACCCAGCGGCAGCACAGCGGCAAAACAAAAACAACAACACAACAACGGCGCTCGCCCTCGCTCACACAGTCGGCCTTGTCCAGACGCAGCCACGAGGGTTGTCTGGGGGAGTTACCGCCACACCTGAAAATCTCCTTGAGCAGCCTGGCTGCGAATACCAGAGCGCCGGAGCGATTACAAGTAAGCCCCTGCTCACCGTTTGCTCTGGGCAGCGCAGCACGAGGACTGGGCCAGGCGGGGTGGGCTGTGGATCTTGCGCACAAAAAAAGAAGTCACCAGCATCAGACCGCCCTCCCTTTCAGCTTGACAGGCGCACCCGCCAGGTCACTTTTCCGGGCGCCCGCATTGCCTCCTCTCCCAACCCAAATCTCCAATCCTCCAATCTCAGACTCTTGGGGGGCCTGCGCACCAGCTTTACGACAGACACACCCGCGCGCACACACACGAAGCCGCAGACGACGTGATGACCTAGAGACATTTGACACACACCTTGTTCCGCGTCTATTTCCCTCGTCGCCTTGTCAGGGGGACGTTTTTGGGTGCTGCGCTGTGGAGAGTTCTTGCTCTACTCCTTGTCCCTTTTTTTTTCTCCCTTTCCCATCCCCGACCCGCTCCCCATCAGCGCCAGCGGTCCGTTTCTGCATCGGCGAAAAACAACGCCCCTCTCCTCCCGAAGCACCTGCACTTCGACCACCCGCGTCGAGAGCCAGCAGCCGTCGACACGAGGCCTCGGATTGCCAGGCGAAGGCCGCTGTCGTCCAGCAACAGGAAGCTTTGATCCGATCCCCCCCCCCCCCTCGGCTCGGACAGATCCACCACCGGGCGGATTTGCTTTGCTGCGTCTTGATGCCGTCTGCGTCGAACTTTTCCTGCCCCCCAAAATGAACCAACAGCCCGATCTCTACTTCCCCGCGTATGCGGTGAACGCCGCAAACCGGTCTCCCCGCTCCTCGAGGCCGGGCTACAACACCACAACAGGTCATCCCGGCCTCAACCGTTCAGACCAGCGCCAAATGGACCCTGTTGGCCAGGCGCCTACCGCCCTCTTCGCGACCGACGACCGCTTCGGCTCGTACGACAGCAACGCCTTCAGGCACAACAGGATGCAGCCCACGCCGGGCTTTGGTGCGGACACCTTTGTCGGAAATGCGCAGGCCTGGGGCTACAATTCAGGCGCAAACACGGTGACGGGGGCTCTCGGCGAAGGTCGACTTCGTCAAGGCGCCCGCAGAGCAATTCCCCAGGTTGGTTCTTTCCGCCATTCTCCGATTCCTCGCGCCGCCGCCCTCTCCCCCTTCTCTCCCCCCCGGCCCAAACCTACATTTTGCTAACCCTGCTTTGCCTGCAGGAGTGGACCATGCCCGAGCAGCCCGGTCTCGGAAATCAACCCCCCCCGCATGTGCCTTCACCGCAATACCCCGCCGTGGCCAGTTTCAATCCTGGCATGAATCTCATGAGCGCCGACGGGGCCTTCCCCAGCGAACGCCACAACTATCCGGCCAGCATGTACGATCCCCGGCACGATGCCAAAGGACTGGGCAACGATCTGATCCCGACCGCAATCGTCATCAAAAACATTCCGTTCAATGTCCGGAAGGAGATGCTCACCTCCATCATGTCCGAGCTGGGGCTGCCACAACCGTACGCCTTCAACTATCACTTTGACAATGGCATCTTCCGCGGCCTGGCATTTGCCAATTTCCAGAACCCGGTCGACACGCAAACGGTGATCGAGCAGTTGAATGGCTACGAGGTTCAGGGCAGGAAACTCAGGGTCGAGTACAAGAAGATGCTGCCTGAGCATGAAAGAGAGAGGATTGAGCGGGAGAAGCGGGAGAAGCGTGGCCAGCTTGAGGAGCAGCACCAACCACTGACTCTGCACTCCCAATCTTCGATGCACTCACTGAACGCGGCACACACCTCGAGGTCCCGAAACTCGCCGCTGCGTAAGTCATCTACGGGGACTCGTACGAAATCCGCGGCTACTGATCAGCATCCGACGGCAGGGGATGTGGACCTCAACAACCCAGACACGTTGAGCTTTTACACCGAGTTGATGCTGTTCAAGAGCGACCCGAGCCGCGAGATCATCGTATTCCCCAGCACCATCACGCCCCAGCAACGGCGTACCGTCCACATCCTGGCTCACAATATGGGTCTCGAGCACCGATCCGTTGGCGAGGGGCAGCACAGGCAGATCCACGTCATCAAGGATACCGGGGCCGCACCAGCAATCCACATGCCCCCCGGGGTTTCGGCCGACGCCCACCGCAGGGGACTGAGCCGCGCTGCAACGATCGATTTTGCCGAGACGCGAGGCAACGCACCTGGCCAATACAATACTCTCGGCAGGCAGGGCCGCCACGGTCCCACCCTGGAGCTCCCGGACAGCCCCGACGGGGGTCTGAATGCACTCCGCGGCGTCAAGTCGTTTGCCGACCTCCGATCTTACACCCCGAGCCCGTCTCTGTCCACTGCTTCGGGGTATCCTCAGGGTAACAACACCGTCCACGCACCGAACGTTGCCCAGTTCGGCGAGTACACTGCCAGCCTTGGCCAAGCCAGCGCCCTGACAACCCCCACCACTCCAGGCACCACGTCGAATAACGACCCATCCATGTTGATCAGCGAGCTCGGTTCCATGAAACTGAACGACACGTACAACGGCAATCGGCTCCGGCCCCGGGAGGCGCCCGGTGCGATCGGCAGCCAGCGCCCTGGCTTGAACGGCTCGAGCACCCGCAGTGTGCCCGAGCGCCAGCCTCATGGTCCCGGCGGCGATTGGGGCGAGAAGATCGGCTTTGGGGGACGGGGCCGGACGAATGGTCACATCCAGCGGGGCAGCGGTATGTTACGAGTGCTATCAAGTTCAGAGCAGGGTGCTGACGAAGGTTTATAGACTCGTCAGACAACGGAGTGCGGACAACATCATCCTCGGCGTCGCGATTCCAGTAATTCGCGTGCCTCCCGAAGCCCGATGTGCGAGTGCTGGCCAGGTGGCAGCATCCGGCCTGGTTCTCAACACCCCCCGATCCCGTGGCGCTCCTGTCGACGGTGCCATCCACCTGTGGCCCTCGCCGCCGCCGAAACTGCCCACGCGGAGCTGGCTGGGTTTGGCCTCGGGCTGCGACTCCGGATAACCGCATACATGCAAAACATACACGCCTTGTAATACTTTTGTTGTTCCCAAAGGAGGGACTCGACCCTCTTCTCTCCTGCCCTGGTCCCCTTCATCCTTTTCCCTTGGGTCGGGCCCAGCCTCCCTTCTCGCGGGCTTCAAGGCAGGGAGGGCATTGGGCAAGCCTGCATCCTTGTGTCCTCGCCAGGCTTGGTTAGCCGCTTTTCTGTCACCCCTTACCCCTGAGCCTAATTATCCCTCCCCTTTCAAACCCGCCCCCTCGACGACGACGACGACGACGACGACGACGACGACGACGACGACAACCGGATACCAACAAAAGAAACAGATGGAGAAGAAGAACTTGGGTATACACAGACTTTCTACACGCATGGGCAACCATCTACCCCGACAGCCGGATCGAAGTTCGGCAGAGGTTCTAAGCTTTGGGCTACGGGCACAATCATGACGACTCGGTTGCTGTCCGCTCTCTCGCTAAGCCTGCTTCATTTGACGAAGCCCGCGGCCGTGTCGAGGTTGCGGCGCGCGGGGTGCTTGGCCGGCCTCACTAGGCTTTATGAATGTTTTACGGTGTTACGATGTCACGTCCTAGATGGCTATGACAATCTCCCTCTCGGCAGGCTTCAACGCGTCTGCCCACCCCGCCTGCAGGGAGTGAAAAGAAGACGCAGCGGAAATGAATCCCCCTTAATACCGCCACTCCGCTATCTCGACATTTCGTTTCTGCATGAGATGCGTCGGCAAAAGGGTTGGTCCGCCTCCTGATGCAACAGCTGACGGAGGGCGGCGGACGAATAATGTTGAAAAGAAAATCCAAAAATCTCTCGTCTCGGTTGATGGGCCGCACGACGGCGTTGGATGCCGGTTCTGTGCTGGTGTAATCTGGACCGCGCGGCTGTTCACTTTTAATATATTTGCCTTCTTTGTTTTTTGTCTTTTCCTCTGGCTGTCGGTGCTGTTCTCTCTCCGGTTGGCATGTCTTTTCCTGTCCTGTTGTTGCTTCTGTGTTCTGGGTATTATTTTGCTTCTATCCGTCGCCAGTTGGGCGGCGTTGTGCTGCGTTGGGTAGGCCTGGCTTGTTGGCATTACTTGATTTCAACTGGGTAGTCAGGACTGCTAGTTGTTTGATGGTTATTGCGTTCCGGGATGTTGCTATTTCAATCGTTGATCGGAGGAGGAGCTTCAGGCGAAACGTTTCGTTTGGGGCGGGCCATGAGGTGTCACTCACACTTCAGACTCGCTCGGGGCCGAAGGGTTGAGTGGGGATGGAGTGAGTAGGGATAGCAGTGCTCGTTGGGGACGTACGGGGTTGTGCGTATATCTGGCTTGCCCCGCACCAGAGCGAGGCCTTGAGCCCTGGTTTTGGTGTTGGGCAACTCGGGTTGGAATGTAGCATCTTGATAGCTCCGGAAGCGCATGTCATGGGCGGGTTTACAGACTTGAGGTCTGTGATGGGAGAAAAGGCTGTGCCGTTGTCATGGGTTGGCCAGGGCCACGGCGCGCAGAGCATAGAGGGAGATCAATTCTTGTGTTTGATGACGAGCCTGTCCCAGTGATCATGTGTGATTGCCAGCCCATGCTAATTACCCAAGGAGCTCCTCCTTCCCGGTTTCTCTAAGAGTGTCGTGCACAGCCTGCAAGACGATATGGTGGAGGCTTCTCGGGGCGGCCACGAAGCCGAAATTGGCCTCAAGCTTTCTTCCGGCGGCCAGGTCGATTTCCTTACCGTCGACATCGGTGATTATGCCCCCCACTTCCTCGAAGAGAAGCATCGCACCAGCGTGATCCCATATCTTGGCAAGCCGGCCCCTCTTCTTGTACACCCAGACGGTCATGTTGCCAGCACCCAGGGCCAAGACAGACCATCTTGGAACCCAGCCCAGGAGGTCGGAACCAGGGAACGGCACATGCAGGCGTTCGGCCACACCCTTGTGCACAACGTCGACGCCGGAGTCGAGCAGGGCCCAACAGGTGACGGAGCGGAGATCCTCGGGCGCCGTGACGGCATCCGCGTGCCGGGGCAGTTTCCGCGGCGGCTGCACATCCTCGCCGGGCCCCACGTAGAGTGGCCTGGCGTAGGCTCCAAACCCCCGTACCGCATACAAGATGCAGCCCTTTCCCGTAGGGTCGACCGAGGCGTCAGTCACAGGGCCGGTGGCCTCCATGGAGAGAAGTGGGCAGGCCACGACGCTCATGACCTGGCGGCCCGCCTCAAGAAGGGCGATGTTGATGGCATACTGCTCGCCGCGGATGAAGGTCTTGGTGCCGTCGATGGGGTCAAACACCCAGATCCTGCCAGGGCCGGCACCAGGCGAGAGCGTAGCGCAAGAATCAATGACTTGGCAGAGGTCGTCGGCGTCGCGGAACTGGGCAGTGTCTCCGGGGCATTGGGCCAGGACCTCGAGCACACGAGACAGCAACGCCGGATTCTGTCTCAGCTCGTCGGCCGACTCCTCGCCGATGAAGCCGTCACCGGGGAAGGCATCGCCGAGGGAGCGGGCGAGGAGGGCCTGGATGGCAAAGTCGGCGACCGTGACGGGACTCAGATCGTCCTTGACCAGGTCGAAGCTTCCGGGAGCAGCATCGGCCTGGGCAGCTGCGAGGACTTCGCGGCTAATTTGAGCCGCTGTTTGGACCACTTGGACTGCTGCCTCAAGCTCCCGATGGTAGGGGCTGCTGTTGATGTCCATGATGCCCCGCTGTCGTCACCAGCTCCCGATACCGGAGTCCTGATTCTGGCGGTGACTGGACCACGAAGAAAATAGGGGCCTCGCCGCTTGCCAAAGGTGGCTTGAGGTGGATTTTTGGTTTGATTCGGCCCTTGACCACGTCGATGATTATAAAAGAAGTAGAAAAGTTTCAGTCGAGTGTCTGCCTCTGTTGGCTTGTCACTGGGCAGGGTTGAAACCCGAACGAACATGGACGCCGGATTCCTACAACTCCACTGGCAAGCTGAGTTCGATGCTCCGTTTAGTTGGCTGCTGTGGGCCTGACCCACCTTTGCCAGACGAGCGCTGATGGGACAAACCTCAGCTCTGTGTCATTATACACTCTAAGAGCACGGCGGCCTTCGAGGTATCCTGTTGAAATGCGAGGCTGGAGTATTGTATCGAGATCGAAACACTGCCAGCTCACAATTAGGCATGATGTGTCGGATGGAATCCTGAGTTGCCTTCTGAGTGTGGACAATACTCCTGTGGACCGCATGAACCTGGTTCTAAGACGCCGGGCCGTTGAAGGTTGCTTTCTCCATGGCATCGCTTACTTTCTTGATTCGCATGCCGGGCTGGATTCGTACTGCAATTGATACGCATTTGTTGCCTCCCTTCCTGTCTCACAATAGCCATGGAAGTAAGACGTGACGCGGACAAGGTAAGGAAAGGCACTCCCTCCAAATCCGTCCGACCATGACTTGGGAGCTACTCCCAAAGTCGCAATGCTGGGGGACATTCGTCAACTATAATAGGACGGAATCAAAGTCGTCCAGGCACAATGTTGCCCGTCTTTATTGAGAGGCGGCCGTTTTGTGGCTCTTGGTAGAACATGCCGGGGCATGACATGTATTGCAGAAATCAGGGCAGAGGAGAAGCGCACATTACGGATGAGTTCTAATATGGTCCTGGCTAGTAATCCCTAGCAGAATGATTTCATCACTGCCGGTGGCTGATCTTGCGAGCGTGGTCAGATATTGGGCTTACACGGAGACGGGCCAGTGTGAGGAGGCACCGGCGTTGATCACGGCGGCCTATGCGCATACCGACAGGAGGCGCAACCAAAAGAAAGTAATGCAATTACTGGGCGGTCTGGGCCCTTTACGGGGTACAGGGCTCGGGAACCTTCTTTCTTTCCTCTGTTCATCAACTTCAGGCCGGGAAGTGGCGGGGCCGGCAGATCCGGGAGCTGTCGCTCGCTGCTGGCCACGTCAATCGCAGTCCGAAGATGATGGATTCCATCCTTGACCGGACACGATTGGGCCAGCAGGAAAAGGCCGGGACATTTTGGGAACCAAGAAAAGAGAAGCCAGAAGGCAGGACAGTGGCAGTTGCCCCGTTGTCCCCTTCCCGGGCCAAATTCTGGGAACACTTGCCTGCAGCACATACCTATCTCAAACCCTTTGAGATGACCGCGCTGAGCAATCTCGGGACTGGGGTCAACGATGGCTGGCTGCTATTGCCATGTGGTGGGATGCCACTTAAGCTGGCGCTCGGCATGTCGCCGTGCTGTGTGCACGTCCCGGGTTGGAAGTCGCCGTCGATGTTTGGGCTCGGTTCTCGGTTGACGGCTGCCATGATACGGTGACGCCACTTGACGGCTTGAGTGCTGCTGATGCTCTTGATTGGTGGCATTCCGGTCTTGGGAACGCCCGAAGGGGGTGGGGGTTGGTCAACTGCAAGGCAAACAACCATAGATGACGGGAGGGCAAGCTTGGGCTTGTCGTTGGCACAGCCCAACACCACCCTCGGCAACCTCAGACTTCCCCCGAGTATCCCCAGACGCCCCACACTGCTGGCCAGGCCCCTGGCAGCTGACAAGATGCATCTGGGCTCCGAAGCTGCCAATAATAGCTGGTTGGGCGCCTGTCTATACGTCACTTGGCCGGGCTTTGCCGCTGGCACTTCATTAATCACCCATGTGTTCCACTGCAACCGAGCAAGGCGGCGGCTGCGGGGGGGGCGTGACCGCGTTCAATAATGGGCATATTGGGGGTCTGGGGTTGGATGGGGCTGCTTTTACCCGGGGCTCTCAATATAGCGGGGATGGGGAAGGGGGCTCTGTACCAATCCCGCGTGTCCATACAGCTCTTCCTCTCCGTCCAGTCCCCAGCCAGGGTGGGGGGGAAGCTGCCTCTTCCGGAGATCCGGCAATTGTCGACAGGTGCGGCAGGGGGCGTCCAATAACGGTCGGGACACGCTCAACACCAATCGTCGATATTATACCCAAATGACCGAAGAAGTTCGAACTTGTTCTGTAGTATCGGCAGTTGGTGGCTGCCGCGGCGCCTGAAAGGCTGTGCGCCGGCCTCGACCAGGTCTTTGACTTCATCAGGCTAGGCAGGGGTAAAGGGGGATAGGGATGGATATGGATTATTGGGATGGCCATAGAGGTGGCGGGCGGGTGAGAGAGACGCGGATGAGGCGTGACCGACACGTATAAGTGGTGGTGCCTTGGTGCGACATGATATGGGCTGGCCTTTCCTGGTTCTCGTTGTCCTCGCTCTTCAACCTCTCGCCAGACTTTTCGAGCCGTCGTCTTGCTCCGTTTGGTCACCTCGAGAACAGTTCCTCCAACAAACGAGCAGCAGCCCATCTCTCCCACGACAGCACACCTCAGGAGATCGAAAACCCGCCAACATGTACCAGTGGGCTTCCCTCGCCGCGGCGGTCACGCTGCTGGCCAACGGCGCCGCCGCGCAGAACATGCTGCGTTTCGCCTGTTCCCAGCTTGTGGTAGACCGGATTGACCCCCTTGTCAATCCCGGCCTTCGCTACACGCCTCATCTCCATCAGATCGTGGGCGGCAACTCGTTCAACCTGACCATGACACCTGTTGACTACGACCTGGCCAAGCGGTCGTCTTGCACGTCGTGCAGCTTCAACCAAGACAAGTCCAACTACTGGACGGCCGTCATGTTTTTCAAGGCCAAGAACGGCACCTACCACCGCGTCCCCCAGGTCGGCAACGGTGGGCCCCAGGGCCGCCTCGAGAACAAGGGCGGCCTCGATGTGTACTACATTCCCAGCGGCAAGGTCACCGCCTTCAAGCCCGTATGTACAGATCCAGCATGTCATGGTTTCGCTGCTGGGACGAGCGCTGACCTCATGGCCACTTTCTCTCTCCCTAGGGTTTCCGCATGCTTGCTGGCAACGCGGCCAACACCGACGACAACCAAGTTTCCAAGGGAAACATTTGCCACCGCTGCTGGACGTCGACAAGTGACAACAACTTTGTCGGCGGTGCTCCCTGCACTGGCTCCGATACTGTGGGCATTCCCCAGGATACTAAGTGCAAGATGATCCGTCAGACCATCATCTTCCCGACGTTAGTATCCCCTGTTCTTGTGCATCTCCTCCCCCTTGGCTAAGTCACTGACAATGCGGAAACACCCCATAGATGCTGGGACGGTAAGAACCTTGACTCGCCCGACCACAAATCTCACGTCGCCTACGGCCAGGGCTCCGGTGCCAACGGCGGCGGCAGCTGCCCGTCCACCCACCCCGTCAAGTTGCCCCAGGTCATGTACGAATTGATGTGGAACGTGACCAACTTCTCCGACAAGAGCATGTGGCCCGACTCTGGCCCGGCTTTCATGTACAGCATGAACCTCGGGTACGTTTGTTCTGGACGGAGGATAAAAGAAGCAGGTAAAAATGGAGGAGGCTGCTAACGATGCGGACCAGTGGCTCGGCCGCCCACGGAGACTACGTCTTCGGCTGGGAAGGTGACAGCCTCCAGAAGGCCATGGACAAGAGCTGCAACCTCAACAAGGACTGCCCTGCCGCCGGCCTCACCGCCCAGACTGCGGACAAGTACAACGCCTGCACTATCAAGCAACAGGCACCCGAGACCGTCGACGGCTGTAAGTCTTCCCTCCCAGTCGCCAAATGCCAGCAAAAGTAAGGCGGTGGATCGGGCCCTATACTGACACGCACGGCACCACAGGGCTCAAGGCGATGCCCATGGGCGAGATGGCTGTCAAGGCTTAAACCATCCCTCCGTCTCTCCTTTCTTTCTTCTCTTGATCCCACTTTCCCCTGCAAATTGTCAATCGAGCCAGGTAGCAGGACTGGGCCATTTTATTGCCTGGGGAACAAAGAATGGAGATTGCTTTCTACCTCAGGGCGCCCGAGGAAAGGGGGTTGGCCGTCCCAAGGGAACTTTCTCTTTGTTTGTACTCGTACTCGAGTATCATGGATTCTCAGCTGCATCCATTCGTCATCATAAACCAGTTTGTGCGCATGTACATACGATAGCCAGAGCATTGCTTGTCGAGTTTGTCGTACCTATCAATAGTCATCGATCCCTTCATGTGTCCGGATTAGCACCACGAGAGTGGCCAAGCATTGCAGAGTGCCGCATATTGCCAAGGTTGAGGTCATGGTCCGGTTGGCCAGGCCGGATGAAACACATTCCTGGCGACCAAAAAGTGGTCACGATGCCGGGGCAAATAACCAACGAACCCTTTAAATAGACGGTATCCCCTCCTTAGCTAAGTGGTACCCGGGCAGTGAACACGCCCGCACGGATACTCAGTGAAAACCCCTAAACAAGATCATTGTTATCGACGTTATTCTCTCTCAGCGCCTTGACTGAGGTTGACATCGTGGTTGACATCGCCATCATCATCGCCAAAACTACGACCGGTCATAGAGTTTTGGTACGGCTGTTCTTGTAGGCCCGTGGCCGAAGACGGCTAAACCAAGGCGGGACATCGTCGATCTATGTGGTTCGAATAACACACGGTTGGTCAGGAGGATCGGCGAAGCCGCGTCTGCCACCCAAGAGAGGCGCGTTCATTCTGCCTAAACTCTCCCTGCCGATGGACATCCGTACATAGTAGACGGACATGCCGATCCAGAACCATGCCTACCGTCCCCGCAAGACAGGGTGTCTGGTTGAAAATAACTTGCACGTGCAGCCTCGAGTACCTAGACAATAAGTAGGGCTTGAGAGTTCGGTTCGGCCACTCCCTGTTGTGATTGCTGGCTAGGTGCGCAAAGGAGACAAAGGAGACACAGTCAAGATGAAGCAATCCTCTTGAATACCGGCCCACAGGTGGATGAAATTGTGGCAATTCCTATCTGATCTTTTTTGTTTTCCCAGCTCCATGCTAGTCTCCATGCTCGTTGTTGCATGTGGAAGTTGATATCCAAGGCCCAGCTGCGATTTGATCGCTCTTTTTCCCGACCATGCCTATGCCAGTCCGACATGCCCCTGATGTTGAAGATCTTGGCCGCACCAGCCCCTCTCGTTGCAGCCAACCAACCCCCGCTTTTTTTTTTTTGTTTCCTCCATGGGAATCTCAAGGCTCGCCCCAAACTTCGTCGGCGATCTGGCGGATAAGCGCAAGCTTCTTCTTCTCGTCCTCCTCGGTGAGGGGGTAGCCGCTCTCGTGCGTGCTGAAGCCGCACTGCGGGCTGACCGAGATGCGCTTCAGGGCTTCTTCGCGGGTCTGGCCGCTGCCCTGGGCCACAAAGTCCGCGGCCTGGTAGATCCTCCTCTTCACCTCCTCCTTGTCCTCCAACTCGCGCAGCTTGGTGGAGATGGCTCCAATCACGACGTTCCTGTCCTTGGGGAGGAACTTGAGGGGCTCGAATCCACCAGCTCTCTCGGTGTCGTACTCGAGGTAGAAAGTGTTGACCTTGAGCTTGGTGAAGAGGGTCTCGGAGATGATGTCATAGGCACCCTCGGCGAAGTGCCTCCCGCCGATGAAGTTTCCGCGGCAGAGGTGGACGCCGGTGTGGAAGTCGGCCGGCAGCTTGCTGATGCAGTCGTTGTACAGCTCGATGTAGGCGTTCAGGAGATCGTCGACGGAGCCAATGTTGTCTGGGTCCTCTGCAAAGCCCTGGCGAAAGCTGTCGGAACAAAAGTCTGGGAGGGCCGTGATCAGCTTCACACGAACGACAACTCGGCAACACGACGCTCGCACTTACAGGCCAGACCGGGGTCGTCAAACTGAACATTCCTGAGCCCGGCCTTGTAGAGCTGGTCCAGCTCGGCTTGGTAGACCTTGGCAACGTCCTTGAAGTAGTCGGCGTCGTTGGCATAGGCCTCCTTGGTGTAGGCACGGCCCTGCTTGTAACGCATGTGGAACCAGGCCGGAGTGATCATTGTGAGCTTGATGTTTCCCCACTCGCTCTGCGGAACCGACTGCTGGACGAGACGGAGCTCGTGGAGGTTCGACAAGGACTTCTCCGGGCTGTGCTCCAGCTTTGAGCCGGCGATGACCGAGTCACCCGGCATAACCTGCCGCCCCCTTTCGATCAAGCTGCAGACGTCGGGGTGGTAGAGGCGGAAAAGAGCGGCCTCGGCCTCCTCGAGGCGGAGGGTGCCTTCGAACTCGTCCCACATGAGGCCCCAGAAGCGAGTGCGGTTGTACTCGCCGCTCGTTACGGCCTTCAAGCCCAGCTCTTGCTGCAGCTTCACGACCTGGGCAACGGCCTCGGCCTCGACTGCAGGAAGACCGGCATCCTCCGGGCTGAGGCCCTGGTCACGAATGGCCTCGCGGACGTCGAGCAGCTTTTGGGGCCGCAAGAGGGAGCCCATGTGCTCGGCGCGGAACGGCGGCATGGCTGGAATGCGGGAGAGAATGAAACTGGCGGGGCGGTTTTGGAAGAAGGATGGTTCAGTGGTGGAAGGGCTGCTCCTTTGGGCTGGCGTGGGCGTTGGGAACTGGGAAGAGTTCAGCTGGGGCAGGCTCCTCAGTCAAGCAGGCGCGGAGCAGAATGGAAGACTTATGAGAGACGGTGGTTTGGGAGCGGGGCTCTAGTTTCCCCTCAGAACCCATTATTCCATGCCCAGGAAGGAGCCCGACAGGCTGGGCCCCTGGTCAAGGGGGTCCGGCAGTTCCAATTCAGCCAAAACACTGCCATTCCCGGCCGGCATCCCGTTTCGTTGGAGCATACTTTTACATAGACACATATTCCGCAGTGGTTACAGCAATAGCGGCCCCCGTCGCGCCACCCGCAATGTAACAACGATGGGCACCAGGGCGGGGGCGTCTGCTGGAGCGCTTGGTTGGGATGGTGTGGGTTGTGGGTGTGGGCGACGAGGAGTGCGGGTTGGGTCAACCGACCGCGATCCCGTGCGGGGGAGAAGGCCCATGGGCAGCACGAGCCGTCGGGCAAGCCAAAGAGAGACGGCACCGTAATGTATGGGACCTTGGTAAGCCTCCCGGCCGGCCAGCCCATGCCACGGAACTCCCGTGTCGGGGTTGCATCAGGGGAAGGGGGGTTTAAGGGGTTTGGTCCGGTTCGCCCATCAACCAACCATGCAGCCCTTCACGAACATGCAGTCTCACGCAGCTCACCGACCGTCCTCGTCCTCGGCCACGGACAACTCTGGGAGGAGAGGGGTCGGTGGTGGTGGCCGAAATCGCTAGTTTCAATTAGTGGAGAGCTGGGCAGGCAGACGGCGGGGTCAGGGGGCTACTTGGGGTTGCGGGGTCGTCTGCATCATCACCACAGCGACCGCCCCACCCTACTCTCCTCAGAGCCCCGCTTTTAAATTGGTTGTTTGTTGCATGGTGGATCCTGCAGCATCGCAAAAAGCGGGGCTCGTCTCCAAGAGCTTCCATGAAATCCCCGGCACCCACTCCCTGACCCCTCACCCGCTTGTTGTATCTCTCCAAGCCCGACCCACATCCCAAACGGGCTGGCGACTGAAACGCAGGCGAGGAGGCTTGGCTTGGGGAGCAGCCCGTCCAAGTAATGTCTTCCACAATCTGTCTTTCTTGACTTACTAGCAGACTGGTCCATGAATCTGGCAGAGAGCCTCGCCCAACGATGCGGGAGGAACAGCACACGCTTCTGTGTTTGGCGCTCCTGGTCGATGGCCGGGCGGGTGTGCACTGTGCAACAGCAGCGAGCAGCCGAGGGAGGGAGAGGATGCCAGCCTGCCCGCCGAACCTTCACGTCGAATCGCGTCACGCGCCGTGAGCCACGCCTGTTGCCCGCCAGTCAGTCGTGGAGTCGTGGGCCTCACTGCAGGCCCTGGCAGCGAGTGAAGCAGCCACGGCTATGAGCACTCGGGCGGTTGCAGATGGCGAACGAGAACCATCCATCCCAGACCCGGGCGTATCATATCAGTCAGTCCTGCCCCGGCATCTGCAAGATGCGCATGTACCGGCTTTTTTTCCTTTCCCTCCCAGCTTCTGTGAACTCCGTACGGTCGCGCGGTCGTGATGTCTTCGTCTTGATCCCACTCCATCTCACCACGCGCTGAACCCAGCCCGGCCGCCGTACTCGACCCGAGACATCCTTTTGCCCTTTCCCTCCACCTTCTTTGCCTTTCTCACTTCACCGTCTTCAGAGTAGCCGGCACAGTCAACACCACCCGCGACGGCAAGATGGAGGTGTTTCTGCGCAATCTGCCCCAGTACATGACAGACGGGGCCTTGCACCAGCAACTCCAGCCCTTCATGGATCAGCTCTCCATCACCGACTACCTGGCTGAGAAGCGGAGGAACAAGACCATTGGCCACATTACATTCCTCCGCCAGCCCGACGGCGCCAGGTTCCTGCACCACCACCAAGAGGAACTGCTGCCCGAGGCGTCGGCTCAGCCGCATCATCGACACCGTCAGCACAAACACCCTCGTACGCGGGCTCGCCTCTCCCTCATGGGGAGCCCCGTCTTCTGCAAGCTGAGCGACCGAGGTCCCGACGAGTACGCCCTGAAGAGCATCCAGTACGAGTCCACCCAGCACGAGTCCACCCAGCACGAGTCCACCCAGCACCTCCCCCCCGCCCTGGCCGAGCCCGCAATCAAGGCACTCCAAGCCACCGAACTGAACTGCGGCTACTACTCCCTGGCGGACGGGAGGCTGGCTTTCGTCCCCGAATGGACCGCCAACGAGTCCTGCCTGGTTAGGTTTTCCAAGCGGTCTCTTCTCATCACCCTGGATAAACGCCAGGTCCAGCTCCGCATCCCCTTTCAGAGCATCGTCGAGCTCGTCTGGTGGCAGAACGGCAATGCTGCTGTGTCGCTGAGATGGGCGCCAACCATCCTGGGCCCGCAAGCTGAAGACGATCTCGCAGGAGCGTTTGACATGCTCGACCTCGGCCGCAGGCAGCCTTCCCAGTACAAGAGACTCGAGGCCATTGACGAGAACCACAGGCGAATCGCCTCCCTCTGTCTCGTCTACCACTTCACGGTCCCAAACCCCATTACGAGGCATGCCAAGAGTGATCTTGAGAGCGAGTTGGCCAGGATGAGAGACAATTTCCTCGTCACCCGTCACAACTTTGCGTTCCAGCGCCCCGTCGGCATGGGGTTCGCCAGCGCCGCAGCGAGTTTGCGTAACCAGCTCGCGCAGTACAACACGGCAGGCTTGTTGCCCTTTGGCCTCCTGCTCCTCCTCCAAGCTCTGGTCAACAACGGCTATCTCCACCCAGACACCGTCTCTGCTCTCAGCAGAACCCTGGTCCAGCGTCTCGCCGAGGCCAGAAAAGCCGGGGCCGACCAGCTGCCTGTCTCGGTCGACGCCTTCAAAAGGTTGTTTGACTGGATCGACTATCCAACACCCCACGGCGACCCTTCCATGTTCGAAGTCGACGGCATCATGGAGTATCTGGGAGAGGCTGAGCGCCTCGTGCGCGGGGGATCCGGCATGAGGTTGAACCAAGAGCTGCAGAGCCGAGCCCACATCTTCAAGGCCATGGTCACCCCAACACGCGTAACGCTGCACGGCCCAGAACTGGAGCCCATGAACCGTCTGCTGCGCAAATACCCCGACCACTCGTACTTCATTAGAGCCCAGTTCTGCGACGAGGACGGCCAGGATCTCTTCTTCAGCTCAAAGATCTCGCTCGATCCCATCTACTCCCGCTTCAAGTCGGTCCTTACCCGCGGCATCCAAGTGGCCGGCCGGGTCTACACGCTCCTTGGCTTCTCCCACTCCTCGCTCCGCGCTCACTCGGCATGGTTGTCCGCGCCCTTTGTCCATGAGGACCAGATGCAGATCCCCGCCACGATCATCACCGGCCTCGGGCGTTTCGACAAGATCAGGTCGCCGGCCCGCCGGGCGGCTCGCATCGGTCAGGCCTTTTCGGAGACGCCCTACGCGGTCGACCTCGACGAGAACGGGATCCATGTTTTGGAGATCAAAGACGTCGAACGGAACGGGCGCGTGTTCAGTGATGGCATTGGCACCATATCTCTCGCCGCCGCCGACGCCGTCTACAGAGCCTTGCCCAAGTCCAAAGGGTTCCCAACAGCCTTTCAAGTTCGACTGGGGGGGGCGAAAGGGATGCTGGTCGTTGACCCGCTTCTCCAGGGTGGCAGCGTGTGTGTCCGCCCCTCCATGATCAAGTTTGAAAGCAACGACAGGGAGCTCGAGATCTGCGACGTGGCTTCCAAGCCAATGCCCATGGTCTTGAACCACCAGCTGATCAAGATCCTCGAGGACATGGGCGCGCCCGACACGTGGTTTCTCGGCCTCCAAAGCAGAGAACTCCGGCGTCTCCGTAGAATCACAGCAACTGTGTACAACACTGCGAACTTCCTCCGGTCGCAGAAAATCGGCGAGAGTATCCAGCTGTCTGGCCTCCTCCGCCAAGTCGAGGCCATGGGGATCGACTACCGGACAGACGGCTTTCTCCGCGGAGCGGTCGAAGTCGTCCTCCTCCGGGAGCTCCGCCTCCTCAAGCGCAAGGCCCGCATCCCAGTCTGTAAAGGTATGACGCTCTTCGGCGTCATGGACGAGACCGGCTTTCTCGAGGAAAACCAAGTGTACGTGGCGTACGACGACGAGGGACGCCACTCCGAACCCCCGGGACCCGGAAAAGTAATCGTGACGCGTTCGCCTGCCCTGCACCCTGGGGATGTCCAGCTCGCCACCAACACGCTTCCCCCCAACGACGAGCATCCCCTAGCCCACCACCGCAACTGCATCGTCTTCAGCAGAAGGGGCAAGCGAGACCTGCCAAGCCAGCTGTCTGGGGGTGATCTCGACGGCGATGTCTTCCACGTCATCTGGGACCCGGAGGTCGTCGGCGCAGTAACCACCTTCCTGCCTGCCGATTATACCCGTGTCCCGCCCCTCGAGCTCGGGCGGCTGGTGGAGACAGCAGACATCGCCAACTTCTTTGTCGACTTTATGCAGACTGACCACCTCGGCGTCATTGCTACCCGGCACAAGGTCGTCGCCGATCAGAAGGACGACGGTACGCTGGACCTCGACTGTATCAAGCTTGCCGAGCTGCATTCTTCTGCTGTTGACTTCTCCAAGACTGGACGTGCTGTGGAACTGTCCGAACTGCCCCGAAGTCCCAAGTGGCGGCCGGACTTCCTCGTCCCGGGACCTTCAATCACGATTTTCGACAAGTCGGCCATCTCGTTAGACGAGCATAGTTTGCCGCAGGGTGACGAGGACGATGAAGGCAACGAAGAGGGGCCTCGATTCCGATATTACCAGTCGGAAAAAATCCTAGGCCAGCTGTATCGTGCAGTCGATGAGCAAAACATTTGGGCCCAGGACATCAAGATGACGGTCCACATGGCGCGAGGGCCTCCCTTCTGGGACCAACTGCTTGCCGCTCTGGAAGAGCGAGCGAGCACACTCGGGCCCATCGAGTGGCGGAATCGAGTGTCGGAGGCTCGAATAATCCAACACACGTGAGTGATCCCAACTTTGTACTGTCTCCCCGGAGCATCATTCCAGTTATCTAACAACGACATACAGTTACGAAGATGCTATCCTCGGTGTCATGGTTGACAGCGCCGATCATCCGCATCAGCCCCTCGGGGAGTTGGAAGTGTTTGTCGGCTTCGTGATCAACAAAAGCGGCGTCCAGACACGTCGCCAACGCGACAGCTCCGTCAAGCTCAAGGAAGAGTTTGAGCATATCACAGCAGGAATCACCCGAGAGATGCGCAACCCTACCGCTCCGACTGGTGGACTTTTTAGGGAGCTCGGTGCTCTTGAGTTATGCCTTGCCTGCCTGAATGTTGGGTGCGAGAGGCAATACCGGGAGCTGCGCCCTGGGCACCGCATTTCGTCGCAGGATCTTCAAAGTTTCAAAATCGTTGCCGCTGCGGCCGTAATCCGAGAGCTAGCCGTCCACAAGTCTCGTTTCCATCCACAGAGGTACGCTGGAAGCTAGGGGGTCTTGCCTGTTCATTACTTTTCGAGATGATTAGAGAGTATCAAGAACAAGAAGGGAGGGCAAATCAGATCAAACCTCTCGTCTTTTGGCCCCTGGTTGCGTGATAAATTGCCAGGGGCGAGTCATTTCATGTCGTTGTCACAAGTTCACTGATAAAACACACCGGGCGGCTCCTCTTAGGGCCTCAGTCCCATCTCTGAACTTGACTTGGCAATTGGACGCATCGGGATATTAGCTCCGTTCCGTTACCCACACGAACGACCATTAACAACTAATTCAGCGCCTACGCGGCGACAGAGGCTGATGAATATGCTTGTATACAAAGGTACTCTAATATTATCTCTTGGGTTGAAGCTGGGTACCTGCGCAGCCAGTGCCCAATGTTGTTGCCGAGAAGAGCCTCGTCCCAGCGTCGGCAGTTAACACCCCGTGGTCAAGATCCCCGGTCAACATGCCCAGATGATAGATCATGTCTGGCGAGTCGCCAGCCCATGCCGTTTCTCTTGAGTACATGACAGCTGGCCAGGCCAACGACGGCCCCCAACACAGACAAGAGTGTAAAGTACCACCCTAACCCCATACACTGCATCATTGGCTCCATCACCGAGATGCCAGCAGCAGAAAGCCCGCAACGGATAATGTTCCCGGAAGCAGCCGCAGCACTGGGCTTATCCTGAAAAATGTCCACCAACAGGGCGTTACAAGTATGTGCCAAATAGTTAGCCCCATTGTTGTCATTCCTCCGGGCCTCTGAGGGGGTAGAACATACCTGGACAATGCAAGTCTCTAGGAAACCGAGTATAAAGTGAAGAATCAGAGGTCCGCTAACATGCTATCGTTCTTTGTGAGCGATTCCCGGGCACCCAGCTCACCTACATTCTGAGCCACTTACAACACTGTTCTGCATCATCCACCCGTATGCCACCAGTGGACCCAAGTGTAGCTGGAGGGATACCATGGACCGAAGACGCGCCCGTTCAATCGGGAATTTGCTCAAGTCGTTATTGTTCTTGTCCACCACCTGTTGGCCCATCTCTGCTGCCGTGAGCGCGTAATTTCGGTTCATTAGGCGACCATTGAGATAGCCCCCTACCACGACACCGCCACCAATCGACAGATAGCAAGCCCCGATGGTGGCATCGCTGAATTGTTGATATTTGGCTCGAAACAGGACGGCGATGGACGCCTGGAGACAGTAGTAGATCATGTAGAAGACCCCGGTGATTAACAAGATGAGAGACGAGTCCTTGTAAAAGATGAGGCGAACCGATCGCAGAGGGTTCGGGATGTATGCGCGTGTCTTTCGTTCCGCCACCGGTTCGCCGACACCGAAGGGGAAGGATGAGCGTTTCCCGTACCTCGGTATTGGGATACTCGGCACGAGGACGGACAACAAAGGTCGTCGCCATGCATCTGGACGAATGCTTCCGTCCCCGACGATCCTTCGGGCCGTCTCGGGGAGAAGGAAAAGCATCAGCAGCAGCATGGTCGCGCCGCACAGCAACAAACACCAAAAAATCCACTGCCAGCTGCCTGAACCACCAAGTATGGCGCCTCCGAGCAATGGGGCGAACACGGGGCCGAGGTTAGTCGCCACCATACTGGCACCGATGACGCCTCCACGCTCGGCAGCGGTCACAATGTCGGCGACAAGTCCATATGACACGGCGACAGTTGCTGAAGCTCCGAGACTCTGCACCATGCGAAGGGTCAGAAGAGCGGGAAAGCTGTGCTGCAAGGCGAGACCAAGGTTTGCGATGCTGTACAGTGCGAACATGCCGAGGAAGGCTGGGCGTCTTCCAATCACGTCGGCAAGGTCGCCGAAGAGGGCGGGCGCCACGGCCTGGAGGACGAGGTATGATGTCATAGTCAAATTAATAAGTTGGGCCGCGGTATCCAGGTCTGCCTCGAGTTTACTCATGGCTGGAAAGTAGATGTTGGCGGTCAGCGGCGAGAACAGCATCGCAAAGCCGATAAGAAGAATCATCATCCGCCTCTCTCCTTTGGTGAACACGCTGTAGGCCGGTAGAGAACCGGAGGGAGCCTCTGCGAGACTGAGTCCCGAGTCGCGAACTGGCGCCGCTGCCATGGATTTGGGCGCCATGGTGTTTTTAGACATTTGTTGGTGTGAATTTATTGGGTTGTGGGGTTGACGGTCTGCTTGATGAGCTGCTGCTGAGGCAATCTTTGTCACCAACAGGGAGGGGGCCGGGCTAATCCTGATTAACATGCATGTTGGTGCAATGGCAGTCCCCAGGAAACCAATCAAGTCCAACCTGGAAAAGAAATGCACCCCTGGCACGCAATCAAACTACCTCGCAGGCTGTGACTCGGAGAAACACTGCTCCCATGGAGAGCTACAGTCAAGAATACGGGTTTTGCCCCCAATCAACTCCTCGCTCAGGCTCGCCCCTGGGTTCCTCAATTATCAAGATGGGTATCAGTTGCCAGTGCTGTCAAACATTCCATTTCGCGCGACCTCTGCCCACAGCCAAACATCCGATGCTCGAGCAATTACAGGTTCTTCTTTCTGAGCTGGACCCGCCCCCCTTTGAACCTTCGCGGTCCCCTCACGGCAGTAAATCCGGATCAGCCAACGACCTGGTTCGGCGAGAAGGTAACATCGACAAGATCACATTTCACTTCGCGCCCAGAATAAATTTGGCCCGGCTTCCAGTCTGGAGTCACGGTTGTCACGTCGGTACACTCCAACGTCGTCGCCTCTGAGCCCGTAACGACGAAAGTTCCCCTTTGGTGCGTCTCGTCAGCGAAGTCAGTGGGCTGTGATCAAGGGGCACATTGTCTTACGTTTTCCCGTTCTCACTGCAGATAATGGACTCGGTGATGTCGAGCTGGCCCCCTGGACGACTGTACCGAAACTTGACGCTGGCTCCGGCGGGGGCTTCTGCGGGCAGGGTACAGGTGTAGTCGAGGGTGCCATAGAAGAAATCCGAGAGCTGGCTGCTAGCGGCAGAGCAGACAGCGGTGTATGGGACGACCGTGTTGGTCAGATTAAAGTTGACGTAGCCCCATGAATTCTGGTGAGAAGGTGTGGAAAAGATGTACGAGGCGTGGTAGTCGAAGGCGTGTACCGTCCACTCGAGGGCAAGGATGTCCTTCCAGCACTTGCCATCGCGCGGGGGTTTTGGCTTGCAGCCCGGGCCGTCCGTGGCAGAAGCGAGGGCGGCTGCCAAAGCAAAAACGAGAGACACAAGCTTGATCATTGTGAGACTTAACGACAGTGTGGAGGATTTGTGTCAGTAGAACGTGAAGGAGGCAGATGGGGAGAGAAATTCGCGGGCTGGGATTCGTGATGTTGACGCCTCGACTTATACCCAAGCTGAGCAATCCCGAGCGTCCCTGGACCCACGGTAAAGGGTGGCATGGACCCTGCAGACCGTCCCTGCAGTCAAGACTGCTGAGCAACCACAAAGACACGGGTGCCAAGCGCCTTCGACAAGCCACACGCTCGTATTGACGAGAGGGGTCAGCTGTTCTGCAGTAGCGGCCTTTGTGGGCTTCACTGGGATTGGGGGACCAGTGCCAACGACTGGCCAGTGAGGAGGGGTTTGGAGTTCAGCCCGATTCTTCCCATTTTTCTTCCGGGGGTGACTGGTGACAAGAACTCCTAGTCTTCCACCAACCCGCCCAGTCGGCCCATGACGGCGTTCAAGGGGGTCACCTGGCTCCAGCTCATCTGGACACAATGCCACCAAAATAGAACTAAAATACCAACCATGCCGACTTCTCCGCTTCTATACGAGCAAACCTCGCCTAGATTGGCCATGAGTTCTCAACTCGGAAGATTGCTAGAATAGGTTGCGCAGTCGAACTTGGCGTTTTGTCGATTGTTTGCGTTCCGTTGAACGCGTCTTAGCCGATATCATGGTGGAATTGCCCATGTTGGCCCGCCCATAATAAGCTCTGCTGCGGCGTTTGGTAGCCCTCTTAATGTTACCAGCGTCAGCTCTGCAGCTCATGACAAGCGCTTCGCTTACGCTTCCAAGCGACTTGCAGGCCATTGGGAGACCGAGTAAAGGGGCGGGAAAATGACCAGAAAAAAACAGAACGAAAGAAAAAAAACAAGACTGAACGATGATAGTTAATAAAGCACCAAGCGCCCATGCGGTTCCCTCGCCCTGCTATGGCGGCCTCTCTCGTGCGTTGCCAACCGCCAACGCCGACCCGACGCCTTTTGGAATACCGTGGCCCAATGAACAAGATCAGGTAGCAACACAGCCAGAATGGTTGCCCCTGAGTTTTCAAACCACTGCCAAGTTCACGCCGGCATCATTTGGCGGCCCTGAAACAGAGGGGTGGTTGCCAAGGATGTGTGATCCCCAGCTTGGAGTCCAGGGGCGGCTGGTGACCACGGGAGCATATCTCTGCAGTTCGCCGTCCGGCTCACGATTTCTCCGAGCCATACCAAGAAAGCCCAGAAATGGAGATCATATTGAGATGACGGCTATCCCTAGCTCCGGCAGTGAAGCGCCTGTATATAATCATCCTCATTGTGCCTCGGCCGCCACCTCGCGATGTTTCCTTCGTCTCCCCAAAAGTCTTTCTTCGCAGGGCTTCCTCCAACCCATCACACCCCCTTTCTTGTTTCAAGACAACTGGATTGTCTCCTCCTCGCCGCGATGCTCCGAAGCACATGTCTTCCCATAATAGCCATGGCAATGGCCGCCTTGGCCGACGAACATCTCGCAGCCAGCGTCAGCACACTGAGCTTCAAAAACCAGTTCGTGGCTTCTGGTATTGTGCCTGAGGTTATCGCGGCGCTTGACCCTTCCGTATCCTTTTATGCCGGCTACAAGGCTGGAGCGGATAGCCATGACGCGCTCCTCACACCGGGTTCAAGCCTTAGCGTGTCCGAGGCAACGATGCCGTTCGAGTTCAGTGTGGAGAACCTAAACAACGCCACAAACATCACCGCTCAGACAAGGTTTTTGATCTATCTGGTATGCATCCTGATTCCATACGTGGGCCGTTTGGCCCCATCCGACTCAGCCCCCGCGTGTCCTCACATGCTCTACCCCAGCTCGACGCGGATGCCCCAGCAAGGAGTACGCCAACTGCAAGAAATCTTCGGCATTATCTCGCGGGGAACTACACCCGAACCGGAACCAACTCGACAATACTTCCCACCGCCCAGCGGCTTTCTATTCAAAGCGGACAGTTGCGCCCCTTTACGCAATTTACCAACCCCAGCCCGGAACCGGACACGGGTGTGCATCGCTTCATCTATGCTCTCTATGTCCAGCCGGCGCGTTTCAACACCGCGGGATTTGAGTCTGTTGGTATGGAGGCGGAAACACGGAACTGGAATGTGAGTCGATTGGTCACTGCTGCCAGGCTACTCATCATCAGGCGTCACGTCGTCGCCTGCTGTCACTGGCTAACAGAACCTTGTTGCTTAGCTGTCACGGTGGCGGACGCAGCTTGGGCTCGGACCTGCAATTGGAGCAACTTTCTTCACCATTGACACTACTTCAAACAGGTCGGGGAGTTCGACGACAGCCGGAACGACGCCTGGAAGCTCGGCCGCGGAAAACATGGCCCCTCTCGGCTTGACTGGCTTGACGGTTCTTGCGCTCTTTGGGCTCCTCGCGGCGTTGTAACCGAATATAATGAGACGCGCTGCGTGGCGCACAGAGACCTGAGATGGACTTGAGCAAGAGTGTTATGGGAGAGGACAGATTACTGCCTGGGTTCCAAGTAGGTATGATAGTTTCGCAGATGCTTGTGCAGCTATTAAGTGCACTTCCATCGAAACCAGAGTAGCCACTTCAAGATTACCTGTCACTAAATCGGTTGGCCTTTGAGACGCAGATGCCCGATGGCGAGGTGAGGTCTCTTTGGATGAATTGGGTCGTGGTCACGTCTAGCGGAACACTCTTGACCCCCCATCATCATGGCCAATTTCGCAACCTACCCACAGAGTGCCTAGACTTTCCGCGTATTCCTCCGAGATTTTAGCTGTCGCCACCAAGAACCTTGCGCTCGCAAGACTTGAATGGAGCCTCGAGCTCAGGAGGAGCGGGGAACCGGGAGGAGCGGGTGTTGTCGAACTTCCCAGCCTCCCCGAGTCCCGGGTCTCCGACCCGCCCCCAACCCGGTTCATTATCCGTACCCCGGGCAGCAGACCATTCTTTGCACGGAAGCCTGGGAGCCCCACTAATCTAATGCACCCTCACAAGCAGCCAGCGTCCCGAACGGAATAGGGATACAGACTATCATCTGCTCCACGCCGTCTTGGGACGCTCTGACCCCATGCTGGTCTTGCGTCTTGAACCCCAGAGGCCAAGATGGTATGGCTGTGTTTTGTTTTGAGATTAGAGCGTGGCATCAGTCGACTTCCCCTCACCGAAGAGTCCCGAAGAGCCCCGTCCCGCCGGGGTTAGGCGTCGGTACCCCAGGCGTCTCCGCCCTCTGGACGGCCCGTCACGATGGCTGCAGGTGGACCAACTGCATGGTTCCCTGCCAGGGGCACAAGCCAATCGCGTGTGTCCTCGGAAGGCGTGCCGGAGCGGGGTCGTCGGCCCTGCAGCTCGCCCGCTCTGCCGCAGCGGCTGGGGCGTCCCGGGACGGAATGGCGTCGAAATCTACCCCTGCAAAGGAACATCGCGCCTTCGCCGGGCTGGGCTGGCAACCTGGTTGATGCTCAATAGTTGGACGCGTTGGGACGTGGGGGATGGCATGGTGGACGGCCAGACATGCGGAGAGCAAAGGTATAAAGGCACGACTCCAGGCAGTGTCGTCGAGGTCCAAGGGTTACGTCCGCTTCCTCTCTTTTCCACAGCTCCTCCAATCCTGACTGCCTGCTCCTGAGGCGGCCACTTCGCAGCCATGTGGAAATCTTTGTCCCTCGGTCTCTTGGCAGGGGTCACGCTCCTGGCTGGCCCATGCCATGCTGACGACTACTACGACTACATTGTCGTTGGTAGCGGGCCCGGCGGAGGGCCTCTGGCTAGCAACCTCGCCCGTGCCGGTTGGTCTGTCCTGCTGCTGGAGGCCGGCGACAACCAGGGCAACAATGTCATGTCCGAGGTCGTGTCCTTCTTTGGCTTTGCCTACACCGACCCCACGATGCGGTGGGACTTCTTCGTTAAAAACTTTGCCAACGAGACCCAGAATCTGCAGCACAACCACCTAACCTGGCGCCGGCCGGACGGTTCTTTCTACGTTGGCCGGGACCCTCCCGCCGGCTCGACGTTGCTTGGGATTCACTACCCGCGCGGCGGCACGCTGGGCGGAAGCTCGGCAGTGAACGCCATGTCGACCGTGTATCCGAGTGAGAGTGATTGGCAGAATGTTGTGACCCTGACCGGCGACTTTACTTGGAGGTGAGAACGCCGAATCCTGATGTCCGTGGACCTTGCGTTGTTCAGGTCCACACCTCACTCGCAGACCGCGCTGACCCTGACCATCACCATTGTAGCCCATCACACATGCGCGACATCTTCAAGCGCATCGAGAAGAACCACTACTTGCCGCCTGGGACAGCGGGCCACGGCTTCAACGGATACCTGGACACCATGATGAGCAACTCGTCGATCTGGGCCGGCCAGGACGACTTGCTCTCCGTCTTGGGAACCGCATCCGGACAGCTGGGCCAGAGCCCTGCCTCCATCGGCGCCAATGTCCTCGCCGACCCCAACGGCGCCAACGCCGGCCGAGACCAGTCCCAGGGCGTCTTTGGCTGTGCGCAGCATGTGGATGCCGGATGGCGTCGGTTCAGCTCGCGCGACTACATCCTCCAGACGGCCAACGCTGTCAACGCGAGTGGGCAGAAGAAGTATCCCCTGACCATCAAGCTCAACAGCCTTGCTTCCAAAGTCCTCTTCACCGACGTCAACCATCCGCGCAAGACCCCCCGCGCCTACGGCGTCGAGTTTCTCGAGGGCCAGAGCGTCTACGGCGCGGACCCGAGGCACACGGCACAGAATCAAGGCACTGTCGGACGGGCCTATGCTCGCAAGGAGGTGATCCTCTCGGGCGGCACTTTCAACTCGCCCCAGTTGTTGAAACTCTCCGGCATTGGACCGGCGGCCGAGCTCACCCAGTTCAACATCAACGTCTTGGTCGACCTCCCCGGCGTCGGCACCAACCTTCAGGACAACTACGAGGTGCCTATCGTCGGCCACGCCGCCAGGGACTTCCAGAACCCCCCCGTCGACCCCAACGCGCCCATCTGCTGGTACGGCGCGCCGGGCGACCCCTGCATCGACCTCTGGCGCCAAGGACAGGGGCCATACACGACGGGATTCACCCTCAACAGCATCTTCCGGAAGAGCGCGTACCCAGCGTACAATGAGCGGGACTTCTTTCTCGTCGGCGGTCAGTTCGCACTCAGGGGGTTTTGGCCTCCAACTGACAGCGTTCCGGCCGACCCGCCCAACACGTTCGGCTTCTCCACGGTGAAGATCAACCCGCAGAGCCGGGCTGGCAAGGTCTTGTTACGGAGTGCGGACCCGAGGGATACGCCCGACATCAACTTCCACCTGTTCGCCGAGAACAACGCCGGCACGGCGCTGGATCTCAACGCCGAGCTCGACACAGTCAAGTGGGCGCGCCGTGTCTTTGCCGCCGTCCCTGCTCCACTCGGGCCGATCGCGCCGGTCGAGCCCCCTTGCCCGAGCACGCCGGCGGCAGACGGCAGCTGCAATGACCAAGCTGATAAGGAATGGATCACTAACCAGATCTTCGGACACCACCCAACCTCCACTTGTGCGATCGGTGCTGACAGCAACCCCATGGCCGTCCTGGATTCCAAGTTCAGGGTGCGTGGCGTGCGGGCCCTGCGTGTCGTGGACGCGAGCGCGTTTCCCCGGGTCCCCGGCCCGTTCCCGGTCTTGCCGACCTTTATGCTGAGTGAGAAGGCAACGGAGAGTGTGCTGGAGGATGCGAACTTTTGGTAGTTAGGTAGCGGAGGCGGAGATAAATACAAGACGCAGATCGCGGGGGTCCGTGGTAACTTGAGTGGAAGATGCTTGCATCCATGTGAGGGTGGTTGCGTTTTCAGTTGCTGTGAGTTCCTTTCAGTGACACTTGGCTGTGGCATCCAATTACTCGTTCCCCGGGTTGCTCGCCGATGGCGCGACCCCGTCGCAGCCACCAGCATCTTGTAATCGATAATAATGGAGAGCTGGTATACGTCGCCGCCCAGTCGTGTCAAGCCCGCCCCCCCCTGTCTCGAGATTCGATTGATGTGAAGGCATGTGTTGTACGGAGAGTGTAGTGGGACAACCTGCATGCCGGTCGAGACGGCGCCGGCTGACGACGACAGAGGTACCTGCTACATACGTCAGTCGTGCCGATCCCGCCGTTCTGCCCAGGGCTCGGCTCCGTCGCGACGACACACCCTCGCTCCCTGGCCGGAAGGAACGTCGGCGGCCCCCCACCACCAGGCTGGTAGAAGAAAGACGACAAGCAGCAAGCGCCCAGAGCGTGGATATTATACGGGCATGTTGGGGACATTGGCCGGGCTTGGTGCTCCACGAATCGGAGGCGGCCGCTCCGTTTCACTCAATCTCCGGGCTAAATTCAACGGCGCCTCGCCTCGATGTTTCACGGGGAGGTCACGGACAGTCAGACGGCAAAACAGCCAATGGACGGCGGCGAGGACGGGCCTGGCAAATGGCACACTCCGGTAAATGCATCCGGATCTTGATGCATGCCAGTCCGTGGCCGGCATAGCAGGAACGGTGCAACCCCCCCGGCCCCCCCC
>FTEL01009594.1_pt1 | contig 55722 bp, 46 predicted proteins | sample 1658911 | NCBI WGS metagenome assembly FTEL01 (sample SAMEA3914869, study PRJEB12502) | metagenome | biome: forest; material: soil | place: USA | collected 2012-03-12 | depth 0.1 m
GGAGCTCTCAATCTCCCTGTCCAGCTCCTCCAGGTTCTTGGTCAGCGCGCTCGCCTCCTCGAACCGCCGCGCCCCCCGCGCGCCGTTGAGCATCTCCTGCACCATGAACCGCTGCTCCTCCAGCACCACCAGCTTCTCCCGCGCCTCCTTCTCCTCCGACTCGAGCGCCGTCGACACGGCCGTGCTGACCTCGCTCGCCCCGCCCAGGCTCGACGTCTCCGGGTCGAGCCGGGCCGTCTCGCCGTTGCGCAGCGGCGACCCGTTGGCACCGCTGCCGCCCGAGAGTAACCGCCGGTGGCTCGACGAGCTGTGAGACTTGAGCATGGCGGGCACGCTCTTGAGCGGGATCAGGTTGGTGTGCAGGAACGTCGAGGCCATCGCGTAGATGGCCTTCTGGAGCCGCAACTGCGTCGGGCTGTCGGTCTTGAGGTCGCGGATGCGCTTCGCCGCCATGTCGTACTTGCCGAAGGCGTCAGTGAGCCGCTTGCGGATCTTGGCCGCCTCTTGGATCTGCGCGTGTGTGGGTGGGGGCTTGTCGTGCCCGTCCCTGCTCTCGTCTGGGGGCTGCAGGGCTTGTAGGGATTTGTGGAATGACGGCATCAGCATCTGGATGCCACGCTCAAATTGCCGGAGTGTCTCGTATGCGCGCTGGTCTGGCGGTCGGTGCCGGATTGCCTCGATGAAGTCGTGGTGGGAGAAGATGGTTTGTTTGCACTCGCAACACATCCGCACATCGATGCTGACCTGTCCGTTGGCCGGCCCTGTGTGCTTCTCGGTCGTGGGTAATGCGTTTGCTGTCCTTGCGTCAGCCGCTTGTGCCTCATACCAGACAGCGTCAAACTCACGGTTTGCTACGTTCAAGCCAACCTCGCTTGAACAGTTGGTGTTTGGGTCTGCGCAGACCACCCTCCCGCATATCCTGCAGTGGTGCCGCCGGAAACTCCACGATCGAAACTCTTGTTTGCAAAACGGACACTTGGGAACAGCCGCATCGTCCTCCCACGTCACCACTGACTGCTCGATCATCTTCCTCTGATTCCTTTGTCCGGCCAGCGGTGACAGGATCCCCGAGTTGGCGCTCGTATCTGGTGGTGCCTCCACCAACAGCCGTGTCAGCTTGGTCAACCTCTTTTCCAGCCTCTGTACCTCCAGCCGCTGTCTTTCCACCTTCTTCGCCCGTACTGCTGCAAAATGGGTCGTGTGATCGCGTGATAGCCCGGTGTGGTCGTTGTAGCCCTCCCTCGACTTGTAGCATGTCTCGCAGACCCGGCACCACACGCCCCTGACCGGCTCGTGGCTCGCTGACCGCGAAAGCTTCATCTGATACATGGTGTGCTCTTCGCAGAACAGCCTGCCACACTTCCGGCAGTTGACGGTGCCGCTGACCGGGCCCAGCCTCCTCTCGCACAGCGGATCGGTACAAGTGTCGTTCATCGTCGGGCGCTGCCAGTGTTTCCGGGTGACCAACTCTTCGGGGTCGATCACCGTCTCGACTGGCCGTCCTGGCGCCATCCCGACGGAGACGGGTTGTGTTTCGTTGGACTCGAATACCTCGAGGCCTCGCAGCTTCAGGTTGATGAGCGACAGCGGCTGGAATCGCTTGGCTTTGAGGACCTGCTTGTCAAACCACGACTTGACTTCGTCTTGTTCTGCCTCGGGCAGCTCCTGGTGGACGTCATCGAGGTGTCTGTTGAGCTGCAGAAGTGTGACCTGCACGTGCCGTCAGTACCGAGGCCCTCCCGTTCTCCCCTCCGGTCCGCCCCTCGCTCTTGAACGCACCATTTCCTCCTCGCATATTGGACACGCCAGTTTGTTCGCCTGCGATGCGCCGTTGGATGGCCCAGCCACCGTGACATTGGAGGCGAGGTCTTGGCTGAAGTCGGGGAGCGGGCTGGACGAGGATGGTGAGAGGGAGGTCGGGGTCGAGCGGCGCGAATGCGACACGGTGCTGCTGTCGGAGGGAGCGAAGGGGCTGGACGATCGGGGGGGATGGGCAGGCTGCGGGGGAGCAAGGCCCTTCCCGCTGCCCAGCACCCTGCCGCCCCCGAGTCTGCGTGCCGACATGGCCGTCGTCGGGCGTCAGTTGTCAGTTGTCGGTTGTCGGCTGCCGACTGTCGACGGCGACAAGCTCTCCCTATTGTGTGGCGGGCGCGGTTGGCGGGCGAGACATGGTGTGAGCGCTGTTCGATGGGGGCGAGTGTGAGGTGACGAGGCGAGGATGCGGCGGTCGTGGTGGGATGCAAGGGGGAGGCAGGATGGGCTGTTGGCGGTGGGATGCTGGATTGTTGGATGGGGAGGAGGGAGGCCGTTGCTTCTGCTGTCGCTGGTTGGCTTGGCGGAGCCGGCAACCCGGGCGTTCAGCGGGTCGCCAGGCATCATGCTGCAGGCGAGAGCACAGGACGCCAATGACGTGCAACCCTCCATCCCAGCGGGTCCCAACAGGGGCTCAGCAGTGTCAGCACCCCCCATCAGCGCCTGTCAGTGCCGCGTTATCGATTGTCGACCCGCACTTATCGCAGATGCCAGGACGCGCCCAATGACGAGCTCCCTCAACTTTTTGTCAACGCCTTCGCTTGTCCCGCGGAGGTGCTTCCCTCCAATCGCCATGAAGCTGTGTTGGACTTCACCACGCCCCGGGCTTCTCAACTCTGGCGAGAATCAGTATGGCTGAGGCTGCTCCGAAGTTCCCCGAGGTCCAGGGCGGCGGGAGCCTGATCATTGCCTGGCAGATCCGCGACAAGCATGTACTGGTGGTCGGCGGCGGAGAGGTGAGTTTGCCCCGAGCGAGGCTTCTCGAGGTGCCCAGGGGTGGTCGCGCTCTTTGTTTTGCTTCCACCGTACTGATCCCTTCCCTCGACGCTACAGGTCGCCGCAGGCCGCATCCTCCACTGCCTCAATGCCGACGCCAAGGTGACGGTTGTCTCGCCCGCCGCCCGCCTGAACCCCGAGGTCGCCTACCGCGTCGCCCAGAACCAAGTCACGCACGTCGACCGCAACTTCGAGCCCGCGGATCTCGACGGCGCCGACATGGTGCTGGTCGCCGTCGACGACCCGGCCGCGTCCACCACCATCTGGAAGCTCTGCAAGGAGCGGCGCATCCCCGCCAACATCGCCGACGTGCCGCCCGAGTGCGACTTCTACTTTGGCAGCGTCCACCGCGACGGGCCCCTGCAGATCATGGTCAGCACCAACGGCAAGGGCCCAAGGCTGGCAAGCATTATCCGCAAGTTCATCGCCAAGTGCCTGCCTGCCAACGCCGGCCACGCCATCGAGACTGTCGGCCAGCTGCGCGTGAGGCTGCGCCAGATGGCCCCGCGGCCCGAGGAGGGGCCGAAGCGGATGGCATGGATGACCAAGGTCAGCGACGCATACCCCTGGGACGAGATGTGCGGCCTGTCGGAAGAGGACATGGCCAACCTGTTGCGCTTCTATCCCTCGGGCAAGGTGCCGTCGCTGGATGAGCTGAAAGCCATGCGGGCCAACCCCGAGGTCAGCAAGAACGTGTTTGACGGGTCGTTTGGATTCAGTGTTGGCGCTTGAGTATGGAGCTCCGGGTTTGCATATTGGGCGTTTGGGGTAACAATACCACGCAACGGTCATCGACTTCACGTTGTCAGGAGCATCATAAGTAGTCGCAGCAGAACATTAGTTTGCCAACCAACTCGTTTTTTACATCCACCCACACAGTCGGGGTGGCGCCAGACTATATACACCATCGTTCGGGGCATGTTTCCTCCTTTGATACCTTTTGACGTCCGCCCACCGCAACTTAACCGAGCAGCTTCTTGATGAAGGCCAGGGCCTGCTGTCCATACTTGTTGACGTACTGCTGGTGCGAGTTGGCGTCGTTGCCGTTGCAGCAGTAGGGGTCGGTCGAGTCGCAGTACGACTGGATGATGGACGGTTTGGCCGGGGAGCACTGGAAGCCCCTGGGGCGGGCAGCAAACTGTGGCACTCGGGGTCAGCGATCAGATGGGAGATAGAGGTGAGAGATGGAGGTTGGGTGCGAGCAGCCGGAGAGGGGGATGCGAGGGTTAGGGTCTGCAAATGTGGGGTCTTGGGGTCTGTGCCAAGCCAAGGCCCCACCTCGACCCCACAAGTCGCCCCACATTCGCTCTCAACACCATGTCCAGCATCGCGGGTCCAACAACAAAACAACACAACAGAACCACGACTTACGCCTCCAGCAGTGCACGTTCCGACGTTGTAGCTGAGCCCCTGGATATTATGTGGGTCCCCCATGAATATAGCGGCTTTAACGGCGTCCAAAGCAGCTCCCGAGAGCGTGGCGCCGGCGCCGCCGCAGAGGGCGTTGTCCATGATCTGTCCGCCCTGCGAGTAGCCGATAAGGACGATCTTGGTGTCGGGGCAGCGCTTGTTGAGGTTGGTCACCGCAGTGACGACGGCCTGGGTGCCCTGGCTGGCCGAGCTATCGTAGCTGGCGCCGCCGCACGAGGACTGGCCGCCGCAGGCCGGGTAGTTGATGGCCTCGCTCGTCGCGCCCGAGTAGGCCTGCTTGACCATGTTGACCAGGCCCTGCGAGGTGCCGTAGCCCGCGGGCGCGGTCGTCTCACGCGCGCCGAAGATGTGGATGGGGGGGCATGACTGCCGAGCCTCGATGTCGACGGGGTTGGCGCTGGCGAGGCCGGCGAGGAGGGGGAGGGCAGCAGCGGCGACCTTCATGTTGGATATGGCGTCTGTCTTCAAGGGAAGTTCTTGGCAGTGATGGTGATAGCGAGTAAGCTGCCCTGACTCGGGATCGTGGAAGATTTTATATTCGAGAAGCCCACACCCCTCCCTGAGGTGTGTCCTTTGCTCCCCTCCTCGCCCCTTCCTCACCCGAGTCCGGACGGACGGGTGGTCGAAAGGGGCAACACGGAGATGGGCTCGGCGGAAGGCTGCCGAATGGCACCAGGAAGACCACATCCAATCTTTCATCGAGGCCCTTCGGACATTATTGCTGTTCACATGAGCTTTGCTCTACCCGTCTGCCACCCAACACCGGGTACGAAGTCCAACCCGTAATTAACACACGGCTCGCGGGCGGACTCGTCTCACCCCTGGATGCGTCTGCTTGACGCGGCCCATCGTTGGCCGTTCCCTGGAAGAGCAGTAGCGGCGGTTCACGTCTGAGTGAGCTGACGCATTTCGGACTCATGGAAAGCAGAAACGGGAGCGAGATAGCCCACATCAAGGTCGAGCAAAAGAAGGGCTGGACCAAGTTGAACTGGGGAACGACTTTACAAGACAATGCCAGGTCCCAAGCCCTATAACCGATAGTATATGGCCCTGGCGATCAATGCCGTGGCGAATCGGATCCTTCGTTTCACTTATGTTGATTCTTGGACCTCGTAGCTTGCATATGGACCCGGCAATTAAGCGCGGGTGAAATACCGAGCAGCGCCACGCTGTCGGCTGCGCCTGACGTAGATCTGTGGGGAAGGTCTTCTGCCTAAATGCGCCCCATGGGGAACGCAAGATGTATTCATGCTAAACCGACGTCAATCTGGAGTTGAATGTTCGGATGTGAAGAGTCAGCCTGTGGGTGTCGGCCAAACGCAAGACACTGGTACGGGCGGAGTCAACACCTGGCACCCAACCACGGACACTGACATGGTTCTTGCGATGCGATGCGCGGGACATGGTCAACCTCCTCCTCCACTCCGGAGTTTCCCTGCCTCCATGTAATTACTTCTCTCGTCCTCGCCCAGGAAGGACAGTTCTTGCCAAATTACAGCGTCGGTTAGGGCTGGAGGATGGCGGAATATCTCCAAGTTCGGACAGCACTCGCTCGTTCAAGGTGTTGGTACAGCTCGCGTTTTGACACCGTTGCATATCGGCGGCCTTGGTGATGCCTCGGTACAGGCACCATGCGCTGCTGAGCTCGGTGATGGAGAACTTGTACGGCGGCGAAGGCGTGGTTCGAAATCTGTGGATAAAGGCTGCCACAGTTGGTCCAGCGGTGTTTGGCTTAGTTATTGTTGCCATTGACCCAGCAAATGTTGTGATCACAATACACCAAGCCGAGACCTCTAGTAGTGACGGAGTGGCACGGAGCTCGGGGAGGAAACCCAGGGCCCAGCCGGCTCCAGCGGAAGATTCAAGTTTGTCTCCCAACATCACATCCAACATCCAGAAACAACGAGGGTGCCAGATACCAAGTGGATTCTAGCTATCCAAGGGCCGTCGCCACAGGGCGAGGGAAAGAATGCGCAAGGTAAGAATGCTCCTCGCCTGAGTGCGCCATGACGGCCACTCAAGTCAACACGGGAGCAAGTAACGTGTCCTCCAAAGCAATCCATGTCACATCAAGCCCGGAAAAACTGGAAACCCCCTCCCCTACCCCTCAAGCAATACCCTAACCGCCCATCCCTTCCCCCGAGCGGCCGGCCGTCCGCGGGTACGGGCATGCCCTCCTCCTTGCCGCTCAGCCTCAACGGCAAGTCTGCCAGTGGGTGCGGAAGATGAGGTGAATGCTGCCGTCAAATGCGTCCACCTAGGAATTCGCCGAGTCAGCGGGGTAGCCAATCTATTTGCCTCTCGTTTCACTTTTGTCTTCTGTTTCGGTTTGACCTGTGGTTTTTTTCTCTCCGCCGTCTCTTTTTCGGCCATGTGAACTCCTTTTTGTTGACAGTCGATTTTCCAAGAGTACATAGGAAATGAGAAAGATCACGAGAAAACGGATGGGGAACGGATAAGAAATGGAGTGAGAAAATGGGTGAGAAAATGGGCAAGAAAGGGTGAGGGAAAAGGGGTAAGAAACTAGTGAGGAAAGCAAGGAGGAAAATTGGTGAAAAAGCAAGTATGAAGGCAGATGAGAAAACAGATAGAAAAACACATGAGAAAACAGACAGGAAAGGAGATGAGAAAACAGATCGGGAAACAGGTAGGAAATCAATTAGGACAACAGATAGGAAAACTAGATATGAAACTAACTAAGCAGGAAAGTACATAGGCAGGAAAACTCGTAAGAAAACAACAGGACGGCAGTAGAGGAAAATGGTAGGCAAGGAGGCGGAGGAGGAAAAAAAAGAAAACAAATCAGAAAAAAGAAAAAGAAAAAGAAAGAAAGGAAAACAAAGAGAAGAAAACAAGAAAACAGGAGTAAGAGGATACCAAAGGAAATAGCGTTAGTAACCAAGCAAAGAGGCAAGGGCATTGCGCAAGGCCGTCCAACCCACCATCGAAAGCGCGGTTTCACGGTATCACCATAGGCAACGTCGCCACATCACCCTCACGGTTTGGGGGGATCTCACCGTCATGGCGCCCGGATACGGCGTTGTCAATGGGTTGATTCGCACTTCAGAGTTGACGTTGAGAATGGCCGCGGTGCCGCAGCGCGAGAAGGATTCAACTCCGACGCCGGCGATCATGTTGTAGTTGTCCTCGTAGGGAGCCACGAGGTTTTTCTGGAACACAACCTCCTGGCTGCTGTCTCCCGAGAAGGTGTAACCGGCACGGCAGGTACCAGTCTGGCCATCTGCAAGGCTAGCATACCCAGTGAAACGGGTCTCGATGATGGAAAACCTGTGGAAATATTTCAGTACTTAGGCCCTTCGTCACACTCTATGTCCCTGCTTCTTTCCCCTCTTAGGCCTTGCCCCTTTTTACACCGAGGTGCGCAAACACTTGAGGCAAGCTTCAGCTTCGACTCACTGGTATCCGCTTGGGAACGCGAGGTTGATGCTGATGCGGCAGTTCTTGCGGCTGTTGGCCGGGCTGGTGCCGGGGCCTACAGTAACAATGTACTCGTCGAATGCAACATCGAACACGGTGCCAGTGGCATCGACGTTGACATAGGCATGGCCCGCAGGGCAGCCAGACCCAATGGCCGTGATGTTGACGATCTTGATCTCGCTGGGAGCAGGCGCCGCGGGGGCGTTGATGGTGGCGGCGCTGGCAACGCCGGCAAGGAGGGCGAGTCCCGAGAGGAAGCGCATGTTGAGGACTGACTGCAAGAGGAGAGAGGATCAGGAGTGAGAGAACTGTGCAGAGTATAATATTGCCGAGGAGTGTGAGATGTGGCTACCGACGGGCTCCAACCTCCACGACACCAGACTGATGGACACACATTGCTTTATAGGATGATTCCTCAAGCCCCCAAGACAGAAACTACCTGCCTCTCGCCCTCAACCCCCCACGCAAGCATGAAAACTCGCCGCCAACCCTCTGCGCCGAGCTCACGATATAGTCACCATTCCCCTTCCAGCCCCTCCCCGAGCGCGATAACGCGGGACGACGGCGCGGCCAAACAACGAGACCCCTTGCTCCTGACCAGCATGTTGTACTCGATGCTCCCATCCCCGCTCCGCAATCCTCACGATGCAATGTTATCAACGCCCAGCCCTCGTCGATGTTGCAGTCGTCGGGCTTGTGGTTGCAAAGGAGGTCGGAATAAGGTTGAGTCGAGTCAAGGCCACCATTGTCGGGCACCCCTTCCCCGCCTGGGGATCCTTCAGGAGAGGAGCAACATCGCAACAACACCATGCTGGGAGAGGGGAAGCTGGAACTGAGGTCGTTCTCGATGGCCTGCTGTCGCTATTTTTGTCAACCATTGTTATCTCGTGTCGATATTAACCAACCCCCCCAGACCAGTCTGCGACCAGGTTACCGGCGCCTGCGAGTCCTTCTCACCTGCTTCATGTGATCGTAGGACGTGGCATCCCCCGTCCCATCATGTGAGGACATCCTCGTCTACGGTCGCAGTCTTGTCTCGGGCATTCTCCCGAGACTCTAATTGTAGATGCCCCATTGCGACAATGTCAAACAGTCTGTGAGTCGGGTTGGGAGTGTCTCCTCTCCCGTCCTCTGCTACGCGACCCAGAGGTCGCTTCCCACGCGTTCAGCCCCCAGTGGGCGAGGTGGTGTGAAGACTGTTTACGATATAGCCAGGAATGGCAAGTCGTAGCAACAACGAGCCGTGGCCCCAAATTGGCTGGCAGACCGTTGAGTTTGGCCAACCAAGGCTGGTGGTCATGGCTTGGCTCGGGGGTCGCCAGGGTCGTCTGTTGCGACCACAGGCTGCCCCGCGGGCCGAACAGCTCCTGCACGCGATCGGGGAAGAGGTGGACCGTCACACTTTGGTTGTCGCTCCACTGATCTCTCATATCCCACTTCCCCGGGATACCTTATAATTCCAGGTTGCAAAGGGTTCTTGGGTATATGCTGGAGTCAGGGATGGTTCTTTGGCGCTCGGCTTATCCCCATCCCTCGCTTTCCGAGTGAACCCAAGAGGGTGTTGGCCCAGCCGGGTGTTGGCACCCACCACGATGGCCGACTCGGCCTCTGACGCTTGCGTGCGACCAGGAGCTAGCCGTGTGGCCGGCATGATTGAGCGCGGGTGTCGTCTGCTCTGTCTGATCCATGGCGCCAACTTGGGCATTTTTTTTAGGAACAAACCCTACCTCTCCCCGTGGGGTGGAATTGTATGGTAGTGCCCTGAAGAGGCTCCAGGAGTCCAGACCCTCCCCGTTATCCGTGTGTGTGCGAAGCAAAAATGAAGCAAGCAAATAGGAGATGATTGGCAAGACTCCTGTGCCAGGGCATTCCCGCCCATCCGTTGTATCTATCCCCAATCGAAAATAAAGACATTGCGCCCGAGTCCCAGGTCCTTGCTCCACAAGCACCATCATTACAACCACCCGAGCGATCCACTCTCACCCTGGGGCACCCAAAAGGATCCACTCCTACCCCGAGGGGATCCACTCTGACCCCGAGCGCACCTTAAGCGGCCTTGTGGAGGGCCCACTCTCACCCCAAGTGAATCCGCTTCCACCCCAAGAGACTCCACTCTCACCCCAGAGGATCAACTCTTGCCGCGAACCATCTGCGGCCACTGCGATATGTCCGTGACTACGGAACACATGCTTCCAGATCGCCCATCATCATCGTAGTTGAGAACATCCGCTGGCAGGGAAACGACAAAAAAAAGCCGCGAACGTGCCCATGGGGGGACCCTCGGCAGGCCGCCACAGGTCCATTCATCACTGGCAGCATCTAAACCAAGCAAGCCCACCCCGCGCTCGCCCCCACCACCACCACACCATGGGACACGATCGGAAAGGCAGGTTACAACGCAACGTTGAGTTGAAAGTGGGAAGGGATTTTCGCTGCCACGGGGTACGTCCTTCGGGGTCGCGACCTACTGCATCGGCATACTCTTTGGGGCAACGAACTTCAGGGGCAGCTCGACATGTCACATCTGCACAGGAGCCCAGGGGCGCTTGGTACGGAGGGTCATTGACTGCCTACTAATGCTCCCCCCCCCACCAGAGCTACCGCAAGCAACGGTAGAACGGGCAGGTGATGCTAGTTACCGCTCTCCTGGGGCGCGAGCAGATAGTCCGTCACCTCGGCAAACTCCTTCCCAAACTGCAGCTTCTCCCTCCACCGCAGCGGTATCGCATTGACGCCGTCCCTCGCGCCGAGAAGCCCGCCCGCGATGGCGCCGTTGGTGTCCGTGTCCTGCCCGAAACACACCACATCCACCAGCACGTCTTCCAGCGCCCGCGGGTCCAGCAAGGCCGCCACCGCGAGGGTCAGCGACTCGAGCACGTGGCCCGACGCCTTGAACGGTATGGCCTTGGTGGCGTTCGCTGCGCGCTTGGGCCCGTTGGCGGCGAGGTCTTGCAGCTTCACGAGCGACTTGCCAGCCTCCATGGCCGCCTCGACCTTTGCTGCTGCGCGGCTCATCTTGACCTTGCGGATCGCGGTAGGCTCGGCCTCGGCGACGGCTACGGCCCGCTCAACCGTCTTTCTGCCTGCCTGCAAAGCGTCGTCGACAGACTCGCCGTCGATCAGCGCGCGCACCATGGCGTTGTACGCTGCGCAAGAGATGGTGCAGTGGAAGTCGTCGTGGGTGACGGCCGAGATCTCGACCGATTCCACATATGCCTTGTCGGCATCGGGCTGAAACAGCGCAGTGGGGATGCACCTCATGAGGGACCCGTTCCCGGCCCGGCCCTCGCCGGCGCCTGACGTCCGGGGGTCGCCCGACTGCTTGAACCTGGAGAGGCCCATTGCCGTGGCGCCGCCGACGTCGCGGGGCATCTGCCCGCGCTCCCGGTCAGGCCAGCGGCCGTCGTACCAGTCGACCATGTTGTGCGCCGCGATCTTGACCAGGTCTGGGGTCTTGGTTGACCGTGCCCGCTTCATCTTTTTGACTTCTTGATAAGCAAGCAGCACGGCGCGGGTCAGGTCCGTGTCGTCGGTTGCATGCCCGGCAGGCCAGTCAAAGTGTCCACCGCCAATGATCTCCCGCAAGCCGGAGGGGTGCCTGTCCTTGATACGCTCCCATGGCTCGAACTCCAGGGTGGCGCCCAGCGAGTCGCCAGCGTGGACGCCGAGCAGCGCGCCGAGAACCCGGTCGTGCGTGGTGGGGTCCGACGAGTCCGACATGATGAATGATGAGAATGATGCAGGTTACTGTATTCTCGTGAGTATCTGATGCTGTTTGGGTGTCGATGTTGGATAAATGGTACATGTCAGACGAAGTGGAACGTGAGCTGCTTGTTTGTTGCCTGCGCCCACATGGTCGCGCTCCATGCCCAAGTGAGGGGGTGGGGTTAGGGTTCATGGGCCAATCCCGACGTGCGCTTGCCTGTCGATCCTCGGAGCCAAGGGCCCAGCCAGGGCTGACCAGCCAGCTGGCTGGTGGCTTTAAGGGGGCTGAGTGTGCCCTGAGGCTTTCCAACCTCCGCTGCGACGAACGCAAAGAGAGAAACACGACAGCCGATAGGCATCCGAGTCACTCAGACCAGCATGGGATGCGCCGTTGGGACGGGTCGGCTCGCTTATTCCGAGTGTGGATCGAGGTCCAGGACACGGGCGCCACACCCATGCCGCACCACCCCTACCCGTGCTTGAGGCAATCCGGGTTCATGGGAACACGATGCTACCGCAGCCCCGTAGTACGGCTGTCCAGATTGCCAGGCTCCTCCCCGTCCGCAGCCTCGGTAAGCTTCAACGCCTCGTGCACATCGTCAACAAAGTGATGTTCCCCGCCCGCGAGCTCGACCACGCCGCTTCGCCACAGCAGCCGTCCCACGTCCGAGTCGTGTCCTGGACCGCGGCTAAAGAAGATGCGCACACCGCGTTGTCGGTAGTCCCGCACAATCTCCTCGAGCACCTGCGCACCGCTGCCGTCGAGGGACGTCACGCCGTGGATGTCAAAGATGATGTTGCGATTCCAGTCTTCCCTCCTCAGCCGCGGTAGCGCGGGGTGCGCCTGGCTCGAGCCGTAAAGCTCCAGTCGCCGCAGCCGAGTCTTGAGCTCGCCCGTGTTGGCAAACGTCAGGGGTTCGGGGATCTTGACGATCAAGCAGCCCTCAATGAATTCCAGGCGATCCAGGTTCATCTCGGCGTTCTCAAACCGGTTGGTGCCGGGGATGCGGCCGAGAATCTGGATGCGCGGACGTGTGGCGTGGCGGATGACCTGCAGCAGCGAGAGACCGACACCGATGGCCATACCAAAGGAGAGCGAGAAGAAGATGGTGGCGAGGACAATGGTCATCATGAGCGCAAGCTCCCGCCACGCGCGGATCTTGAGGAAGAACGACACGTCGTGGGGGCACTCTTCTATCAGCGACCAGGCGACCACGCTGATTAGGGACGACAGGACGGGTTTCTGCGAGGCGACAAGTCAGATTCATCCTCAAGCTCAAGATGCGGGACAGCAGACTCACCGGAAGGTAGTAGAAATAGGGCAGGAGGAAGAGAATGCAGAGCAGCGTCAGCCCGCTGAGGATGATGGAGCTCACGGGCGTGCGACCACCCGTCGACTTGTTGACCTTGCTCCTCCCGTACCCGCCAAAGGCAGGCAGGTTCGAGAAGCACGAGCCGACGATGTTGGCGGTCCCGAGGGCGACCAGCTCACGGTTGGGGCTCAGCTGGATGCCGGCAAAACCATCACTCCCCAGGCTCTTGGCCGCAACCGACGACTCAAAGAAGCCGAGCAGGGCGATGAGGAACGACGTGCTCATGGCCTCGCGCATGTACGTCACGTTGGAGGGCTGGAAGGGCCAACGGAACGTGAACAGGCGCCCGCTCGCGGCCTCGACCTTGCCGAGCACGGCGACACCGGCCTTGTCCCACTCATACCAGTACGCGAGGAAGGCTGAGAAGACGACGACGAGGAACCGGTCGGGGATGTAAGCCACACCAGGGTACCGCGGCTGGAGGCGGCGCTTGAGCTCCCGGCAGACCATGATGACCGTGAAGCTAGTGGCCGCCACGACGAAGGTCAGGGTGTGAACCTGGTCCAGGTTCTTGAAGATGAAGGTGAGCTTATCGACGCTGCTGGCATGGCCGATGTGTGCGCGGTCAGCCAGGTGGCTCAACCCCAGCTCAGGAACGAGCTGGTCGACCGCAACCACGGCACCGATTGCGCTGATGAAGCCGCGGAGGAAGGGCCGCGAGAGCACGCTGTCGAGGAAGCCCAGACGAGCGACGCCGGCAATGAGAACCATGGCGCCGGACATACCGGCGACAATGCCGCACAGGCGGGCGTGCAGAGTAGCATCATCATCTCCTCCTTCGCCGCGATCAACGCTGCCCTTGATGACGGTGCCCACGAGGAGGGATCCGGCGGCCTCAGGACCCACGATCATGGCCGGGCAGCTGCCGAGGAGCGCGTAGATGAGGGGGTTGAAGACGAATGAGTAGAGGCCGTTGAGGGGCGGGACATGGGCTAGGTTGTCGGCGAGCGAGAGCGCCATCGGGACGTACATGCCGGCGACGGTGAGGGCGGCGACGAAGTCGCCCTTGAAGTATGACCAGCTGTATTGGCGCGCCCAGACGAGGACAGGGAGGTAGTAGGAGAGGTACCTGGGATCCCCCGAGGGGGGGGCAGAGTCAGCAAGCAGGACACGCGTGGATGGGCAAGGATCACAGATTGTCGGAGAGCGACTCACATCAGCGCAGAGTCCTTGACGCCGTGGCGCTCGGCCAGCGCGCTCGAGTTGCTCATCTTCTTGCTCCGCATCTTAGCAGCCCAGGCCCTCTTCCAGCCCCTGCGCGCCCGTGCGGGTGAGTCCCCGGACAATGCGCCATCGATGGGCGGCAGCGAGGCTTCGGCCTCGGATTCGGACGGTGTTCGCGAGTCGCCCTGGAGGCTGCTGGTCGGGCTCGTGGGGCGCGGCGAGAAGGTGCCGTGGTTGCAGGGTCCCTCGTGGGCCTCTTCGCGGAAGAGCAGCGCTGGGCCCAGAAGAGAGGTCGACTCGGTTGGACGCTGCCTACTCGGCCCGGCGGTGGCGGTGTGAGAATGGCCGGCAGCGTGGTCGTGTCTCTCGGGCGAGGTGGGGTCTTCGACCGAGCTCGACGACGACGCCGTGTACGTCTGGCGGAGGCCGCTCGGGTGCGCGGGGGTGTGGTCGTGCCCCGTCCGCGGGGCGTTTGGCCGGGAGGTCATTGTCCGGTCGTTGACCCTTGGCAGTCGAGGTCGAGGGGTTGTCGGGATGCGGGTGGTGTTGGTAGGGGTCAGGTTGGAGGAGGCGCGGGGAGGAAGGGAGGCGGTGGGCGGTGGACGGTCGGGATCGTGTCGGGATCACCGCGTGGACGACTGCGAGCACAGCATCGGCGAAAGGGGGAAAATACCAAAAAAAAAAAAAAAAGAAAAAAGGACAAGAGAATATGCTTTTCTAAAACTGCCAATGATTTGCACAAATCTCAGCTCAACAACACAATGCAAAGCGCCGTCTCTGGCTCTGGACCGCCATCTGTGAGGTAAGTGTGGCGAGCTCGGCTTCTCCGATCTGGCGGCACTGTTTTCGGGTGAAAGCCTGCGAGCATTTGAGGGAAAGGCAATTGGCTTGCTCAGCTTAACTCCACGCTGCCCCGCGCCCACGTGCTGACCTGGAATTGCAGCACTAATCCAGGCATAAATTATGCAACGTCAAGGCATTCACATAACACCCTCCACAACCTCAAGCATCTGAGATGCCGTTGACCAGGCGGGGCTTCAATGCCTGACGGGATATTCAAGCTGGGAGTTGACCGCCTCGGAGGGACATACGTCATGGGTCTCACTCTAGCATTTTTACAGTTGACTCGATGGTCTTCCCGAATCACTATGTCCTTGTCTCGCAGAGGCAACTGTTGTTGCATTTTCAGGGGTATCTACCAAACCTCAAATCTCAGTCAAACATCTCGCCAATCTCCTCTCCCTCGTCCGGCGTGGCCGCCAGCTCCAGCAGCTCGTGGGCCAGCTCCACCGTCTCTGCATCGATCCCAGACTCGAGGACCAAATCCTCTTCGGCAAAGTTGAGCCTCGCGAGCGTCAAAAAGTAACGCTGCGAGCCGCCGTGCGAAGCGGCCAGCTTGGTCGACGTGTTGGCTACATCTGCTGTCCGCGGGTCTGTGACGATGAAGTGCAGCAGTGAGATGCCTCGCGAGATGATGCGACAGAGCAGCACCCTTGGGTCGAGATCCGCATCAAGCGCTTCTTCGGCAGGGGGTGCCGTGCGGTCTTGCGGTGTATCCACCTGCATCACCTGAGTGGCATTCGGATCCGGCTCGTCCACATCCATCGCATCGCCCTTCTCTTGACGTGGCTCGGCGCTCTTCCTTGGCTTGCCAACACTGCGCGGTACATCCAAGTCATACAGCCCGTCAACAGCCCAGCTCAAGACCGTCACCAGGCGAGGGATGGCGACGTCGCTCTCAGCGATCTGAAAAACACCAAAGGGGCTCGCGGCGAGAGTGGAGAGCGTTTCCAACGCCGCCGACCTGGCCACCATGCCCTTGACCGGTCCCCCCAGGGTCGCCCAGCGCGGGGGCTCGCAGAGAAATGACGAGACACAATCGATTAGTGTGGAGGCAACCGCGCCAGGTCCGCCCTTCACCTTGGCACGGCCGCTCGGCCGGTCTGTTGCCGAGGACGGGATCGGGCCAATGCTGTCGGGCGCGACTGACGTTCGCAGCATAGACATCATGGTCAACCAATCGGCTTCCGAATGCTTTCGCGCGAGCATCATAAGGACAAAGTCCAACTCCATGGTCCGCCAAAACTCTAGTTGCTGGGATGGCTTTGGCGGGTCTGACGCGCTGGACTCTCCGGTGGGAGGCGAGAGGCAACCCAGGGCTGCGAGGTGGAGCAGCAAGAGGCACTGGGTGACATCGATGCCGAGACACAACTGCCGTGCTACCGCGTCGGGAGGTTCTGGCAGGTCGCCGTCGACCGTGTTGTGAACGAGGCGGCAGGTTGTCGCGCAGACGGGTATCAGCGATGAAATGACATGCGGTGTCACGCCAACCGCGTTGAGCTCCAGCGTGTACAACAACAGGCTGACCAGGTGGTAAATTGGCCCGTGATACTTCTCTGAGAGACATCGGTGCCACATCTCGATCAACATATCCGCAAAGTCGACCAGCAAGCCCAAGGGCTCCCCGGGATTCCCCATCAGGGGAAGGTTCTGGAGGATGATGGAGGCCAGCGACTGGTTCGGGTCTGAGGGGAACGCGTAGCGGGAGAAGACATCAAACGTTGGCGGTTGGCCATGAACCGCAGTGTGGTCAAGAAAGAGTCGGAGGAACTGAGATAGAGACGGTCAGCAAGCGGGCTACATCGCAAATGAACGGGGACAGGGCCTCCTTACATCGAAGGACGGGGCCGCCCTAGAACCACCGGGCTGGGCGAGGGACGGCGGGTGGCCCGTGTGGGCGTCACCAAACAAGGCATCGTCACCTGTGTCCGTCTCCAGCGCAAAAGTCGGGCTATCCACAATGGGGCGTTTTCGCTTGCCCTTGGTCGGCGTGCGCTCCGACGGGGCAAGCACCGCGGTCGCCGAGTCCTTTCTCCGTAGGGACTGCGTCTTGGTGGGGCTGGACAAGGTCTCGACGCCGTCGAAACCATCGGCCATGCCCCAGGTCCTGTCCTTCCTCGGGGTTGCCGGCCCACCATCCTTGCGCCTGGACTTTGCGCGGCCAAGTTCCTCCCTAAGGTCCTGGCGCGCAAACTGCAGCTCGGTCGCGGTGGTGCGCTCCGCAGCCCGTGCCTGCTCGGCAATGCGCTCTTGTTTCAAAATCTGGTCTGCTTGCTCCTTCTTGAGCCGCGCGAGCTCGGTCTCGTGAACCGCCCGGTCCTTTTCGTATTTGGACCGCAGGATGGAGGCTTCCCCTCTGGCGGCGGTGAGGTCCCACTCGAGATCGGAGAGGCGAGCCCGGAGCGTGGCAATGATCTCGTTCTGGTTCGGCGGTCCCCCGGAGTGCCGGGCCTGGGAGGCCTGGGCTGGGTACGGCCGATGAGGGATTGGCACGGGCGGGCGAGCAAACTGCGACGGCGGGGGCGGTGGCCGTTGCGAATGCGTTGTTGAGGCGAGGGGAGGAGGGGGTCGTTGGGAGGGCAGGGACGGCGGGACTGGCCGGGTGGCCGTCGGGAACTGTGGCCGTGAAGGGTAAGACGGCCTCGAGGGCGGCATGTGTTGGTTCCATCGTTGGGTGCCCGCTAGGCCGGTGCTCTGGCGGGCTTGTTGGAGAGGGAGAGGGAGGGCCTGCTGCGGGGCAGGCCTGGGAGGCGCCTGGGCGTGCACATCGATCACGACCGTGTCGTCGAGGTCGTCGTCCTCGAAGGCAAAGTCGAAGGCATTCTGGTCGATGGCATTGCGCTGCGTGTTCGGGGCGGCCTGCGACTGGGCGAGCTTCTGGGCCTGGGTGAACTGGAGAGCCTTGTCCTCGAGTTCCTGCAGCACCGTGTCGTTGAGGTCGTCGAAGCTGTCGTCCGAATATTCATCCATGGCCGCCGCTCGTTGGGCCCAGTGCAAGGCATGAGCATCCCATTGGGAGTTGGTTTCGGGAAGGATGAGGCGTGGGCCTATGAGGGGGAGGGCGGGGTTGGCATGCTCGTGGTGTGGTCGGGGAGTTCAGGTCGTGTGGTGAGGAGCTTTGTTGGTTTTTGGGCCGTGTGCTTCAGTCAGTCGCGGTTGTCGAAAGCCACCACCAAACACGCGCTGCAGCTCGCTGCCTGCAGGGATCCATGGCGGGACCTCCCCTGCAGTCCGTCCCGCGCCAGGCAGCCGGGGTCACGGCATCTTAGCGTTCCGTCGCGAGGGTGGGGCTTGTCTGCCCCTGCCTGAGTCTGCGTGGGCTGTTGCTGTTCTCCACCAAATCCCGAATTGCTTGAAGAACCGAGTTGCCCAACTGCCAGCTGCCCCAGGCCAGAACCCGCGCTGTTGCGGTTGCGAACCATCGCATTATCTCTTTCCCTCTCGGTTCTGGAGCCATCAGCCGACAGCACACACTCGGTTTCCATCGGATCCGCAGCCTGCGACCCTGACTTTGCGTCACTCGCTGCCCGATTCCCTGGTTTCTTGGTTTCCAGGTTTCCCGACTCCAAACGCGGCGGGCCCCACTTGGCTGGGCCCTGGGATTGCTGGGCATTGCTGGGATCGCTTGACGTAGGACCCCAAACGTCGTCGAAATTTCGGACGCCAATCTAATCCGCTCTGCCGCTCTGCCGCTCCGCCGTGTGTGCTGCGCCTGGATTACGCCCGGACCGACCCTCCTGCATCGCTCCCTCTCCGTCTGGCCTCCTCTGGTCTGTCCCTGCCGAGCCAGTCTTCGTTGCCTATCCGCCTGCGCCAACGGCTGACCACCGAGACAGCCCCGTGCCCTTTTTTTGCCTGCCGAGCCTGTTGGCGACGCGCCGCCGCGCCCTTTCTCCGCACTCGTGTGCGTGTGCGATCCGGCATCCCCGAACGAGCCGAGCCCTGAGCTCCTGCGACTGCCGCTTCCTCCCAAACCGACCCCCGCCCTCGACACCGCGAGCCGTTCGTCAGCACCGCCTGTCTTGTCTTGCTGCACCGGCGACGAGCCCCGACCGAGCGGCTACATATCCATCACCATCTCTCTTCCCTCCAAGTTCCGCTTGCCATGACGGGCCGGGCACGTCGGGGGGTCAAGTTCCCCCACAACGCGAAGCACGCCAACGGCCACTCTGAGGGTCGCCGCTCCAGCTTCAGCGATGTCAGCGAAGAGGGGTCGCCAGGCAGGGCGAGAGCTGCCGGTTCGCTTGAGAACATCCAGGAGGTGCGTTTGTGACCGCACCACGCAGTCCGGTTCGGGTTGTTGTCCCTCTACTGATGCTGACCCCGATGCGCCTCGGCTCCAGAAACCCCCTACTCCGGAGCAGCAGCAGTCCGACTACGAGAAGAAGAAGGCCAACTTCATCACACGCACCTTTTGGACCTTTGTCATGATCGGCGGCTTCTTCGCCGCCCTGTTCATGGGCCACGTCTACATCCTCGTCATCATCACCGCCGTCCAGATCGTGTCCTTCAAGGAAGTCATCGCCATCGCCAACGTCCCGAGTCGCGCCCGCGATCTCCAGTCCACCAAGAGCTTGAACTGGTACTGGCTCGCTACCACCATGTATTTCTTGTATGGCGAGAGCGTGGTTTACTATCTGAAGCACATCGTGTTGGTCGACAAGGTCCTGCTGCCCCTGGCGACCCACCACCGCTTCATCAGCTTCATCCTCTACGTCTTTGGTGCGTATTCCGTGCCCACCCCCCCTAACTCCTTGTCCTCGGATGGGGGATGCTGACTTGATACTCCCTTCAGGCTTCGTTTTCTTCGTTGGCTCCCTCAAGACCGGTCACCTCAAGTTCCAGTTCTCGCAGTTTGCTTGGACCCACATGGCCCTGTTCCTCATCGTCGTCCAGGCCCACTTCATCATGAACAACGTCCTCGAGGGCATGATCTGGTTCTTCCTGCCCGCCGCCCTGGTCATCACCAACGACATCTTCGCCTACATCTGCGGTATCACCTTCGGCCGCACCCAGCTGATCAAGCTGTCGCCCAAGAAGACGGTCGAGGGTTTCGTCGGCGCGTGGGTCATGACGGTTCTCTTCGGCATCGTCCTGACCAACATCTTGCTGCGGTCCAAGTACTTCATCTGCCCCGCCACCAACCTCGGCGCCAACATCTTCTCAGGCCTGGACTGCGACCCGAACCCCGTCTTCATCCCTCGCACGTACTCGACCCCGCGCCTGTTCTTCCTGCCGCCCAACTACACGCTCAGCGTCACCACGACGCCCATGCAGATCCACACCTTCTTCTGGGCCAGCTTCGCCTCCCTCATCGCCCCCTTTGGCGGCTTCTTTGCCTCGGGCCTCAAGCGCACCTTCAAGATCAAGGACTTTGGCGACTCGATCCCCGGCCACGGTGGCATGACGGACCGCATGGACTGCCAGTTCATTATGGGGTTGTTTGCGTTTATTTACTATCACACCTTCATCGCGTTCAAGCGGTCCTCGGTCACGCACGTCATGGAGCTGGCCATTATGGAGTTGACGCAGGACGAGCAGCTCGAGGTGATCAAGGGCGTGTTGAAGTATCTGACAAATCAAGGTGTCGTCAAGCCCGAGGTATGCTCATCTTTCTCCCACAGGTCACAGTCTCCAGACCCAACGCTAACGCTCACTCTTCTTCAGACACCGGCCTCTTTCGAAAAACTGTTGTCGGCGAGCATTCAGGCATGATGAGTTTGGATAGATGGTTGGGATTTGGTGGTTGCGGCCCAAAGCAACCGGGACGGTGCATTTCCCCTGGCGTTCGGTTTTCAACAAGCGGACTTTCTGATCCTGTGTATGTGTTTATGAGAAGCTCTTTTCTCAACCTCTAGCGTGGCTGTGGGCACTGGGTAGCAGCAAGCAGCAGCAGTAGCATCCTCTGTATATCAAAACAGTATTCAGCCAGCTGTTGCGCGTAATGTTCGATCGTACCCACCGGGCATTTAATTGGTGAGGGGGGTTGATGTGCGTGCGCAATCCCCCTAGCCCCTGAAGTCAGAAAGTGGGTCAAGAAGCAGTTGAATTCACTCATGAGATGGAACGATGGGTAGTTTTGAGATCCAAATGGTATGTTCGCCAGCTAATATGCAACTAATATATATATACAGGTTTACACCGTGTCATCTAATCATCATCGTCTCGCCTCCCCATCTTTACTCATTGCTCGTTGACAAACAGGCCGGCCATGCCCATGCCGGTGCCGATGCACATGCTCGTGAGCAGGATCTTCTTGTCAGTGCGCCTGCACTCGCTCAGGCCAGTGACGATCTGGCGGGCGCCGGTGGCGCCGAGCGGGTGGCCGAGGGCGATGGCGCCGCCGCGGGGGTTCATCTTGGCCCAGTCGAGGCCGAGGGTGTTGCGGCAGTAGACGGCCATGCTGGCGAAGGCCTCGTTGATCTCGACCACGTCGACGTCGGCGAGCGAGATGTTGTGCTGGGCGAGCAGCTTGGGGATGGCAACGGTCGGGCCGATGCCCATGATGCGCGGGGCCAGGCCGGCGGTGGTCGAGCCGACGTACTTGGCCAGGATGGGCTGGCCGAGCTTGATAGCGGTGGAGCGCTTCATGAGGAGGACGGCGGCGGCTGTGTGGGGAGGTGGGTGTCAGCAGGGGAACCGGAGTGGAGCGCAAGCGGGGGTAAACTAACCGCCATCAGTGACCTGGCTGGCGTTGCCGCCAGTGGTGGTGGGGCCCCACTGGGGGAAGGCGACGCGGATCTTGCCGAGGCCCTCGGCGGTGGTGCCGGGGCGGATGCCGTCGTCCTTGGTGAGGGTGATCTCCTGCCACTCGCCGTTGGCGTCCTTGACGCGGGTCTTGATGGGGACGATCTCGTCGTCGAACAGGCCGGCCTTCTGGGCCTTCTCGGCGCGCTGGAAGCTCTCGGCGGCGTACTTGTCCATCTCCTCGCGGGTGATGCCGAAGTCGCGGCTGACGTTCTCGCTGGTCCAGCCCATGGGCTGCATGCAGTCGGCCGACTCCTGCGACCGGCTGGTGACCTGCTCGTCGAAGGGCTTCTCCAGGGCGTCACCGCCAATGGTCATCTGCTCGGCGCCGACGGCAATGCCGACCTCGATGGAGCCGGTGCTGATGGAGGCGGCGATGTCGGCGACGGCCTTGAGACCCGAGGAGCAGAAGCGGTTCAGGCTGTAGCAGCTGGAGGTGTTGGGGAAGCCGGCGGCCAGCGAGGCGGCGCGGAGCTTGTACGAGGCCTTGGCATCCGAGACCTGGTGTCCAATGGGTTAGCGGCGCGGGGGGAGGAGGAAGAAGAAGGCCGGGATGGACGGTGGACTCACGTTGCCGAGGGCAATGTCCTCGACGAGGGCGGGGTCGAGCTTGCTGCGCTCGCGGACCTCGTTGAGGATGGAGTAGACCATGTACTCGAGGGTGGTGTCCCTGAAGCCGCCCTTGCGGGCCTTAGTCAGGGGCGTGCGGACGGCGAGGGTGATGACGATGTCGTCGGCATTCTTGGAGGTGCTGTGGGCGCGGGGGAACATGTCAGCGGGGTCAAGCTACGGGGAGCGACGGGTTGTCCGTACATCTGGGAGAGCGCGCTGCCCGGAGACAGGTGCTTGAGGATGGAGCCGAGGCGTTCAACAGCCATTGTTGCGGTTGGGGGTTTGCGACGGAGCGTGTGGTGGTCGGGGTGGTGTGGTGGTGGGCGAGGGAGGTGGGAAGAGGCAGAGAGGCAGAGAGGCAAATGTGTGGACAACAACGAGACACAAGACGGCACGGCGACGAGGGGATCGCAACTGGCTCCCGCGGTCAGATATAGCTCGCGACGTGGGCGGGCGTGGTGGTTGTCCGGGGCGGCGTGGGGAGTGGTTTGCCGAGGCATGGCTCGGCCCTTTAGTGATCAGGGCCCTGGCTCTGGGGTAAACTGACCCGAGCCGAAAGGGCGCTGGCGGTTTGCGGGGCACCTGCCGTCGCAACCCGCCCTCCCCAGCCGCGGGCCAGCCAGCGCCGTCAGTGGCCAGACGACAGGACACGGGGTCCACAGTCGGCAGTTGCACAGACTCACTCCCCCGTCTTCACGCGGTCTTCCTTCTTTGGAGTCTTGGACGCGCTCACTGAGTCGGTTGGGGGCGACGGGCGTGGCGCGGTCTGGCAGCCATTAAACTTCCGGGCCGAGCCTCACCTCATCATCGCATCCACATCCGCACCGCACTGTCTCCAGGGAGCATTCCGATGCCCGACTACATGGCCAGCGCACACTGCCCACGATCCATGGGCTCGCCCAGACACAACCCCCCGCCACCATGAACACCCACGAAACTCGGTTCGCCGGACGTGTCGGCAAGAACGACTCGCCCCCGACCAATCGGGCCGCCTGACAACTGTCGGACTCGAAACCTCCAGCCTGTCTGGCACCTGCTCGAGAGCCGCGCTGGTTGGGCGTTGCCGACTTGGTGTGGTGTCGACGGTGGGTGGTGATGTCGCGGGCTGCTTGTCTTCTTGTCCTCGTGTTGGGGCCAGAGCCAAGGAAACCAGCGGCGCAACAAGTCTCCAAAGAGCCGAGCGTTCCGCTTGCCTGCACCCACACCACCGATTGAAGAGAGGCAAGCCTCCAACCAGAGCCTCCAGCCCGAGAACACCACCCATCTCGTTCTCGAACGCCCGCCGCCGCCTTCGATTGGGCGGCTCCCCTGCGCCCTGCTTGGCGCCGCTCCCGACCCTCGCGTCTATCGACCGCTAAGCCCCAAACAGTCAGGGACCCATGCCGCCGATGCAGCCAGGCTCCGCTGAGCCCTGGTTCTGGGCGTTCTTCAACTTTCAGCTCGAGGGTGTCGTCTCCAGCTGGGACGGACGGCGTCGCGAAAATGGCATCCTCTCTTGCCAGCTTTTCTCCTCGTCGACCTTTTCGTCCTGATTGACGTTTGCCACGGTCTGCTTGCCGACAAGTCACTCGTTTCCCCCCATCCAAGTCGGCGGCAACCCCAGCCCAGCAAGAGATCAACATCCAAGACCGCAACCCGCCGGCCCCCTTGGCTCCGTTCCCGATCGTGCCGGACGTGTTGAGAGCAGAGTGCAGGACTGTTTCTGCGCGTGGTTTCCCGGCGACAGCTGCTGAGAACGGGAGCACATCGCTGGCCTTGAACCGCCCCCTTCGCATCAGATTCTCGCGATGCTCCTCTCGCCCTTCGCCTGGGCCGCCGTTCTGGCGGCCGTCCCCTCGTTCATCGTCCCCGCAGCCGCCACCACCTCTGCCAAGCGTGGCCTGGCCTTCACGCCAAACACGACCACGCGGGCCGACGACAAGATCTGGGTCCAGAAGCCGACGTCCCTGACGTGGTACTACAACTATCAGCCCAGCCCCGAGCCCACCTACTCCGACATCCCCCAGTCCGAATTCGAGTTTGTGCCCATGCTGTGGGGCGCGCCCTCCTCGCTCAGCGACACCACCTTCTTGAACACGGTCAAGAGCCTGATCAAGGACAAGGGGATCAACATCACCAACGTCCTGTCGTTCAACGAGCCCGATGGCCCCTACACGTATGGTGGCAGCAACATCGAGCCGGCCGCCGCCGCCCAGATCTGGGTCAACAACATGATCCCGCTGCAGAAGATGGGCGTTCGCGTCGGCCTGCCGGCCTGCACGGGCGCGACGACCGGCCTGCAGTGGCTGCAGAACTTCCTGGGCGAGTGCTCCAAGCTTGTCAGCACCGGCGGCAAGACCCAAAACTGCACCTACGACTTTGTCACCATCCATTGGTACGGCAACTTTGAGGGGCTCGCGAGCCACATGGGGGAGTATTCGGCAGCGTGAGTCTTGTCCCCTTCAACCCTTACCACCACCATACCTCGCCTCGCTGACCCAGACTTCCAGCTTCCCGAATAAGACCATGTGGATCACCGAGTACAACCTCGACCACCAGGACCTGCCCACCACCCAGTCCTTCTTCAACACGTCGGCCGAATACTTCGACCGCCTCGAGTTTGTCGAGCGCTACTCCCTGTTTGGCGCCTTCCGCGCCGATGTCTCTAATGTTGGGGCAAACGGGGCCATGCTGTCTGCCGGCGGGAACCTGACCGACATTGGCGCCTGGTATCTCGGCAGGCAGGCCACCGGCGTGCTGCCGACCCAGGGCTCATCTAAGTCGTCGACCGCCGGCTTCCGCTCGCTGCTCCCGCACGCCGCCGTGGTGGCGCTCACCGCCTTGTCAGCCGTTGCCATTCTGTCTTGAGGCCTAGGCCCCGGCCCACATGGCACTGCGTGGCGGTTGATGCGCCATGCTGTTGTTGTGCGGTGTGCTTCCCACCCCCTGCCCGTTCACCTTCTTTGGACATATTCAGACACATACATCATCTAATTCGCGTTTCTGATCTGTACTTCCTTCCACCTGTACCACAAACGACGGTCCTTGAGATGGATACTTCGGGGTTAGCCGGGTATCAACAGCTGAAAGGTTGCATTCTAGAAGAGGTTCTGGTTGGCTATTTTGCTGGATACATGGATACATGGCGTCGTTAGACAAGAGAGGAAGGTCTCAGGGGACATGAGCAACCATGGGGCGACCCGCATGGATCATGATGCAGTGCGATATGGACGCCAGTCTTCCTGCCTCAGGAGGCTCTCTGGTGGCCCATGAAACATCGGCGTCGGTTGACTGGGCCCGCCCGCGACACCTTCTGCATTCGTGCTCAAGGGCATGGAGTAAGACATGGCGGGTGGATCCGTGATGGTCGGATCTCCGGTGATCGCCTTGTGGCACCACTTGGCTCCTGGTGCTGTGGTAGATAGTCTGCACATCAAGGCAGGTTTCCCGACCGCTCCGTCCTCTTGTCCTTGTCCCTCTCCCATGACTTCCATACTTGTGCCACTCCTCCATCCACCCTACGCTGTCAATGGATCGAGGGCGAGGTCGCTTTGATGGCGCCGAGTCTGATCTCGGTGCCGTGATCGAGGAGGCGCGGCTGGAGTCTCCAGACAGTTCGCGAGTGGCGTTGACTGAGGAAGATGTACGACCGAAACCCCTTGGCTCGTCGCGTGGGGGAGAGTCAGTCCCTGTACCTAACTAACCCAACGGCCGTATCAGAATCGGCGGATCCGGCGCAAAACTGACAAGGCCATCCTGACGATTCTGGTCTGGGTTTACTTTCTCCAGGTAAACCATCCATCCGTTTCCTGTCTGCACCGCTCGCGATGATCATACGCTCACCGAGCCTGCCGCCCAGGTTCTCGACAAGATCACGCTCGGCCTCAGCGCCGTCTTCGGTTTGAGAGAGGACACACACCTCGATGGGGACCAGTTCTCGGTCGTGGCCGCCATCGCGCCGGCCGCCCAGCTGGCATGGCAGCCTTTCTCGTCCATCCTCATCGTCAAGGTCCGCCCCCGCATCCTCATGCCGGCTATGGTCCTGGGCTGGGGGCTGGCGCAGGCCTGCTTGCCCGCGTCCCGCAACTTTGGAGATCTGGTCGCTTGTCGTTTCTTCCTTGGCTTGTTCGAAGCCGGCTGTCTTCCCCTGTTCTCCATCATCACGAGCCAGTGGTATCGGCGGTCGGAGCAGCCGATGCGTGTCGCGTTGTGGTTCGGCATGAACGGTGTGGCGACCATGGTGGCGGCAGTGCTGTCTTATGGCCTTGGTCATCTCCAGTCGAGCAGGCTGGCACCGTGGCAGTGGTGAGCGCAAATTTGACTGCCTGGTGTTTCTCGACAAGACGGATGGCTGACCCCTGCCCTTCTCTTCAGGATATACCTCGTTACCGGTTTGCTGACTGTCGTCACCACACCCCTGATCTACTGGAAACTGGATGACGACGTCTCTTCCGCGCGATTCCTAACCCCCGAGGAACGTGCTCAGGCTCTGGAACGGCTGCGAGCCAACCAGACTGGAGCGGGAAACCGAGACTTCAAGTGGCGTCAGATTGTCGAGATGTTCCTGGACCTCAAGAGCTATCTCTTCGCCACGATGAGCCTCGCCATCATCCTCGGCGCCCAGGTGGCCACTACATTCGGCCCTCTCCTCTTGCACAGCTTCGGTTTCGACCAGTTCGAGTCAACGCTGCTCAACATTCCGTTTGGGGCCATCCAGTTTGCCGTCATCCTGACTGCCGCATGGGTGACAGGGAGAACACGGTGGAAGTCCCTCCCCCTGGGCGTCATGATGGTCTTCATCCTGCTCGGCCTCGTCCTGCTGTACACCCTGCCCAGGGACCGAACCCACCTGCCCGGACTGCTCGTCGGCTACTACCTTCTCGCCGTCATCTTTGGTTGTGTCAACCTAGTCGTCGCCTGGATCTTGGCAAACACGGCCGGGCAGACCAAGAAGTCGGCCGTGCTGGCCATGTTCAATGCTGCCGCGGGGGTGGGTGCGATCGTCGGCCCCCTGCTCTTTCAGGGGTCGGACGCGCCCGAGTACCGTGCCGGGCTACGGAGCACCATGGGTGTGCTTGCGGCCATGTTTGCCGTGGTCCTGATCCAGGTCGGCAACTTGGCATTGTTGAACCGGTGCCAGGTCCGGCGGCGCATCGCAAACGATAAGCCCGGGTACATCCATGACCACTCGATGGAGCACAAGTACGTGGACATGCGGGCGGAGAATGGGGGGGCTGTCGGAGACCAGGCATTTGCGGATCTCACAGACCGTGAGAACGATGAGTTTGTTTATGTCTACTAGGTAGCCAGCGCGAGGCTTGGGTCAACATATCCGGCGGGTCAAGCTTTAGACTTGGTCGCGGAACAGGGCAACGGCGACACAACCGGTGCACTCCTGGCTAGAGACCTGTTCGCCTGCCCTCGCGGCGGGTTGAGCCGATCAGGTATCCCGGCCCAGCACCGGACCCCGCCCGGGAGCTGGGATCACGCCGTCTGCCGTGCATGCCGGCTAAATGTGGGAGTGGAGTTGCCTTGTTCCCGGGACAGGATCCTCCCGACTTAGCTTCATGCCCCGCCGCAGTCTCTTGGAGTATAACAAGAAACCACTGGCTCATTCAGGTACTTGCCATCGTGCGTCTCGAATCCAGCAGTTGAACTCGAAGCATCCTAAACACCATGCCGCTAGTCCGCAACCCCATCCTGCCCGGGTTCAACCCGGACCCCTCCGTCCTCAGGGTCGGGGAGGACTACTACATCGCCACATCCACCTTCGAGTGGTATCCCGGCGTCCAGATCCACCACTCCCGCGACCTCGCCAACTGGGAGCTCGTGACGCGGCCCCTGAACCGCAAGAGCCAGCTGGACATGCGCGGCGACCCGGACAGCTGCGGCGTCTGGGCCCCCTGCCTGACCCACGACGGGGAGAAGTTCTGGCTCGTGTACACGGACGTCAAGCGCAAGGACGGCTCGTTCAAGGATGCGCATAACTACATCGTCAGTGCGCCTACTATCGAGGGCCCCTGGTCCGACCCGTTTTACATCAACTCGTCTGGCTTTGACCCGTCGCTGTTCCATGACGACGATGGCCGCAAGTGGTTCGTGAACATGCTTTGGGACCACCGTCGCCGCCCGCTACTTTTCGAGGGCATTGCCCTGCAGGAGTTCGATCCCAAGGCCGGCAAGCTCGTGGGGCCGCGCAAGAACATCTACCAGGGGACCGACTTGGCGCTCGTTGAGGGCCCGCACATGTACAAGCGCAACGGGTGGTACTACCTCCTGACGGCTGAGGGCGGAACCGGTTATGAGCATGCGTGTACGTTCGCGCGGTCCCGCAACATCTGGGGCCCGTACGAGACACACCCGCAGCAGTACGTCCTGACGTCAAAGGACCACCCCAACGCGGCGCTCCAGCGCGCCGGACACGGTGACATTGTCGACACGCCCGACGGCCGTACCTATCTCGTTCACCTGACAGGCCGGCCGACAACCCAGCTCCGGCGGTGCGTCCTAGGGCGGGAGACGGGCATCCAGGAGGCCTACTGGGGCGACGACGACTGGCTGTACGTTAAGAACGGCCCCGTCCCGAGCCTGTTTGTCGACTTGCCCGCTGCCCGCGACGACGGCCCCTACTGGGCCGAGCAGCGGTATACCTTCGAGGCTGGTCTGCACAAGGACTTCCAGTGGCTGCGGACGCCGGAGACGGAGCGCATCTTCAACACGGATGGGGGAAAACTGACGCTCATCGGACGCGAGAGCGTGGGCTCCTGGTTCGAACAAGCCCTCGTTGCACGGCGACAAACGCACTTCTCGTACGACGCCGAGACCGTCATCGACTTCTCGCCCTCGGACGAGCGGCAGTTCGCCGGCCTGACGGCCTACTACTGCCGCTACAATTTCTTCTACCTGACCGTCACGGCGCACTCGGACGGCCAGCGGGAGCTCCTCATCATGGCGTCTGAGGCGTCATTCCCCATCGGCAGCCTGCGGTTCCCCTTCCCAGAAGCCGTCTCCATCCCGAATGAGGGCAAGGTCCGGCTGGCGGTGAGCGTCAGGGGGAAGGCGCTGCAGTTCTACTACGCTCTTGAGGGTGACGCGGAACTCAAGGAGGTCGGCCCTGTGTTCGACGCGAGCATTGTCTCGGACGAGTGCGGCGGCCACCAGCTCCACGGTAGTTTCACTGGTGCCTTTGTGGGCGTTGCCGCGTCCGACCTGAACGGGACGGCCGCGCAGGCGAACTTCGACCATTTCGTGTACAAACCGGTCCAACACGAGAGCGACCGGTATGAGATTTGAGGGAGTGGAAGAAGAGTCTGGGTTTCCTGTTTGTTGTCACGAGTTTGTATGAAAAGAGTGGTTTCCGAGACGAGGAACCAAGGCTGGGCCTGTGGTACGTACTCTGGTCACGAACAAGTTCACATATCAGTAGCTCGGAATGGAATAGTCAGCACATCATGGAATATTACCAGTGTTTCAGACATTGTCATCATGTTGCTGCGACTCTACTTTACTCGGGTCACCGACCCTCTCACCTGACCCTGCCTCGCTCGAAATATGCTCTCCTTTGTCATGTCCTCCTCGCAATTTTCTCCCTCCCGACTCGTTGTTCGCCGTGTAAGCAGTCTGAGTGTCTGAGCTGCTCAAATTCTCGGTCTCGAGCCGGCGAGACGACCTCCGCATGGAGTAGGCGCGGACGAGGTCCCGAAAGAAGGTGCGGATTACTGGAATGGATCCCAGAATGATGGTGAGAGTCGGCTCGAAGATGGACCAGAAGATGAGCCAAAACGCGTCAACTACGGACGAGTCAGCTTGCTGGATCAGGAGAGGAGGGGGCCGTCGCGGTGTACTCACAACTAAAGTCCTCCGAAACCATCTCGTGGATATGCGCGCATTTCATGAAGGATGCTGCCGCCGCACTGTCGTTGTCGGTTAGGGGTTCGATCTGGAAGCGGCAGGGGGGGAAGAGCTCACAACACCCCCAGGCTCATTACGGCTATCAACCCGACCTTGTCCCTTCGTTTGACCGGCAGATACCAAATGATCTTCCAGGGCAAGATGGCTAATATCAGGTCCGCCACACCTGAATATGCTACAGGTTTGCCACGGGGATTAAGTTTTGATCTCCACACAAAGGACAAGACATCGGGGCTCACCTGCAAGTGCCATGGTCCAAGCAACCTTGATCTTGTCGTCAAGACATGTGCCTTCCAGTTCTGGTCTCCACATCTTCGCGGTCGGTCGGCAGCTCATGAGAATCATGGTGATGGCGGTGACAAACATGATGTTCAAGCTGATGATGATTCCCAGAATCCCCCGCCTTGTCCATTCGGTACACCCGGAGGATGATATCCGGAGGAGGAAGAAGGCAAATGACACCTTTGAGCTAACCGAAGCAGCCATAGTAAAGACGGCCGCGATGTATCCCAGGCGCAGCACGACATGGCGCTGGTGGCGGTCCAGGAACTGGACATGGCGGCCCAAGCCGGACGTCGTTGCGTCGGTCATGAGTGCCACCGCGACCGTGAGGCAGACCTACAATGGCATAGAGGCCGGCCGTTAGCCTATGATCACACCCACAAACACCTCTCACCTTGAGCGACGAGAGTAACCTACCCATGACATCAACATCAAGTAGTCGTCCCACCACCACCGCATTCGCCGCCTCGCCCTGGCGAGAATCTTGAAACCCACAAAGAGCCCGGAGACCGCGACCATGGGCCACAAGGCCGCCAGGATCCAGTGCCTGTGGGACACGTCGGCGGGAGGAGACATATGGAAAGTGGTTGAGGCGCGGCCGGCCAAGCGCCGTGTTGTCGCCAGGGTCCTTTTTCTCATCAAGGACTCTCCTTGACCGGGGTTGCGGACCGTCTGTGTTACAGACAGGTTGTTTCAATGGTTGCTCCCATGTCGATGTGTTTCGTGGTCACAGCTTGCCACGGTCGTTGATGATGCGATCTCGCGTGTAGCGGATGCGTCTGGTGGAGTGGAGGAGAGAGCTTGCCCAAGCTCGTTCTCTCCGAAAAGAATCCGGCTCGCGTTGATGAGGGCATGGATTGACGGGCCTGGGGCTAACGACCAGGACATTTTTGCCGTCTGGCTGGGGCGAGGCACGCCGAGACCGCCACAGAATCGTGCTAAAGTCGTCACTCTTCATGCAACCGCCCGGAGAGGGCGTTGGAGGCAGGGAAGCTGGGAGCAACCCGAGGACGCTAGATGACCTCACTAACTGATCTCGTCCGGAGTGGGCATCAAGCTATCCTGCAGCAGGCTAGGATCAGCGTGAGGGCTTGCCTTCGATTGCACAATCTTCTGCCCTGGTTTCGTTTTGCCACATTCGGCCCGCAGAACAACCCCATCAGCCCGTCAGCTTGAGGTTGGGTAGGAGGCGGTTCATTGGTCCCAGTCGAAGGGGCCAAACGCCGCCACGCCGGGAACCTCCGAGGGACCTGCGTGGTGTGATTTGCCGGTAACCCCAGGACCGAAGATCAGTGCATTAGCGCCTGTTTGGGGGACTGGGGCATGCATCCGGTCCTGAAATTGGGCCCAGCGCAGCGGTCCGCCCAGCGAACCCCAGATCCGACAGAGGCTCCCCCTGGATTTTTCTCAACATCAATACCAGGGGCGGTTCCCCCTTGCCTCGACCCGTGAAAAGCATCGGTTCTCCTCCTGGGGACCAACGACCGCGGACATCCTCTATTGGCGAGACCGGCCGCGTCCAGAGGATCGAGTGCTGGTTGAAAAAGACCCAGCGGTTTGTGCGTCACCGTAGGGCACGAGGCTCTGGGCTTCCCGAGGGGATGTCGGCCGAGGAGTCCTTTCAGTGGTCGTCCGAGTTCTTGATGGACCGGATTTGGAGACTATGGTTGTAGTCTTAGAGCCCGGCTTCCGCTGGAATTCGAGTTGGGGGCGGCCAGTCTTCGGACGCGGAACAGCTTCAACCGGCCGGCCACGGCTTGCCACCGACATCGAGGCATTGGACGAGGGCGCTTCCCGCGTCTTCTTACCGGCGAACCAGTATAGAAGCTGCTTTCGTATCGACTTGTTGTCCTTAATTTTGTGGTCACCTCGGCATGGTTTCTCTTCCCCAACCGTCCTGAGGGGCAATTCGAGCTCTGTTCAAACCCAGTTGTTAGTCCAGACAGGCCAAAACGTTCCCCTCCTCGGGGACTGCCTTACCCCCGCCCTCGACAATCGACATTATGGCCTTGGAGTCGACCCTCAGATCCTTGTTGTTTTTTGTAAGCCACAGCTGCGCCCTTGGGAAATGGCCTTTGTTTTGCGGCGCCGACAAATCTCCAAGGCCTCCAAGGGCTTGGAGCTCCCACTCCCAGCCAGACTCTCCGCGTGGCTTGGGGCCGGGCTGGACATAGTCCGCTGGTACAATATGTATGGGGGTCAGGATGGCCTTGTCTCCTGTGAGAAAGTCCCCAAAACAATGCACGAGTTCGTGGGCCATTGTTACGGCCCGTCAAGGAGAAAAGCGCTGTAGTTCGCCGCGTGCTGCTGCTGCTCCTCGCTACCGCCCGAGGCGCCGAGATAGAGAGATCTTAGTCCGACCACGCAGTTGATTGTCTAAAAGGATGCGGCAGTTATTGATTAGTGGGAGGACAAGCCAGGCGTGCTGGGACGAGCAAGGCAAAGACTTACCTCCAAATCGAGTGTAATCATTCCCGCATCCCGCGGCTCCCAATGGAGCATCACATTCGCGTTGATCGGCACCTTTCCGTTGGACTTGCATCGTTGCTTGGCCTTTTCCACCCAGTCGTCTGGCGAGAAGTATCCAGAGAATTTGCCCCCACAGATTTTGGCCTCGAGAGGACGATCGTCATTGAGGTTCCTCACATTGATATGAGGGAAGCAGTGGCGGAGTTTCCCAAGGAACCGCTTGACCCACTGTCTCATCTCATCGTCACTCGGCCTCTTGTTTGGGTATTTATCATTCTCACAGGGTTGGGTTGGGTAGATGATGGGCTGCCTCCAGCTTCTGACGGAAGCCGCTCCGATATTGACGAGCGTCTGAACCGACTGGTCGTGTTCCAAGAGACGAAGGGAAAGACTGACTATGCGGTGAATGGCGGTCACAAGGAAGTGATCGGGGTCGGGTTCAATGGAGATACTCATCGGCAACGTCGTTGGCCGGGCTGGCATGTCTGGCGAAGGTGTCTCGGCCAGGTGAGCGTCGAGCCGGGGGAAGGCGTCGGCGTGGGATATTTCGGAATGGGAACTGTTGGGGTGGGGCAGATGGACAAGGGACGTATCGATCGAGAGCATCTTGACTGGGGAACGGCGAGGCAAAGACGGCGGGAGGCCGGAGATTGTCGATGCGTTGTCCGCAGGACAATAAGATGGGCACGAGGCCGACGAGGGATAGCACTTGCGTGGATCGGGATGCACAGTTATAATGGTGGCCCTTGGGGTACGAGAGATGGTCGGGTGAGCGTCGGTGGCCGGGCACGAGGCGAACGAGGGATTGGACGTGTATGCCTCAGGGCGCACAGTTGAAATGCTGCCCCTTCGGGAATGAGAGGTGGTCCTGCCGGGGGAGTCCATGGATGGGCACGAGGCGGACGAGGAATTAGACGTGTATGCATGGGGCCCTACAGTTATAATTGTGCCCCTCGGGGGATGGGAGTTGGTCGGGTGAGCGTGCCCACGGTCGGTTGGATGTGTAGCGTGCATGATGTTCGCCGCGGCATATGAGGAACGAGGCTCCCTAGACTCCTCCTTGACTATCCTTCGGCCAGGGCGAGAGACTCCACTCATAGCGGCGGAGTAGGACAAGCAGGGGATGGTAGATGGGTGGGTGGGTAGATGGGGAGGTAGGAGGTCTGAGGTGTTGTTTCGGGGTGACGGGCAATATTAAAATGTGATAGATCCGAACCTCGAGGCGAATGATGTGATTTAGAGGAGTCAGTAGGTAGCTTTGGGATGGGACAGAGGCGCGTGAGGAATCCTAGTGATAGCGGAAGCTCTCGTTGTTTTATATATACCGCCCTGTCCTCTGGCCCTGGTATCGCCGCTACTTTTTTCCCTGATTCGGTGTTTTCGGGAGATCTTAGTTTGCGAGTCCTTATTCTCGTGAAATCCAGTTACGCGCAATACCCATGCGGTGTTTCAGGCCACCACTGGCCCTTACTTTCTCGCCGGCGGGCTGGCCGTAGTTCTAAGCCTGGTAACCGAAGCTCAAACCTGGACCCATGGAGGCTCTATGACCTTCAGCAAGCCAGAGCGAATTTTGGCCGGCACAGTGTAGCCACATATGAAATGATTCGAGGCAGAGCGAGGGGCCCAAGCGGCCATCTTTGTTGCTTCAAGTTGGGCTGCAGCCCTCCCTCCTGCAACAACCAAAACAACTACGCGGGCCTCGGGGCTCCATAACGAGCTATGGCGACTCATCGATCACACAATCCGGGGCCGGAGCTGCGGCCGGGCTGCTCGGGAAATGGCCGAAGTTGGGGCGGCCGGCTGGGGCGGCGCGGCGCTCTCGCCCGTCGCCGCCTCGTCCCTGCATATTGGCGCTGCCCCATCTTTGGTTCGGTGTTGGTTCCAGGCTCGCAGCCCACACCATGGTGGCCAACTGTGAAACTATGGAGAAACAGCCCTCAAGGCGACATGGTCAACCTCCTGTTGCAATGGACACTCCGTAATGACGGCATTACGATTCACCGACCGGCCAGGCCAGCAGCCGCAGATAACACACCCCTGGTCCTTTTTCCTCCGCCGTGTTGTAGCCCTGTCGCGGAACTGACAGTTCTGAGATTGTGCCCTGTAACCCCCTTTTCGAGATTACCACAACTGAAATGTGAAAAGGATTAGTTATCAGTCATTAATCATACCCCGATAGCAATGATGAAACATAGGGAGGTGCCTGGTGTCTATGAACGTGATCTTCCCCCACTCTCCTGACCATACGTATCCGGACGATGTACCCCGAGCCTCTCCTACCTGCCCCCGCCCGAAGCAAACCAGCTCCTCACGGCTTCTTTGACGTACATGCCCAGCTTGATGAAGACCAAATAAGCGCCCACAGCTACCCAGGTTGCAGAGATAGCCACGATTCCCCCAGCGAGCCGCACATCGGAAACTCGGGCTTGCATGAGCCCGCCCGGTGACGACCACGCCGGCGCCAACCTGTCTTCTGGCCCGGACTGGCTCCGGTGCTCCCCAGCCTGCGGACCCGCCTCGTGTCTGGCCTGAAACTCGGCCTTGTCCCTCCGACTTTGGTCGATGGTTTCCGCCATCCTCCACGCCACTTTGTTGTTGATCCTCTCCCAAGTCGCCTCCTCGGCTTGGCGGCGGGCATTTGTACCAGCCGTCTTTCGAAGGACATCGTCCGTTGCCAACCCGACCACCTTGTCGACAAAGGCGGCCAGGTCGGTGGGCGGTGTCAGGTAGCCGGTCTCGCCGTTGCGGACAATGTCGCTGGGCCCGCCTTCGTCCCGCGCTACGACGGGCACTCCGCTCGCCATGGACTCGAGGACGACGAGCCCAAAGGTCTCGGTAATGCTGCAGTGCAGGAAGATATCGGCCGAAGCGTAGGCAGTTGCGAGTGCCTCGCCCGTGCGGAAGCCGGCAAAGATGACCTTGCCCTGCTGCGTCAGGGGCTCGAAGGACTCTTTGATGTCGGTCTCGACGGCCGTATTGCGGTTTCCGCCGACAATGTAGAGTTTGAAGGGGAGACCGCGCGCGTCCAGCTCCTTCGCGGCGTCGGCGAGGAACCCGAATCCCTTTTCCCCTGCGAGACGGGAGACGCAGATCAACACGATCTCGCCGTTTGGGGCAATATCCTTCCTCAGCGCGTCGCTGCGCCGAGCGGGATTAAAGAGATCCGTGTCGACTCCGCGCTGAAGGACCTCGAGCTTGTCGCTTTCGACTCGCTGCTCCTCGAGATAGCGCCGCACGAAACGGCTCGGGTAGAAGATGGTCTTGATGCTGGAGTGGTTGAAGAGGAAGCTCTGGACCTTGGCGAAGGCGAGGACGGCGAAGTTGCTGAATGGTGGCTGGAAAAGGATGGCGCAGTAGCCGGCGAGGTCGGTCTGAAAGTTGCAGATGACGGGGATCTGGCGCTCTTCCGGCTGCTGTCGCACCTGCAGCATGACCTGGAAGCCCAGCGACGCGGGCGAGGCCAGGTAGATCAGGTCGGGGACGGCGCCAAAGGATCGCTGGTAGAGCACCGAAAGCCGCACTGGATACACGATGCAGAGCTCTGGGTTGTATGGCAGCGGATATCCATGGACCCTGATGTCGGCGGCGGGGGTCGACCCCGGCTTGGCTGGGGTGGGCGTGAAGGTTGTTTCTCCCGAGTGGGGAGCAACGACAGCGACGTTCGCACCGTTGGCCCGGAGGTGGTTGACGAGCATCAGCGTCGTCCGGGAAACGCCATTGACGGGGCCGAAGGACTCGGTGCAGAGGAGGATGCGCTTGCCCCGGAGGGCGTCGGGGAATGTAGACAACAAGGAGTCCATGGCGCCAGAATGATTCATGGAAATGTCATGCTAGCTATCAGGTACAGCAACTGTCGATACCGACGTGGAGAGAGAGGAGGGGGTGCGGGTTAATGTTGCGACATAAAAGGGCTTCTAGCGCCAGAGGATGGGAACTTGTTCATGGTGTGGTGATGTTCATCGCACACCGCATGGTGTTTGCGGCGATTTAACAGCTGAGGCGGGTGGTCATGCAGGGTGCACGAGGAGTGTGCATGATCGAGAAGCCCCGACTCAGCCTAGTCCCGTGTGTGCAGCAGGTGAGGCCGAGGCGGGGGTGGGGGACCAGGAGGGAAGGGTGAGGACGGGGAGGTGGAAAAGGGGCGGGGCGTGGGGCGTGCCCAATGGGAAGCCGCCCTTCTTCCACATGGCTGCAGGCGGGCAAGCACTCTCCTGGAGGCTCAACGTGTGCTGACTGCTGGCCAAGAAGGACCGTTGAGACCTTGATCCGCGATAAGGTGCCGCGGGGCCCAACTGCGGCCGACTGCGGCCGAGAGCAAGCAGCCCCGCGACGCGACGCGAATGGGCGGGCCTGTTCCGGCAACGTGGAACCGTGGCACGCCATCATTTGACTCGTCCCTCTCGCTCATGCGCAAGCACACGCACCGCAAGCGCGCGCGCAACGGAGGACGGGAATCGCGCAGTGTATCACTCGCCATCACACCCACCCCTTGCGAGGAGGGACGTCAGGGGGACCCCCATGATCGCCCCCCGAGCCCCGCGTGATGGCGCACACGCACACCCTCCGACATGGCCCGACATGCCCCGACGGCGGCTCCCCAGCCTGGAGATGATGCCGGTGACGAGGCGGCAACCGGGGGGTGGGTAGTCATCGATCAGATGCCCTTGACCGAGATTGGCATGCCTATCTATAGCTCACGCCCTTCTTGGGAGCTCACATCACGGCGACTCCCGGGATGCCCAAACGTTTGCCCTATCCTTATTAGTACCCTGCCTGCTCCCCCAGCGAGGCGGGCGTGGAGGCGTGCGCCCACACGACGACATTTTCCCTCGACTGAACTTGCGACCGACTCCCGGCGGCCACAATCCTTGCCGCCCCCAACCAGCCATGGCGGCCCTCCAGCGGTTCATGATCGACGGCGAGGAGCTCCCGACGTTGGATGATTCCACCGCGCCCACCACTCCCGATGGCAGCTCGTCGTTCAGCCCCGAGTTGCGACCCCAAGCGGACCTTGGCTTTCCGGCTGTGAACTCTGGTCTGTTGGCCGCCACAGCTCTGGATGCTGCGGCTGCTGCATTCCGCCCCGTTCGAAACATCTGCTGCATCGGCGCCGGCTTCGTTGGTGCGCTGTTTTTGCCCCAGATCGAGAAACGGCTTTGAGTCGAAGGTGAACTGACCAAATTCATAACCGTGTACAGGTGGTCCCACGGCCGCGGTGATTGCGCTCAAAGCTCCCCATATCCGCGTCACTGTGGTTGACCGCGACGAAAAACGCATCCGAAGATGGAACTCCAAGCACCCCCCGATCTACGAGCCCGGACTGGACACAATCCTGCGCATCACTCGAGACGGCTCGAGGGCGTCCCTCTGCGAAGGCGAGCCTACGGCCGGCTGGGAGGCGGCAGCATCGCCGCTTAGCGCTCCTGCCAGGAGCCCTAACCTGGTGTTTACAACCGATGCCGCAACATGTGTTGGCGAGGCCGATCTCGTGATGATCGCGGTCAACACCCCGACGAAGAAACGGGGAAACGGGGCTGGGTGCGCTACCGACATGGCGGCATTCGAGGCAGTGACTGCCGCCGTTGCTCAACACGCAAGGCCAGGAGTCATTATTGTTGAGAAATCCACGGTCCCTTGCCGGACAGCACAGCTTGTGCAGGACACGGTAAGCCCCCTGTGTCTCCTTTTTGACGTTCCCGCTGGCTGCATATGTAATGACACAAGCCCCGCGGAACCACGGCACACACATTGACAACGAGACAGCTTGCGATGCACCGACCGGGCGTCCACTTTGAAGTTGTCAGCAACCCCGAATTCCTGGCCGCCGGGACAGCGGTCGCCGACCTCCTGCATGCGGATCGCATCTTGATCGGCTCAAACAACACCCGTTCTGGCCGCCGCGCTGCTGCCGCATTGGCGTCGGTGTACGCGAGCTGGATTCCCTTGGAGCGGATAATCACCACCAACTGCTTTAGCTCCGAGCTGGCCAAGCTCGTGGCGAACGCGATGCTCGCCCAGCGCATTTCCAGCATCAATTCGATTGCCGCGATTTGTGAGAAAACAGGCGCGGACGTCGACGAGGTCGCCCGCGCGATAGGGGCAGACCCCCGCATCGGCAGCAAGTTTCTCAAGGCCGGCATCGGCTTTGGCGGGAGCTGCTTCAAGAAGGACGTCTTGAGCCTGGTCTACCTGGCCGACACTCTGGTCCTGCCCGAAGTCGCCCAGTACTGGCGCGCCGTGATCGACATGAACGAGTTTGCGAGGAACCGCTTCGTCTCCCGCGCCGTCAAGTGCCTCAACAACACCCTGACAGGGAAGAAGGTGACAGTCCTTGGCTTCGCCTTCAAGAAAAACACCAACGACACCAGAGAGTCCCCGGCGTTGGATATCGTCCGGGCGCTGGAGGAGGAGGGGGCAGCCGAGATCGCTGTCTACGACCCGCTTTGCATTCCAAGCCAAACAAGGGAGGAGATTGGCCGCTTTGCTGGGAAGGGAGTGCTGAAAAGCAACGGAGGCCCAGTCTCTGTTTACTCGGATGTGTACGAGGCATGCCACGGCTCACACGCTGTGCTCATCACAACCGAGTTCGACGAGTTCAAGAACCACAGCCCGGGCACGTCGGTGGCGCAGTCTGGCGGGCAGAACCCCCTCGAGTCGACCCAAACACGAGACGCGACGCTGGCGCATACACCCGAGTTACTCAACCCCACCCCGCCTTGCGGGGAGGATTGCCCTGATTGCCAAGTCGAGGAGAACAGCACAGCTTTCGCGCCCAACACAGACCGAGACCACAGGCCCAGAGTGGACTGGACAAAGATCTACTACCACATGAAGCGGCCACACTGGGTTTTAGACGGGAGGGGAGTTCTCGACATTGAGAGCATGCAGCGCATCGGGTTTCGCGTTGAAAGTGTTGGTCGGACAACGCACGTGCTGGCAGACTGAGGGGCAGGATCTGACGGCTGGGCAAATACTAACGATAATGGATGGGCAGCTCCGGAATGACCAGGAGAACCCGCTCTGACTGCGGAAGCTTGGCAAACCGCTCCGGGCCAGCTTGGAGTATGTGTGCACGAAGGAACTATTATCCTGGTTAGTTATACTTGGTTGCGCTTAGTTGGCCGTGGATATGTCGGTCGGCCTTACATAGGAACCGTTTCCCAGCAGCTACATAACGAACGCTGCTGTACTGTTAACATGTACTCTCCTCGATCCGCTCCATGTTCAGTGTGAGGCCTCAGGCCGGCCTGGGAAGGGATAGGCAGCGGGTACGCCGTCCTGACAAGTGGCGACGTTTTGTTTTTCCCATCACTCACCTCACCCCCAGAAGCTACGAGTTTTAATGGTGATAGCCATTTAATTAGTTATCCTAATCCTGAAATATTCCAGGTTGTATTATTTTCTCGCCCTTGTTTTCCGTGGGTTTTAGAGCAGCTAATTAGTTAGTTAGCGCATTTTGGCGCTTCCTTTCAACGATACGACCAGATCAACGTTGGGCTGAGAGAGGGACTTCTGTCCATGGACACGTGGTAAGATGGAGAGTCCCTATACGCCAGCTTGATCTTGCTCTCACTTAGTTCAACTCTGAGCCGAGAAGCCACTGCCCCGAATCTCCTGGCTCATTGAAATGGACCCTCCAAGTCTGTGGCAACAGCCCTTGGAAACCACAGCCCCTGAAAACGAAAATGTCCTGACTCAGCGCCGTGCTTGTAAGATGGCCCTTTTACTGTTGCCTGCGGAGATTAGGACCCGGTTATGCACATAATACAGCCACGAGTGTAACGACGGGTTGTAAGCGGCCGGCCTGCTACCCTCGAAGCCAGCGCTGCTGCAAGGCAGCACGGGTTGCTTAGCTCGCCACGGTTATCATTGCCACCAATCCAATCCCGCCTCTGAACGGAGGGTTGAGGAATAGGAAGTAGCTATGAATAAGCAACCGCTTGATAATCCGAGTACATGTATTTAAGGTTAACATGTGAGAGAGGCGGTGCCTAAGAGAGAGAGCGACGGAAAGCTATAAAGATAGCATCAAACCGGCCCTGGACTCGGTTGGTCTCTGGCCATCAACAATCGCCACACACACTCTCTCTGACCGAGATACGCCCAACATCAAAATGCTCGGCCTCAAAATCATTGCCGCTACGGCCCTCCTCGCTCAATGCATTTTTGCTGAGGGAGTCCATCTTCTCAACTGCCGGACCTTTGTCGGACAGGGCGTCGTTCAGGACTTCGTCTCGATTGTCGCAGTATGTAAGCCGGCCCAGACCGAGCCTGTTTAGTATTCCAGTTCAATTTTGGAAGCTAACTGTGGTTTGTGCCCAGTACTGCGCCAACGACGCTGATTGCAGCAACTATCAATATACGATTCCCGCCAGCGATGCTTGTGTCGTGTCGACCTCGAGCACGCCGGAGGCGTTCAACAACTGGGAAGGCGGTCCGCAGAGTTGCACGTTCCCCAGCACTGGCGTGACTTTTAGCTGGGACATCCCGTCCAGTGCGCGGTCTCAGCCTAACTATTCCTGGGTCGGGTAAGCCTTCCCGTCAAGCCTCTCGTTGTTCCCACGCGAGACTAACGCTATACTTTCTCCGAATAGGACTGGATCCAATGGGTTTAGAACCTTTAACGGATACAAGGACGGCGGGTACACTGGAGCCACCTGGAACTACCACAGCTGTTCCCGGATGTACTACTATCTTTGATAGCCTCGCCGTTCTCGGTCTCCCAGGACACCAATGAGGGGAGAGGAATGGTTGATGTTAATACACGACAAGCCACTTGATCCCTTATAATATAGTTATGCGTATTATCCTTGGGTTACAATTTATGGAGGGGTTGGCACTGACATCGGGGAGAGGATGGGGGGCGGGTGGCGTGAGGCGGACCGTTGATGGGGCCCTCGCTCGAGGCTATTGCTCGATTGGGGGAGAGCTCGACGGGAGATGAGGATGGGAATGTCGAGGATGATGATCAGGATGACGGCGGCGGCGCCGTGCTCTAAGATCGGTGTTAACGTAAGACGTTGAACAGCTTCTAGTTAACGTTAGTTATTTGATTCTGTCTTCATAATCACCGGGACCACAAGCGAGACCATCTGCTCAAGAGACCTCGGCATCGCTCTCCTCCTTCTCAGGTAACACGACGTAAGGCTCAGGAGTGGCTGTTGCCTATGCGGAGGCTGGTGGAGGAAGGCCAGGCGATAATCTCCAGAGCGTCCAAGATCACGCACGGAGTAGGCAACGTCGCCGGTTTCGTCCGGGGCAGCCACTAGTGGATCGAGAGCCTTTTCGTTTTTGGGTTCTCAATCCACTGAATAACAATCGGATGGAATACTGACAGCAGTTGGCAGCGAGGGGTAAGCGGTCCTAGTCTCTAAGATCCCGGGCAACAAGATCCGAAGCCCAGAATGCATACGTACCTGTAGCCTTCAACTCCTGCCTGGCTGGCCAAGGCCTAGTGCTCCGTAATGGCATTGGAAACGTCCATTTGCGCGGTTCCGTAGATAACAATAACGAGGAATGGTAGCATGGGTCGTAGGACAACCGAAGTCTTAGTATACTAACTACCTATTATTGAAGAAACGACAGCTCCAAAAACTTCGCGGCATCCGTATTCAGACAATGACGAATGTATGGTGTGCATAGCGGCAGCCCGCTCTCTTGGCTTGGAAAGCTTTGAGAAGGATTTATCAGTACTGTGCTACAGGTACAGATCTTTGTGTGGTTAGGGGGCCCATGCAAAGTTGGGACCGCACTGGTCTACAAAAGGGCTTGAATAGACTCCTGAATAAACATCCGTGGTGCTGAATAGGGGATCCGCGATGCAACCCCTCAACATCCTGATTCAGTGGGAACGCGCCAACACAAACCTACTGCTGGGTTGTTCCTCGAATCAGGGCGGGAGGTATGGAGTAGCAGCAGCACGCAATGGCCATGCCGACAGGGAGAGCCGCTGGGCATAAGAACGCGGTTGAAGGCGCACACTTTAGCCTGGGATTTCCTCTCCGAGCCCACGTCCACAGTTTATTTTGCATATCGCGCCTTGACAATGGGATTGTGCCTGAAGAAAATCCTGGTCGCCGCTTTGTTGGTTCTCGGGGTGAGATGTGCTGCCAGCCCTCGAGCGCCCGCAACGGACACACGCCGTGTGGTACGATCAGTTCCTGACCCTCGGGTGACTGTATCATACAAACAGGTACGTACGGTCTCTTTTCCGAAATCTTGGTCGGTGTCATGTTCACTCACCGCGGAAAAAGACTCGCATCTGTGAAACCACCGCCGGCGTCAAGTCGTACAGCGGCTACGTGAACCTTTCCGCGAACCTCACCGAGGGCAGACGCTACGACATCCACACCTTCTTCTGGTTTGTCGAGGCGCGCAAGAACCCGAAAACTGCGCCCCTCTCTCTGTGGCTCCAGGGCGGCCCGGGAGCGCCATCGTCTCCCGCCGTCGTGGGCGAGAATGGGCCATGTTCGGTCAACCGGGATTCGGCAACGACCAGCCTGAGCCAGTGGTCCTGGACAAATGAGGTGAACATGCTCTATCTTGACCAGCCAGTCCAGACCGGGTTCTCCTACGACACGCTCATCAGTGGCAGCATTGATGAGACGGCGGTGCCGTATATAGTCATCCCGGACAGCTCCTCATCGCCACCCCCAGCCACCAACTCAACATTCCTTCGTGGGACGTTCTCGTCACAAATTGCCAACACCACGGCAAATACAACTGCCACGGCGGCTCTCGCGGCATGGAACTTTTTGCAAATTTGGCTGCAACAGTACCATTCTCTCCTTCCGGCTTGCATTCGTGGTTGTCTGCTAACGCCGAGTCAGATTTCCACAGTACAAGCCCAAGGACAACAAGATCAGCATCTGGTCCGAGTCGTACGGTGGCCACTACGGTCCGTCGTTTGCCAGGCTTTTCACCGAGAAGAGCTTGGGGGTCACCAAAAGCAGCCGTCTGACGAAGTCGCACGGTTGCTGTATTGCCCTCCGGGTCGACACCGTCGGGATTCTCAACGGGTGCATCGACATCCTCACGCAGATGCCGTCATATCCCCATATGGCGTACAACAACACGTACGGGATCCAAGCCATCACCGAGGCCGAGTACAACGCGGCAATGGCCAGCTTCCCCGCCTGCCGCGCTGGCGTCGAGAAATGCCAGGCCCTGGCGGACGCACAGGATCCCACGGGGCTTGGTAACATTGATGCAGTCAACAAAGCTTGCTCTGGTGCTTATGAAGCATGCTTCAGCACGATGGGAAATGGGCTGAATAACAGCGGGGTGAGTTTCGAGGTTGCTTGTCGCAGGTGCCATCTCGAGGCTAACTGGCTCAACAGAGGAACGAGTTCGAGATCACGGAAATGATGCCCCTGGCCTTCCCTCCCAAGTATGCTGCCGGGTACCTCAACTCCAAGCCGATCCAGGATGAGTTGGGTGTGCCGCTCAACATTACAGGTCTCTCAATGGGGGTGTGGAATGGTACGTCTTTTGGAGCGGCAGAGAGAAAGTCCCCTCAGCTAACGGCAGCCAGGATTCATGAAGACTGGGGACTTTGTGCTCGGCAAGAATCTTGCGGCGTTGGGTGACCTCTTGGACCAGGGGGTCAAGGTTGCTCTGGTGTACGGGGATCGCGACTACCAATGCAATTGTGAGTGAGGCTATGCCGGCGGAGAGCGAGTGGATTGTTGTTTCTGACAAGTTGCGCTCACAGGGTTGGGTGGCGAACAAATCAGCCTGGCCATCCAGTCTCGTTCCAGCAGTGGCTTTCAAGGCGCGGGCTATGCCAACATCCAGACCAACAAGACATACATGGGGGGTGTTGTCAGGCAATTCGGGAACCTGTCGTTCTCCCGGGTTTTCCAAGCAGGGCATGAATGTGAGCAAGCCTCGGCATGTGATGGAGCGTGGATGTCGACTGACAGGCGTTGTTCAGCCCCCTGGTATCAGCCTGAAACGGTCTACCAGATATTCAAGAGGGCCATGTTCAGCACGGACATAGCGACGGGTAAAATCTCCACAGCTAGCGGGACGTACTCGAGCAGCGGTCCAAGCAGCGTCTTCAACATCACCAACCAGGTCCCTGTTCACCCCCAGGCCGAATGCTACCTCTGGGACATTTTCCAGACTTGCGCCCTGGAACAGACGGCCATGCTGAGGAACGGCACAGCCATCCTGCGGGACTACATCATGATTGGGTTCCACTTGGATGACGGGACAGCATACTACTACAACTGAGGGGTGACCGCGGGGTTTTGTGGGGGAGGTTACTTTACTGGGTGGAGGTAATTATAGGGGTCAAGTTGCCGGGATGCAGAGAGCGGCTTTAATGGTGGTGAAATGTCACGTACATTGACCATTCCTGGAGTGAGCCCAGGCACGTACCGGATGGCCCGTGGGCTGCCGAGGTTGTGGCCCAACTGCCCATCAAGGTGGCGAGACGGAGAAAGGCTGACATTGAGGCTGTCTTGCTGAGAGATGGCTTTATGAAGATGGTTCGGGACGCCTTGGCCGTGCTGTCTCCGAGATATGCGAATTTCGAGACAGAAAACATTTTTGTTTCGTCGACTGTCTGGACCGTCAGGGTTGGTCAGATCGAAAGGGTTCGGCTGAGCCCATGTGAATTCTGGAATGCTTCGGGGGTTCCGTAGTCTAAAGCTCGGGAGCTCCACAGGAACGGAGGTTTCGAATGCAAAACAATTCCGGCGTTCAAGCGTTGGCAGGGTGGCTTATGCGTCGTTGGCTTGGTGAAAATGACGGGAGAGTCGCTGAGCTTCTGGCTGGTCTTGGTTGGGGTCGATGCCGACAAGCATGACGGACCGCAGGTGCTCGTGGTCCATGGGGTGTTTCTTGCACGCATCGAGGACGCGAGCCGCGCCTGGTGTCATGCAGGCTGAGAATTCGGAAGCGGTGAGGAGCCGCTGCATCACCTCGGCCTTGGGCCGGGACAACACCAGCTTTCTGCGTTGCGCTGGTCGATGACGCTGAGTGGCAAAATGCCAGCGACGCAGCGGCGGCGCGGATTTTGACGGTGGCGCCGAGCGTGTTTGGTTTGTGGGAATGTGCCGGCGGTCAGGGACGGACCGCCCCTGCAGAAGGCATGGAAGGCTGTGCGTGCTGCGGCCCTGATCAAAGCCCCGCGACCCCCACAACTGACACTAGTAGGCGGCTTTCAGGGGTCAGCCGAGGTACCGAACTCCGGCGGCATCCCCTGCGCGCGCTGACCCCTGATTTCAGCGACCTTGCTTCGTCATCGAGGCAAGGATGCGCCGCTTTGAGCGACAACCTGCAATCGCAAATCGCCATGACGGCGTCGGCGAAGGCCCGATCAGGCACAACATGACGACGGGCGCAGCATGTTCAGGGGCACACACGCGGCGCGCCCGAGCTGCCGCGTGAAACCGCAGCATGGCCGCGCGGAGGGGCAGTCCATATAAAACATGGCGTCCGCGGGCGGTGGGCTTGAGGGATATGCCCATAAACCTCACAGCAGCATCATGGCAGCTCGAGTGCTATCACGGCATCGCAGCAACTCGCGCAAGATGGAACGCAAGACATCCCCCCCGACAGGCACAGTCCCGATCCCCGGTCCCCCGGGTTTGCCCATCGTGGGCAATGCCCTCCACTTCGACGCCGAACTTCCCCTACGAACCTTTCAAGACTTTGCTGAGACTTATGGTGGGTACCTGGGCGTGGGCAGGAGGGTGCCTCGTGGTCGACGAGATGGCACTGACCAGACTTCGCAGGGGAGATATACCGCTTGAACCTTCCCTCCGGGCCGACCATCGTGGTGGTGAGCTCCCAGATGCGGTCCCGAGAAGCTGACCCCGCTGACCCCAACGCCAGAGCTCGCAAGCCCTCGTCCACGAGCTGTGCGACGACAAGAGATTCCACAAGCCCGTCGCGGGACCACTCGCCGAGGTCAGGAATGGCGTGCACGACGGCCTCTTCACGGCCCGCCAGGAGGAGACCAACTGGGGCATCGCCCACCGGGTCCTGATGCCGGCGTTTGGACCAGTCTCCATCCAGGGAATGTTCTCCGAGATGCACGAGATAGCTTCCCAGCTGGCCCTCAAGTGGGCTCGCCATGGCCCCGACATGCCCATCATGGTCACCGACGACTTTACGAAGCTCGCCCTTGACACCATCTCTCTCTGCTCCATGAACTTTCGCTTCAACTCGTACTATCACGACGAGATGCACCCGTTCATCAAGGCCATGGGCGACTTCCTGGGCGAGTCGGGTTCGCGAGCCATGCGCCCATCTATGGCCTCGGTATTTTACCGCCAGTCCACTCGCAAGTACTGGGAAGACATTGAGGTTCTGCGTTCCACTGCTCAGGGCGTGCTCCAAGCGCGGAAGAAATACCCTGGCGACCGCAAGGACCTCCTGTCAGCCATGATGAACGGCGTCGACCCCAAGACCGGCCAGAAGCTCAGCGACGAGTCCGTTCTCGATAATTTAATCACCTTCCTGATAGCCGGGTTCGTGCAGACTGGGTTCGCGCATTAGATGCAACGCTGATATGTGATAGGCATGAGACCACGTCGGGTCTGCTCAGCTTCGCATTTTACCAGCTGATCAAGCACCCCGAGGCGTACCGCAAGGCCCGGGCCGAAGTGGACGAGGTTATTGGCAAGGGGGCCATCAAGGTGGAGCACATGACCAAGGTACGAGGCAGTGGATGCGGTGATGGTGGTGTCCTGTCCTGGTGTTTGTGTGGAAAGGGGGTCCGTTCAGGGGTAATTTAGGGGGAAGGCCCCTCAACACCCACCACACCGCGACCAACACCATCTCCACTTGCACACTTTGTGGCTCAAGACTGACTTGTCTCGCAGCTCCCTTACATTGCTGCCGTGCTGCGCGAGACACTGCGCATCTGCCCGACCATTCCCATCATTTCACGCGCCGCCGAAAATGACGAGCTCGTCGGGGGCAAGTACTTTGTCGAGAAGGGCCAGCGCTTCGCCCTCCTCCTCGCCCAGTCTCATGTCGACCCCGCCGTGTACGGCGCGAATGCCAAGGACTTTTGCCCCGAGCGCATGATGGATGGCGGATTTGAGCGCATCACCAAGGAGTTCCCCGACTCCTGGAAGCCGTTTGGGACCGGCGTGCGGGCTTGCATCGGCCGCCCGTTCGCATGGCAGGAGGCCATCCTGTGCACCGCCATGCTGCTCCAGAACTTTGACTTCTCGTTCGACGACCCCAGCTACGAGCTGATGTACAAGCAGACCCTCACAACGAAGCCCAAGGACTTTTACATGCGAGCGGCTCTCCGGGACGGCATGTCGCCCACCGACCTGGAACACCGCCTCTCTGCAAAGCCCCCGCCAAGCTCCCTAGCCGGCGCGCACACGGGATCGACGACACGGAATGGCCAATCATCAGCTTCCAAGAGGGCAAACCGGGCCAAGGGGAAGCCGATGAGCATTCTCTACGGCTCAAACACGGGAACCTGCGAAAGCCTGGCCCAGCGTCTCGCGACGGACGCGACATCTCACGGGTTCTCGGCCTCCGTCGAGCCCATGGACACGGCAACCCAGAAGCTGCCGACTGACGGCAGGCCCGTGGTCGTCATCACGGCCTCGTTCGAAGGCCAGCCGCCCGACAACGGCACCGCCTTCTGCGGCTGGCTCAAGGGGCTCACGGGCAAGGAGCTGGACAATGTCTCATACGCCGTGTTCGGCTGCGGCCACCACGACTGGACGCACACGTTCCACCAGGTGCCCAAGTTCGTTGACCACGTCATGGATGCCCGCGGGGCGGCCCGGATATGCGAGACGGGCCTCGCGGACGTGGCCGAGGGCGACATGTTTACCGACTTTGAGCAGTGGGAGGACGACGTGTTCTGGCCGGCCATTGAGGCCAAGTACGGCGCTCCTGGTCCGGTTGCCGACGACGAGGACCTTGACGACAGCCTCGACGTGTGCTTCTCCAGCCCCCGGTCGTCCACCCTCCGCCAGGACGTCAAGGAGGCTGCTGTCGTGTCTGAGATGGTGCTCACGGCCGGCGATGCCCCGCCAAAGAAGCACATCGAGATCCAGCTGCCCGAGGGCATGACGTACAGGGCGGGCGACTACCTGGCCGTGCTGCCCGTCAACCCCAAGGAGAGCATCAACAGAGTCATGCGGCACTTTCACCTGTCGTGGGACTCGCACATCACCATTGGCTCTGACCGGTGGACAGCCCTGCCGACTGGGAGCTCGGTCCCTGTGTTCGAGGTGCTCGGGGCCTACGTCGAGCTGGCCCAGCCGGCGACAAAGAGGGTAAGGATGAGCAAATCAGTCACAAGGTCGGAAGCATGCTAACCGTTGAAGGGAATCTTGAGGCTGGCTGAATCAGCCAAGGACGAGGCCACGAAGCAAGAACTGCAAAGGCTCGCCGGCGCCGCGTACGCCGACGAAGTGAACCGCAAGCGTGTCTCTGTGCTGGACCTACTCGACCAGTTCCCCTCGGTCAAGCTCCCGTTCGGCGCATTCCTGGCGCTGCTGCCGCCCATCCGTCCACGGCAGTACTCGATATCCTCGTCGCCGCTCAGCGACCCCGGCCGCGCCACGCTTTCGTATACGCTTGTCGACGCCCCGTCCCTGGCGAATCCGGCAAACAGACACATTGGCGTCGCCACCGGTTTCCTCTCGTCGCTCGGCTCGGGCGACAGGGTCAACGTCTCGGTGCGGCAGTCGCATTCGACTTTCCGCCTGCCCGCCGAGGCAGTTATGGACAAGACGCCCATCATCTGCGCGGCCGCGGGGTCTGGACTTGCCCCCTTCCGCGGCTTCATCCAAGAGCGCGCCGTGCTCCTAGCAAAGGGGCGGCGGCTTGCGCCCGCCCTGCTCTTCTTTGGGTGCCGCAGTCCCCGGATGGACGACTTGTACCGGGAGGAGCTGGACCGGTGGCAGCAGATGGGCGCCGTCGACGTGCGCAGGGCGTACAGCCGCGTCGGCGCCGAGGAGACCGAGGCTCACGGGTGCAAGCACGTGCAGGATAGGCTGTGGCAAGACAAGGACGACGTCAAGGCGCTCTGGGAGCGCGGGGCCATGGTCTACGTGTGCGGCTCACGACATGTCGGGGAGCAGGTCAAGAAGGCTATGGGCAAGATCGTGGCCGGGCAGGCGACAGAAGAGGGGGTCACGCAGTGGTACGAGAGCGTCCGCAACGAGCGGTATGCCACGGATGTGTTTGACTAGAGGTTTCCTCGAGCATTTCTCAATAGACAGTCTCTCTCTTTGTGCCATTACATTACATGCTACCTTACGCCCTCTCCTTGATGAGATCCGCGGCCTGGTTTCTGTCAGAAAGGAACGATTTGTGGTGTTAGGGGGGAACGCTTACCTTCTCCGCGATCGCATACACGGTCTGCTGCAGGTAGGATCCCGGGAGATCCGGAATGATACTTGCGTCGACGACGCTCAGCCCCTGAACCCCGTAGACGGCGAGCTGCTCGTCCACCACGCCTCCAAGGTTCTTTGGAAGCATGGCGGCAGTCCCGATCGGATGGAACGTCGAGGGGTTCATGACGTCGCGCAGCCATGCCGCGATCTGCTGAGGTGTCTGGACGTCGGACCCGGGGCTGACTTCGACAGGGTCCAGATCCTTGAGCCTGGTCTCGTAAAAGTACTTGCGGGTGAAAGGAGTGAACTCTTGCAGGATCTCGAGATCCGTGGGGTTGGTGAGCGCCCGATAGTCAACGTTGGGGTTGGAGAAAAAGGGGTCGGCCGGGTTGATGTTGACAGTTCCACGGCTGGTGGGGTGGAGGAACACCACCGAGCCCTCCTCGTAGCCGCCGCGGAGGAAGAAGTTGTATGTGGCTGAGTCCTTGCTCCTCATCGACTTGGCGAGCGCTGCCTGCTGCGCCTTGTACCCGGCAATGACTGCCTTGTCCGTCCCGGCCGGGAGGTAGGCGGCGGGATCCTGGGCAGCGTAGCGCGTTGTAATGTCCTGCCACTTGGTAGGAGAGATGACCTGTAGAGACAACCAGCTGCCGCAGTTGCCGGCGGCAATCGACATGGGGCCTGTTCGGTCTGCAGCGAACTGGGCGGCCGCCTCAGCGATGAAGGTCTCGTTGGTCAGGAGGTCGTAGAAGTCCGGGTGGAAGGGGAACGAGGAGACTGGTGTCTGGTTAGTGTGCGGGTCTTTTCTCTCGGGCGCGTGACTTACAGTTGAAGGTGGGCGCGATCGAGAACGGCTGGTCTTGGAAGTTGCTTCCCACGCCTGGGGAGTCGACGATGACGGGGATGCCCGCCTCCTGCAGCAGCTTCTTTGGCCCAACACCACTGGCCTGGAGGATCTGAGGTGTGTGGATCGCGCCAGCGGCCATGATGACTTCTTTTCTGGCCTTGACGGACCGAGCCTGACTCTGGTTCGTAGCGGCGGCAGGAACAAACACGACTCCCCTTGCCTTTTTGCCCTCGAACGTCACCTTGAGCACCTTTTGGCCGGTCAACGTGTGGTAGTTGGAGCGTGCCGCCTCGATGTCATCCCAATGCCCGGGTCTCGCAAAGGAACGCTCCACAGTGACGGGGTTGACGGAAGCCGGATGCCAGTAAGCACCCGTCTCGCCAGACCCCGAATCGGAGGGATACGTGACGCCCGGAATGTCGCCAAACGCAGCCATTTCCATTTCTGCAAGAGGGTCAGCGAATGGTCCGGAGCGAGAGGCGGCATGTTGCTTACTGAGAACGGGCCAGCTAAAAGTAGGGAATGAGGCATGGACTTTCCCGCTGCTTCCCCAGAAGCTGGTGTCGTACTTGATGCCCATCTGGGTGGCCAGCTCGGTACTGGGTGGGTGAAAGTTCCAGGCCTGCAGGCTGGTTAGAAACGACAAGACAACTCCGGAGCTTCTTGGGACGCGTACCTTTTTGAAGTACGGGAGCAGACCGTCCCAGCTCCAGTCCGAGTTCTTCCCAAAGTAGGATCCCCAGCGGTTGTAGTCCTCCTTCTGCCCGCGGAGGACCTGCATGCCATTGACGCCAGAGCTGCCTCCCAGCACCTGACCTACAATCACCGCAATGCTTCGGTTGTTTAGGTTTGGCTGCGGGACCGAGGGGATGTTGAAAGTCAGGCTCGGGTCGAGCAGGCCCCAGAATCCCAGCGACACGGTCGTTACAAACGGCGAGTTTTCTGCACGGTCAGTCTCGAGACAGTCCAAGTGGGCAGGGGAGACTAACGATAGATGCCCTGCTCGAGCACAAGCACCGTGTCTGCGTCTCGTCAGCATTGCTCGTCGTCAAGATGCGGGACACGGCAAACTTACACTGGCCGCTCTCGGAGAGCCTGTCGGCCACCGTCAGACCAGAGGTGCCTCCCCCGACGACGATGTAGTCATATTCCGGCAGCAGGTCGCCTGCCCGCTCCAAGAGTGTCGTGCGTCTGGCGGAGCGGGCCGCGGCGCTGTACGCCTCGACGGCGCCCAGCAGCGGCAGCAGGCCAACAGCAACGGAAAGCTTTGGCAGCACCATTATCGCGCTCGAGAAGTGACGGATATCGAGAGAGATGCCGAGGACGGAGGCTCACGACAGCGCGGCTGCCATCAGCTATAAATAAAACATGTCACCGTCGCCTGCCCCCTCATCGGTTGCCTCGCTCGAGGTCCAACCCCCCGAGCCAAGACTGCACGAGGCAATACTTTCTAACGTGTTCTGGAAGGTTTCGCGCCTAGCATGTCACTCTAGCCGGGGGGCTGACCAGCGCGGTTGCGTGATGGCAGCCCGGATCCCGGGTCAGCATGCATGGGAATCACACCCTCTTCTGACGTGCCGCTTATTGCCCCGGCCACACGTCCCGGGTTTGGGGGCCTTGGGGCGCATGCATGCGGGGACGATCCGGCCGGAGAACCGTCTGGTCGGGGTGCGTGGGTTGGGGCACATGCGGGCAATATGGAAGCGTCGGACGATCGGAACATATCGCAGCTGATGCCGCCGTCGAAGGGGGGTGCGGCCCGCTGGCAAGCGTGTTGACCGGCAACCGGGTGAAGTCCAATCGGGAACCGAGCCGGTCTTGCTCGAACCATGGCGCGAGGTTGCAGGGTACATGGCCGGGATGCTTCCAGCGGACTATCGGTTAACCCCTGGCGAGGCGCGGGATGGGGGGAGGCCTAATGTACGTTGGAGGGCTCGGACCCTCTGGTGCCCGTATGTTCCTTTCCTTTCTCCGCGTGGAACAGCGAGCACTTTTGTATTGCATGATCCAGACGACCGGGCGCAACCTTTGGTAGTATTCACTTGCTGTTGGTGATGTTGACAAACTACGACTCCGGTGGGCCCTGCGCTTGACCGGAGATTCCGCTACTCATGCTTCCGCTCCTTGATGAGATCCGCCGCCTTTTCCGCAACAGCATACATGGTGGCTTGGAGATTGGCCGCGATGATCATGGGGAGCACGCTGGCGTCCACGACCCTCAAACCATCCACCCCGTAGACCCTCAGATGGTCATCGACGACGCCCCCCAATTCCCGCGGGAACATTCCCGCGGTGCCACTGGGGTGTGCGTTGCCGGGCGCAATAATGCTGTTCCTCAATGCGGCCTCAATGTCGCTGTCCGCCTGCACGCTCGGCCCCGGCACGAGCTCCTGCACCTGGAGGGGGCTAAGAGATGGCGTGTTGAGGAGAAGCTTGCGGGTGAGCTTGAGCGCAAGCACCGCAACGCGGGCGTCAAACGGGTGCGTCAGCGCGTTCCAGTCGACGACCGGCGGTGAGAGCCCCGGGTGCGGATCAGTGCTGTTGATCAGGACGGTGCCACGGGACAGAGGTTTTTGCAGTGTCGTCCCCATGCCTGGGCCCCCGCCAGACCACGTGTATTCGATCAGCGCGTCGGTGCCGGCGGCCAGGACACGCGTCAGGTGGGAGACCTGTGCGGCATAACCCGCCAAGAGTGTGGGCTTGTTGGCGTAGTGGGCGGGGAGGTATGCGGTGCTGTTGAGCGATGTGATGAGGGACTTGATGATTTCTGGGGCGCTTGATGTGAGGTTGCGAAGGGACGTATAGAGCCGCGAGTTGCCGTGCGCGGCCGTCAGAGGACCAGTGCGGTTGGCCATGTATTCATCCCACGCAGCATTAAACCACGTGGTGTTGCTGATGAAGGCCCCAAAGTTGATGGGGCTGGGGTTGTTGACTGTTGCTGGTGTTAGCCGCGCGAATCCAACACCCGGCGCCACACTTACACTGATATGAAAGTCCCCGCATCGTTGGATGATCCATAAAGTTTGCCCCGACACCCGGAAGGTCCTCAACCACCGGAATGCTGAGCCGTTCCAAAAGGTCACGCGGCCCGATGCCGCTGAGTTGCAAGATCTGGGGCGTGTGAACCGCCCCCGCCGCCAAAATGACTTCCTTCTTGGCTGAGATGGACGTCTTCTTGGACCGGTCGTCTCTGCTGAACACCTCTACCCCCTTGGCCGTCGACTTTCGGATCTGGACTTTGGCCACGTAGCTGTTGACGAGGAGTTGCAAGTTTGGTCGGTTGCGGATGGGATCGTAGTACCCCCTGCGTGCCGAGCAGCGAGTCAAGTTTGCGTCGGCGCTGATGGGCGCCCATCCGAGGCCGAGAAGCCTGCCATTCATGTCGCCGTCGGTTCGGAACGGGTAGCCCAAGTCATCGGTCCAGGCGTTGTTGACACGGTCTGCGTTTGGTTAGCAAGCTGATGACCCGGTTGATGGGAGAGACTTGCAAACATCTGGCCATTGCCAAGGAGGCAACGCCGACTGTGCGGGGCCATGTCCGTAGACCGAGCGGTCAAAGGTGTATCCGAGCTGCTGGATCACCTCCGGGCTTGGAACGTTGAGAGCGCTGGACTGTGACCCTGTGAGCTGGAGTCGAGCCGACCGCGAACCGAGTCGAGGCGCACCTTTTTGAAGTACTTGAACATGCCGTCCCAGCCCCAGCCACGGTTTCCCAAACCCTCCCACAAGTCGTAATCCTCCCTCGCTCCGCGAACGTAGGCCATGCCGTTGACGGTGCTCCCACCGCCGACCGTCGCGCCCAGGGGAACGTTGAACACCCTGTTTCCAAGCCCGCGTTGTGGCACCGACGGCAGCATGAACATAAGGCTCGCATCCTGCAGGTAGTTGGCATAGTACGGCATGGAGATGTTCCAGCTGTCTGCCAAATCACCGTACTCGATGACAAGGACGGACGCTGGCGCGGGGGGCGTTAGTGTGCTGGCCGGTGTAGAGCATGTGGATGGGGGTTCACTTGCTCTTTGGATCTTCTGTCAGGCGGTTGGCGACCACGAGGCCGGTGAGACCGCCCCCAGCAATGATGTAGTCGTACGAGGCCGCCGCCGCCGCGGGGTCGCGCAAGACGGCTTGGCCCCCGGCCGGCCAAATCCATGCCGCGACAAGACAGAGGTTGCGCAGAGACGCCATCTTCACTCGGGGAGCGTTGCGAGACAGATTCCAGGCATCCGAGCAGAGGCACTGGGCTCTGGCCGAGATTTTATCTAGTTGGGAGTTTCCTTCGGGGCACTTTTAGCCGATGGGAGATTAACTGCCGAGCGTTGTTGGCATCGCGCAAGTCAATATTCCCCCCTTTCCTGCAAGGGGTTGCAGGACACGGCAGGAAATGCGAGCTTCGGACTCCAATCTTGATGTGGTTCGCTGTCCAAACTGTGGTTCATGTAACACTGCCCTGACTCGTGTGCCTGCCGCTTCCCACGACTGCGCTCTGAGTGGCCGGTTTACCTGCCTAGCCCGGGCCTCCCGCTACTCCCTTTTTGCCGATGGCCGAGCTAGCACACAGGTGTTGTTTACAGCTTGGTTTTTCGTGTTGCGGTTCTCATTAACAAGCAACAGCCTATGCGCGAGGAGTCGAGTGCAAGGCTCGGCAGCTTGGTTACATTATCTGCGCTGATCTTATCTCTGCTAAGGATAGTCTCTAGCTAGGGATAGCTTAGGGGATCTAATGTCCAAGCGCTCTACTATTACGTTCGAATCCCAAGCTTCCTCTGTTCGAGGGAAGGGTAAGAGA